>Ga0315899_10000428_pt1 | contig 50846 bp, 45 predicted proteins | sample LakEriMetagenome_2_FD_203518 | JGI IMG/M metagenome (GOLD analysis project Ga0315899, IMG submission 203518) | Freshwater fungal communities from buoy surface, Lake Erie, Ohio, United States - Buoy 4 MA112 | ecosystem: Environmental > Aquatic > Freshwater > Lake | place: USA: Lake Erie, Ohio...
AACCGTCACACTCAAGGGTTGGGTTTCCAATAAGCGGGAAGGAAAAGGAATTGTTTTTATCGTCTTGAGGGATGGCTCGGGTTATTGCCAATGCGTGGTAACAGAAGAAACGGCAGGCACTGCAGGGTTAGAAAACGCGCAGGGATTATCACTGGAATCCAGTGTAGAATTGACAGGACTGGTAATTGAGGATGAAAAGCAAATAGGAGGTTATGAACTTCAGGTTTCGGGCGTTATTCCGGTAGGGGAAAGCGAAAACTACCCTATTTCCAAGAAGGAGCATGGGGTAGAGTTTTTGATGGATCAGCGTCATCTATGGCTCAGAAGCACACGCCAGTGGGCCATCATGCGCATACGCAACCGTATTATTTACAGCATACACCAGTATTTTCAGGAACAGGGTTTTGTGCAGATGGATGCTCCAATTTTCACGGGAAATGCATGCGAAGGAACAAGCACTTTATTCGAAACTGATTTTTATGGTGAACCCGCCTATCTAAGCCAGAGTGGTCAATTATACGGCGAGGCCATGGCCATGGCTATGGGGAGAATTTATACATTTGGTCCCACTTTTAGGGCTGAAAAGAGTAAAACACGCAGGCACCTGAGCGAATTTTGGATGATAGAGCCGGAAATGGCATTTTATGACATTTTCCAGAATATGGATTGCATTGAAGGGATGTTGCACGCCATTATCAAGGATGTTCTTGCCAATTGCGCACAGGAGCTCAAAACCATAGGTAGGGATTTTTCTGTGCTGGAAAGTAGTCTCACGTCTTTTCCCAGACTTACCTACGATGAGGCCGTTCGTATTATTAAAGGAGAACAGGATGTGAATGGGAAAAACGGCATAGGCAGTCTGGAAGAGGAACTCCGTCGTGTACAATTGCGTTTGGAAGAGGTAAATGCCGAGATTACTGATCGTGAAACTAAAATTGCCGGTGGAGGAATGAAAAAGGGTGAAATAAACTTTTTCCAAACTAAAATTGATGCCCTCAAGCAAGAAAAAGCAGATTTGGAAGAGGATTCCCGCAATATTCCCCAGTGGATAAGGAGTGCCAGAGAGTTTGAATATGGTAATGACTTTGGGGGCAGTGATGAGACTGTCATAACCCGCTTATTCGATTCACCCATCATGGTATACGACTGGCCGCATGCCGTGAAAGCATTCTATTTGAAAAGAAATCCGGAAAATCCGGATTTTGCCAGGGGTGTAGACGTACTTGCTCCTGAAGGTTATGGAGAAATTGTGGGTGGTGGTGAAAGGGAAACCAATGTGGAACTGTTGAAGGCAAAAATCACTGAACACGACCTGCCCATGGAAGCATTCGAGTGGTATCTCGATTTACGCAGATTTGGCGCTGTTCCTCACAGTGGATTTGGTTTGGGTCTCGAACGCATGGTTACCTGGGTTTGCGGCCTCAAGCACGTGCGCGAGAGCATTCCCTTTCCAAGAATGTACGGGCGATTAAAACCCTAAAACTAGATTTAATGGATCTCTCTCCAGCGTTTTAGTTCTGTTTCAAGATACAGAATACGAACACGCTGATTTTCTACCAATTCTGCCAGCAATTCATTTTCTCGCACCAGCGCTTTCCATTCCGGGCTATCCATGGTAGAAGGTGCCAGAATTTGTTCGCTACTCACATTCTGAAGATCTGCGAGTTCAATGCCCAGTCCCTTTGCAACCTGCTCGAGTGTATCAAATGTAATACTGCCCGTTCTTTCAATGTGGGAAATCATGGGACGGGTTTTGTTTATTTTTTCAGCAAGATCCTCCTGAGTCCATCCCTTGGATAACCGGGCAAGGCGTATACGCTGACCTATGTGATTTTTTCCCCTCATTATAAAAAGTTTACACTGCGAAATTGGACCAATTTAAATTTACATTATATTCAAATTTATAGAAATTAGACAACATTATTGCCTAATTTAAAAAATAACGACTAATTTTTGTAGAACTATTTAGTATTACATTGCAGTTCGGCTTAATAATTACCGACGCGATGGTAGCAGAGCCCTTATTCAGGGGTTAAATTTCATTTTATTTCCAGCTCATCCACAAAAATAAAGGTCTCTCCGCCGGCACCGGGATGCCATTCAGGCAGCACACCATGTTGTGTTGCCCTCATTTTGATGTACCGGGCTTTTACCGGCTTGGTGTAGGTGCTAAGCGTTTGTCTTTGCGAGCCCAGGCTATCCACGGGAATGGAATTCATACTGCCACAGGCATTACCCCAGCTTTCACCATCCATAGAAAAACTATAGCTTACATTTCTTGGATACACAATCCAACTTCGTGTATCCTGCAGAAATCCTGCGTGAAGCGATGAGATGGCTAATGTCTCGCCCAGGTCTAGGATTGCTTCATAGGGCTGCCCCTGTATTCCCTGCCAGTTGCCCTTTTGCCATTCAGCATCGCCCAAAATACCATTACATAAGGCCAATTCTCCACCGCCAGTATATTGGGGATGCAAGGGATTCAGCACCTTCACTTTCCAGTGATTGGGTCTTTTGAAAAAGCAGGATTTAGCGATACTACCGCCCTTCTGTGCTATGGTTGATATACAACAACTTTGTGTGAGTACAATGTTTGTGTCATTTCCGCTCGCAACCATTTTAATGTCCGGTTTACCTTCAGAAGACATGGTTATATCGAAACCTGCGCCGCTTTTGATTCTTACAGTCATGCTATCTTCAAACGCAATGTCTTTAAAGTATAGCACAGGTGCAGGCGCACCGTACGTTTTTTCTGCGGTTTGAAAGCTGTTTCTGTCTCCACTGCCCCAATCTGTGGGTTTCTCAGTCATGGTAAAAACCAGCTTTCCACCTTGCAACAAATCTTTATGAAACAGATAATTGGCCTCAATTGCTTTACCGTTAAGGGTTGCACGCTGTATATAATTTCCATTTCCTCTTTTAACGAGTTGCAGTTTCTTTCCATTTTCAAATGAAATTGTGGCCTGTTTAAATAACGGATAACCTATGCTGTAGCGGGCATCACCCGGACAAACCGGATAGAAGCCCAAACTGCTAAGCACATACCAGGCGCTCATTTGTCCGCAATCTTCATTGCCACTAAGCCCGTCTGGACTATTCCTGTATTGGGTTTCAAGAATCTGTTTAACCCTTTCCTGGGTTTTATGCGGTTTCCCAACCGAATTATACAAATATGCGATATGGTGGCTGGGTTCATTTCCGTGGGCATACTGCCCAATCATGCCGGTAATGTCGGCCTGCTCACGGCCCGTCGTTTTTGAGGAGGTGGTAAACAAGCTGTCCAGCATGGCTTCCGGCGTTTTTTTACCTTGCGAAATCATGATTCCCATCCAGGTTTGCATGTCATGGGGAACCGAGAATGAATAGTGCCAGCTATTGGCCTCGGTGTAATGGTTGTTCACTTCCTTGGGGTTAAAAGGTTCCAGCCAGCGTCCGTAACTACGGGGACGCATGTGGCCCGTTTCAGGGTCAAAAACATTTTTCCAGGCCTCGCTTCGCTTCAAAAACAATGCTTCCAGGCTGTCCTTACCCAGCATTTTTGCCATTTGGGCAATACACCAGTCATTGTAGGCATATTCCAAGGTTTTGCTCACCGACTCGCTTTCATTTTCCATGCTGAGAAAACCGTATTTGATATAATCATCCAACCCAAAAACAGGGGCTTTGGCGGTTTTAACCGCCGCTTCCAGCAGGGCTTCGGCGCTGTCGGGCATTATGCCCTTTGCCATGGCATCTGCAATCACCGAAACGGCGTGATACCCAATCATGCAATTGGTTTCATTGGAAGCCAGCTCCCAAACCGGCAAACGGCCGCTTTCGCGAAACATGCGCAGAAATGTTTTCATAAAATCGCGGGTTCGCTGTTGTTCAACAAGCGTGTAAAGCGGATGTGTAGCTCGATACGTATCCCATAGGGAAAAAACCGAGTAATGATTGCCTTTTCCGGCATGGGTTTTCTTGTCCAGCCCCCGGTAGGAGCCATCAGGGTCAGAAACCAGGTTGGGTACAATCATCGTGTGGTACAACGCCGTATAAAATATCTGTTCCTGTTCGGGTGTTCCTCTCACCTTTATTTTGCCCAATTGAATTTCCCATTCTTGGGTTGTTTTGGCCAGCATGGCCGAAAAACCGGAGGCGTCTGTTGTTAAATTACTTGTTTTGGGTATCCCCGCAAATGAAAGTCCAACACCAAAATAAATATCAGCAGCTTGGATAGGAAAATAAACGGCCAAAGCACGCACAGAGCTGTCTTTCTTTTTTAAAACTACAATTGAATCCGCTGCGGATGAGAAAATACCATTAAAATAAAACCGTTGATCTTCCGCCCAGGCCTTGCTAAAACGGTACCCGCTTATTTGTAAAACCGCTTTGCCACTATTCGTTACTTGGTTTACTGCTTTAATCTGCCCGTCCTTTACAAAATCGCGGTGCTCAAGGTCAATAACGATAACGGGTTTTATGCCGGTCGGAAACCGGTAGTGATGCATGCCTTCCCGGGTACCTGCGGTCATTTCAGCAAAAACCCCATTGTTAAATGTTACGGAATAATAACCGGGAGATGCTTTTTCATTTTTGTGCTTAAAAACAACCGGTTGTAAACCGGGCCGTACCAGTAAATCACCATAATCTGAAACCCCTGTGCCACTGAGGTGGGTATGCGAAAAACCATAACAAACACTGTCATCGTAATGATAGCCGCCACAGCCATCCCAGCCATCAAGGCGTGTATCCGGACTTAATTGCACCATGCCAAAAGGGGCTGTGGCGCCGGAATAGGTGTGCCCGTGCCCACCTGTGCCAATAAAGGGATTGACTTTTTGAATAAAGGTTTGCGCATTTAACGGAGAAACCGCCAACCAAAGCAGACCGTACAGAAATTTCATGGATTGCAAAGATGGGAATGAAAGAATAATTTTTTTATTTGATTTTTTCTAGCACACCTTCCAGGTCTTAGACCTTCAAGGTTTTGGGCGCGCACGCGCGCGAGGCCCGCCGCCAAAACAGTTTTTCCCATTTACAACCCAGAAAAGTCAAACTGAAACGCCTTTCATGTGTTACTTTTGCGGTGAATATGGGCAATATCACATTTCAATTTGAGGACAAAACCCAACCACCGGTTACAGTAAGTATTGAAGCCGGCGAGAGTGTTTTGGAGGTGGCGCTGGACAACGACATACAGCTAAACCACAATTGCGGTGGCGTTTGTGGATGCAGCACCTGCCATATCTATGTGCAGGCAGGCGAAAACTTATTGCCCGAAATGAGCGACCGTGAGGAAGATTATGTGGACCGCGCCAGAAACCCCCGCTACAACTCTCGACTGGCCTGCCAGTGTAAACTGACCCAAAACGGAGATCTTGTAGTTACCATCCCTGACCAAAGCGGCATAATAGGCCATTAATTCAATTTTTATACCCCATTTAACATGTTTGAACCCCCTATACACTGGAATGATCATGAGGATATTGCCATGAAACTTTATGAGCGTTTCGGCGATGATTTCAACGAAAGCAAAATTTACAGAATCCGTTTTACCGAACTGCTGGAGTGGGTGTTGGAAATCCCAAACTTTAAAGGCACGCGTGAAGAGTGCACGGAAGGGCACCTTGAGATGATTCAGGCACAATGGGTGTATGAGTGGCGCGACAACAACTGATTTTATCAGCGCTTATTAGTTATTACAGATACCTTTAACTAGGATATCTATATTGGCTCAAACATAAAAAAGCATTTACCGCTCTGAGATAAATTCATTAAACACCTTCTTTGCCTCTGTGTTTTCAAACATTGACTGGTGACCGAAACCGGGAACCTCATGAATAAGAACATCTTTACAGTCGGTGCATGCCGTAACTTTTTGCTTAAATGTTGGCCAAGAATTCATCTGGATAGGGCTGTCATCCAATCCTTGAACAAACAGAATATCAGACTTGAAACCTGCGGTAAACTTCAACAACGACCGTGCCTGATAGGCCTCAGGATTAATGGTGGTAGTGCCATACTTTGTTTTTAAAAGATTGCAGACGGCCCCTGGTGCTATTTTGCCATCCTCTTCCAGCTGACAGCGAAACACCAGATTGAGCGGACCCGGCGCATTGGCAATAACCCCATTGGTTTCGTGCATGGTGTTGAGGCGTGTTACCACATATCCACCCTGAGAATGTCCGGCCAAAAACACCTTGTTAATCTGTATTCCCAACTCTGTGGCTGCCTTGTTTTTCAACCACAGCAGCGCTGCCTCGGCGTATTTTACATTATCGCCAAACAATAAATTTTCCTCTGGATAAGCCACGCTTACAATCATTATGTCTTTGCGGTCCATAATGCGCTTAAATCCATCGAGGGTGTTGTAGGCAGCATCTAATATTAAACTGTCATAACTCACAGTGCCATGAAATACCATGAGTACATCGAACGCAACACCTTTGGGTTTATCAATGACCACATCCACAGAAAAACTGTCATCAACAATGGTTTTGGTTATCAGGTAAGCACTGTCGTTGAAGGTTTGCACCGTGTCGACAGCTTTCTTTTTGCATGAAACAATGGCAAACAGCATTAACGATATAACAAGTACACTTTTTTTCATTTTTAATTTGTTATTAGATACTATTTTAATATTTAGGTTTAATCACCATAACACATAATGTTAAGCTGTTTTCGATTTAAATTACAGTATCCGGATACCCCATTTTTTTTAGTAATCTCAAATGAGAAAGTACTCCGCCCCAGTATGTGGTTTGGTTGGGTTCTATATGATTATCTCGCAAAACCTGATAAACTATTTTATTTATTGCCGGGTAGTGTATATGGTGATAGTGTGGAAATAAATGATGTGCAATATGATTGTTAAAACCCCCTAAAATAAAATTGGCCAATTGGCTGAATGGATGCATATCATTTGAGCTTCTAATCTGATTCATCACCCAAGATGTATTGATATAGCCCTGCTCATCGGTTGTAGGGTAGGATGTAGATTCCACATGATGGGTCATAAAAAATGTAAACAGTAAAAACAGCGACTGAGCCAGATGCATGCACAAAAAGCCTGCAGCTACAATATACCAGGGCTGCTTGGTAAACAATAAAGGAAGTGCTAAAATGTAGCTGATGTAAACAATTTTCTGAATCCAGAAAGACAGATGATACAACAATCCTTTTTCTTTTTTATCGGTAAATTCATCCTGCGAATACAGAATGACAAAATCCTTTATAAAAACCCAAAATAAAGAATATGTAGTGTATGCCAACGGCGCATAGATGTGCTGAAAACGATGATACCAGCGCCTTTCACTGTTGGGTATTACACGAATTAATTTGGTAATTCTTAAATCAGAATCGTAATCTTCCACATTGGGTGCGTAGTGATGTGAATGTATGTGCCGGCTTTTCCAGGCCTCTGCATGGGCTCCTTTCAGTGTATAAATAATAGCATACGCCCAATGATTTAGTTTTTTACTTTTAAAAATGGCGTTATGTGAAAAGTCATGCGCAAAATTGAAAGCAAATAACAAGGATATAAAACCGTATAATATATAGCATAAAATAAATAATTCCGGTTGGTTTATTTGGTATAATGAATAGTATAATATAGCAGACAATCCTAGATAAAAAATAAATTTAGTCCATATCAATATTCGGAAATGCAATTTATTTATATGCAAGTTTTCTTCAACCGACCGACTGAGTAACTTCAGCAACTCACTGTCATGGGGATTATGAATGTGTTTATCTCGCATAGGGTTTGGGCAAATAATGAGATTGGGCACCCATTTTCTTTAAAAATCGGAAATGCGAAGCCAGTGAATGACCATAAGACATTTCCATGTAGGTAATGCCATGTTTTTTGGCTGTTTCCCTAAAAATAGGCAGTATTTCCAGGTAATGAACATGAGAAATATTGGGCAATAAATGATGCAATGCATGGGCATTAAAACCACCCAAGGTCCAGTTAAAAAACACACTGCCGGGATTATAATCTACAGAAGTACACATTTGCAATTTGGGCCAACTCATATCCAGCTTTTGGTTTTCGTCGGCTACAGGGTGCGAAACATAATCGGAAAGGTGCGAAACACCCAAAACTCCGATAAATATAAGGGACACCATAAAATGATTTAAGAAAAACACCCAGATAACAGCACCCCAACCGAACGGCAATAATAGTGCTGGTATCACAATCATATAACCGATATATAAGAATTTAAACAGCACCAGTTTTACCACCTCGTGTTTTGGAATGTGAATACTGATGGTTCTGCTGCTGTAATTAAACAGCATCAAGGTTTCGCGCATAAAAAACCAGTTTATCGAATAAAAAAGATACAAAAACGGGGCATATATATATTGGTATTTATGAAACCATTTTACCGGCTGGGTTTCAGTCATACGCAGCAAGGGATTATTTAATACATCAATGTCACTGCCTTCTACATTGGTATATAAATGATGCGATTCGTTGTGGTTTTTACCCCATACATAGGCATTGTTTCCTTGCAGATTAAAACTCAATGAAAACAGCACCTTATTCCAAAATTTACTTTTCACAGCCACTCCATGGGCGGCATCGTGCGAAATATTGAAGGCGGTGAGCAGCACCGAGAGGCCCATTAATAAATAGTAGGCGTAAAACTCAAACGGGGTTTGGCTTTTTAGCATTAAAAAATAAAATAGAATATCCAGACCAAAATACAGGAATATTTTAAAATACATAATAGCATTTCCAGTTTTGGAAATGCCCTTTTCCGCAAAATGGCTGTCTATTTTTTCCGATAATTCTTTGTAGAAAGCGGAGCCTTCGTCTTTGGTAAATTTGAGTCGTTGCATCTTATGGGGTTGTTGATTTCAATAATAGAAAAAAACTACCACTATTGCAATTATCGCTTTTACTTACGGAAATGGATTACTCCACTTGCTATTGGTATAAACATCGCTTCCTGACAGCGTTTTAAGGAATGCAATAAGCGCATTCACCTCAATGGCGTTTAGATTGAGTTGTTGACCTTTGCCATTGGGTTTTAAACGGGGGTCCAGGTTGGGATTGTTGATAGCGGCATTCACCAGGTTGCCATAATGGCCTATTGAAGCCTGCAAGTCCTTTATAACGGCAGTATGCATCATGGGTCCATTGATGTTGCCCTGCGCATTGGTAAGGTTCCTTAGCGATGGAGAGCGTGTGTTGGTGAAATCAGGGCCGCCTGCAAGGCTTCCGCCAATGCCATTGCTTCGGCTGTTGGGATCTATATCAAACTCAGGCGCACGGTGGCAACCGCCACAACCCAGACCACCACCGGTTCTTACCCCATTCGCATCAAATGTTGGCGGAGCTAAAAACAGGTTTTTTCCATTGTTTTCCTGGGTCGTAAAGTTTGGAAATGGGACAGCATCATTGGCAACCTGACTGCGCCCTGCATCGTATTTACTGTCGAATGACACAATGCTTCGGATAAACTGCGCCAATGCCAGTTGCATTTTTTGTTCGGTGATATCATCGCTGCCATAAACCCATGAAAACAGCTCCCGGTAATATCCGATACCCTTCATTTTGGTTATCAAATCGGCAATACCGGGATCACCATTCTGCCCACTGTAACCCATTTCGGCGTGGTCCTGTATGGGCTGGGTGGTTTGTTCCTCCAATGTGTTGGCTCGCTCATCCCAGAAAAATTTGGCTTCCTGACCAAAGCGTGCATTCACCAGTCTCATGCTGTGTCTGCCGGTTTTACCGTTAACCCCGGTGCTGGCCACTGCGGTATCGCCAAAGGCAAACCCCTGCTGATGGCAGCTGCCACAAGATATGGTGTTGTTTACGGATAACTGTTTGTCGTAAAACATAACCCTGCCCAGTGTTGCTCCTTTGTCACTGACGGGGTTTGACATACCATTGGATTTGGTAATGTATCCCGGAACAAATTGTGCGGCATAGTTCAGCGGATTGCTGATGTCAATGCTACCCTTAAAGGTTGTTTCTATGGCCGTGGGCTGATCAGATTCATTCGGCAAAACCTCTTTGCGACACGAACCCAAAACCAACAGTGTGGTTGAAGTTATTAAAAAAAAGTGGAAACAGATTTTGCGATTCACTGCAGGCATATTATAGGGTTAGATGTTTAAAATAATAAAAGGTTTAATCCCCTTCGTTATTTCTTTTTGGGACAGTCTTTGCAGCGTTTCGATGTTTTATATTTTTTGCAGCATTTCTTTTTTTTGCCACCGGCCATCACGCAAGTGGGTAAAACAGATAGGACGCCTGTTTCAAAACTACGCATTTGTGACTGTGAATTTGAATGTGTAACTTTGCCTTGTTATGACAGACGCAAAGCGCAACACCGGTTTGTATTGGACCATCACTGCTATTTCGGCAATAGCCCTGATTCTGCTTACCATTTTCTTGCCACAAGGTTTTTGGCTGGGATTACCCACCTTCTTTGGTGGTCTGGTAATGGCCATGGATTGGGTGTAATCCAAACTAGAATTTCTAAATAAGACTGAATAAACACCTTTTAGGCAGTCATACGCTGGAAGCCCGCACCTGATGTGGGTTCAGTTCCGGCTGATACGAACAATACCTCTTTTAACTGTCGTTGCAAAGCATTCATCATTAAGGTAAAAACGTCACGGCTATTGCGTGTTTTTGCAACGGCATAACAACCATGTAGCTGTCCAATCAGACTATAAGCCATACTGCGGGCATCAATCTGAGGCTTCATTTCACCGGCAGCCTTGCCATTTAAGATGGCTCTTTGAATCAACTTTACCTGAGACTCCAGCACCTCTTCCAGTTTCAGGCGAAAACCTTCATCTTCATTGCTCATTTCAACCATCAAATTGGCGAGTACATCACCACGCTTCACTGAAATGTCGGTGCTGCTAACCTTAATATTCTCTATAATTTCATTCAGAGCCACCGCTACGCCCTTTGTTTTCTCTTCAAGCACAGACCATCGTTGAGCATACATGGGCATCAGTATTTCATCGATTACGGCATAACCTAAATCCAGTTTACCCGGGAAATAATGATAAAAAGCACCTTTGGTAATACGCAAGCGCTTGATTTCCTTGTCGGTACGCAAGTTGGTAAATCCGCCTTCACAAATGGCTTCGAAACAACGATGTAAGATCTTTTCTCTGGTGATTTTTGTCATAAGGGACTGCAAATATACCAACCGGTATGTTTTTTGTTAATAAAAATGTGGAAAAAGTTTTTTAATTCACAATTTTTAAAGGAAACAATTCCGCCAAAACACCAAGATTCATTGGCAATAAGGGTTTTTTAACATTTAGAAAAAGAATCCAAATGTGGATAGTGTTGGCAAGCCCATTAAATTGAACTTTTGTTATTCCAATATAATGGACGGATTAAGAGTGTTTGCGTTGCCAGTTCCAGGCGTCGCGAAGCATTTCGCTCAGACTTCTGCGGGCTTGCCAACCCAGCACAGATGAAGCTTTTCCGGCATCGGCCCAAACAGCAACAACATCTCCGGGGCGGCGCGGACCTACTTGATATGAGGGTTTTTCACCGGTCGCAGCTTCAAAACCATGCAGAACTTCAAGTACAGACTGCCCTGTGCCCGTTCCGATGTTAAAAACCTCAAAATGGTCTTGCTGCTTATTTCCCAACAAACGATTCAGTGAAGCAACATGTGCATCAGCCAAATCGCACACATGGATATAATCTCGTATGCAGGTTCCGTCAGGTGTTGGGTAATCACCACCATGCACGGTCAGTGGCGGGCGTAAACCGGCCACGGATTGGGTCAGGTATGGAATGAGATTGCTGGGAACACCCAATGGAAGTTCACCAATAAGTCCGCTGGGATGGGCTCCTATGGGATTAAAATACCGCAAGCACTGGGTTTGAAGCCAAGTACAATCTTTCAAAATGGTTTCGCCCATCTGCTTGGTAACGCCGTAGGGAGAAGCTGCTGGTTTCGTCGGGGTTTCTTCACTCACAGGAACCTGGTCGGGTTCGCCGTAAACAGTGCAACTGCTGCTGAAAACCATGTTTTTTACTGAAAGCCTCTCCATGGCCAACATTAGGGTGATAAGACCCTGAACATTGTTGTGGTAATATTTTAAGGGCCGTTCAACGCTTTCTCCAACCGCTTTAAATGCCGCAAAATGAATTACCGCATGGATTGGTCCGGTTTGAGACACGATTTGATCATATACCGCTGCATCATTGACATCACCTTGAAAAAAAACAGGTTTTTTACCCATCAGTTTTTCCAGGCCTTCCAGCACATCAATCCTGGTATTACTGAGGTTATCAAGGATAATGGGATTATAGCCGGCCTCATGCAGGCTAACTACGGTATGTGAACCAATAAAACCCAACCCTCCGGTAACCAGTATGTTCTTCATAAATCCGCACGGCCCACCTTGCCATTTTGTAAATGATAGGTTTGCCCGCTCTCCGGACAAACGGCTATTCCCTGTGTGTCAAATTTTAGCTTATGACCGTATTCACTCATCCAGCCGGTTTGTCTGGCCGGATTACCCACCACCAAAGCATAATCAGATATGTTTTTAGTTACAACCGCTCCGGCACCAACAAATGCATATTTTCCGATATCATGGCCACAAACTATGGTGGCGTTTGCACCGATACTGGCTCCTTTTCCCACATGGGTTTTTGCATAACTGCCACGTCGGTTTACCGCACTGCGTGGGTTTACCACGTTAGTAAACACACAACTTGGACCCAAAAAAACATCATCATCGCAGGTTACACCGGTATAGATGCTAACGTTATTCTGAATTTTTACATTATTCCCCAAAACTACTTCGGGACTGATTACCACATTTTGTCCAATGTTGCAGTTTTCACCAATGACACAACCCGTCATTAAATGAGAAAAGTGCCAGATTCTTGTACCATTTCCTATCTGGCAACCGTCATCAATTACAGCGGTGGGGTGTATAGTAAAATTATTCATCAGCTGCGTGTCCAGTTTGCTTTATCCATCTGGCTCATTTGCCATGGCGCACCGTTGTTTTCCAGGTTGGTGAACATGTTGTTGAGTTCAGATGGTGCAGCACTTTTTTCCATTACCTGATATTGGCGCATCTGCACAATAATATCCACCGGATTAATATTTACCGGACAGGCCTCTGCACAAGCGTTACAGGTTGTGCAGGCCCACAATTCCTCCGATGAAATGTAGGAATGCAGGTCTTTATCGTCTGTGATACCGGCATCGCGATTTTTCCCAACCTCTTCAAGGCGGTCGCGGGTATCCATCATGATTTTTCGCGGACTGAGTTTTTTGCCGGTAATATTAGCCGGACAGACACTGCTGCAGCGGCCACATTCTGTGCAGGTGTAGGCATCCATCAGGTTTTTCCATGTCAAATCCTGCACATCACGGGCACCAAAACCGGCAGGTGGCTGATATCCTTCGGGCGGAGTTGCTGAAGGGTCCATCATTAGTTTTACCTCAGTAGTAACACTTTCCATATTAGAAAACTCCCCTTTGGATTTAAGGGGTGTGTAGTACACATTGGGAAAACTCATAATAATATGCCAGTGCTTGGAATAGGGTACATAATTTAAGAAGATCAAAATACCTATAAAATGAAACCACCAGGCCCCACGCTCAGCAATCACCAAAAAATCTGTACTAAAACCATCCATCAAAGGAACCAAAAATTGACTGACCGGAAAGCTACCGGCCTGCAAATAATGTGCAGCTCCTCTTGACTGTAAAATTTGGTCGGCTGCATTCATTTTGAGCAAAGCAGCCATCAATATAACCTCTACAATCAGGATAATGGTTGCGTCTTTTATCGGCCAATCCTTCAGTTCAGGTGCGTTCAGTCGGGGTACTTTCACAACAAACCTGCGCGCAAGGAAAACCACACAGGCAATAATCACCAACAATGCAAGAATTTCAAAAAACCCTATAGCAAAATTGTAAAGTCCACCCATGAAGGAAAACAGCCGATGTGTGCCGAACAACCCATCCAACAAAATTTCCAGAACTTCTATGTTGATGAGCACAAAACCCAGATAAACAAACAGGTGAAAAACAGCAGCTACAGGCCTTTTGGTCATTTTGCTCTGACCCATGGCAACCCACAGCATTTGTTTCCATCGCGCTGCGGGGTTGTCGGAAAGATCAATGTCGCGACCGGTGAGGATATTGCGGCGTATAAACCGCACCCTGCCTGCAAAAAACCAAATGCCGGTGCCTAAGCACAGGGCGAAAAGGATTTGTGAAATCCACTGCATGTGTGCGAAAATAACGAAAATGGGTTACAATGCCGGTAAACCCAAACAGGTTTGTCGGTATTCCGCGATAATTTCTTCAACAATTTCAGCGGCAGTGGGTATAGAATGGATAAGTGCACTCACCTGTCCAATCTCAAGTTCACCCTCATCCATATCGCCTTCAAACATGCCTTTTTTTGCCCTTCCGCGGCCTAATAAGGCAGTTAATTCCTCGGTTGATGCATCTTTATTGTACGCCTCCATCACATCGCAGTAAAACTTGTTTTTTAACAAACGAACCGGGGTAAGTTCTTTCAATGTCAGCTGGGTGTCCCCGTCACCGGCTTCGATGATGGCCTGTTTAAAATGATTATGGGCAGAACTTTCTCTGCTGGCAGCAAACCTGCTGCCTACCTGTACGCCTTCAGCGCCCAGACACAATGCCGCGGCCATGGCTTTACCGCTGCTGATACCGCCAGCGGCAATCAGCGGCAAACTGCATACTTCGCGCACCATGGGAATAAGGCACATAGTGGTCGTTTCCTCACGACCGTTGTGACCACCTGCTTCAAAACCCTCCGCCACAATGGCGTCTACCCCTGCTGATTCGCATTTTTTGGCAAATTTGGTATTAGCAACCACATGAACCACCGTAATACCCCGTTCTTTCAACCAGGAGGTCCAGGTCGCAGGATTGCCGGCACTGGTAAATACGATTTTAACCCCTTCTTCGGCAATGATGTTCATGTGATCTTCAATGCTGGGATATAACAATGGCACATTCACCCCAAAAGGTTTTTGGGTGGCTTGTTTACATTTTTGAATATGGCTGCGCAGGATTTCAGGATACATGCTGCCACTGCCTATGAGGCCCAGACCACCGGCATTACTAACTGCCGATGCCAGCTCCCAGCCACTGCACCAAATCATTCCACCCTGTATAATGGGATATTGTATGCCTAACAAAGTTGTTATGCGGTTATCCATGTTGCTTTTTTTGAATCAACTGCAACGCCATTTCTTCCTGTAATTTCTGGGCTTCGGCTGCGGCAGCTTCAGCAAAATCTTCGCCGGAAGAGGCATACAAAATACCACGCGAACTATTCACAAGTAAACCGGCATCAGAGTTAAGTCCGGCATGGCTTATATCAGACAGACTGCCTCCCTGAGCCCCTACACCCGGAACCAAAAGGAAATGTTCGGGGATTTGTTTGCGAATGGCGGCCACGTGCTCGGCGCGGGTAGCACCCACCACAAACATCAGGTTATCGGGATTGCCCCATTTACAAACCGTTTCTATTACCCGCTCATAGAGTTTTTGTCCCTGGTATTCCTGCAGTTGAAAATTAGCATGGCCCGGGTTGCTCGTCAATGCGAGGCAAATAATCCATTTATCTTTAAACTCCAGGAACGGCCTAAGACTATCCTCCCCCATATAGGGAGCTACTGTAACCGCATCAAAATCCATGGCTTCAAAAAAAGCTCGTGCATACATGCTGCTGGTATTTCCAATATCACCGCGCTTCGCATCGGCGATACGAAAAACCGATTTGGGCAGATACTGCAAGGTTTCCTCCATCCACGACCAGCCTTTGGGGCCATATTGTTCGTAAAATGCTGTATTAATTTTGTAAGAGACGCTGAAAGGCAGGGTTGATTGTATAATCTGGCGGTTAAACTCCACCATGGCATCGCCGTTTTGGGGCAAATGCATAGGTAGTCTAGCCATTTCAGTATCGAGCCCAGTACAGAGGTAGCTTTGCTTTGAAAATATTTGATATACCAGTTCTTGGCGGGTCACGTTGCGAAGTTACGCAGTATTTTTTAACAACGCAGAGACCTTCCAGGTCTTAGACCTTCAAGGTTTTGCGCGCGTCCGCGCGCGAGGCTAGTTGCCTAACCGTGCTATTAATCCCGCCTTTACCCATCTGCCCGGCAACTGCACGTTGCCCAGATCCATCATGGGGCTGTCAAAAACATTGGTGGCTTCTGCAAACAAGTTTAGTTTTTTTAAGTTGGCCGTAAGCCGCACATCCATGGCCAGGGCGTATGGATAGGCCGTTTCCATTGTGCTTCCGGGTAGTTTATAACCACCAATTCTTTTCTGCAAATATGCCAGTGTGGTCAGGTTTACACGCTTGTGCAACTTCCAATCGCCCTGTAAGGTAAATTTTCTCCCAATAAAATCCAGTGCGTAATTGCTTTCAAAACCCTCACTTTTCTTGTCGGCATTCATGATTAGAAAACCTGCCGAAATACGCTGCAATACCTTGGCTATGGGTTTTTGGGGTGTGTATTCCCAATAACCATCCACTCCATAATAAAACACCTTGGTTAAATTGGCCGCTGAATCAACTGCGCTGCCGGTAAAACGCACCCAGTCAATAAGATTGTGACCATCTCGGCTAAATGCCGCCAGCCTAAACAAGTGCTGTTTAAATCGAACCTGTGAACCCAGCTCATAACATATTGCTTCTTCCGGCTTTAGCAGTTTGCTTCCCTTGGCACCTCCAATATTATAGTAAAGGTCTGTGTAGGTTGGAAATCTGAATGACTTGTTGACTGAGGCAAAAATCTTTGAATTACCCATCTTTTTTGCCATTTCAATACCCGGGAAAATACCGTTTCCAAAAGCTGAATTATGGTTAAACAAAATACCGCCTGAAACAACCCAATCTTTCCATTGTATTTTATCTTCAAGATAGCCGCTCCAGTTCTCCCTGCGGGCGCTGCGGGTGAAACGCGCTCCCTCCGGACCAAAAGGAACGCTGAGGGTATCGCCCGGCTCGCCCAACACATTGCTGCGTATAAATTCACTTCGGTATTCCAAGCCCAGCGCCACTGTGTGAATTCCAAATTTCCTGGAGATATTGGTCATGCCACCGCGGTTTACGCTTTGGTGGTAGTTGTGGCCTGCGTACCATGAAGGCGCCGTGTCTTTCCCCATTACATATCGACTGCCTGTTTTAATAAACCAGCCTTCACCTTCCCTATAAAGCTCAAACCGATCATGATTGTAACGATAGTATGAATTACCCACCCATTGCCATTTTCCCCACTGGTATTCCCAATGCACGTTGATCATGCGGGTTTGGGTGTATTCTTGCTGCAAAGGAAAACGGCTGCTGTAAAAATTCTGTGCGCCAAAACGCTTGTTACCAATTCCGGCATTCGCCCATATTTTGCCCACCTTGTCCTTGCGGTAAATCTGGCCAAACAGGTTGTTCTGTTCCATGTCAGTGTTTTTAATATATCCGTCATGCGCTATTCTTTGGCCTGATAAACCCACACCCCAGCCATTGCGATATGCCGAAGCACCGGCAGCAAGACGATTAAATCCGTTTTCACCGCCAAATACGGAAGCAAATGCCCCATTTCTATCAGGAAGCTGGGTGGTGAAATTAACCGCTCCGGACATGGCTTTGGGGCCATAAATCCGGGAAGCCCCGTTAGCACTGATTTCAGCCCCGCTATACAATTCCTGTGGCAACGGCATATTCAGGTTATGGTGTCCGGTCTGAGCATCAGACATGGGTACACCGTCCAGCATAATCAACGTTTGTTCGTAATTACCTCCGCGAACGCTTAAATCTCCCTGAACGCCAAGCCCCCCGCGGCTGCGTAAATCCAGCCAGGGCAAATAATCCAGGTAGTCCTCTACACTGTGAACCGGGGCTTTCTGCAAATCCTTGGAATTTACCAAGGTAAGCATTCGCGCCGACCGATTTATATTGCCGCGTGTTCGGCCGTCAAACAGCATTAGCGTATCAATCGAAAGTGTGTCCTGTGCGATTATCAGACCAGCCGACAACAGCAAAACAATGCTCAAAATTCCTTTTCGCATGGGTTGTAAGGATACAAAAATAGGGTAATACAGATGGTTTAAATGATACCAAAAGAAAAGGGAGCCCGTGGGCTCCCTTTTGAAAACATTAAAACAGTAATTATCAGAACCTGTCGGCATTCATCACCTTGTTCCATGCAGCAACAAAGTCTTTGATGAATTTACCATGTCCATCTGCACAGGCATACACCTCAGCAATGGCGCGCAGTTCAGAATTTGAGCCAAAAATCAGATCTGCGCGGGTGGCCGTCCATTTCACAGCGCCGGTTTTGCGGTCCGTACCCTCAAACGACTCCTGGCTGTGGTCTGTGGCTTTCCATGTGGTGCCAAAATCCAACAGATTTACAAAGAAATCGTTGCTCAGCTTACCTACATTGTGGGTGAACACACCATGCTTGGAATGATCCCAGTTTGTGCCCAATACTCGCATACCGCCAACCAGTGCGGTCATTTCAGGGGCTGTTAATGTCATCAGTTGTGCTTTGTCTACCAACATTTCCTCTGCTGAGGCACGGAAACCAGATTTTTTGTAGTTACGGAAACCATCACCCATGGGTTCCAGCACTGCAAATGATTCTACATCGGTTTGCTCGGCAGAAGCGTCCATGCGTCCGGGCGTGAATGGCACACTCACCGAATGGCCGGCATCAGCAGCCGCTTTTTCAATGGCAGCGCATCCACCCAATACTATTAAATCAGCGAGAGAAACGCGCTTATTTCCACTTTGCGAAGCATTAAATTCGTTTTGAATGCTTTCCAATTTGTCAAGCACCTGGCTCAATTGAGCGGGATTGTTCACTTCCCAAAACTTCTGGGGAGCCAGACGAACCCTTGCACCGTTTGCACCACCGCGCTTATCAGAGTTTCTGAAAGTTGAAGCAGAAGCCCAGGCAGTAGAAACCAGCTGACCAACAGTAAGTCCTGAAGACAGTATCTTACCCTTCAAATCGGCAATATCTGCACTGTTTATTAACTCATGGTTTACCGCGGGAATGGGATCTTGCCATATCAACTCTTCAGCAGGCACTTCAGGTCCCAGGTAACGATTTTTAGGTCCCATATCCCTGTGGGTAAGCTTAAACCATGCACGGGCAAAGGCATCGGCAAACTCATCGGGATTCTCATAGAAACGACGGGAAATTTTTTCATACGCAGGGTCCATGCGCAAAGCAAGGTCCGTTGTCAACATCATGGGGGCGTGTGTTTTTCCTGCGATGTGTGCATCGGGAACGGTTCCGGCTCCGGCTCCGCCTTTGGGGCGCCATTGCTTTGCTCCTGCAGGGCTTTGGGTCAATTCCCATTCATAGCCAAATAGGTTTTCAAAATAGTTATTGCTCCATTGTGTAGGGGTGGTAGTCCACGCACCTTCCAAACCGCTGGTGATGGTGTTTTCGGCATTGCCTGAACCCATGGTGTTTTTCCAACCCATGCTTTGCTCTTCAATAGGAGCACCTGCAGGTTCTTTACCTACATATTTGCCGGGATCACCAGCTCCGTGGGTTTTTCCAAACGTATGTCCACCTGCAATCAGGGCAACGGTTTCTTCGTCGTTCATGGCCATGCGGCGGAACGTTTCGCGGATATCGCGTGCAGAGGCAATCGGGTCAGGGTTTCCGTTGGGGCCCTCCGGATTTACGTAAATCAAACCCATCTGTACCGCAGCGAGCGGGTTTTCCAGGTCACGGTCGCCTGAATAGCGCTTATCAGCAAGCCATTCCGCTTCAGATCCCCAATAGATATCCTCTTCAGGCTCCCACACATCCTCGCGGCCCCCACCAAAGCCAAAGGTTTTGAAACCCATGGACTCCAGTGCACAGTTACCTGCCAAAATCATCAAATCTGCCCATGACAAATTTTTGCCATATTTCTGTTTAACTGGCCAAAGCAGCAAACGGGCTTTATCCAAATTGGTATTGTCGGGCCAGCTATTAAGGGGCGCAAAACGCTGTGTGCCGGCTCCACCGCCACCCCTGCCATCAGAAATACGGTAGGTTCCGGCGCTATGCCATGCCATTCTGATAAACAGCGGACCATAATGACCGTAATCTGCAGGCCACCAGTCCTGAGATACTGTCATCAGTTCATTGATGTCTTTTTTTACCTCATTCAGATCAAGCGATTTAAATGCTGCTGCATAATCAAAGCCGTCTTCCATCGGGTTAGACAGGTTTGAGTGCATGCGCAGGATGCTTAAAGGAATCTGATTAGGCCACCAGTCGCGGTTGCGGGTTCCACGTCCTGCACTGGGACTCACGGTTTTTCCGGAAAAAGGACATTTGCTTTCTCCTGAGATGCTATTTTGATTTTCCATTGATTTTGTTGTATCGTTACTTTTTAACAATTGTTATACCGCCATTGTTTACGCTATCACGACAATTATTCACCGCAAATTTCAGCAGTAAAAACGGATTTTAAAAGTAACTTGTGTTGCACATTAAATGATTTTTATTGGGGTGATCCCACATCCGTCTGTATTATAGCCAAGTGGCATATATGTCTATATTTTTGTCTAACAAATTAGCCATGGATTTTAACCATTACGATAGTAGCATACGTTAGATGGTTTATGTAAGCCAGCTCAAAGACCGGGTTTTGAACTTTTAAGTCCTAAGCATAAAAGTTGTTAATTTGCCAATGCATGCAACTCCAAAATAGGATTGTCCACCATCCCGCATTTTTAGCCATCATTTATGCTGTTTTGACATTGTTCATCAGTATCCGCGCTTACAACGCCCCCGGCGGTGAAATGCCGGGCTTTGAGGGTCGCGTAACCGCCTATAACAATTACCTGATTTTCAGCAACAGTTTTGGTCATCTTTTGGAGGGGAAGAACCTGTATTCCCAATATCCTTCAGAACAATATGATGTGTTTAAATACTCTCCCACATTTGCAATGCTGTTTGCACCGATAGCGGCTCTTCCACATGGTGTGGGATTGTCTGTCTGGAATTTACTAAACGCTCTCGTCTTTTTATATGCTATAAAGAAACTATCCTTGCCACCCATACGCGAACTGGGTTTTGGCCTGCTAGCCATTCCTGAAATTTTTACAACCACATCCAACAGCCAGAGTAATTTACTCATTGCCGGGCTGCTTATACTGGCTTTTGTAAACCTGGAACGAGGTAAAATCTTTCTGCCTATTTTGTTTATCTCGCTCACTGTTTATATCAAATTGTTTGGTGTTTTGTTCTTTGCTTTGGTGTTACTATACCCGCAGCGATTGAAGATGATACTGACATCGTGCGCTGTGATGTTTATGCTGTTCATTTTGCCAATCCCTTTTGGAGGATGGGAACGTCTTTTGCGGCATTACCAAGAATATTTTGGATTGCTTTCAGGAGATCATGGATACTTCGTAAAATACAGTGTGATGGGCTGGTTTAAAAGCTGGTTTAACTGGCAACCCAACAAAAACAGCATTGTAATAATCGGACTGTTAATACAGTGTTTTCCGCTGCTGCTCAGAAATCACTTTGATAATCGCCTTTTTAGAACATACTATGCCGCATCGTGGCTTATCTGGCTGGTTATTTTCAACCACATGGCCGAAAGTGCCACGTTTATTATTGCAGTCGCCGGTATTTTTCTGTGGTATTTTTCCCTGCCGGAAAGAAAACCCTGGCATATCGTGGTGTTAGCCCCCGTAATGCTCTTTACTTGCCTTGGCCCCTCAGACCTTTACCCTAAAATGTGGAGGATGCTGATTGTAGAAACCTGGCAAATGAAGGTGTTTCCCTGTATGGTTATATGGCTCATTTGCCTTGCGCAGCTGATTTTGCCGGCTCTCAAAAAAACCGTTTCTTCAACACAAACGCCAGCCGCACCATAAGAATCAGTACGGGTACTTCCACCAAGGGTCCGATTACCCCGGCAAAAGCCTGTCCGCTGTTCAATCCAAAAACACCTATGGCCACCGCGATGGCAAGTTCAAAGTTATTACCGGCAGCCGAGAAAGATACCGATGCTGTCTCAGAATAGGCCGCACCCAGTTTTTTAGCCACAAAAAACATCAGACCGAACATGATACAGAAATACAACACCAGTGGTATGGCAACACGAACCACATCCAGCGGCAGTTTTACCATAAGCTCACCTTTTAGCGAAAACATAACGACAATGGTGAGCAACAACGCAGTAAGGGTAATCGGGGAAATACGAGGAATAAATTTCTGGTTGTACCAAACCTCACCTTTCCACGCAATCAGCCCGTAACGACTTACCAATCCCATTAAAAACGGGATACCGAGATAAATTCCTACTGTTTTGGCAATTTCTGCAATACCAATGTTGACGTGTATCGCATCTAATCCGAATATCGGTGGCATAACTTCCAGAAAAAACCAGGCATAAATACTGAAAAGCAATAACTGCAGTATGCTGTTGATTCCAACCAGTGCGGCTATATATTCACGGTTTCCCTCAGCGAGCTCGTTCCAAACAATTACCATGGCAATACAGGGGGCAATGCCAATCAATATGAGACCTGAAACATATTCAGGACTGTCAGACAGGAAAAACACGCTTAACCCAAACATCAGCAATGGGCCTACGATCCAAGTAATCAACAGGTTGGAAATGAGCAATTTCTTGTTGTTAAATAAGCTTGAAATTTTCTCATATCGCACTTTAGCCAGGGGTGGATACATCATCAGAATTAGCCCCACAGCAAGGGGTGTATTCGTGGTGCCATTGCCCATTCCCTGAATAAGGGTAGGAACGGATGGGAAAAACACGCCTATGGCCACTCCTGCAGCCATAGCGAGAAATATCCAAAGAGTGAGGTAACGGTCTAAAAACCCAAGTCTTTTATTGCCCGGCATATTATTGAGAATTAATATATTGTTGAACAAAGGAAGCACACCAGACTTTAATTAAATTTCGGGTGTGCTCAAACGCTTGTTTTACTTCCGCATCTGTACCTGTCGCTTTGGCGGGATCGGGAAAGTTCTCATGATGCAGCATCGCTATAGAGGGAAACCATGGACACCTTTCCCGCGCATGATCGCAAACGGTAATCACATGGTCAAATTCGATTTGCTTGTATTCGTCCACATGGTTGCTGGTGTGATGTGCTATATTCAGACCATCTTCAGCCATGATTGCAATCGCTCCGGGGTTTAATCCATGGGTTTCCACACCGGCACTATACACTTCTACTTTATCGCCACCCATTTGCTCCAAATAGCCATGCGCCATCTGACTGCGACAAGAATTACCGGTACACAAAACTAAAATGCGGGTTTTCATCAGCATTTGGGTTGGTTATCTAAATCCAGTGTTTTAAAAAACTTTTTTAGCGTTTTTCTCGCTTCATCCCACACTAAAGGATCAATACAATAGCAAATATTAGGGCCACTGATAGTTCCTTTGATGAGTCCAACGTTTTTTAACTCCTTCAGATGCTGGCTTACCGTACTTTGAGATAAAGGCAACTCATCCACAATCTGACCACACATACAGGCGTTTTTTTCAATCAGTACCCTTAAAATGGCAATACGCGCAGGGTGCGACAAGGCGTTGGCAAAATCAGCAATTTTGTTGTCTTTGTTACTAAACTCTTCGGTTTTACTGGTTCCCATAAAATTTAATCGCAATATTACGCTAATTATCGCAATATTGCGATATTAAATATTGGTTAAATAAAAAAGGCCGCTGATAGCGGCCTTTTTGTATACTTAAGAATCCCTTCTGGGACCTCGGTCATCACGCTGTTCGCGACGGGGTCCACGATCTCCTCCGCCTTCACGACGCTCGCGGGGTGCCGGCTCCACATAACCCTCAGGTTTTGGAAGCAACGCCTTGCGGCTCAAACGGAATTTGCCCGTTTTCTTGTCAATTTCGATGAGTTTCACATCCAGCTTATCGCCTTCTTTCAGCACACCTTCCATGCTACCCAATCTTTCCCAGGTAATTTCACTGATGTGCAAGAGACCATCTTTGCCGGGCATAAACTCTACGAACGCCCCAAAATCCATGATGTTTTTCACAGTGCCATGGTAAGTTTCCCCCACTTCGGGCACAGCTACAATGGCTTTTACCATTCCGCTGGCAATACGCATGGCCTCGCCATTGCTGCTAAATATTTCAACAAACCCTTTGCCGTCGCGCTCTTCAATAGCCACTTTAGCACCGGATTTTGCCTGAATATCCTGAACAACCTTGCCACCCGGACCAATAACGGCTCCGATGTATTCTTTCTCAATCTCAATAACTTCCACACGGGGAGCGTGTGGCTTCATTTCAGAACGCGGTGCTGAAATGGCCTTGCTCATTTCTCCTAAAATATGCAATCTGCCTTCGCGGGCCTGTTGCAACGCCTGGTATACCATATCCCATTTCAAGCCATTGATTTTAATATCCATCTGGCAGGCGGTTATCCCCTCGGTGGTTCCCACCACCTTAAAGTCCATATCGCCAAGGTGGTCTTCATCACCCAAAATATCGCTCAAAATGGCATATTTGTCGGATCCTTCCTTGCTGATAAGCCCCATAGCAATGCCGCTTACTGCCTTTTTAATGGGGATACCGGCATCCATCAGTGCCATTGAGCCGGCACAAACGGTTGCCATGGAACTGGAACCATTGCTTTCCAAAATGTCGCTTACAATACGCAACACATAGGGAACATCATTGGGTACCATCTTTTTAATCCCTCTCAGGGCCAGATTTCCATGGCCAATTTCACGACGGCCCGGCCCCCTGTTGGGTCGTACCTCTCCGGTACTGAAGGCGGGGAAGTTGTAATGGAGCATAAAGCGATTGTAACCGTACAACATTGGCGCATCCAGCAGCTGCTCGTCCATTTTACTTCCCAGTGTTACGCTGGTCAGTGACTGGGTTTCACCGCGGGTAAACACAGAACTTCCGTGGGCTGCTGGCAAATAATCAACCTCGCAGTTGATGGGTCGAATCTGGGTAGAGCTTCTTCCGTCGAGACGGCGGCCTGTTTCCAGAATCATGTCACGCATTACGTGGTATTCTGCCTCATGGAAATACTTTTTCACAAGACTTTTCTTCAGATCAGCATCTTCAACTCCTTCAAAACGGGTAAGGTACTGATCCAATATGGCACGGAATGCCTCGTGACGGTCACTTTTGGCACTGCCGCTTTCGGCCACTTTACGCAATTCCGGACTACAATCAGCAATCACCTGCTTACGCAACTCGTCATTATTGGTTTCGTGGTTATATTCACGGGTTGCCTTGCGGCCGCCCAGCATTTCCACAAACTTAATTTGCTCTGCACAATGCCTTTTTATGGCGTCATGTCCAAATTTCAGGGCTTCCAGAAAATCGGCCTCAGACACCTCGTCCATTTCACCTTCCACCATATTGATGTCGTGAGCCGTTCCACCCACCAGCATATCTATGTCTGAATTTTCCAGCTCTTCTTTGGTAGGATTGATTACAAACTGACCATTGATACGGCCAACGCGAACCTCGCTAATGGGGCCCAGGAATGGGATATCTGTTAGCATTAATGCGGTACTGGCAGCAAGCCCCACATAAGTGTCGGGAAGTATATTCTCATCTGAACTGATGAGGAATAGGTTTACCTGAGTGTCACCATGATAATCCTCGGGGAACAACGGACGCAGGCATCTGTCCACCAAACGAGAAATGAGCACCTCATAATCCGTCAGCTTGGCTTCACGACGGTGAAAACTTCCGGGTATACGACCTACTGCCGCAAATTTTTCCTGATAATCTACACTGAGAGGTAGAAAATCAATGCCCTCACGGGCGTCGTAGTTGCTCACAACAGTAGCAAGTATCATGGTTTTGCCTACCTTTAGTACGCAACTTCCATGGGCTTGTCTTGCAAGACGACCGGTTTCTATTTCGATGATTTTACCATCGCCGGTGTCAAATTGGGTTTTTTGTATGTTTAGCATAGTTTTTTTTATGTAAAAAGCCCCGTTACGCCGGATAGCGTTCGGGGCTTTTCTTATTAAATGTTTTAAGGATAAAGGGCGGAAACTTATTTCCTGATGCCTAGTTCCTTAATAAGTGCGCGATACTTGAAAATGTCTTTCTTGGCCAGGTAGTTCAGCAGACTGCGACGCTTACCTACCAAAGCAATCAGCGCCCTCTCTGCGCTTTTATCTTTGCGCTGTCCTTTGAGGTGACCACTGATGTAGTTGATTCGTTCAGTAAACATAGCAACCTGTGCTTCTGTGCTGCCGGTGTTTTTTTCGCTACCGCCAAACTTAGCAAAGATTTCTTTTTTCTGTTGAGTTGTCAGATGCATGTGTTCGTAAAATGGGCTGCAAAAATAATGCTTTTTTACTAAAAAATCTGCAGGTTGTTATATTTTTTATCAGAAACAATAAAATCTGGGCCTTTGCAGTGAGAATCAACCTGGCAATTATTCGAAATAATTTCGGGTGTAGAACCCACCTTTACGCAGGTAATCTTCTTTTTTCATAAGCCGCAGATCACTTTGCATCATATCCCTCACCAGATCATCCAACGTATGGCGTGGTGACCATCCCAGTTTTTCGCGGGCTTTGGTGGCATCGCCGAGGAGCAGATCAACCTCGGTAGGTCTAAAATAACGAGGATCTACACATACCAGCTCACGTCCGGGCTTAAGGTGATCCATATCCAGCCCGCAAGCAGCCGCTTTTGTTTCATCCACAAACCCTAAAACACCCTTCTCTTCCACCCCTGAACCATGAAATTCTATTCCCAGCCCCAGTTCGCTGAACGCCTTTCTCACAAAATCCCGAATTTCGGTTGTTTGGCCTGTGGCAATCACAAAATCTTCAGCCGTATCCTGTTGCAAAATCAAATACATGGCCTCCACATAGTCTTTGGCATGACCCCAGTCTCGCTTACTGTTTAGGTTGCCCAGGTATAGTTTTTCCTGCAGTCCAAGGGCTATTCTGGCGGCTGCCCGGGTGATTTTGCGGGTCACAAATGTTTCTCCCCGAATTGGACTTTCATGGTTAAACAAAATACCGTTGCAGGCATACATTTTATAGGCCTCCCGGTAGTTTACCGTAATCCAATATGCATACATTTTTGCCGCTGCATAAGGACTGCGGGGATAAAATGGCGTGGTCTCACTTTGTGGAACCGCCTGCACCAAACCATACAGTTCAGACGTACTGGCCTGATAAACCCGTGTTTTATTGGTCAACCCCAGTATGCGAACCGCTTCGAGTATGCGAAGAGTTCCCAGGGCGTCACTGTTAGCGGTATATTCGGGTGCCTCAAAACTAACCTGAACATGACTCTGGGCCGCCAGATTGTAAATCTCATCCGGCTGTACTTCCTGCACAATGCGAATCAGGTTCGTGGAATCGGTTAAGTCTCCGTAATGCAGGTGCATCTTAGCCCCGGGAATATGAGGGTCCTCATAAATATGGTCTATTCGTTCGGTGTTAAATAGGGAGCTTCTCCGCTTAATCCCATGCACCACATAACCTTTTTTAAGCAGGAATTCCGCCAGGTAGGCCCCATCCTGTCCTGTTATTCCGGTAATAAGAGCAACTTTCATGCGCCACAAAAATACAACACACAACCGGATGTTTGTTTTTTATGATTTCAACGGCTTAATCAGCACCTTAAAGAACAAATAGCGAATTTGACAATTTTGTGACAGTGTTATTGTACTGAAACACAAACCTTTCCACAAGAACCCATATAAAACCCATCAGGAAATGCCCAATTTTCATTAAACCACCTTAACTTTGATAATAGAGAGCGAGAACGAGGATGAATTACTACCCCCTTCAAAAAGGCCTGCTGTGGGCCTTGTGTTTAATTACAACTTTAAACACTTATGCGCAGCAACGTACTGTTGGTTTAACCAAGTACCAGGAACCCAATCACCAAAAGGGATACTATCTTTTGTCCCCCATGGTAAATCAATCCAAAAACACCTATTTGCTGGATGACTGTGGGCGCGTTGTAAAAACTTGGGAGGGTGGAGGCATGCCCGGAACCGCCTGCATACTTGGACATGATGGAAGTCTTATCCGAACCAATTCAGTGTTTAACCCCTACATGGCAATAGGCAGTGGCGGTGTTATTGAAAAATTTGATTGGACGGGAAGCCGAATCTGGCGATGGGTGCTCACCGACAGCAACGAATCACTGCATCATGACATCACAGAACTCCCCAATGGAAATATTTTAGCCATTGTCTGGGTAAGGAAAACCGCTGCAGAAGCAGAAGCCCTGGGCAGAACATTTCCTCTGGGCAGAACCGATGTACTTTTTGAGCGCATCATTGAAATTCAACCCAAAGACACCAATGACGCGGATATTGTTTGGGAATGGCGACTTTGGGACCACCTGGTTCAAAACACAGATCCATCCAAACCCGGATATGGAACACCCAGCCAACACCCTGAATTGCTGGACATTAACTACTACGAACCATCTGATATCGGTCGTGACTGGTTGCACCTGAACGGGATTGATTACAACCCAACGCTTGACCAAATTGTTATTACTTCAAGAAGTTTAGGGGAATTTTATGTGATTGACCATAGCACCAGTGTGATTGAAGCAAGTGGGTACTCTGGCGGACGATGGGGTAAAGGCGGTGATTTCCTTTATCGCTGGGGCAATCCCGAGGCCTATGGCAGAGGCACCCCCCAGGAAAAGCGCCTTTATGTACCGCACCATGCACATTGGATAAAAGAGGGATTACCTCACGCCGGAAAGTTTTTGATTTTTAACAACGGCCAAGCCAGACCCGACGGCACATACAGTTCTGTTGACATGGTCACACCACCGCTGGACAACAACTTTAAATATACCATACAACCCGGTAAGGCGTACCTGCCGGCGTCCGGAACCCAAAGATATAAGGCCGCAATCCCAACATCCTTTTACTCCGCAGTTGTGTGCGGCAGTTATATGCTAAAAAACGGAAACCTGCTTACCACTGACGGCCTCAAGGGCAAAGCATTTGAGTCGGATAGTGCCGGCAATATCGTCTGGACATATATTAACCCATATGGCAGCGCGGGTATAGCCAACCAAGGAGATGACCCCGGAATCAACACGGTTTTCCGTTATGAGTATTATGCGCCTGATTTCTCAGGGTTCACAGGAAAAAACCTCACCCCGGGTTCAGAACTGGAGAAGAACCCTTACGCCCAAAGACTTTGTGAAAAAAGTAACACCGGCCTCCTATCAAACGGCATGAAGAATGGCATGATCAGTCCCAATCCGGCAGGTGATTTTGCTTTTATTTCTGCCGAAACCGTAGACAATGGAAAAATTTACAACACTGCCGGTCGTTGCGCGGGAACTTTTAGCGGAAATCGCATTGACCTTCGCCGATTTAAACCCGGTATATGGGTGGTTTCCTACACGGCTGAAGGAAAAACACATACAGAAAGACTGCTAAAAACAGAATGACCTGAAAGCAGGGTGAACGATTTTATACCTTCTTCTATAATCAATAAAGCCCGGTATTACCGGGCTTTATTATTGGGCTGTTTCTTTATTAGTGTGCGGCTGAATATAACTCAGCAACCTTCTTCCAGTTCACCACGTTCCACCACGCATTAATATAATCCGGGCGGCGGTTTTGATAGTGCAGGTAATAGGCGTGTTCCCATACATCCAGACCCAGTATGGGGGTGCCTTTCACATCGGCGATATCCATCAACGGGTTATCCTGGTTGGGAGTGCTCGTTACCACGAGTTTTCCGTCGTGAACCACAAGCCAGGCCCATCCTGAACCGAATCTTGTGGTAGCTGCAGTATTAAACTGTTCTTTGAACGCCTCAAAACTGCCAAAAGCAGCGGTAATATCTGCAAGCAGATGTCCTTCGGGTGTACCGCCACCGGCAGGGCTCATCAACTGCCAAAACAAACTGTGATTCCAGTGACCGCCACCATTGTTGCGAACCGCCATGCTGTGCTTGCTCACACTTGACATTAGCTCTTCCAGGCTTTTGCCTTCACCGGCATTGCCTTTCACTGCGTTATTCAGGTTGTTTACATACGCCTGATGGTGTTTGCCGTGGTGGATTTCCATGGTCCTGGCATCAATATGGGGCTCCAGGGCCGAAAACTCGTAGGGAAGTGTTGGTAATTCAAACATAATTATGGATTTTATTCAGGTAACAAAGTTAAGCAAGTTTGGTTCGATATGAATATTGACTGATTTTTGCAGTCTCCTTGCCCTGTATGCCCGATATTACAACCATACTGGAAACAGCTGCCTTTGTTTTATCGCTGGCTGGGGTACTGCTGGCAATAAAGCCCTACACGGCAAACTGGCCGGTGGCCATGGCAGGAACCCTGCTTTATGCCTGGGTTTTTAATACCTGCCAACTCTATTCCGACATGGTTTTGCAGTTCTTTTTTATTGTTGTGCAAGCATATGGATGGAGGCGCTGGACGATTAAAAACAGGGCCGAATTTCCCATATCATCCCTTACCCCGAGACGTTGGTTGGGTGAAGCCGCCCTTTTTGTGTTGGGCTGGAGCGTATGGACCACCCTGATATTGAACTTTCCCTCTTGGATTGCAACAATTTATGATGTCAACATCCCTCAGGCGCAGATGCCATGGCTGGACAGCTTCACCGCATCATTAAGTGTATGGGCTATTTCACTTCAGGCGCGCCGAAAATGGGAAAACTGGATTCTCTGGCTTTTGGCAGATTCTATTTATATTCCCTTATATATTTCAGTAGGCAAACCTTTGACAGCATTACTTTATGGCATATTCCTACTGCTTGCATTATCCGGGCTTCGCTCCTGGTACCAACAGCGGGTCTGAACTTTTATCCCTATTTTTGCATGGCTGGTGGCACTTTCGGATTGGCACGGCGTATTATTGAAATAACTATATGGGATGTTCATCTTGTGGTACCAAATCAGGGGGGGGTTGCTCTCCTGCCGGTTGCAAAAGCAATGGTACCTGCGGCACATCAGGGTGTAATGCCCTGAATGTATATGACTGGTTCAGGGATATGGAACTCCCTGATGATTTTACACCTTTTAACATTGTAGAAGTGCGGTTCAAAGGATCAAGAAAAGAGTTTTTCAGAAACACAAACCGCCTTGATCTTTATACCGGTGACTATGTTGCAGTGGAGAGTTCCGTGGGATTTGACATCGGTACCGTTTCTGCTACAGGTGAAATTGTGCGGCTGCAGTTAAAAAAATATCGGGTGCAGGAAGATTCAGAACGCATACTTCCCATTCTTCGCAAAGCCACTGATAAAGACCTTGAAAAAAACGAGGAGGTCAAACAAAAAGAAAACTCCACACTGGAAAGGGCCCGAACCATTGCCTTCCGACTCAATTTACAGATGAAAATCAGTGATATTGAGATTCAGGGCGATGGCAGAAAAGTAATTTTCTTTTATACAGCAGAGCAACGGGTGGATTTTCGTGAATTGATTCGACTATATGCAGATGAATTCCGCATGAAAATTGAAATGCGCCACATCAGCTATCGCGAAGAGGCCTCGCGTCTGGGCGGCATTGGTGTGTGCGGACGTCAACTTTGCTGTAGCACCTGGCTCACTGACTACAAAATGGTTACTACGGGGGCAGCCCGCGTGCAAAACCTCAGCATTAACATGGAAAAACTGGCAGGGCAATGTGGGCGTCTAAAATGCTGTCTTAACTATGAGTTGGATCTCTATGTAGAAGCCCTGGATAAATTTCCCAAAGCCAAGATGGTCAAGCTGGAAACTGCTACCGGTATGGCTTATAGCCGTAAAACAGACATCCTAAAACAACTGATGTGGTTTAGCTATGAGGACAATCAGACATGGATTGCCCTTGAAGTAGAGAAAGTGAAGGAATACCTCGAAGAAAACAAACAAGGGAAAACCATACCGCCACTGCAGGACATTGCTGCAGCCAGCCAGGTTATGGAACAAGCCGCCTCACAGGCACCTGAGTTTATTGGTGGTGCAGAACTGTTGGAAGACCGCGAACTGGAAGCCGAAATCCGCAAAAACCGCCAGGACAAAGGACGCCATCAACACCCGCACAATAAGGGCGGACAAAGACAACCCCATAACCAAGGCGGCAATCCGCATGGCAAACCACACCACCGAGGACCCGACAACCGCGGACCCAGAAGAGACAACAGAGGCCCTCGCCCACCCCACCAAAACAGCGGTCCAAAACCCAACAACCCGCCAAAAAGCTGATTTTATTTGCTTCAAAACGGGCTGTGCATTAATATTGATGTCCCAATTGCCCCGTTCACATGATTGCCCCGGTCATACACTGGTATTTCAAACAGCGTCATCAGGATATTCTTTTGATGTCATCAAGGGCTTTGGATTCACAGGATGTATGGTTTGAATACCTTTTGGATAAAGGAAAAGAAACCGAATATGGCGAATTAAACGGTTTTAAAAATATTCGTAATTACGCACAGTGGAAAGAAACCGTACCGGTAGCAAATTACGAAGACCTTAAACCCTGGATTGAACGCACCATGGCCGGCGAACAAGGACTGCTGTGGCCGGAAGAAATTACATGGTTTGCGAAAAGCAGCGGCACAACCGGGAATACGGCCAAATTTATCCCTATCAGCTATGAAAGTCTTGAATGCAACCATTTTAAGGGCACCAAAGATATTTTAACCCTTTTCTGCACCGAAAACCCGGAATCCGGGATGTTTCAGGGCAAAGCACTGCTGATTGGCGGAAGCCATAAAATTAACCAGCTGAATACCCGTGGTTATTATGGTGACCTAAGTGCGGTTCTTATCAACCACATGCCTGTATGGGCCAATTTCAAATCAACCCCCGACCAGAATATTTCCCTAATGGATAACTGGGAGGAAAAGGTAGAAAGCATGGCCCATGCAACCATTCATGAAGATGTTACCAGTATCAGCGGCGTTCCAACGTGGACACTGGTACTTTTTAAACGAATCCTTGAAATTACCGGCAAAAAACACATTCATGAGGTGTGGCCAAACCTGGAATTATTTATCCATGGTGGTGTTAGTTTTACCCCCTACAGGGAACAGTTTAAACTATTGCTTCCGGACCCTAAAATGCGGTACGTAGAAACCTATAACGCCAGCGAAGGGTTTTTTGGTGTTCAGTTTACCTCCGAAAGCTCCGATATGTTACTCGTTACGGATCATGGTGTGTTTTATGAGTTTTACCCTGTAAATGAAGGGCCTTCGGCAGCGATTCCGCTCAGCGCTGTAAAACCCGGTGTTAACTATGCCGTACTAATTACCACTACGGGCGGTTTGTGGCGTTACAATATTGGCGATACCATTCAGTTTACCGAAACAAACCCCTATCTGTTTAAAATTTCCGGGCGTACGAAACTCTACATCAATGCATTTGGAGAAGAGCTGGTTATTGAAAATGCAGACACCGCCATCGCTGCTGCCGCCAAGCTCACACAGGCCGTTGTTGAGGACTATACCGCCGCTCCGGTTTACATGACCGAAACCGAACCCGGGCATGAATGGTTGATTGAGTTTTCTGTACCACCGGCAAACTTGGATGAGTTTACCCAACTGCTGGATGAGCAGCTCAAGGCCTGCAACGGGGATTATGCCGCTAAAAGACAGGGAGACCTGGCCATGAAGATGCCCAAAACCAGGGTCGTTCCAACCGGCACCTTCCAAGAATGGCTCAAACTAAAAGGGAAACTGGGCGGCCAGCACAAAGTGCCGCGCCTGAGCAATGACCGTAGGGTTTTGGAAGACATCCTCAGCACCCTTCAGCAAACCACCTGAGATTGGACATCTGAAAAGCTGTTTGTATCTTCGCCCCATGTACGGAGCGTTTCAGCAGCATTTACAGGCCGAACTGAAAACCATTGAGGAAAACGGCCTTTATAAAAAAGAAAGAATCATCGTAACCCCGCAGGATGCGGTTATTCGACTTCAGGATAACACGGAAGTAATAAACTTTTGTGCAAACAATTACCTGGGACTCAGCAGTCACCCACGCGTGGTGAACGCCGCCAAACGCGCCATCGACACCCATGGCTTTGGCATGAGCAGTGTGCGTTTTATCTGTGGAACACAGGACATACACAAAGAACTCGAAGCTAAAATTGCATCGTTTTACGGCACAGAAGACACCATTCTTTATGCCGCTGCTTTTGATGCGAACGGGGGAGTTTTTGAACCTTTGTTGGGTGAAGAAGATGCCATTATCAGCGATTCTCTGAACCATGCATCCATTATTGATGGGGTAAGACTGTGCAAAGCCCGCCGATATAGATATGCAAACAACAATATGTCCGAACTGGAAGAGCAGCTTATCAAGGCACGGGCTGAAGGTGCACGCTATATTCTGATTGTTACCGATGGTGTTTTCAGTATGGACGGATATGTGGCCCAGCTGGATAAAATCTGCGACCTTGCAGATAAATACAACGCTCTTACCATGACAGACGAATGCCATGCAGCCGGTTTTATCGGTAAAACAGGGCGAGGTGTCCCCGAATATTGCAATGTAATGGGCAGGGTTGATATTATCACCGGAACCCTCGGTAAAGCGCTGGGAGGGGCCATGGGGGGCTACACCACCGGACGCAAAGAAATCATTGAAATCCTCAGGCAGCGCAGCCGCCCATACCTGTTTAGTAACTCGCTGGCCCCCAGTATTGTAGGTGCCAGTATTGAAGTCTTTAATATGCTCACCGAGACTACGGAACTTCGTGATAAACTGGAAGCTAATGTTCACCGTTTTAAAGCGGGTATGAAAGCTGCCGGCTTCGATTTTAAAGACGGAGACAGCGCCATTGTCCCCATCATGTTATACGATGCAAAACTCAGCCAGGTAATGGCCGATAAGCTCCTTCAGGAAGGAATATATGTAATTGGATTCTTCTATCCCGTTGTACCCAAAGATCAGGCCCGAATTCGCGTACAGTTGAGTGCTGCACATAGTTTTGAGCACATTGACCGCGCCATTGCTGCATTTACCAAGGTGGGCAAAGAACTGGGGGTGATTTCTGCCTGAGGCAACATACTACCTAAAGAAAAAAGCCCGTCAATGACGGGCTTTTTTAATGCGTATCTTTTTGTTAAAAACGCACGTATTTGAGCATGTGGCGATTGCCTTCACACAGCACGGCAATCTGGTAAACCCCCGGCAACCAAAACTTGCCCGGCAAAACATGTGACTGCCCCGCCTGCCATGTTGCATCATGCACAAGCGCTCCGGCGGTATTGTAGACCAGTATAACAGCGTCTGTTGGCATTGTGCTCCAATACAGTAAAGCATCTCCCCCCGATGGATTGGGTATTAGCTTTACAGAACTGCCAATCACCTGCAATAGTGAATTGGTTGATTGTACGATGATGGGTTGCTGAAACCCCTGGGTAAACAGATTGTTGGTGGTGCTTCCGGTTTCACCTACAAGATTTCCAACCGTCCAATCGGCTGAAAAAGTACCCGAATAAGACCCTCCTGTGGCCGACATAATTTCTCGTTCGACACTCTGTGCCGTTGCACTAAAAATGCCGGCACACATACAAAGAAAAACAGCGATGACTCTCATGGCTGACTTATTTATTTCGGTTATGCCTCTTAGGTACCGCTATTCCTTCAGTATTTACATGGTGAATACCTGCACTGGCGGGTTTGCCAAACAATTCAGGGTGTAAATATTTGCCCACTGCATTTTTCTCTTTGGGCTTTTCCGGAATTACACGATTGGCTTTGGCCCAGGCATCATTGCGGACACCGGTAACCTGCCAGCTCACTTCTGTATTGGGCTTGTCGGTTTTGATACTGAACTTGTTACCTTCAATCTTTTTGGAAACCACCGCTTGTGCAAAATCAGGACCCATTACGGTAAGCTGGTAGCGAAAATCTACGTTCAGTGACTGGAAATATGAAGGGAGGGTAACCTCAGCCGCACCATTGGCATCGGTGGTGATATTGCCATTGTAAATATTCATCATCTCAGGGCTTTCAACAAAGCTGTGAATCAGGTATTTGTTTTCTGGGTCCTGGGGGTGGTCTATCTGGAATGTTCCCCCTGCTTTGCTTAAGGTACCTGACACATAAACGTTGCCTTGAAAATACCCGGCATAGTTGGTAAGTCCGCTGGTTGCAGTTCCATAAACCCCGTAATTGGTATAGGAAGAATTGGTGGCTGTGTTGGAAAAATAACCGGCGTATGCAGCAGATCCGGCGGTGCCATCAACGTCATTATATGAACCATAGGTTCCGCTGGCGCTGGTAGAGGCGGCAAATACTCCATTGTAATGGCCTATGGTAAATGAATATCCGCCATCCGTTTCGGAATAAATACCGTAGTTTCTTTTGCCTGTGGTTTGTAAAGCTTTTGCTTCAATTACTGCTCCCACATTGAATGTTCCTGAATTCCCGGCAATTCCACCAATACCAGCATTGAAAAACGCTGATCCTTTGGCGTACCCCATCACACCAACCGAGTTGGAAAGTGATGTGGTAACAGTATCCGGCACAAAGAAGGAGGCAACACTGTAGTCATAGGCAGAAACTGAGGGCGAATACAGAATAGCGCTTGACCCTTTAACATTGAATTTACCAACAGAACCAATGGAACCGATATTTACATTCCCATTCTTAAGAATACTTAATCTCTGGGCCGCATTGGTAGCGAAGGACATGGAATCAGCGGTTGAATAGAGCAAAGAGCCGGAAGCCGCATTGTTTAGGTAACCAAGACTGGCATTAGGCATACCATAGGTGCTACCGGTGCTACCGGTACCATATTTATTTAAAAACATGTTGGTTCCTGCAGAATTAGTCAACCTCAACCCTGAATAGGCGGTGCTGCTGCCTGTTTTGGCTTCAATCTCACCGTTGCCGGCGCTGCTGTGCACGCTCAGCGGATAGAGCGGTGTAGTATTTCCAATCCCTACATTGCCGGAATTATTGTTGTATAAGTCATTGCCGGCTGTTGTCCAGCGGCTATTGATCACGTTGCCTGTAATACTCAGACCGGTGCCGGCGGTAAGCGCGGTGCCTGCTGTACCGGAAGAGTCTTTCGCCGGAGCCCATGCAGTACCGTTCCATTTCAGCACTTGTCCTGCTGTTGCACCTGATTGTGAAATCTGCGAAGCTGTGATTGTGGCGGGCCCGTCATTGGCTGGAGCCCATTTGGTTCCGTCCCACTTGATGATTTGACCTGAGGTTGCACCTGCCTGTTCTATTTGAGACATGGTAATCGTGGACGGACCATCAGCAGCAGGAGCCCATGCCGTGCCATTCCACTTAATAATCTGGCCGGTTGTTGCTCCGCCTTGTTCCAGCTGGGTTAACGGCACGGTTGAGGAACCTGCAGTGGCGGGCGCCCATGCGGTACCATTCCATTTTAAAATCTGGCCTGCGGTGGCACCATTGCCTGCAATCTGAACCGGCGATATAACCGCTGTAGGGGCCAGTGCATTTGCAGTAGTAGCGGTGGTTGCGGTGGTTGCTGTAGAGGCGCTGGATGAAGTATTTGCAAAGGTGGCATAAGGCACTGCCATCAGCTGGGTGTTGCTGATTTCAGCAAAATTACTTCCACCGGCAGCATCTGCCTCAACCTGCAGATATTTGGCTCCCGAAGCCCACTGCGTTGCTGTTGGAAACGCACCCTGAGCAACGCTTCCACTGCCTACTGTGGCCACAAGCATTCCTTGGGCCGATGTGGTCTTTAGTTGTGTTTCCCTATAAAGAATGGTACCGGTGGCACTGCCTTCTCTCAGGGTAAAGCGCAAACTTACGGACTGGCTGGCCAGTGGCTGCCCAGAAGCATTTCGCATGGCTGCCTGATATGGGAAACCATTGGGGGCCTGCGCATGGGCTGTAGCAAAACCGGCAAGCGCAAGGAGGGTTAGTATATATGTTTTCATAATTATGTCCGTACGAAACTGATGATAAAACATTAAAAACACAAGCATTTGCAAAAAAATAAAGTCTATTTAATAATCAAAATGAATAGGACTATATTTGTCGGACAACGAAAACACTTACCTATGTCACTTTGGAGGAAAAAACCCCTTGGCGAACTGCTGGCTCAGGCCGAAGGCAGTAGCTTAAAACGCACCCTGGGTGCATGGAGCCTGGTTGCACTGGGCATCGGCGCCATCATCGGTGCCGGTTTGTTTGTAAGAACTGCCGCTGCAGCCGGTCAAGCGGCCGGACCCGGCGTTACCCTGGCGTTCATCGTAGCGGCCATTGGTTGTGCCTTTGCCGGTTTGTGTTACGCTGAATTCGCTTCTATGATTCCCATTGCCGGCAGTGCTTATGCCTACAGCTATGTGACCATGGGCGAAATAGTTGCATGGATTATTGGCTGGGCCCTCATCATGGAGTATGCACTCGGAGCGGCTACGGTTTCCATCGCCTGGAGCGAATATCTGAACAACCTGCTGGGAGGCGGGATTCCCTATGAATGGTGCCATTCCCCGTTTGAGGTTTCTCAAAGCGGGGTTCACGGCATTATGAATCTTCCTGCTATTGGCATTTTAAGTCTTCTTACCCTGCTGCTCATCAAAGGCACGCAGGAATCGGCTTTTATCAATGCCATTATCGTTTTTGTGAAGGTTGCCATTGTGCTGCTGTTCATTTTCATTGGCTGGCAGTTCATCAATCCCACCAATTACGAGCCCTATTTAATACCGGAAGGCACAGCCCCAGTGCTGAATCCTGATGGAACCATAAAAAATGCTTATGACGGCTTTTTCCGCCACGGATGGGGTGGTATTATTGGGGGTGCGGGTATTGTCTTTTTCGCCTTCATAGGATTTGATGCGGTTTCTACCGCTGCACAGGAAGCCAAAAACCCTAAACGCGATATGCCCATTGGTATTCTCGGTTCCCTGGTGGTTTGTACCATTCTCTATATCCTATTCGGACACGTTTTAACCGGCGTGGCCAACTGGAAAGACTTTGCCGACCCAGCCAAAGGCGGAGAGGCATCCGTTGCCTATGCCATATCCAACTTCATGCCCGGATATAAGTGGCTGGCAACCGCAGTTACGATTGCCATTCTGGCCGGCTTCTCTTCGGTAATTCTGGTGATGCTGATGGGCCAAAGCCGGGTGTTCTACACCATGAGCACCGACGGGCTCATTCCCAAAGTGTTTTCAGATTTGCACCCTAAATTCCAAACCCCCTACAAAGCCAACATCATCCTGTTTGTGTTTGTGGGTTTGTTTGCTGCCTTTGTTCCCATTCATGTTGCGGGCGATTTAACCTCGTTCGGTACCCTGTTCGCGTTCATTTTGGTTAGTATTGGTGTGCTGATTATGCGCAAAACCTCGCCTGAAATTCAGCGCCCTTTTAAAACACCGCTGGTACCAATAGTTCCTATCCTGGGTGCATTGGTTTGCCTGGGTATGATTATTGGGCTGGATAAGCAAACGCTGATTGTAGCGGCTGTTTGGATGGTTGCAGGTCTGCTTATTTATTTCCTGTACAGCAGACAGCGCAGCAAACTCCGTAACCCGTCCGAAATTCTGACACATGCTTCCGACTTCGAGAAACAATAAGCCGGTTGAAAACACCTTCTGACAAAAAAGGACTGGGACTACTCGATGCTACCTTGATTGTATCGGGGAGTATGATTGGTTCGGGCATATTCATTGTTTCTGCCGGCATGGCCCGCGGTGTAGGCAGTTCCGGCTGGCTTTTGCTGGCATGGCTGCTCGCAGGTATAATTACCCTCTTGGGGGCGCTTAGCTACGGAGAACTGGCGGGTATGATGCCCAAGGCCGGCGGCCAGTACGTGTATATTCAAAAAGCTTTCGGAAAACTTACCGGTTTTGTCTACGGCTGGACCGTTTTTACCGTAATACAGACGGGTGTAATCGCTGCCGTGGCCGTGGCTTTTGCCAAATACACCGGACAAATTTTTCCATGGTGGAATGAAAACCATGTTTTTCTGCAAATAAGTAGCTTCACCGTGTCGTGGGCACAGGTGCTTGCCATCGGACTCATTTTTTTTCTGACAGCTGTCAACACCATGGGCATTGAGGAAGGCAAGTGGCTACAACGCCTCTTCACCCTATCCAAAATGCTGGCCATACTGGGCCTGGTAGCCGCAGCTTTCATCATTGGCGGCGAATACAATTACTGGGATGAGAACCTTGCCAACCCGTTTAAAGCACTGTCTTTTTCAAAAACAACCCAAACATGGGAAAGCATAGGTTCAATAGCCCTAATGGCCGCCTTCGGCACTGCCATGGTGGGGAGTCTTTTTAGTTCCGATGCGTGGAATAATGTGACCTTCATAGCTGGTGAGATACGCCAACCCGAACGCAACATTCCCCGCAGTTTGTTCTTGGGAACCCTGCTGGTAACCCTACTGTATTTATTGGCCAACATTGCCTATTTAACCATCTTGCCACTACAGGGACAAGCGGGAGCAGAAGGTGTGGGCGCCGGTATCAGCCATGCGCCTTTTGAGCGCGTTGGAACCCTGGCTGCACAAACCATTTTTGGTGAACCCGGCTTGCTGCTGATGGCAGTGTTAATCATGGTGAGCACTTTTGGTTGCAACAATGGTATGATATTGGCCGGAGCGCGGCTTTTTAGCACCATGTCCAACGACGGATTGTTTTTCAGGGCCGCAGGCAAACTCAACAAAAATGGGGTTCCGGCCAATGCCCTGTGGGCGCAGGCCATTTGGGCATCCATTCTTTGCCTCAGTGGCAGTTACGGCGATTTGCTAAACTACTGCACATTTGCATCCCTGCTTTTTTATATGGTCACGGTAGCCGGACTGCTTCGCTTGCGAAAGACAGAGCCCGATATGCCAAGGCCATACAAGGTTGTAGGATATCCGGTTGTGCCGCTGTTGTACCTACTTTTGGCCGGTTTTGTTGCCGTGAGTCTTATGGTGTTTGAATGGAAAAATTCAGGTATAGGCCTGGGCATTGTGGCGCTGGGGGTGCCGGTATATTATCTAATTGGTTCAAGGGTACAAAAAACACCTTTTTAAGAGTTTTTTTACCCTAATACCATATTTTTTGTACCCTTTAATTACAGATTTATTCTTTAGAACTTTTTATTAAACCCTAAATATCATTGCGTTGTCTTAGCAATTAAATTTGATATGAATCCCAAATATTTCATTAAAACTTAATTAATCACCCTGAACTTTGGGCATGTGTATTTGGGTTTAATTCCTGCGATAAAAACACCCCTTGATTGACAACATCAACAGGCAGGTAAGCAAGGGGGAGCTCTTAAAAACAAGAAAAACTGAAAACGTGCCAAAAGAAATGTAAGATCGTTCGGGATTTGTGTATTTATACCTTAAGAGGGGACGATTGCTATATCCCCTTGCCAATTTTAATGATGTTACACACACAAAGTAGTGATGGAATAGTTAAGGGGATAATTATATTGTTTAAACCCTAAAACAACTAGGCTTTAAACTATTGTAATACAATTAATTAACCACTAAAAACACCCCCTAATCTCTTTAGGGTGTCTTCAGGCCACAAAAAGCACCACGGTAAGCAGGTAAACACCCACCATCAACATTATGGTGAGACTAAGGTTTTTGAGTTCCTTGTTCCAGGGTTTGCGATCTTCAGGGGTCACTGGCGGCTCCTGTGAATTAAGTTCCGCCACGCGGCCGGCATGTTTGGTGAGCAATAAAATGACCGGTGCATACACCAGCAACAACAGCAATGGTTCTGTAAGGTTGGGCCTAATTTGCAGACTGCCACCCTCGCTTAAAAAACTGGTAAATACAAAAAGGAACCCCATCAAAAGCAGGGTTTTGTGATACAACTGTGCCCATCTTCTGCCCAGGCGTAATGCAAGGGTGCGTTTACCGGCCAGGTTGTCTGTTTGGGTATCTCGCATGTTGTTTACATTGAGCACCGCTGCGCTTAATAAGCCCATTCCTACTGCCGCAAGCCACACCTGAGGAATGAGCGTCCCCGTCATTAGGTAAAATATGCCACAAACAGCCACCGGGCCAAAAAACACAAACACCACCGCATCTCCTAGGCCCGAATAGCCAAATGCACGTTTGCCCATAGTATACCCCAATGCCGCCAGGATTCCCATTATACCCAGGGCCAAGAAAACACCAAACAGTTTAAGGGAGGGTGTGGCAACATACAGCAAAAACAAACCCAACCCAAGCGAGAGGAGGGTATTAACCACGATGGCGGTTCTCATTTGGGCAGTACCAATGCTGCCTGAAGCCAGGGCTCTGTCCGTACGGTTTGCTGTTTGATCAGTGCCTTTGATGAAATCTCCATAATCATTGGCCAGATTGCTTAAAATTTGCAAACTTACCGCCGTGAGCGCTGCCAGCAAAAGCACTGCAAAGTTCCACTTTCCGTGCATACCGGAGAGGGCAGCTCCCAGCACAATGCCGCTAACAGCCAATGGTAGGGTTTTTAACCGAAATGCTTGAATCCAGGCGTTCATAAGGTATTAAAGGCAGGCCGTGCGCCCTCCGTCTACCACCACGTTGGTGCCGTTGATGTATGCCGCTTTATCAGAGGCCAGAAAGCAAATGGCATTGGCTACCTCCTGTGGTTTGCCAAATCGTTTGGCGGGTATTTCGTGCAACATTTCCGCTTTCACATCATCCGCATGGGTGGCGGTTTTGATGCTTTTATTTTCGATAATGCTGCTAAGCCGCTCGGTTTCTGTAGCTCCGGGTAGCACGTTATTCACCGTAATTCCAAATCCGGCCAGTTCGTTGGCCAGGGTTTTGGACCAGTTGCCTACTGCACCGCGTATGGTGTTACTCACACCTAGGTTGGGCAACGGCACTTTCACACTGGTGCTGATTACATTGATGATGCGGCCATAGCCGGCGACTTTCATGCCGGGTATAAACGCCTGCACAAGGTTGTGGTTATTGATGAGATGAAGTTGAAACGCCTCGAGAAATGCATGGGTTTCGGCGGTATGGGCCGGTCCTGCGGCCGGACCTCCGGTGTTGTTAACCAGTATGTGCACTTTGTTGGTCTCGGCGATGCGCGCAGCCACTTCGGCCACCTGGGTAGGATTGCTAAAATCGGCCACAGCATAGCTGTGTCCGCTGCCAGGCAGCTCAGATAGGGTTAACTTGAGTTTTTCTTCATTACGGGCCAGTAGTATCACGGTGGCACCGGATGCAGCCAACTCCATGGCGGTTGCTTTTCCGATGCCGGCAGTGCTTCCGCACACCACCGCAGTTTTGCCTTGCATGTCGATAATCATGGTGCAAAGTTAGGGGATGCAGGCGGTTTAAGATTGCCCCTGCAACAATCGCAAGAGGCGCTTACCTTTGTAAGAGATGTCAACGCCGCAATCTATCCTGCCTTTTGACGGCGACGCACTGCTGTATGAAAACTGGTGCACACCCGCCGAATCGCAGCAATATTTTGATACCTTACTGACATCATCCGCCTGGAAAAACGACGAAGTAGTGATGTTTGGAAAGCACCTTGTTATGGGCCGAAAAACGGCCTGGTATGGACTGCAGCCGTTCCGATATGCTTATTCACACATAGAAAGAACAGCCCTGCCGTTTTCAACGGTGCTGGAAGAACTCCGAAAAAAGTGTGAGGCCACTACGGGTTGTGTATTCAATAGCGCATTATTGAACCTCTACCACCATGGCATGGAGGGAATGGGAAAGCACAGCGATGACGAAGACAGTATCGTGCCTAACAGTGGCATTGCATCGCTGAGTTTTGGGGCAGAGCGCCCGTTTGTGTTCAGGCATAAAAAATCAAAAGAAAAAATCAGGTTGCTGCTACCCTCCGGAAGTCTTCTGTTGATGAAAGACCTTTGCCAGGCATGCTGGTGGCACGAACTCCCCAAAACAAAACAGGTGAGCACCCCCAGAATTAACATCACTTTTCGGTTGATGAAAACCTGATGGGGTGGCAGAATGTCAAAAAAAACAAATTGTTCATCTGATTTTTATTCAGGTAATTAAATCTCTTGTTTATTTTGTAAACACGTATGAAAAGCAATCACGAAATTGATTACAAACTGCACGGCGAGGAAATGCAGTGCGTTCAGATTGAGCTGGATCCGCAGGAAACCGTAGTGGCTGAGAGTGGCAGCTTTATGTTTATGGATGATGACATCCAAATGGAAACCATTTTTGGAGATGGTTCCAATGCCGGCGGTGGCGGATTTATGGGCAAACTGTTCAGTGCCGGCAAACGCCTGATAACCGGTGAAAGTCTCTTTATGACGGCCTTTACCAATGCAGGCAATGCGCGCAGAACGGTATCCTTTGCTGCGCCTTATGCAGGTAAAATCATACCCCTTGATTTGTATGAGCTGGGAGGAAAAATCGTTTGCCAGAAAGATGCGTTTTTATGCGCTGCCAAAGGCGTGAGCGTGGGTATTGAATTTCAGCGAAAGCTAGGAACAGGGTTATTTGGCGGCGAAGGCTTTATCATGCAGAAACTTGAGGGTGACGGAATGGCTTTCGTACATGCGGGTGGCTACATCATGGAGCGTACATTGCAGCCCGGAGAAACGCTGCGCGTGGATACAGGATGTCTGGTGGCTTATACCAAAGACATTGATTACGATATAGAATTTGTAAGGGGTATTAAAAATGCCGTTTTTGGCGGCGAAGGACTGTTTTTTGCCAAGCTACAAGGTCCCGGCAAAGTGTGGTTGCAAACCCTGCCTGTTAGCCGTCTCGCAAGCCGAATATTGTCTTATGGTACCGGGGGCAGAAAAGAAGAGGGTTCTATCTTGGGCGGATTCGGCAATTTGCTGGATGGTGACTAAAAGCAGACAATTTACCCGATAAAACTCCGTTCTTTACCCATGCAAATGAAACAACTATTATTATCCGCATTTTGCCTGTTGGCTGCGTCCCTCTGTTCACAAAATCCTGTCATTGAAGAAAAACCCTACATAGAGGTCAATGGTGCCGGAGAACTGGAGGTAATACCCGATGAAATTTACGTGGCGATTACCCTGCGTGAGCGCAGCATCAACAAAAAAACCGTCACCGTAGAAGAGCAAGAGCAGAACATCAAGAATGCATTGAAAAACCTGAAGGTCGATTTAAAAAACCTCTCTCTGTCCGATGCCAATGCCGATTATGTGCGTATTGAATGGAGAAAAAAGGGGGTAATTACCCAAAAGCAATATTCGCTAAAATTGAGCAATGCAACGATTTTGGGGCAAGTGTTTACAGAACTTGACAAACTGGAAATTACCGATGCCTATGTTTCTCATGTGCAGCACTCAAAAATTGACAGTCTTAGAAAAGTGGTGAAAATTATGGCGATTAAAGCCGCTAAAAACAAAGCGGACTATTTGCTGGGTGCCATCGGTGAAAAAACCGGCAAGCCACAGATAGTAAGGGAAAACGATGCGCAATACCCTCAGCCCGTTTGGGCCATGGCCAACGCACGCGGAAGAATAGATAAAATAGAGTCATACGAGAATGAACCGAATTACCCGGACCCTATAGACTTCAAGAAAATAAAAATCGAGAGCAGTATTTACGTTAAATTCTCGATCCAATAGGGTTATTCGCCTTCCTTTTTCTTCCATTTTACCCTGCAGCCAATGGCTTTGGTGAAGTTCACTTCAGGGTCTTTACCGGCCAACAAAGCATTTACCGCATCTTCTGCATATTTCTTGTCGGCTGCAGCTGCATCCTCAGAATTGTTGTCAATAGCCCCCACATATTTCACCACAAACTTCTTCTTCTCTTTCTTCACAATGTAAATATGGGGTGTGCGCTCTGCGCCCCATTTTGTGGCCACTGCCTGCGACTCATCGTGCAGATACGGGAAGGTAAATCCCTTGTCTTTGGCACGTTTTTGCATCTCCGGATAGCTGTCATCAGGATATTGTAATGCATCGTTGGGGTTTATGGCCAGCACAGGATAGCCCTGAGCCGCATATTTGTTGTGAAGTGCAATGATGCGGTCTTCGTACGCTACGGAAAACGGGCAATGGTTGCAGGTAAACACCACAATATACCCTTTGGCGGCTTTATTGGTAGCCATACCCATTTTCTTACCGTCTATATTGAGCAGTTTAAAATCCTGCACCGTATCCCCGGGCTTGTAGCCGGTTACGGCGGTACTAAATGCCATTGCGGCGATAATGGCGGCGGAAAACAACAGATGCTTCATGTTTTTATTCTTTCAGGTTTAAAAATGTTTCTATAAAACGTTTCAGGTCGTTAAAATGTTCAAAGGAATCCTGCTTGCTGCCTTTGTATTGTCCGGAGGAGAACCAGGTGACCGGCAAGGCCCCACCCCAGGTGGAATCAACCGCATTGATAAGATTGCCCATATCCGGCGTTTTGATGAGCAGGTGATCCCCGGGGATGTTGTATTCCGAAATTTTTTGCAACACCCGTGCGGTATCTTTTACCCTGTCGAAGGCCACAAAAACAAAGTCGATTTTATCGCCGTACATACTGTCTGCTTTAACAAAATGGGGCATTTCCTCCATACAGGGCTTACACCAGGTGGCCCAAAAGTTGATGATACGGGGTTTTTCTCCCTGGTTGAATCTGTTGATTAAACCGGCATCATCAACAACCCGGAGGACCTGTGCGGGCAATGACCATAAGGAAAACAGCAAAACCAATAGTAACAGACTATGCTTCTTCATTCCGTATAAACAGCTCTACTTCTTCTATCCTTGCCCCTTTGGCCTTGGTGATGATAAATTCAAAATAGCCCTCACGAATACTTTCGCGCACCCTTGGTATTTTTCCACAAATGGAAATCACATATCCGCCCAGGGTGTGATAATCGCCTTCGGGGAGGTTTAGTCTGTATTTTTCATTTAGATAATCAATCTCATGACGCGTAGAAAAGAGATACTGACCGGGGTTTACTTCTTTTTCGGTAAGCTGTTCGGTATCAAATTCATCGTCTATTTCACCAAATATCTCCTCGATTACATCCTCAATCACCACCAGACCGGCTGTTCCGCCAAACTCATCCACCACCACAGCCACACTTCTGCGTTTTTGAATAAAGTCGCGGAGCAAATCATGTGCCTGCATGCTCTCGTTCACTATCAATACCGGCTTAAGCACATCCTGAATACGGGAAGGTTTTCCAAACATTTCACTTTGGTGCACAAAACCAATAATATGGTCTATATTTTCCCTAAATATCAACACTTTAGAAAGCGCTGTTTCAACAAATACTTTATTTAATTCTTCTATATTGTCTTCTATGTCCAGGGCAATCAATTCGGTTCTTGGAACCATAAAATCCCTAACCCTTACATCGCTGAATTCCAGGGCATTTCTAAACACTTCCGTATCAATGTCTGTGGTTTCTGCTTGTCCGGTGTTTTCCAATGACACGATGTAGTTATCGAGATCTACCTTACTAAACACCACGGTGCTTTCGCTCACTTTGGTTCGGGTAAAAATCCTGAGCAAGAAGCCGCTGCTTCTTTTGGAGAAGAAAATAATCGGCCATAGCAGCAGGTGAACAAATCTAAAGGGCAGTGCCAGTGAAAACAAAATGGTATCAGGGTTAATGCGAAACAGACTTTTGGGTAAATATTCTGCAGTGACCAGCACAATGATGGTGCTTAAGATGGTGATGATAGAAAATTTTAAAAAGTGATTGGGAATCAGCGGCCCAAGTCCGGCATCCAGTATTTCACCCATATAAATACCATAAATCACCAGCGCCAGGTTGTTTGCAACCAATACGGTACTGATAAAATCTGATGGGTTTTTTAGGTATCCGCTCAGCACTTTAGCGGTAAAGTTTCCTTGTTTGCTGCGAAGTTCTATTCTGAGTTTGTTGGCAGAAAGAAAAGCGATTTCCATGCCGGCGAAAAAACCACAGGTGATAAGACACGCCACTACCACAGCCCATTTCCCTGATATATCCGGGGTTTGTGACAACAATAGTGACAACGTGACGACAGGGTCGGGCATTCCTACACGAAGATAGTAAAAAGATTCTGTATTCTGCAGATTGTGTGGGCTAAACCCTAATTTCGCAGGCATGATCAGGGTTATACTATGCTTGCTGTGGTTGGGCGTTTCCTCACTGCCGGCGCAGCTTCCCAACGATATATTCAACCGGCAGGCTTCTCCCCCCCGAAAATCCATAGGACTCCAGGCCGATGTGTTCCCTTTTCTCAAAAACAACGAATATTTTAACCCGGTAAATCCCGGTGAAACCCTGTTTGGCTTCAGAACCTCGCTGGCTGGGGTGTTTAATCTGCAGCCCGGGGGTAAGGCACGACTTACCACAGGGTTTCTGGTTCAGGAAAATTATGGTGATGCCAAAACCCTCATCAAGCCCGTTTTTTCGCTGTCTCTGACCTCTTATAACGATTGGAACTATGTGTTCGGCGCGTTGCAATCCGGTACACGTCATGGGCTGATAGAGCCGCTGTATAATTATGAACAGGTGATGACTCAACCCCTGGAGTATGGAATTCAGGTTCGCCGAGACAATAAAAGGTTGTTTTACGACGGCTGGCTGGAATGGCGTCAGCGTTTTAATGCCAGAAGCGGAACCCGGGAGATGCTGGTGGCGGGACAACACTTGCAACCCCGCTTTGCTGTGGGAAAACGCGCTGTTTTTTCCATTCCTTTGCAGGGCATGTTGGTACATCAGGGTGGACAGTCCATCGGTAATCCGGTTCCTATAAGCACAAGAATTGCTGCCACCGCCGGGTTGAGAATGGCCGGAAATGACACAGGGTGGGCAATAGAAACATACGCGCTTCAAAGCATGGATAACTCACCCAATCCTCAGCAGCCATGGAAAAACGGGTATGCTTTTATGGCTAATATTCAAAAGCGTTTTGGCCGCTATCACTACCTTGCTGCCAGCGGCTGGTTTTCCCGCGAGTTTGTTTCTACGCTCGGCAGTCCTGTGTTTTCAAATGTAAACCCGGGCTACCCTTATGCCAACGAACACACACGGCGCATAGTCATGCTGCGGTATGTGTATTCGCGACCTGTTTTAGGCAATTCGTTATGGATTGACGCCCGCATAGAGCCACATTATGATTTTGAAAGGTCCGGAGCAGAGTTTTCACATGGCTTATACCTGCGCTACATTCGCAGCGGAAGCTTTAGTATTCCCCGGATCCCCGGTCTCTTTTAATCCCGGGGTTTACAACCCCTGAAAAACCACTTAAAACCCTCTTTGAAACCCGGCTTAACCATAGTTTTTGTTGGTAGCCGATAGGCAACACCCCATTCCAGATAATCTGCCATGCTAAGGTGGGTTCGCATGCGAACCATGGCCGAGAGTTTAGATGATGCATAATATTTCACACCCAAGGCCTGATAGTACCTGCGTTTAGTATTGTCGGGACGATACAGGTAAAAACCCATATCGGCAATTACACCCACCTTCCCTACACGGTATTCATGGCCCCCGCTGATGGCTATCTCTGTAATTTTATCGGCGGTTGATTCGGGCAGCGGCTGAAACTTTGTATAAACATACGTTCGGTCATAAAAACCGGTAATGGCTGCTGTCCAGAAACGATGGGGCTTGTGCGGGTACAGCAATTTGAGTTCCGCCAGGTAATTAAAAATATTGCGGGGGTCATCCATGCTCATTTGTTTCTTACCAAAACGCAGGGAGGGTTGCCATTCAACGGTTTTGGGGTTTTCCGGGTATCGGGGATGATAAAATCGGTTGTTTCCATCAAACTGTTTTATCCCTAAAAAAAGGCAGGGCATGTTGATACCCAGGTTGGGTTGTCCAAAGTTTCCGTTGGAGTAGTGAATCAGGGAAAGTCCCAGTTGCGCTTGTTTCCGGGGTGAAACAGGCGTTTGTATGTAGACAGCGGCCTGCATCATGCCATTGAAGCGGCTGCCGATGGCGCGATTTTTGGGATTGGCATATACATCCCATTGCCGCGAAAGGAGTCCGATGCCTGTGGTAAGACGGAACCTGTAAGATGTTTTTTCATTTCCATAAAAACCGGCATCATAATAACCAAACAAGGAACTCACATTGCCACTAATGTCGTTAAATAATTTAATATGGTTCAATCCTATTCCGGCGAAGGGCTGTTTCTGATTTTTGGCCAGTTCTCCTTCTTTGTCAATTCGCCATTCGCGGGCTGCTTCGAGGCCGAGAACATGGCTACCCATGGCCTGCATATCCTCGTGGTGGGCCGCCAGAAAACCCGGATAGGCGCGTAAAGACCAGGCATGCTGAGACTGTGTTTCACATACACTAAGCAATAAAAAGAGGATAGCTGCGGATTTTTTCATACCGCCGATGGTTTACTTCTGGTTTTTCTCGGTAGCAAGCACCATTTTGATGCCCAGGTTGGCCCCAACCTGCATCACATCCACAAGATCCTGCACATACGCTTTGGCATCAGCACGGAGTACCACCACCAGACCGGCGTCTTTACTATTAGGATCCTGAAACTGATCACGGAGCTCTTTCAACCGCTTTTCCAGCTCCTCATAACTAACTTCCTGCTGTTCAATGAATACCTGGAGAGATTCCGGATTTGCCGGGTCTCTTCTGACAGTGAGGGGTATAGATTTAGGGCTCACCGTACTGGTGGTTTTTGCCTGGGGCAGCATCACCTTTATCACATTGGGGTTGGCCAGGGTGCTGGCAATAAGGAAGAACAACAACAGGAAAAACATGATATCGTTCAGTGACGATGATTCTACCTCTGCTTCTTCGCGTTTGCGCCTTCCTATTTTCATATTGTGCGGCTGCTGTTAATTAGAAATTGGATTTGTTCAGCAATTCCAGAAACGCCAGGTTTTGCTCCTGAAGGCGCTCTGCAAAGCGGTCTATCTTGCGGATATACATCTGATAGCCAAAGAAGGCGATAATTCCCACCAACAGGCCTGCAAAACTGGTAACCATTTTTACGTATAATCCTCCTGAAAT
>Ga0315899_10000429_pt1 | contig 50816 bp, 44 predicted proteins | sample LakEriMetagenome_2_FD_203518 | JGI IMG/M metagenome (GOLD analysis project Ga0315899, IMG submission 203518) | Freshwater fungal communities from buoy surface, Lake Erie, Ohio, United States - Buoy 4 MA112 | ecosystem: Environmental > Aquatic > Freshwater > Lake | place: USA: Lake Erie, Ohio...
CCCTCCAGTCCGAAGGACACCTCGCTGCCGGGCACGACGCCCGCCGCGAGGCGGATGTGCTTGGGAATGGTGACCTGGCCTTTCTCCGTGACCCGCATCGCACACCCCGAGTTGGAATCCGAAGCAAGACCCTTACTTCACTTCGGCGGGCTCAGCAGCGGGATCGATCCGTCCGAGCTCGACCCGATCAGCCCGGTGCGCGCGTAGATCGACAGCTTCTCGCGGGTGTCCTGGATGTCGAGGTTGCGCATCGTCAGCTGGCCGATCCGGTCGGTCGCCTCGAACGCGCCCTCGCCCTTCTCCATCGTCAGCCGCTCGGGGTGGTAGGTGAGGTTCGGGCTGCGCGTGTCGAGCAGGCTGTAGTCATTGCCGCGGCGCAGCTCGAGCGTCACCTCGCCGGTGATCGCGCGCGCGATCCAGCGCTGCGCGGTCTCGCGAAGCATCAGTGCCTGCGGATCGAACCAGCGGCCCTGGTACAGCAGGCGGCCGAGCCGCATGCCGTTGATCCGGTACTGCTCGATCGTGTCCTCGTTGTGGATGCCGGTCACCAGGCGCTCGTAGGCGACGTGCAGCAGCGCCATGCCGGGGGCCTCGTAGATGCCGCGGCTCTTGGCCTCGATGATCCGGTTCTCGATCTGGTCGCACATGCCCAGGCCGTGGCGCCCGCCGATGCGGTTGGCCTCGTCGAAGAGCTCGACCGCGCTCGCGAACGAGCGGCCGTTCAGCGTGACCGGCACGCCTTCCTCGAAGCCGACGGTCACCGTCTCGGGCTCGATGCGGACCTCGGGCTTCCAGAACGCGACGCCCATGATCGGCTGCACGATGTGCATGCCCTGGTCCAGGTACTCGAGGTGCTTGGCCTCGTGCGTGGCGCCGAGCATGTTGCTGTCGGTGCTGTAGGCCTTCTCGGCCGACATCTTGTAGCCGAAGCCGGCCGCGTTCAGGTACGCGCTCATCTCGGCGCGCCCACCCAGCTCGGCGATGAAGCGCGGGTCGAGCCAGGGCTTGTAGATGCGCAGCGCCGGGTTCGCGAGCAGGCCGTAGCGGTAGAACCGCTCGATGTCGTTGCCCTTGTAGGTGCTGCCGTCGCCCCAGATGCCGACGCCGTCGTCGCGCATCGCGACCACCAGCGCGGTGCCGGTGACCGCGCGCCCGAGCGGCGTGGTGTTGAAATAGGTCGCGCCGCCGGTGCGGATGTGGAAGGCCGAGCACTGGATCGCGGCGATGCCCTCGGCGACCAGCTGCGCGCGGCAGTCGATCAGCCGGGCGAGTTCGGCGCCGTATTCGAGCGCCTTGCGCGGGATCGCGTCGAGGTCGGTCTCGTCGGGCTGCCCGAGGTGGGCGGTGTAGGCGCAGGGGACCGAGCCCTTCGCCCGCATCCAGTGCACGGCCGCGCTGGTGTCCAGGCCGCCGGAGAACGCGATGCCGACGCGCTGGCCGACGGGAAGGGAGTCGAGGATGGTCTGGGACATCGTCTGCGCGCCGCGGGCGGCGGCTCGGTGTACGGGCAATCCGCCATTCTAGCGAACCACCGCGCCGCGCCCGGCGCGCCCGCCGCGCCCGCCTCGTCGGCGCGCCCCGCGGCCCGGCCGGGCGCGCGGGACCGGCCGGACACGCGCGTCAGGCCTTCTTGTTGTAAGCGCTGCACCAGCCCTTGGCGGCGACCGCCTTGCCGGGGAACAGCGCGCAGCCACCCGACGCGTCGGCGGGCTTGCCCTGGAAGAGCACGCAGTTGGAGCACAGCTGGCCGGCGGCGTACTTCGGGAACTTGGCCTTGTCGACCTTGGTCGCGTCGGCCTTGTAGCCCACGCCCTGCGCCTGCGCGTCGGTCTCGGCGACCATCGCGGGCTGCGCGTGCACCGTGGTGCCGAGCATCGCGGCCGAGGACGCGCCGGCGGCGACGATGAGGAAAGTGCGACGGCTCGCTAACGCATTTTTCACGGTTTTTCCAGGGGAAAACGAAGAGGAGCGCGCATCCTAAGCCCGCCCCCGCACGGGCTTCCGGGATCCCGAGCGGACAACAGGGACGCTCGCCGAATGGCATTCCACGACGGCCCGTGCGAGGCGTCGTGCGGCGAGCTTCAGCGACCGAGCCGGGCCGCCAGACGCGCATGCGGCACGAGCGTGCCTTCGCGCCGGCGCACGGCGGCGAACGCATCGCTCGCCGCCGCGGCCACGGTGTCGACGTCCCCGTCGGTCAGCGCGGCGCACACGAAGTTGTTGTGCCACGGATGGACGTACACGCCGCGCCGGACCATCTCGCCCGCGAACGCGAAGCCGCGCCGGAAGTCGGGGTCGTCGTCGAGCAGCAGCTGCGGCATCTGCACCGGCCCGGTCTGGCGCAGCGCGTAGCCCGAGGCGGCGGCCGCGCGCGCGAGGCCCTCGCGCAGTCGGGTGCCGGCACGCTCGATCCGCTCGAGGTAGTCGGTGTCGCGGATGCGCGCGAGCGTCGCGAGCGCGGCGGCCATCGGCGCGGCCGAGAACCAGAAGCTGCCGGTCGCGTACACCCGGGTCGCGGCGTCGCGCGCGACCTCGGCGCCGAGCAGCGCGGACAGCGCGTGGCCGTTGGCGAGGCACTTGCCCCACGCGCTGAGGTCGGGCTCCACGCCGAGCGCAGACCACGAGCCGCCGCGCGCGAGCCTGAAGCCCGCGCGCACCTCGTCGAGGATCAGCAGGCCACCGTCGCGGTCGCAGACCTCGCGCACCGCGTGCGCGAACGCGCGGTCGGGCATCGTCTGGTCGACGAACGCGTCGTGCCGGAACGGCGACACCAGCACGCCGGCGAGGTCGCCCTCGGCCGCCTTCGCCGCCGCGTGCAGGCTCGCGACGTCGCCGTGCACGAAGGTCGCGACGTGCGCGCGATCCTCGGGCAGCGAGCCGGCGGGCACCGGCGTGAACCGCGCGTCCGAGCCGTGGTACGCGCCGCGGGCGACGAGGATCGTGCGGCGCCCGGTGTGCGCGCGGGCGACGCGCACCGCCATCGACGTCGCGTCGGTGCCGTTCCTGCAGAACATCGCCCAGCGCGCGTGCCCGACCTGCCGCACCAGCGCCTCGGCGAGCTCGACCATCCGCGGCGACGGACCGGTCATCGTGTCGCCGCGGGCGAGCTGGTCGACGTACGCCGCGTCGATCTCCGGGTCGGCGTAGCCGAGCAGGTTCGGCCCGTAGGCGCACATCAGGTCGATGTGCTCGTGGCCGTCGGCGTCCCAGAGGCGCGCACCCTTCGCGCGGGCGAAGAACTGGGGGAACTCCGCGGGGAGCATCGCGACGGACTCGTGGCCGTACATGCCGCCGGGGATCACGGCGGCGGCGCGCTCGCGCAGCGCGGTGTCGGTGGCGTTCGATCGCACGGTCGCTCCTGGTTCGGTCCGGGCCCCTCGTGGCGCAGCCGCCGGACGGGCATTCGCCGTCACCGTCGGGCGCCGGCCGTTCGATGCCCGGACGCGTGTACCCTGCCGGCACGTCGGCACTCGCGTGGGCCGCGACGAGGAGGATACGTGAGACGTCCGCTCGCGGTGCTGGCGATCGCATCGGCCCTGGCGGCCTGCACCACCGTCCCGCCGGGCGATGCGCGGCGAGACGCAGCGCTCAAGTCGTTCGCGGCCGCGCCCGGGATGGCCGGCATCTACGTCCACCGCGGGCCGCCCGGGGGCGTCGGCAGCCCGATGCACGTCGACGTCGACGGCACGCCGCTCGGGCGGACGGTCCCGGGCACCTACCTCTACCGGGACGTCGCCCCCGGGCGGCACGTCGTCGCGGCCCACGCGGAGAACACCGTCGAGCTGGAGGTCGACGTCGGACCCGGCGAGCTCGCGTACGTTCGCCAGGACACCGCTTGGGGAGTCTTCGCGGCACGCACCCGCCTGCATCGCGAGGACGAAACGCGGGGACGCGACGCGGTGCGGGCGTCGCGGTTCGCCGAGAGCCTGGCACCGGTGCAGGCGGTCGAGGTGCGCCTCGAGGCCGACGATCCCGCGTGGCACGGCCCCCTCGCGTGCAGGGCGGCCAACGGCTTCGGGTCCTGGACGTTCGAAGCGCCGGGCACGGTGGTCGTGGCCTCGTCGGGCACGCCGCTGCGCTTCGAGTGCGCGCCGCGCACCACGGACCTCGATCCGGCCGGCGGCACGGGCACGACGGTCGCCGCGACCGCGGCCGCCGTCGCGACGCCGGCCTCGGGAGCGGCGTCAGGGGCCGCGATCGGTGCCGTCGCGGGCATCGTCCTGGGTGCGGCGTCGGTGCCGGTGATGGGGCCGGCGTTCGCGGTCCTGCTGGCCGCCGGGGGCGCGATCAGGGGCGCCGAGATCGGCGCGCTGGCCGGCCCGACGCCCGCGCGCGCGGGACCGGTCTATCCGAGTCCGGTCGTCGTCCGCATCGGGCGCGGCGAGCCGGCCCGGTGAACGCCGGCGCCTCGCGGCGCCGCGCGCTCAGAACGAGCGCGGCATGCCGAGCACGTGCTCGGCGACGTAGCTCAGGATCAGGTTCGTCGAGATCGGCGCGACCTGGTAGAGGCGCGTCTCGCGGAACTTGCGCTCGACGTCGTATTCGCAAGCGAAGCCGAAGCCGCCGTGGTACTGGATGCAGGCGTTGGCCGCCTCCCAGCTCGCCTTGGCGGCGAGGTACTTCGCCATGTTCGCCTCGGCGCCGCAGGGCTGGTGCGCGTCGTAGAGCGCGCACGCCTTCCAGCGCATCAGGTTCGCCGCCTCGACCTCGATGTAGGTCTCGGCGATCGGGAACTGCACGCCCTGGTTCTGCCCGATCGGGCGGCCGAACACCTCGCGCTCCTTCGTGTACTTCACGACCCGGTCGACGAACCAGTAGCCGTCGCCGATGCACTCGGCGGCGATCAGCGTGCGCTCGGCGTTGAGCCCGTCGAGGATGTAGCGAAAGCCCTTGCCGGCCTCGCCGATCAGGTTCTCGTCGGGGATCTCGAGGTTCTCGAAGAACAGCTCGTTGGTCTCGTGGTTGACCATGTTCGGGATCGGCCGCACGGCGAGGCCGCGGCCGACCGCCTCGCGCAGGTCGACGAGGAACACCGACAGGCCGTCGGCCTTGCGCGCGACCTCGGCGATCGGGGTGGTGCGCGCGAGCAGGATCATGTAGTCGCTGTGCTGCACGCGCGAGATCCAGACCTTCTGGCCGTTGACGACCCAGCGGTCGCCGCGCTTCACCGCGGTGGTCTTGATCTTGGTGGTGTCGGTGCCGGTGGTGGGCTCGGTGACGCCCATCGACTGCAGCCGCAGCTCGCCGGTCGCGATCTTCGGCAGCAGCCGGCGCTTCTGCGCCTGCGAGCCGTGCCGCAGCAGCGTGCCCATGTTGTACATCTGGCCGTGGCAGGCGCCGGAGTTGCCGCCGCAGCGGTTGATCTCCTCCATGATCACCGACGCCTCGGTGAGCCCGAGGCCCGAGCCGCCGTACTCCTGCGGGATCAGCGCGGCCATCCAGCCGGCCTTCGTCAGCGCGTCGACGAAGGCCTCGGGGTAGGCGCGCTCGGCGTCGACCTTGCGGAAGTACTCGTCGGGGTACTGCGCGCACAGGTCGCGGACGGCGTCGCGGATCTCGGTGTGGTCGGTGGCGGCGGGGGCGGTCATGGCAGGGTCCTTCTGGAAGCGGGGAGTGTAAATCGGCGGCGGCGGCGCATCCGCCACGAGGGGCGCGGTTGCGGACGCGCCGAGCGACTGATATCGTCGATCGATCGTCGATATCGAACGCCGGAAACCGGATGAACACACGGACGCTCGTCTCGCTGCCCGACGACGACAAGCAGTGGCTCGACACCGAGGCGGCCGCCCGCGGGCGGCCGATGACCCACCTCGTGCAGGACGCGGTGGCGGAGTACCGCGTGCGGTCGAAGTCGCGCCGTGGCGAGACCCTGGACGAGCTGCTGTGCGCGACCGCCGGGCTGTTCGCACGGCGTGCGGTCCGCGCGGTCGACGGCGCGACGCAGCAGCGCGGCCTGCGCGCGGAGTGGGGCGACGCGACCGCGCCCGCGGCGCGCCGTGCGCGGCGCGATGCGTCGTGAGCGTGCTGCTCGACTCGGTGATCCTCATCGACCACCTGAACGGCGTCGACGCCGCCACGTCGTTCCTGCGCGCACAGGGCGCCGCGGCGGCCGTCTCCTCGATCACCCGCGCGGAGGTGCTCGCCGAGTGCGGTGCGCTCGAGGCGCCGCGCGTGGCCGCGCTGCTCGACCGCTTCCGGTTCCTGCCGATGGACGCACCGGTCGCGGACGAGGCCGCGCGCATCCGGCGCGACACCGGCCTGAAGCTGCCCGACGCGATCCAGGCGGCATTCGCGCTGCGCCACGACCTGCGGCTCGCCACCCGAAACCTCAAGGACTTCCGGCCAGCGCGCTTCCCGTTCGTGTTCGCGCCCTACACGGTCCGCTGAGGCGCGCCGGGCCGGCCTCGCGGGGGCGCCGCGATCAGCTCGCGACCCCGCCGAACGCCGGGCGCGGCCGCACCGGCGGGGTCGCGGTGGCGAAGGCGATCGCACCGGTCGCGGCGATCAGCGCGAGCAGCGTGTAGCCGAGCCGGTAGTCGCCGGTCAGGTCGGCCAGCCCGCCGGCGATCATCGGCCCGCCGACCTGCCCGACCGCGATGACCGCGGCCGACAGGCCCATGATCATGCCGATCGATCGCCGCCCGAAGTAGTCGGCGCGGATCGCCTGCATGAACGGCCCGCGCAGCCCCCAGGCGACGCCATGCAGCAGCGCGAACGCGCCGAGCATCGCCGGGCCGGTGGCGTAGGTCAGCGAGAGCAGCCCCATCGCGTGCATCAGCATGCAGGCCGCCGCGATCATCCGCTTGTTCCAGCGATCGCCGACCGACATGCCGAGCAGCACGCCGCCGACCTGCGCGACGGTCATCAGCGTGATCACCAGCGAGGCCTGCGCGACCGAGTAGCCGAGCGACTCCTTCATGTGCGTGATCGCGTGCACGTTGACCGCGGTGACCACCAGCAGCGCGAAGCCGTGGCCGATCGACAGCAGCCAGAACGCGCGGGTGCGCAGCGCCTCGCGAGCGGTGAACTCGGGCGGCTCCGCGGCGATGGCGGCGCCGGATGCGACGGTCGCGGCCGGCGGCAGGCCGTCGACGGTCTGGCCGATGTCCGCCGGGCTGCGCAGGAACACCCGCGACAGCGGCCAGCCGAGCGCGATCGCGAGCACGCCCGAGCCGATCGCGGTCGCACGCCAGCCGAACAGCACCATCGAGGACGCGACCACCGGCACGAACACCCCACCGAGCGCGAGCCCGAGCCCGACGGTCGACAACGCCCGCGCGCGCTTGCGCTCGAACCAGTGGATGATCGCCACGTTGAGCGGGAAGTAGCCGCACAGGCTGGTGCCGAGCGCGATCACGATCACCGCCGCATAGAACTGCGGCAGGGTCTGGATGCAGCCGAGCGCGATCAGGCCGGCGCCGAAGATCCACACGCCCCAGCGGATCATCCGCGGCGCGCCGAGCCGGTCGATCAGCCAGCCGAGCACCGGGCCGATGATCGCAGTCTCGACCGACTGCAGCGCCGCGGCGCCCGACAGCGAGGTCTTGCTCCAGCCCTTCTCGGTCGAGAGCACCGCGACGTAGGCGCCGAACGCCTGCTGCATCAGCCCCGCCTGCAGGAACTGCAGCGCGCTGCCTGCGGCGACCATCCGCCACCCGTGGAACTCGAACAGTCTGGCCATGCGACGCACATTGTCGCCCGTGGCGTCCGGGCGCGGGGGCGCGCCGTTCCGCATCCGGGAACATGGGCCCCCGTTTCGCGGAACGCGTCGCGCGATCGGGTCAGAGCACCGCTTCGACCAGGTACGGTCCCTTCGACGCGAATCCGCGCGCGAGCTCGCGCGCGAGCTGCCCGAGGTCCGTGGCTCGGCCGGCCTCGACGCCCATGCCGCGCGCCATCGACACCCAGTCGATCGTCGGACGGTCGAGGCTCAGCATGTCGGTCGCGCGCGGCCCCGGCGTGCCCGCGCCGACCCCCGCATACTCGCCCTGCAGGATCCGGTAGGCGCGGTTCGCGAAGACCAGCACGGTGACGTCGAGGCCCTCGCGCGCCATCGTCCACAGCGACTGCACGGTGTACATCGCGCTGCCGTCGCCCTCCAGGGCGAGCACCTTGCGCTCCGGCGCGGCGATCGCGGCGCCGATCGCGGTCGGCAACCCGAAGCCGATCGCGCCGCCGCAGCCGGTCAGCCAGTCGTGCGGCGCGGCACCCGCGGTGAACGCACCGAACGCGCGACCGCTGGAGACCGACTCGTCGACGACGATCGCGTGCTCGGGGATCGCGGCGGCCACGACGCGGCCGATGCCCTCGAGCGTCATCGGGCCGTCGGGCGCGGCGATCACCCCGCGCGAGGCGACGCCCGACGGCGCGCGGCCGCGCGCGCCGGTCGCGCCCGCGAGCGCGTCGAGCGCCGCGGCGAGGTCCTGGTTCGCGTCGGCGAGCTCGACGAAACGCACGCCCGGCGCGGCCTGCCGGCCGCGCTTGCCCGGGTACGCGAAGAACGACACCGGTTCGCGGGCGCCGAGCAGCACGATCGTGCGGTACGGCGCGAGCGCGGCGATCGCGCCGTCGGGCACGTAGGGCACGCGGTTCGCGACGACCCGACCCGCGCCGCGTGCGGTGCGCGCGACCGCGAACTCGGTCATCAGCGCGCAGCCGGTGGCCGCGGCGATCCGTCCCGCGGCCTCGAGCCCGGCCTCGTGGCAGGCCTCGCCGCCGAGGAGCAGCAGCGCGGCGGCGCCGCCCTCGCGCAGCGCGGCGGCCGCCGCCTCGACCGCGGCCGCGTCGACCGGCGCCGGTGCGAGGCGCGGTGCGCGCGGGCCGCGCGGTGCGTCCGCCGGCACCTCGGTCCACGCGCAGTCGGCCGGCAGCACCAGCGTCGCGATGCGGCCCGGCGGCGTCGCGGCGGCCTGCACCGCGCCGCGCGTGGCGGCCTCGACGCCGCCCGCCGAGCCGATGGTATGCACCCAGTGCGACATCGGCCGCGCGATGCCCTCGATGTCGGAGGTGAGCGGCGCGTCGAGCGCGACGTGCGCGGTCGCGTGCTCGCCGACGACGTTGACGATGCCCGAGCGCGCCTTGCGCGCGTTGTGCAGGTTCGCGAGGCCGTTGGCGAGGCCCGGGCCGAGGTGCAGCAGCGTCGAGGCGGGCCGGCGCGCGATGCGCCAGTAGCCGTCGGCCGCGCCGGTGACCACGCCCTCGAAGAGGCCGAGCACGCAGCGCATGCCGGGCACGCGGTCGAGCGCCGCGACGAAGTGCATCTCGGACGTGCCGGGGTTGGTGAAGCAGACGTCCGTGCCCTCGTCGATCAGCGTGCGGACCAGGCTCTCTGCGCCGTTCATCTGGGGGATCTCCCTGTGGGTTCGATCGCGCGGCGGCGCCGTGGCCGCCGTGCGGACTCAGCTCGCGGCCAGCCCGGCGAGCGCCTGCCGCCAGACCTGCCAGGACCGGAACAGCACCATCTCCTTCCAGTCGTCGTGCGGCGGGTAGAAGTGGTCGCGCATCGCGGCCTTGATCGCGGGGGCGTCGGGCCCGAGCGGGTCGCCGTGCGCGTGCAGCCAATGCTCGTCGCGCAGCACCGCGATGCCGCGCGACTCGGGGTAGGTGCCGAACTCGAGCGCGACGAACGCGATGTCCGCGTGGGCGAGGCAGCGCTCGTAACCGAACTCGGTCAGGCCCCATTTCTCCTGCGACGACGAGGTGCCGAGCAGCGGCTCGGTCACGCTGTCGCCCCACCACGCGCGGGCGCGGCGCACGCGCTCGCCGCCCGGCGCGTGGTTGCAGATCGGCTCGCCGTAGCCGTAGGGGCCGAGGCCGGTGTGCATGTCGACGATCGCGACCGTGCGCGCGCGGGGCAGGTGCTCGAAGAGGATCGCCTCGCTGGTGCGGCGCGCCCAGGTGGGCCCCGAGCCGCCGTAGAACCAGCCGTCGGCGTGGGTGTACTGGCCGCTCGACGAGGCGACGCGCAGCGCGTGCGCGCCGTGCTCGGCGGCGTACCCGGCGCAGGCCGCGTCGCCCGCGGCGCGCGCCTCGGACGAGCGCGAGGCAGGCACGAGGTGCGCGTGCAGCGCGGCGTAGCCCGGGTTCGCGGGCCGCGGCGCGTCGAAGTCGACCCAGTTGCGGTTCAGGTCGACGTTCTCCTCGGTCACGCGGCGCAGCCACGCCCAGCCGTGCGGATTGATGCCGTGGATCAGCAGCACGCCGGTGTCGGGCGGCAGGCCGAGCGCCGCGTCGCCGCGCAGCAGGCCGATCATCGGCCCCGAGCCGCAGAAGCCCTCGACGCCATGCGTGCCCGCGATCACCACCAGCACGCGCGACGCGTCGCGCGGGCCGAGCCACGCGGTGTCGGTGCACAGCGCCTCGCCGCCCGGCCCCTTCAGCGGATGCGGCCAGGCGCGGTGCGCGGCGCCGGCGCGGCGCGCGGCGTCGACGAACTTCGCGCGGGCCTCGGCCCAGTCGCGCGAGAACGCGCGCAGGTCGTACGTCGCGGCCATCGTCTCCTCCGTCGGAGGAACGATTCTATCGAAGGCCCGCCGCGGCCCCGGCGCGGGGCGCGCCGGAATGGACCGCGCGCGGCCTCGCTACAGCAGCGGCCCGAGCCGCTGCTCGCCCCGCTCGTAGACCACGTACGCGCGCCCGACCAGCAGCGGGTCGACCGTGCCGATCGCCTCGGCCTCGCGGTTCGCGTAGGGGATCTTGTGCAGCACGTAGCGCATCGCGTTGACGCGCGCGCGCTTCTTGCAGTCGCTCTTGATCACCGTCCAGGGCGCGTCGGCGGTGTCGGTGTGGAAGAACATCGCCTCCTTCGCGCGGGTGTAGTCGTCCCACTTGTCGAGCGAGGCCATGTCGATCGGGGAGAGCTTCCACTGCTTGAGCGGGTGCGCCTCGCGCTCCCTGAACCGGCGGCGCTGCTCCTTGCGCGACACCGAGAACCAGAACTTGATCAGGTGGATGCCGCTCCTCACGAGGTGCCGCTCGAACTCCGGCGCCTGGCGCATGAACTCGTCGTACTCGGCATCGGAGCAGAAGCCCATCACCCGCTCGACACCCGCGCGGTTGTACCAGGAGCGATCCATCAGCACGATCTCGCCGCGCGTGGGCAGGTGCTTCACGTAGCGCTGGAAGTACCACTCGCCGCGCTCCTGCTCGGTCGGCTTCTCGAGCGCGACGACGCGCGCGCCCCGCGGGTTCAGGTGCTCCATGAAGCGCTTGATCGCCCCGCCCTTGCCCGCCGCGTCGCGGCCCTCGAACAGGATCACGATCCGCTGGCCGGTGTCCTTGGTCCACGCCTGCAGCTTCAGCAGCTCGACCTGCAGCCGGTACTTCTGCCGCTCGTAGTTCCGGCGCAGCATCAGCCGCTTGTACGGGTAGCCGCCGTCGCGCCAGTCGTCGGCGAGCTCCTCGTCGGGGTTCGGCGCCTGCGGTGCGACACCGGTCACGCCGTGGCGCAGGCGCTCGCGCAGCCTCGCGGCGTCGTCGGGCGATGCGCCGGCGAGCACCGCCTCGACCGCGCGGGCGAGGCCCTCGACGTTGTCGCGGGACGCGCGCTCGACGATGTCGTCGATCGCGGCGGCCTGCGCGAGTTGCGCGGCCGCGACCGCCTCGCCGATCGCGTGGCGCTCGAGGGCGACCGGCGCGAGGTCCGGCGCGATGTCGCCGTCCGCGGCGCGGCGCGGCGCGCGGGCGCGCGGCACGACGTTCGGGCGCGAGACCGGGCTCGCGGGACGGGGCGATTCGGCGCGACGGGCCATGGCGGACGGTCTCCTCAGGATCGACGGGCCGATCGTGGCAGTGCGCCGCGGATCGCCCCTGATCCGCGTCAAGGCCGCCGTGGATTCCCGGAAAAGCCCCCGTGACTCGACGGTCATTCATCGACCCGACAGTTCCCGTCGGCTATCTTTTCGTGACCGACGGGTTCTATTGTGGACTCTCGGGTCACAACGAGCGAGGAGCTTCCCGATGGACCGACCCCCCTTCACGTGGACCCGGACGCTGGCTGCGTCCGCGATCGCCGCGACGCTGGCCGCCTGCGGCGGCGGCGGCAACGACACCCCGAGCGCCGTGCTCGGCACCAGCGAGTCCGCAGCCGGCGCGACGACGCCGACCGCGACGACGCCGACCGCGACGACGCCGACCGCGACGACCCCGGCCGCGTCGACCCCGGCCGCTCCCAAGAGCATCGTCGAGACCGCGGCGAGCCTGCCGCAGTTCTCGAGCCTGGTCGCGGCAGTGCAGTTCGCGAGCCGCAACGGCGACCTCGTCCGCCTGCTGTCGGGCCCGGGCACCTTCACCGTGTTCGCGCCGACCAACGGCGCGTTCGACGCGCTGGCCCGCGAGCTGACCCGCAATCCGAACGCGACCGCCGCCGCGCTGCTGGTGCCCGGCAACGAGGCGCTGGTCCGCGCCGTGCTGGAGTACCACGTCCTCGGCGCGACTGTCCGCAAGGCCGACGTGCCGCTCGGCGCCGCGATCGACCCGGTGCTCGCCGGCACCGACACCTTCCGCATCGACGCGTCGGGCGACGCGCTGGTGATCACCGACGGGCGCTTCCGGACCGCGCGGATCGTCGCGACCGACGTCGCCGCGACCAACGGCGTGATCCACGTGATCGACAAGGTGATCCTGCCGAAGGCGGCGACCGCCGACCGCACGATCGCCGAGATCGCGCTGGGTAACGAGAACCTGTCGACGCTGGTGAAGGCCGTCCAGTTCGCGAGCAACGACGGCGACCTGCTCGCGCTGCTGTCGGGCCCGGGCACGCTGACGACGTTCGCGCCGACCAACGCGGCGTTCGACGCGCTGGCGCGCGAGCTGACCGGCAACGCCTCGGCGACCGGCGACGCGCTGCTGGTGCCGGCGAACCGGGCGCTGGTGCGCGCGGTGCTGCAGTACCACGTGCTGACCAGCGAGGTGTTCGCGGCCGCGATCCGTCCGGGGCGCGCGATCGAACCCGCGCTCGGCGGCAACGCCTTCTTCAAGGTCGAGGTGGAGAACGGCGCACCGGTGATCGTCGACGGCCGCGGCCGGCGCGCGAACATCGTCGCCACCGACATCGACGCGACCAACGGCGTGGTGCACCTGCTCGACCGCGTGATCCTGCCGGCGGACAAGTCGATCGTCGAGATCGCGGCGTCGCTGCCGCAGTTCTCGAGCCTGGTCGCGGCGGTGCAGTTCGCCAGCATCGACGGCGACCTCGTGCGCCTGCTGTCGGGCCCGGGCAGGTTCACCGTGTTCGCGCCGACCAACGCCGCGTTCGACGCGCTGGCCCGCGAACTGACGCACGACGCGAACGCGACCGCGGCCGCGCTCCTGGTGCCCGCGAACCGCGACCTGGTGCGCGCGGTGCTGCAGTACCACGTGCTCGGCGCTCGGGTGCTGCGCGCCGAGGTGCCGGCCGGCCAGCCGATCGACCCGGTGCTCGCGGGCAACGCGACGTTCACGGTCAACGCCCGCGGCAACGCGCTCGTCATCACCGACGCGCGCCACCGCGACGCGACGATCGCCGCGACCGACGTGTTCGCGACGAACGGCGTGGTGCACGTGCTCGACCGGGTGATCCTGCCGCCGGCGCAGTGAGCGCGCGCCGCCGGGAGGCGGCCGGATGCCCGGCCGCAGCCCCGGTGGATCGGCGATCGACTCGGAGGGGGTGCCGCGGGTTCGCGGCGCCCCCTGCGTCATTTCATCGCGAGCTTCTCGAGCAGCGCCTGCTGCGACACGATCTGGCGCGCGCCGCGCGGCCGCCGCCGCACGTAGCCCCCCTCGGCGTCCATCGTCCACGCCGAAGCGTTGTCGCGCAGGTGGACCGCGATGCCTTCGGCGAGCACGCGTGCCTTGAGCTTGCGGTCGCGCACCGGGAACGCGACCTCGACGCGGCGGAAGAAGTTGCGCCCCATCCAGTCGGCCGACGCGAGCCAGACCTCGTCGCGCCCGTCGGCGTGGAAGTGGTAGATGCGGCTGTGCTCGAGGAAGCGGCCGATCACAGAGCGCACGCGGATCGTCTCCGACAGGCCCGGCACGCCGGGTCGCAGCGCGCAGACCCCGCGCACGATCAGGTCGATCTTCACGCCCGCCTGGCTCGCCTGATAGAGCGCCTCGATGACGCCGGGCTCGAGCAGCGCGTTGACCTTGGCAGCGATGTACGCGCGCCGGCCGGCGCGTGCGGCGTCGGCCTCGCGCTTGATCGCGGCGAGCACGTGCGCCGCGAGCGTGAACGGCGCCTGCAGCAGGCAGCGCAGCTCGCGCGCGGCACCGGTGCCGGTCAGCCGGCGGAACACCTCGTGGACGTCGGCGCAGACCTCGGGGTCGGCGGTGAACATCCCGAAGTCCTCGTAGAGCCGCGCGGTGCGAGGGTGGTAGTTGCCGGTGCCGAGGTGCGCGTAGCGGCGCAGCACCCCGTCCTCGCGGCGAAGCAGCAGCGTGAGCTTCGCGTGGGTCTTGTGGCCGACGACGCCGTAGACGACGTGGGCGCCGACCTCCTCGAGCCGCGACGCCCAGTTGATGTTCGCCTCCTCGTCGAAGCGCGCCATCAGCTCGACGACGACGGTCACCTCCTTGCCCGCGCGGGCCGCGGCGACCAGGGCCTCCATGAGAGCGGAGTCGGCGCCGGTCCGGTAGATCGTCTGCTTGATCGCGACGACGCGCGGGTCGTCGGCTGCGCTGCGCAGGAAGTCCATCACCGGCGCGAACGACTCGTACGGGTGGTGAAGGAGCACGTCGTGCTTGCGGATCGCGGCGAACAGGTCGCCGCGGGCGAGCACCGCGGGCAGGCCCGGCTCGAACGGCGGGAACTTCAGGTCGGGCCGGTCGACCAGGTCGATCATCTGCTGCAGCCGGACCAGGTTCACCGGGCCGTCGACGCGGTAGCAGTCCTGCGGGCCGAGGTCGAACTCCTTGAGCAGGAGCTCCAGCACGCCCGCCGGGATCGCCGCCGACACCTCGAGCCGCACCTCGTCGCCGTAGTGGCGCTGGGTCAGCTCGCTGTGCAGCGCCTCGCGCAGGTCGGTGATCTCCTCCTCGTCGACGAAGAGCTCGCTGTTGCGCGTCACGCGGAACTGGTTGACCGAGCGCACCGACAGGCCCGGGAACAGCCGGTCGACGAAGCCGCCGACGACCGAGGTCAGCAGCGTGACCGCGTACGGCGCGCCCGCGACCTCCTGCGGCACTCGGATCACGCGCGGCAGCGCGCGCGGCGCCTGCACGATCGCGACGCCCGCCCGCCGGCCGAACGCATCGACGCCGTCGAGCTCGATGACGAAGTTCAGGCTCTTGTTCAGGATCCGCGGGAACGGATGCGCCGGGTCGAGCGCGATCGGCGTCAGCAGCGGCTCGATCTCCGACTCGAACACCGTCTCGGCCCACGCGCGCTGCGCGTCGTTCCACATCGAGCTCAGCAGGATCACGATGCCCTGGTGCGCGAGCGCGGGCATCAGCGTGCCGTTCAGCAGGCCGTACTGGCGCGCGATCAGCCGCCCCGCGCGTTCGGAGACCGCCGCCAGCTGCTCGGCGACCGACACGCCGTCGAGCTGCGCGGCCGGGTCGGCGCGCACCAGCTCCTTCAGCTCCGCGACGCGCACCTCGAAGAGCTCGTCGAGGTTGTTGCTGACGATCGTCAGGTAACGCAGCCGCTCGAGCAGCGGGATCGCCGGGTCGTCGGCGAGCGCGAGCACCCGTTCGTTGAACGCGAGGATGCCGAGCTCGCGGTTCAGCAGGCGCGGCGAGCCCGGTCGGTCGGCAGACGACATCACCAGGAGTGTGCCACCCGCGCGTGACAGTTCCTTGACGGCTTCCGGGCCCACTCGCGTTCGTCCTCCGTTCGGTCTCGGCGTCCCCGCATTCTGCGGCAGAATACCGGCATGCCGGACGCGCCCCTCCTCGCAGCCGTCGACCTCGGCTCGAACAGCTTCCGACTCGTCATCGGGCGCGTCGAGTCGACGCCGCTCGGCGACCAGATCCGCCCCGTCGACCAGATCAAGGAGACCGTGCGCCTCGCGGCCGGGCTCGGCGCGGGCAACACCCTGTCCGTGGCGGCCCAGGAACGGGCGGTCGAGGCGCTCCGGCGCTTCGGGGAGCGGCTGAGGACCTTCCCGCCCGAGCGCGTCCGGGCGGTCGCCACCAACACGTTCCGCGTCGCGTCCGACGCGCGGGCATTCCTGGAGCGGGCGCAGCGGGCGCTCGGCTTCGAGATCGAGGTGATCGCAGGGCGGGAGGAGGCCCGGCTGATCTACCTCGGCGCCGCACATGCGCTGCCCGTCGACGGCCGCCGCCGGCTGGTGGTCGACATCGGCGGCGGCTCGACCGAGTGCATCGTCGGCGCGGACTACGTCTCCGACCTGCTCGAGTCGGTGCCACTGGGCTGCGTGAGCCTCACCCGCCGCTTCTTCCCCGACGGCACGATCGACCGCGCGTCGTTCGATGCCGCGCGATGGGCCTGCCGGGAGGCGTTCGCGCCGATCGCCGCGAAGTACCGGGCGGCCGGCTGGCGCACCGCGATCGGCACCTCCGGCACCGCCAAGTCGCTCTGGCAGATCGCGCAGGCCGACCTCGGCGAGCCGTCGCTGTCGACGGGGGCCCTCGAGACGCTGGAGGCGATGCTGCTGAAGGCCGGCCACGCCGAGCGCCTTCGGCTCGCGGCCCTGAAGCCCGACCGCCGGCCGGTGCTGCCCGGCGGGCTCGCGATGATGAGCGCGGCCTTCGAGGAGCTCGGCATCGAGACCATGCAGTACTGCGACGGCGCGCTGCGCGAGGGCGTGCTGTACGACCTGCTCGGGCGCTCCAGCGGCGCGGACATGCGCGACGTGACCGTCGCCCGGATGACCCGCCGCCACGCGCTCGACGAGCGCCACGGCCAGGCGGTCGCGGCGCTCGCCGTCTCGCTGTACCGGGAGGCCGCGCGCGGCACCGCCGAGGAGGTGTCGCGCGGCTGCAGGCTGCTGCACTGGGCGGCGCAGCTGCGCGAGATCGGCGCCTCGATCGCCCACGACGACTTCCACAAGCACGGCGCCTACGTGCTGCAGCACTGCGACATGCCGGGCTTCTCCGAGGACGAGCAGGCGCGGCTCGCGGCGCTGGTGCTCGGCCAGACCGGCGGCCTCACGAAGATGCGCCCCCTGCTCGAGTCGGTCGACGACTGGCTGCGCGTGCTGTGCCTGCGGCTCGCGGTGGTGCTCCATCGGCGCCGCGACGGCCGGCCGCCGCCGTCGATCCGGCTGCGCGTGAAGTCCGGCACGGTCGTGCGGCTCGAGCTGCCGCAGGCCTGGGTCGCGGCCCACCCGCTCACCGACCATTCGCTGCAGCTCGAATGCGCCGAGTGGACGAAGGCGGGCGCGTGGACGCTCGACTACCGGACGGTCCCGGCCGCCCCGTCGGGCCGGGACGTCACCCCTCCCGCTGCAGCCGCTCGTACTTGAGCATCAGCTGCTCGCGCGTTTCGGGCCGCTCGGGGTCGGGCGGGATGCACTCGACCGGGCAGACCTGCTGGCACTGCGGCGCGTCGAAGTGGCCGACGCACTCGGTGCAGCGGGCCGGGTCGATCACGTAGATCTCCGGGCCCATCGAGATCGCGCCGTTCGGGCACTCGGGCTCGCAGACGTCGCAGTTGATGCACTGATCGGTGATGACCAGGGCCATCTTCGTTGTCCCCCGGGCCCTACGAGGACGCGGCGTCAGGGTGCAGCTTGCGCTCCAGCCGGGCCTGCACCGACGGCGACACGAACTTGCCGACGTCGCCGCCGTAGGTGGCGATCTCGCGCACCAGCGTGCCCGAGACGAACTGGAACTGGTCGGCCGGCGTCATGAAGATCGTCTCGACCTCGGGCATCAGGTGCCGGTTCATGCCGGCGAGCTGCGCCTCGTAGTCGAAGTCGGACACCGCGCGCACGCCGCGCACGACGACCCGCGCGCCGCGCCCGATCACGAAGTCGCGCAGCAGGCCGGAGAAGCCGGCGACCTCGACGTTGTCGTAGCGCGCGAGCACCTCGCGCATGATCTCGATGCGCTCCTCGAGCGTGAACAGCGTCTTGGCGCGACTGTCGGACACGCCGACGACGACGCGATCGAAGATGCCGGCGGCTCGCCGCACGATGTCCTCGTGCCCGCGGGTCATCGGGTCGAAGGTTCCGGGGTAGATGGCGATGGCCATCGTCAGGCTCCAGGGGGCGGGGCGGCGCGGTGGAGCAGATGATAGTGGACTTGCCCGGCCCTGTCGGCGCGCCGCAGCGCCAGTTCCGGCACCGCCGACAGCGGCGCCTCGCCCTCGGCGAGCGCACGGTCGGTCTCGACGTAGACGAAGCCGCCCGGCTCGAGCAGCGCCGCCACGCGCGGCAGCACCCGCGCGAGTTCGCCGCCGCCGAACGGCGGATCGAGGAACACCAGGTCGAAGCGGTCGCGCGCGCCGCCGAGCCACGCGGCGGCGTCGGCCTGCACGATCTCGACGGCGTCGGCCTTCAGCTTCGCCTTGACCTCGTGCAGCGCCCGCACCGCGCGCGGCTCGTGCTCGACGAGCACGACGCGCGCGGCGCCGCGCGAGGCGGCCTCGAGGCCGAGCGCGCCGGTGCCGGCATAGAGGTCGAGGCAGCGCCAGCCGTCGAGCCGCTGGCCGAGCCAGTTGAACAGCGTCTCGCGGACGCGGTCGGGCGTGGGCCGCAGGCCGGGCGCGTCGACGACCGCGAGCGGCGTGCGCTTCCAGTCGCCGCCGACGATGCGGATCTTCGAGGGCGGCGTGCCGCGGCCCGGGCCCGCGCCCGAGCGGCGCTCAGCGGGCCGCGTCACCGGCGCCGACCACGACGGTCACCAGGCGATCGGGGCGCACGGCCTTCCTGAACGCGTCGCGGACCTGCGCGGTGGTGACCGCCTCGACGCGGTCGGTCCAGCGCTCGAGGTAGTCGAGCGGCAGCCGGTACCAGCCGATGTTCGCGAGGTTGTCCAGGATCTTGCGGTTCGAGTCGATCCGCAGCGCGAAGCCGCCGACGAGGTTCTGCTTGGCCGCGCGCAGCTCGTCCTCGGTCGGGCCGTCGGCGACGAAGCGCGCGAGCGTCTCGCGCACGACCTTCAGCGCGTCGTCGGTCTGCGCCTTCTGCGTCTGCAGCCCGACGGTGAACGGACCGGGCTGCGCCATCGGCGAGAAGAACGAGTAGACGCTGTACGACAGGCCGCGCTTCTCGCGGACCTCGGAGGTCAGCCGCGACACGAAGCCGCCGCCACCGAGCACGTAGTTGCCGACGAAGAGCGGGAAGAAATCGGGGTCGCCGCGCGCGATCGCCGGCGCGCCGACGAGGATGTGGCTCTGCGTGGCGGGATGCGCGATCCGGCGCTCGACCGACGGCGGCGCGGCCACGTCGGGCAGCGGTGCGGCGGGCGCGCCGGCGGGCAGCCCGCGCGTGAGCCGCTCGGCGATCGCCTCGGCCTCGGCGCGGGTGACCGCGCCGATCATGGACACGACCGCGCCCGACGCACCGAAGCGCGCGCGGTGGAACGCGGCCACGTCCTCGCGGCGGATCGCGGCGATCGACTCCGGCGTCGGCTCGGCGCCGTACGGATGCGACGGATAGATCAGCGCGCTGAAGGTGCGCTGCGCGATCGCGTCGGGCCGCACCAGCGACTCGCGCAGGCCCTGGATCGTGCGCTCGCGCTCGCGCTCGAGCAGCGCGGCGGGGAAGGTCGGGGACGAGGCGATCCGCGCCAGCAGGTCGACCGCGGCGTCACGCTCGCGCGGCGAGGCGAGCGTGCGCAGCGACAGGCTCGCGCGGTCGTCGCCGGCGCCGCCGCCGCGGCTCGCGCCCAGGTCGGCGAAGCGCTCGGCGAGCGTCGCCTCGTCGAGCCCCTCGACGCCGCGCGCGAGCATCGCGGTGGTCATCGACGCGAGGCCCGACTTCGCGGGCGGATCGTGACGGGCGCCGGCGTCGAAGTCGATGCTGACGTCGAGCATCGGGATCGCGTCGGCGCGCACGAAGTAGACGCGCGCGCCGTTCGACGTGGTCCAGTGCTCGATCGGCAGCACCGCGTGCGCGAGCGAGCCCCACAGCAGCAGCGCGAGCGCGAGCAGCAGCGCCGGGATGCCGCGCGTCGCGGGCGCGGGCGCGGCGCGGCTCGCGGGCGCGCGCGCCGCGGCGGGTCGGGTCGGGTTGCGGTCCATCGGGTCAGTGCCTCAGTCCGGCCGGCGGCGGCGCCGGCTTGCGATCGCCGAGCGGCTGCGGCAGCAGCGTCGCGACGGTCAGCTGCTCGTCGCCGAAATACTTCGCCGCGACGGCCTTCACCTCGTCGACGGTGACCGAGCGAACGCGCTCGAGGATGCGGTCGGCGTCGCGGTGCGACAGCCCGACGATCTCGAGCCCGGCGAGCTCCATCGCCTGCGCGAAGACCGAGTCGCGCTTGTAGACCTGCCCGGCGACGTACTGCACCTTGACGCGGTCGAGCTCCGCCTGCGGCACGCCCTCCTTCGCGATCCGCTCGATCTCGGCGCGCATCGCGCGCTCGACGTCCTGCGTGGTCTTGCCCTCCGCGGGCGTGCCGTCGAGCACGAAGAGCGCCGGGCCGCGCTGCGTCATGTCGTACCCGGCGCCGGCGCGGTTGGCGACACGCGAGCCGCGCACGACGTTGCGCGTGAAGCGGGTGCTGTCGCCGCCGTCGAGCAGCGAGGACAGCAGCTCGAGCGCGTACGGCTCGCGGTCGCCGTCGAGCGCCTCGAGCTTCGGCACGCGGAAGGCCATCGCGACGTACGGGTTCTCGGCGGGCGCCTTCACGTCGAGGCGGCGCAGCCCGCGCTGCGGCGGCTCGACCTGGGGCTTGCGGGGCGGAAGCGCGCGCGCCGGGATCGTGCCGTAGGTCTGCTGCGCGAGGGTCCAGACGGCCTCGGGGTCGACGTCGCCGGCCACGACGAGGATCGCGTTCGACGGGGAGTACCACGCGTCGTACCAGGCCTGCGCATCGGCGACCGTCATCGCCTCGAGGTCGTTCATCCAGCCGATGATCGGGTGGCGGTACGGGTGCGCGTTGAACGCGGCGGCCAGCAGCTGCTCGTAGACGAGCCCGGTCGCACGGTCCTCGGTGCGCAGCCGGCGCTCCTCCATCACGACGCGGATCTCCTTGGCGAACTCGTCGGCCGACAGCTGCAGGTTCGCCATCCGGTCGGACTCGAGCCGCATCACGTCGGGCAGCCGCGAGGTGTGGATCTGCTGGAAGTAGCCGGTGTAGTCGCGCGAGGTGAACGCGTTCTCGCGCCCGCCCATCGCGGCGACGCGGCGCGAGAACTCGCCGGGCGCGAGCGTCTTCGTGCCCTTGAACATCATGTGCTCGAGCACGTGGGCGACGCCGGTGCGGCCATTGACCTCGTCCATCGACCCGGCGCGGTACCAGACCATGTGGACCGCGGTCGGGGCACGGTTGTCGCGCTTGACCAGCACCTTCATGCCGTTGGGCAGCGTGCGCTCGAATGCCTGCGCAGACGACGCCGCACCGGGCGCGGCCGGCGTGCCGGCGGGCGGGGCCGGGGCCTGGGCGCGCGCGGCGGGGACCCACGCCGGCACGACCGCGAGCGTGGCGAACGCGGCGACGAGCACGGGACGCACGAATCGCGCGGCGCGTCCGCGCACGGTCGGAGGGGTCATCGGTGCAGCGTAGAATCGGGGCGGTCGAGTGTACCCCGGCGCCCGAAGCCCCCTGCGGCCGTGCGGGCCCCCCACGGCTCCCCAGGTCCTCCCCATGTTCGGATTCCTTCGCCGCAAGAAGCCGGCCGAGACCCCAGCCTCGCCGCTCGAGGCGGCCGCCGAGCCGCCCGAGGCCGTCGCGGCGCCGTTCGCGCCGGCCGACGCGCCCGGCGCCGGCGAGGTCGACGAGCGCGCGCTCGAGGCGGCCGCGCTCGCGGCGGCGCCGGTCGACGACTCGGTGCGCGAGGCGCTCGCCGGCGAGGCGCCGGGCGCGGCCGAGCAGGCGCCCGCCGCGAAGCCGGGGTTCTGGTCGCGGTTCATCCCGGGCGGCAAGGCGCCGGTGCAGACGGGCGAACCGACGGCCGACACGCGTCGGGAGGCACTTCCGGCCGGGACGCCGGCGTCCGAGACCGCGCCCGCCGCGCCGGCCGCACCCGACGTTTCCGCGGAAACGTCCTCGGGGCCGTCGACCGTCCCTGGCGCGGCTGCGAGCGCCGCCGCCCCGGTCGCGCCCGGCGGCGCGTCGAGCGCGCCGGTCCCCGCGCCGCTGCCCGACCGCACGCCCTGGCTCGCGCGGCTCAAGCAGGGCCTGTCGCGCACCAGCGGCAACATCGCGACGCTGTTCGTCGGCGTCAAGGTCGACGAGGCGCTCTTCGAGGAGCTCGAGACCGCGCTGCTGACGAGCGACACCGGGGTGGAGACCACGACCTTCCTGCTCGGCGCGCTGCGCGAGCGGGTGAGGAAGGAGCGGCTGACCGACCCGATGCAGGTGAAGGCCGCGCTGCGCGCGCTGCTGGTCGAGCTGCTCGCCCCGCTCGAGCAGCCGATCGACATCGACCGCGCCGAGCCGCTGGTGATGATGATCGCGGGCGTCAACGGCGCGGGCAAGACGACCTCGATCGGCAAGCTCGCGAAGCACCTGCGGCGCGAGGGCAAGACCGTGCTGCTCGCCGCCGGCGACACCTTCCGCGCGGCCGCGCGCGAGCAGCTCGCGCAGTGGGGCAGCAGGAACGAGGTCGAGGTGATCGCACAGCAGGGCGGCGACCCGGCCGCGGTCGCGTACGACGCGGTGTCCGCGGGCATCGCGCGGCGCACCGGCGTCGTGATGGTGGATACCGCGGGGCGGCTGCCGACGCAGACGCACCTGATGGACGAGCTGCGCAAGGTGCGCCGCGTGATCGGCAAGGCGATGCCCGACGCACCGCACGAGGTGCTGCTCGTGCTCGACGGCAACACCGGCCAGAACATGCTCGCGCAGGTGAAGGCGTTCGACGACGCGGTGCAGCTGACCGGCCTCGTCGTCACCAAGCTCGACGGCACCGCGAAGGGCGGCGCGCTCGCCGCGCTCGCGCACACCCGCCGCGCGAAGCCGGTGCCGGTCTACTTCATCGGCGTGGGCGAAGGCATCGACGACCTGCAGGCGTTCTCGGCCGACGAGTTCGCGGCCGCGCTGCTCGACTGAACCGCCCGCGCGCCGGATCGGTACGCACGGCGCCGACGCGCGCGCCGCACCGCGCTAGACTCGGTACGGGAGGACGACGCATGGACATCGAGCACGCCGCCGACGCGCTGTGGGCGGGCATCCGCCGCGGCGAGCACATGCCCGGGGCCTGGAAAGGCCGGCTGTCGATGGCCGACGCCTATCGCGTGAACCTCGAGATCCTGCGGCGCCGCGTCGCCGACGGCGACGCCCAGGCCGGCTGGAAGGTCGGCCTCACCGCCGACGCGATGCGCGCGCAGTGGGGCATCCCCGAGCCCTGCTTCGGCATCCTGCTGGCGAGCGGCCACCGGCCGAGCGGCACGCGCTTCGCGTTCGACGACCTGATCGCGCCCGGCGTCGAGCACGAGCTGTGCGTGACGATCGGCGAGACGCTGCGCGGCCCCGGCGTGACGCCGGCCCGCGCGCGCGCCGCGATCGCGGCGGTGGCGCCCGCGATCGAGCTGGTCGAGGTGCGCGGCGACTTCGCCGGCGACCTCGCGCTCGCGATGGCGGACAACGCGCAGCAGAAGGCCTTCGTGACCGGCGAGGCGGTCGCGCTCGATGCGTCGGTCGCGCTCGCGGCGTCGACGGTCGAGGTGCGCTTCGGCGGGACGGTGCGCGACCGCGCGGGCGGCGCCGAGGTGATGGGCGGCCCCGAGCACTCGATCGCGTGGCTCGCCAACAAGCTCGCCGAGTTCGACCTCGCGCTCGAGGCCGGCATGCGCGTGATGAGCGGCAGCTTCACGCGGCAGTACAAGGTCGAGCGCGGCGACGAGGTGGTCGCGGCGTTCGCGCCGTTCGGGACGGTGCGGGCGCGGTTCGACTGATCAGCCGGCCGGGGCGCGCCGGACGGCCGGCCCGGGCGGGCGGCGGTGCGCGAAGCTGCGCCGCCAGGCCGCCGGCGACACCCTGACCTGCTCGCGGAACCGGGCCCGCAGCACCGCCGCCGAGGCGAAGCCGCAGCGCTCGGCCACGCGCTCGACCGGCTCGTCGGTCGTCTCGAGCAGCGTGCGCGCGCGGGCGACGCGCTCGGCGACCAGCCACTGCATCGGCGAGTCGCCGACGAGCTGCCGGAACCGGCGCGTGAACGTGCGTCGTGACAGGCCCGCGCGCGCGGCCAGCGAGTCGAGGTCGTGGGGTTCGTCGATGCGCGCCCTGACCTCGTCGAGCAGCCGCGCGAGCCGGCGGTCGGCCAGCGTCGCCGGGACCGGATGCTCGACGAACTGCGCCTGGCCGCCCTCGCGTTGCGGCGCGACCACGAGGCGGCGTGCCACGCGGTTGGCCGCCTCGGCCCCGTGCGCGGCGCGCAGCAGGTGCAGGCAGCAGTCGAGCCCGGCGGCGGTGCCGGCCGACGTGATCACGTCGCCTTCGTCGACGTAGAGCACGTCCGCCTCGACCCGCACGCGCGGGAAGCGGCGCGCGAAATCGTCGGCGCAGGACCAGTGGGTCGTCGCCCGCCGCCCGTCGAGCAGGCCGGCCTGGGCGAGCACGTAGGCCCCGAGGCACAGGCCGACGAGCCTCGCGCCGCGACGATGCGCGGCGGCGAGCGCGCGCAGCAGCGGCTCGGGCGCCCGCTCCTGCGGCGCGCGCCAGCTCGGCACGATCACGGTGTCGGCCCACTTCAGGCTCGAGAGCCCGTGGCGCGTCAGCACCTCGAAGCCGGCGGTGCTGCGCAGCCGACCTGGCTCGCCGGCGCAGACCCTGAGATCGAAGACCGGCGCGCCCGGATGGCGGTCGCCGAACACCACGCACGGCACCGACAGGTGGAACGGGCTGATCCCGTCGAAGGCGAGCACGGCGACCCGGGGCCGCCCGTCGATCCGCGCATCCATCCGTCACTGCCCTCCAGGTGGCCCGATTCCTGCGGTCATTGTCCCTCGGGCCACTCGCCGGATCCAGCGGCCCGCCGCGAGAATCCGATGCAGGAGAACCGCCATGAACCCGAACCCCGCCGCCCTCAGGATCCTGCTGCTCGCCGGCGTCGCGTACTTCTGCGCGATGGCCGTCGCGCACTTCTTCGGGATCAAGGTGCCGCTGCTCTTCGTCTACTACGACGTGCCCTACCACGCGTACCAGGACAAGATCATCTCGTTCGCGGTCGTCGCCTATGCGTGCCTGTTCCACTCGGCCGCGGCTCGGCGCGAGGTCGTCCCGGCCGCACTGGTCGCGCTCGCGGTGACGGTGCTCGGGCTCGCCGCGGTCAATGCGTCGGACGCGCTCGCCTCGGTACTCGACGGCCGATCGACCGCCGCCTACTGGCTGCAGACGGCGCTGTTCGCGGGCTATCTCGTCGTGCTCGCCGCGCTGCACCTGCGCGCGGGTCGCACCGCCTGAACGGGCGCGCATCGCGATGGCCGCCTTCGACGAGTACGAGCGGTACGACGCGCTGGGCCTGGCCGAGCTGGTCCGCGCCGGACAGGTGTCGTCGGCGGAACTCGTCGAGGCGGCGACGCTGCGGATCGCGGCCCGAAATCCCCGGCTGCGCGCGGTCGTGGACCTGTACGCGGGGGCGACCTCGGCCCGGCGCGCCATGGACGGGCCGTTCGCGGGCGTGCCGTTCCTGCTGAAGGACCTCGGCGTCCAGGTGGCCGGCGAGCGCATCACCAACGGCAGCGCGTTCTGGGCCGGGCAGGTCGCGGTCAAGGATTCGACGATCGTGCAGCGCTATCGCGCGGCCGGACTCGTGCTGCTGGGCAGCACCGCCACCGCGGAGTACGGGCTGTCGTGCGACACGCGACCGGCGCTGCACGGGGCGACCGTGAACCCGTGGAACCCGGACCGCATGCCCGGCGGCTCGAGCGGTGGCGCGGCGGTCGCGGTCGCCTCGGGCATGGTCCCGGCCGCGCACGCCACCGACGGCGGCGGCTCGATCCGGATCCCCTCGTCGTGCTGCGGGCTGTTCGGGCTCAAGCCGTCGCGCGGGCGCAATCCCGTCGGCCCCGACGTCGGCGAGGGCTGGAACGGGCTGTCGGTGCAGCACGTGATCACCCGCAGCGTGCGCGACAGCGCCGCGTTCCTCGACGCCACGCACGGGCCGGAGCCCGGCGACCCGTATGCGGCGCCCGCACCGGAGGGCGCCTTCCTGCAGGCGCTGGGAGAGCCCTTCGCGCCGTGCACGATCGCGTTCCAGACCGTCGACCACTTCGGCGTGCCGGTCGCACCGGCGCTGGCCGACGCGATCCGTCGCACGGCCCGGCTGCTCGAGTCGCTGGGACACCGCGTCGAGGAGGCCCGGCCGGAGTTCGACGCCGCCGCGCTGAAGGCCGCGATGTTCACGATCGTCGGCTGCAACGCGGCGCACGCGGTCCGCACGCGCGAGTCGGCGCTCGGGCGGCCCTGCCGCGACGGCGACGTCGAGCCGATCACGCGCCTGTGGATCGATCGGTGCGCCGGCCGCAGCGGCGAGGACCTGGTCCGCGCGATCGGGACGATCCACGCGACCGCGCGGCGCTTCGGGCGCTTCTTCGAGCGCTTCGACCTGCTGCTGACGCCCACCTGCGCGAGCCCGGTGCTGCCCGCCGGGTCGATCGACATGCAGGGCCGCGACCTGGACGCCTACTACGACCGGCTCTACGCGCACAACGGCTTCACCGCGCCGTGCAACTGCATCGGCATCCCGGCCGCGAGCGTGCCGCTCGAGCAGGACACCGACGGGATGCCGATCGGCCTGCAGCTCGCCGCACCGCTCGGCGGGGAGCGGCGCCTGCTGCAGGTCTCGGCCCAGCTCGAACTCGCGCGGCCCTGGGCCGACCGCCGTCCGCCGGTCGCCGCGGCGTGACGCCGCCCGCGGTCGCGCAGACGGCCGCGGTCGCGCAGACGGCCGGGGGGCGCGCCTCGCGGCCCCCGCGCCCGTCAACCGCCGAACGCCCGCGCCGCGTTGCCCTCCGGGCAGGCCGGCAGCCGCGCGCGCAGCGTCTTGACCAACGGCGCGTCCTCATCGCGCGGGGTGCGCGAGAAGCGGCAGCCGTAGGTCGGCGCGGCGACCGTCGCGGGGTCGAGCACGTCGTCGCCGTTCGGGCGGCGGCCGAAGCGCACCCAGGTCGCCATCGCGTCGAACGCCTCCTCTTCCTCGGCGAGCGTGAAATCGCAGTGGCCGAGGCCGCGGGTCGCGCGCTGCACGAGCCGGTCGGCGGTCCCGGCCGCGTCGGCGCGCCGCTTGTACACCTGCTGCATCGAGAACCAGACGTAGCTGTCGCCGATCGTGTGGATCGACACGACCGGCACCGACACCTGCGCCGGCAGCACCGGGATCCAGCGCACGCCGTCGCGCCGCGGCAGGTTGGCCTGCGGGTCGGCGGCGACGCGCAGCGCCGAGCGGTTCAGGTCGGCCTCGAGCGCCGCGTCGCCCGGCACCCGGTAGACGACCGAGCGCGTGTCGAAGCCGGGCCGCGCGAGGATGCCGTTCAGGCGCGTGTCGCTGCCGAAGCCGCCCCAGACGACCGAGGTGAAGCCGCCGCCGCCCGGGGGCAGCGTGAACGCCTCGCGCGCGCCCGGGCGCTCGCCGCCGCTCAGCCCGACCCACGCGTCGCGCAGGCGCTCGCCGTCGGCGGTCAGCACGCCGGGCACGTTCGGCGCGGGGAACGTCGCGAAGAAGCGCTCGCGCACCTTCGGCGCGAGCGCCGGCCAGTCGGGGATCGGCAGGGCCTCGGCCTTCACTCCGGCCATGCGCAGCGCGGCCGCCTGGAACGCGGTGAAACCGTCGAAGAGCGCGGTGTCGCCCATCACGCCGCACATCGGCACCGCGCCGTCGTAGCGGACCGTGTTGCGGGCGCGCTCGATCGTCTCGCGCTCGACCGCCGCGGCCGCGATGTGCCCGCCCATCGAGTGGCCGGTCACGAAGCGGCGGGTCGGCTCGGGGAGGGTGCGGCCGTTCTCGCGCGCGATGCGGGTGAACGCGAGCGCGAGCGCGTTGGTGTCCTCGACCCCGGCGCGCACGTCGTAGTGGTTCGCGGAGTAGCTCGACGCGGCCCAGGCGTAGCCGTTGGCGACCAGGTGGCGGCGGATCCGCGGCGGCGTGACCGTCAGCGCCTCGCCGGTGCCGCGGTAGCCGTGCGTGTACATCACCAGCTCGCCGTTCCAGTCCTTCGGCACCTCGATCTGGTACGCCGCGCCGTCGAGCACGCCGACCCAGCGGTCGGTGGCGACCGTGGGCAGCGGGCCGAACGCGCCGTGGCCGCGCAGCGCGGCGGCGTCGGTCGGGGCGAGCGTCGCGCGCAGCGCGATCGGGTCGACGGTGTAGCGGCGCGCATCGTGCTCGCGCGGCTCGTCCGGCGCCATGCCGGAGGGGAACGCGGCGCAGCCGGCGAGCGCGAGCGCGAACACGACGAGAGGGGCGTGCAGCGTGCCGCGGCGAAGGGTCGGGGTCATCGGGGTCGGGGTCTCCATCGGGGTGCTCACGAGGTGTTCGGGGAGCGCCGCGACGCGCGGCGGGGAACGTCGTGCCGGCCTAGTCGATCCGGCCGCCTGCCTCGGCGAGCGCGCGCCACTGCGCGTCGTCGTGGCTGTAGAGGAGCGTCGCGCCGTCGCGGTCGCGCATCGCGCGCAGCCGGGCCATCGAGTCGGTCATCGTCGGCGCGTGCCACACGGCGGCCGGCGGCGGCAGCGCGTCGTCGTCGAGGTGGCGTGCGGTGTAGATCGCGTCGCCGACCAGCACGACGACGCGGCCCGAGCCGAGCCGCACGCGCAGCGACTGGTGGCCCGGGGTGTGGCCGGGCGTGGGCACGGCGACGACCGTGCCGTCGCCGAACACGTCGTGCTCGCCGTCGACGGTCTCGGGCGGGCGCGCCGGGTCGTCCCACTCGCCGGGGTCGTCGGCGCCCGCGGCGCGCGCGGCGCGCATCGCGTCGAGCTCGGCGCGCTGCACCAGCACGCGCGCGCGGCGGAAGCAGCGGTTGCAGCCGCAGTGATCGAAGTGCAGGTGCGAGTTGACCACGTGGGTGACGTCGTCCGCCCCGAGGCCGAGCCGCGCGAGCGAGGCGAGCGCGTCGTCGCCCGGCGGCGAGCCGACCGCGAAGCGGCCCGCGCGGCGCGCGCCGAGCCGGCCGAGCGGGTCGGCCGCGGTGTCCGGGTGCAGGCCGGTGTCGAACACCAGCCGGCCGCGCGGATGCTCGACCAGCCAGCAGGCGACCGGCACCGAGATCGTCGCGTCGTCGGGCGCGTCGGCGAAGAACAGCGCACGCTTCGCGTCGAGGCGGCCTCCGGACAGCGCGCGGACGGTCACCGCGGCGGCGCTCACGCGCGTGCCCTCAGCTCGCGGCGCGCGCCGCGTCAGGCTGCTTCGACGGCTGCGCGGCGTCGAACGCGGGCAGCGCCATCAGCGCGTCGAACACCCGCATCGTGGTCGGGTAGGCCTCGAGAGGACACTCGAAGCGCTTCGCGTTGAAGACCTGCGGCACGAGGCAGCAGTCGGCCATCGTCGGCGTGTCGCCATGGCAGTAGCGTCCGGCCGGGGCGCGCGCGAGCTCGCGCTCGAACGCGGCCAGGCCCTCGGCGACCCAGTGGCGGTACCAGGTGTCGATGGTCGGCTGGTCGTGGCCGAGCGTCCGCTTCAGGTACTTCAGGATCCGCAGGTTGTTGACCGGGTGGATCTCGCAGGCGATCAGCTGGGAGAGCGCGCGGACCCTCGCGCGGCCGAGCGGGTCGGCGGGCAGCAGCTTCGGGCCGGGCTTGGTCTCGTCGAGGTACTCGATGATCGCCATCGACTGGTTCAGCACGTGGCCGTCGTCGATCAGGGTGGGCACCAGCTGCTGCGGGTTCAGCGCGGCGTAGGCGTCGGACTTCTGCTCCTCGGTCAGCAGCCAGACGACCTCGGGCTCGTACGCCAGGCCCTTCAGGTTCAGCGCGCAGCGCACGCGGAACGCGGCCGAGCTGCGGAAGTAGGTGTAGAGCTTCATCGGGTCACTCGCCCTCGTGCTCGCGCCACAGGTGCAGCGCCTGCTGGATCGGTCGGTCGGAGAAGCTGAAGAGCACCGTGTCCTCGCGCGCGTGCAGGCGGTGCCGGTGCCACGACGGGATCACGAAGGTGTCCCTGGGGCCGACGTCGTAGGTGCGGTCGTCGAGCTCGACGCGCGCCGAACCCTCGACGACGGTGAACACCGTGCCGTCGGTGCTGCGGTACGGCGCGCCCGCGAAGCCCTTCGGCAGCCACTGCAGGAACGCGCCGATGGTGGCGATCGGGGCGCCGCCGGTGGCCGGGTTCACGTAGCGCATCTTGATGCCGTGGCAGCGGTGCCGCGGGCCGTCGGCCATCGCCGCGAGTGCGGCACGTGAGGTGCGGTACGGATAGCAGAACACCGGCGTCACGCCGTTGCGCGGCGCGTAGTCGACCGGCAGCATGCCCGAGCCGTAGCGCGCGGCCGCGTCGCCCTCGGGGCGCGAGACCGGCTGCGCCTCGTGTCCGTGGTTCTCGCGGAACTGCGCGCCGAGCATGCGCACCACCGCGATGTCGAGGCCGTCGAGCCAGACGACCGGCTGGTCCCCGGGGTTGCCGTGGTCGTGCCAGGTCCACATCGGCGTGATGATGAAGTCGCCCGGCGACATCGTGACGCGCTCGCCGTCGACCGCGGTGTAGGCGCCCTCGCCGTCGACGACGAAGCGCAGTGCGGACTGCGTGTGCCGGTGCGCGGGCGCGACCTCGCCGGGCAGGATCAGCTGCAGCCCCGCGTACATCGTCGGCGTGGTCGTCGACTGGCCGGGCAGCCCCGGGTTCTCGAGGATCAGCACGCGACGCTCGGCCTCGCGCGCAGTGATCAGCGCACCCGACTCGGCGATGAAGGGCCGCACGTCCGACCAGCGCCACAGCGCGGGCACCGCGTCGGTCATCGGCTGCGGGGGCACCAGCGCGGCGAGCACCTCCCACAGCGGCTTGAGCGAATGCGCGGCGATGCGGTCGTAGTAGGCGCGGCGTGCCGCGGCGTCGTCGATGCGCGCGTTCATGGCGGTCTCCCTCGGGGCGTCGGCGTGGATGATACGCGCGCGCCGCGGCAGGGCGGACCGCGCGCGGGCGCGGCCGGAACGCGGACAGGTCAGCGCGGCGGGTAGACGCAGCGGAATCCGACGTAGACCGCGAAGAAGCGCGCGGGCTTCCACTGCATGCCGTCGGCACGGGTCTGCGCGGCGCCGTACCACCACGAGCCGCCCGCGGTCAGGCGGTCCTCGCCGCGCGCGTCGGCGAGCCACTCCCACACGTTGCCCGCCATCTCGTGCAGGCCGTTGACGCCGGCCGCGGTCGCGCCGTTCGGCGCGTGCCGCTCGAAGCCGTCGGCCGCGCCCTGCAGGTTCGCGCCCGCCGGCGAGTCGCCCGTGGGGTACGGATAGGTGCGGCCCGCGACGAAGGGCGCGGGCGGCGCCGCGCGGCGCTCGACGTAGGCGGCCTGCGCCCACTCCTCGCGCGTCGGCAGCCGGCCGCCGGCCCAGGCACAGAAGTCCGCGGCCTCCTGCCACGACACGTGCGCGGCCGGGTCGTCGGGCCGCGCGGGCGCGCCCGAGGGCGCGCGGAACGTCCATCCGGGGCGACGCTCCCAGCCGGCGCCCCACTCGAAGCCGCCGCCCTCGCGCTCGGCGGTGCTGGTGCGTCCGCTCGCCTTCAGGAACGCGTCGAAGCGCGCGACCGGGACCTCGACGCGGTCGATGCGGAACGCGTCCCCGATCGGCACGGCGGCCGCGGCGCCGCGATCGCCGGCGGGCTGCGCGGCGGGCTGCGCGGCGGCGGGCGCGGCGACGGCGACGGCGACGGCGAGCGCGCTGCGGGCTGCTGCCGTGCGCGGGCGCGCGCGGCGGGATCGGGGATCGGAGTCGGGGCGCGTGGCGGCGACGCGGGGCACGGTGGTCAGCATCCCACGATGCTAAAGGCTGCGCGGGCGCCCCGGCCGCGAGACCCCGCGCAGCGGGCGCTCGCGCGCCCTCGGGGCGCGACCTCTCGCCCATCGGAATCCTGCGCAGGCCGCCGCCGGCGCAACGGCTATGATCGATCGACGGGCCGCCCGCCGCCGTGCGCGACGGCCCGCATCCGGAGACGCCATGGGCCCGACCCGCCAGCACGCGCTGCTGCTGAACCTCGCGCATCTGCTCGACCACTTCTTCATGCTGATCTTCCCGACCGCAGTGCTCGCGATCTCGAAGGAGTGGGGCCTGTCGTTCTCGCAGCTGCTGCCGCTGTCGCTGCCGGCGATGGCGATCTTCGGGCTCGGCGCGCTGCCCGCGGGCTGGCTGGCCGACCGCTGGAGCCGGCGCGGGATGATGGCGGTGTTCTTCTTCGGGATCGGCACGGCGTCCGTGATGGCCGGGCTCGCGCGCGACGCCTGGCAGCTCGGCGCGGCGCTCGCACTGATCGGCGTGTTCGCCGCGATCTACCACCCGGTGGGCATCGCGATGCTGACGATCGGAAGCCCGCGGCTCGGCTGGACACTCGGCGTCAACGGCGTCTGGGGCAACCTCGGGCTGGGCGTCGCCGCGCTGGTGACCGGCCTCATCGTGCAGTACGCGGGCTGGCGCGCGGCGTTCGTCGTGCCCGGCCTCGCGACGATCGCGCTCGGCTTCGCCTACCTCGCGGCGAGCCGCGGCGCGACGAACGCGGCCGGCTCGAAGAAGGCCGCGAGCGTCGCGGTGCCGCCCGAGGTGATGAAGCGCCTGGTGGTGGTGTTCCTCGTCGCGGTCGTCTGCAACGGGCTGCTGTTCCACGCGACGACGGTGTCGATGCCGAAGCTCTTCGACGAGCGGCTGCGCGGCGTGCTCGCGGGCGAGGCGGGGCTGGGCGCGATCGGCGCGATCATCGCGGTGGTGTATCTCGTCGCGGCGATGGCGCAGCTGCTGGTGGGCTCGCTGATCGACCGCATCAGCCTGCGCACCGCGCTGCTCGGCGTCGTCGCGCTGCAGGCGCCGCTCTTCCTGCTCGCGATCGGCGGCAGCGGCTGGGGGCTGGTCGCCGCCGCGATCGGCATCATGTTCTTCGTGTTCGGGCAGATCCCGATCAACGACGCGATGGTCGCGCGCTACACCAGCGACCGCTGGCGCGCGCGGGCCTACGGGCTGCGCTACGTCGCGAGCTTCCTGGGGAGCGCGGGCGCGGTGACGCTGGTGTCGTCGCTGCACGCGGGCGGCGGCTTCTCCAGCGTGTTCGTCGCGCTGGCGGGCGTCGCGGTGCTCGCGCTCGTGGCAGCGGTGATGCTGCCGCGGATCGGCGAGCCGCCGGCCGCCGCGCCGGCGTCCTCGCGCGCCTGAGCCTTCGGAACCCGCAGGCCGCGCCCGACGAGCCGCTACCGGTCAGAGACCGGTAGCGGCTCCGTCGCTGCGCGGGTCCGACGCGCCCTCGATGCGCCCGTCCGGGTGGCGCACCAGCGCACCCGCGTGGCCCATGGTGTCGCTGAATGCCGCGGGCAGCAGCTCGACGTCGTGGCCGGCGGCGCGCAGCGCCGCCACCAGCGCCGGGTCGAAGCGGCTCTCGAGCTTGAGCGTCGTCGTCGTGTCGCCCCAGGTCCGCCCGAGCAGCCAGCGCGGCGCGGCGACCGCCTGCGCAAGCGGCATGCCGAAGCGCGCGTGCCGCGTGAACACCGCCGCCTGCGTCTGCGGCTGGCCCTCGCCGCCCATCGTGCCGAACGGCATCGTGCGGCCGTCGTCGAACAGCGCGAGCGACGGGTTCAGCGTGTGGAAGGGCTTGCGGCCGGGCTCGAGCGCGTTGAGCGCGCGCGCGTCGAGCGAGAAGCTGGTGCCACGGTTCTGCCAGGTCACGCCGGTACCCGGTACCACACAGCCCGAGCCGAACTCCCAGTAGACGCTCTGGATGAAGCTGACCGCGCGGCCGGCGCGGTCGATCGCGCCCATCCAGATCGTGTCGCCGGGCTTCGATGGCTCGGGCCAGGGCAGCGCGCGCGCCGGGTCGATCTCGCGCGCGAGCGCGTCGAGCACCGCGGGCTCGAGCTGCGCGCGCGGATCCGACGGCAGCCGGTCCGGATCGGTGACGAGGCGGTCGCGGACCCGGAAGGCGCGCTTGGTCGCCTCGACGAGCCCGTGCACGTGCGCGAAGCCCTCGCCCTCGCGCACGCCCAGGCGATCGAAGATCCCGAGGATCATCAGCGTCGACAGGCCCTGCGTCGGCGGCGGCAGGTTGAACACGCGCGCGTCGGCGAGGCGCACCGCGAGCGGCTCGACGACGCGGGCGCGATAGCGGGCGAGGTCCTCGCCGCCGACCGGGCTGCCCACGGCCGCGAGCCCGGCCGCGAGGCGCTCGCCGACGCCGCCGCGGTAGAAGTCGTCGAGGCCTCGCGCGGCGAGCGCCTCGAGCGTCGCGGCGAGCGCGGGCTGGCGCAGCAGGTGGCCGACCGCGGGCGGTGCACCGTCGACGAGGAAGGTCTCGGCGAAGCCCGGCGCGTCCTTCAGGCCGGGCAGCTTGTCGCGGGTCAGCGCGGACTGGCTGATGCTCACCGCGACGCCGTCGCGCGCGTGGCCGATCGCGTCGGCGAGCAGGCGCGGCAGCGCAAGCGCCGGCCCCCATTCGCGCGCGGCCTCGAGCGCGGTCGCCCAGCCGGACACCGTGCCGGCGACGGTCAGCGCCGCCTTCGGGCCGCGCGACGGGATCGCGTCGAGCCCGGCGTAGAACGCGCGGTCGGCGCGCGCGGCCGCCGGGCCGCAGGCCTCGATCGCGATCGGCGCGCGGCCGGGCTCGTGGATCACCCAGAAGCCGTCGCCGCCGATCGCGTTCATGTGCGGGTAGACGACGGCGATCGCAGCCGCCGCGGCGACCATCGCCTCGACGGCGTTGCCGCCGTCGCGCAGCACGTCGCGGCCCGCCTGCGCGGCGAGGTGGTGGGGTGCGACGACCATGCCGCCGAGGGCGGTCGGGGTGTTCAGCATCGGAGGGTCTCCGGGCTCACCACCCGATGGCCTTCGGCAGCCACAGCGCGAGCTGCGGATAGAAGAACACCAGCACGAGGGTGATGCCCTGCAGCAGGATGAAGGGCACGACCCCCTTGTAGATGTCCTTGATCGTCACCTCCGGCGGCGCGACGCCCTTCAGGTAGAAGAGCGCCCAGCCGAACGGCGGCGTGAGGAACGACGACTGCAGGTTCACCGTGACGAGGATCGCGATCCAGACCGGGTCCACGCCCTGCGCGAGCAGCACGGGCAGGAACAGCGGGACCGCAATGTAGCTGATCTCGATCCACTCGATGAAGAAGCCGAGCACGAAGATCAGGGCCATCATGAACCAGATGTCGGCGTTGACGCCGCCGGGCAGCCACTCGAACAGCCGGGTGATCACGTCCTCGCCGTGCAGCCCGCGGAACGCGAGCGCGAACACCTGCGCACCGACCAGGATGAACATCATCACCGCGGTGATCTTGCTGGTCTCGAGCGCGACCTGCTTCAGCGTGCCGAAGCTGAAGCGGCCGGAGATGATCGTGATCAGCACCGAGCCCACCGCACCCATCGACGCCGCCTCGGTCGGCGCCGCGACGCCGCCGACGATCGAGCCGAGCACCGAGACGACCAGCGCGATCGGCGGCACGACGACCTTCCAGAATCGCCGCATCAGCTCGCCGCGGCTCACCCGGCTGCGCTCCTCGATCGGGATCGGCGGCATCGAGTCGGGCTTGAGCCAGCCCCAGACGAGCAGGAACACGATGTACACCGCCGCGAGCAGCAGGCCCGGCACCACCGCCGCCGCGAACAGCGTGCCCACCGACAGCTGCATGATGTCGGAGAGCAGGATCAGGATCAGGCTCGGCGGGATGATCTGGCCGAGCGTGCCCGATGCGCAGATCGCGCCGCAGGCGATGCTCTTGTCGTAGCCGCGGCGGATCAGCGTCGGCAGCGTCAGCAGGCCGAGCGTGATCACCGTCGCGCCGACGATGCCCGTGGTCGCACCCATCAGCACGCCGAACAGGATGATCCCCACGCCCATGCCGCCGCGCACGCCGCCCGCGAGGTGTCCCATCACGTCGAGCAGGTCGTCGGCGAGCCGCGACTTCTCGAGCATCACGCCCATGAAGACGAAGAGCGGGATCGACATCCACTGGTAGCCCGCGACCACGCCGTAGACGCGCGCGGGCAGCAGGTTGAACAGCGAGTCGCCGAAGCCGATGTACCCGAACACGAAGCCGACGGTCGCGAGCGATGCGGCCACCGGGATGCCGATCATCAGCATCGCGAAGAAGGCGACCACCATCAGGATCGCGTAGTTCGACAGGTCAGCCACGGCCCGCCTCCCCGATCGCGCCCGACGGGCGGCGTGCGAGCAACCGGATCGTGGCCGCGACCGCGTGCAGCGCGATCAGGCCGAAGCCGGCGGGGATCAGCGCCTTCACCGCCCAGCGCCACGGGATGCCGCCGGGATCGTTCGAGCGCTCGCCGATCGCCCAGGCCTGGGCGACGTAGGGCAGCGAGAGCCTGAAGAAGATCGCCGCGATCGCGAGCAGCAGCAGCAGCGACGCGAGGTCGACCCACCACTTCGTGGTCGCGTCGAACCGCGCGTAGAACAGGTCGACGCGCACGTCCTCGCCGCGCTGCAGCGCGTGGCTCATGCCGAGCATGATCATCGCGGCGAGCAGGTGCCATTCGAGCTCCTGCGCCCAGACCGAGCCCAGGCTCATCGAGTAGCGCAGCAGCACGTTCATCGCCACCAGCGCGATCATCGCGAGCGCCAGCCACATCGTGAGCCGGCCTGCCGCGTCGATGAGCGCCTCCATGGCCGCCGCGACGCGCGCGGCGGCTCCTTCCCCCGTCGCACGCATCCGATCAGCCCCGGACCTTCACGTGGTACTGCTCCTCGCTGATCTCGGACCAGCGGTCGAACTTCGCCTTGAACGCGAAGTACGACTCGTGGACCTTCTTCGTCAGCGGATCCTTTGCGATCGCCTCGGCGAGCACCTTGTCGGTCTCCTCGCGCAGCGCCTTGATCACCGCGTCGGGCAGCGGGCGGGCGACGACCTTCTGGTTCTTGATCAGGTCCTCCATCGCCTCGGAGTTGTTGCGCTGGCACCAGCCCTCGCTGATCACGTTGCAGGCGGCCGCGGCGTTCTCGACGATCGACTGCAGGTCCCTGGGCAGCTTCTGCCACGCGGCCTTGTTGATCAGCAGCTCGGAGACGGTGGCCGACTCGTGCCAGCCGGTCGTGTAGTAGAACTTGGCGGCCTTCTGCAGGCCGAGGCGCCGGTCCTGGAACGGGCCGACGAACTCGGCCGCGTCGATGACGCCGCGCTCGAGCGCGGGAAAGATCTCGCCGCCGGGCAGCACCTTCACGTCGACGCCGAGGTTCGCGTAGACGCGGCCCGCGAGGCCCGGGATGCGCATCTTCAGGCCCTTCAGGTCGGCGACCGAGTTGATCTCCTTCTTGAACCAACCCGTCATCTGCACGCCGGTGTTGCCGCAGGGCATGGCGATCATCCCGAACGGCTCGTAGACCTCGTTCCAGAGCTGCAGGCCGCCGCCGTCGTACAGCCAGCCGTTCATGCCCTGGAAGTTCATGCCGAAGGGCACCGCAGTGAAGTACTGGGCGGCGAAGGTCTTGCCCGTCCAGAAGTAGCTGTTCGCGTGGTTCATCTCGACGGTGCCGGCGCGGACTGCGTCGAAACCCTCGAACGCGGGCACCAGTTCGCCCGCGCCGAAGACCTGGATGTTCAGCCGGCCGTCGGACATCTCGCGGATGCGCTTGGCGAGGTCGGTCGCGCTGCCGGGGCCGTCCATGTAGAAGGGCGAGCCCTTCACGTAGGCGCTGGTCATCTTCCAGTTGAAGACCGGGCGGTTCTGCGCGCGGACGATCGCGGGGGCACCGATCGTGCCGCCGGCGAGGGCGGCACCGGCGAGGAAACGGCGGCGGCGGATCTCGGACATTCGGAGTGCTCCTGGGTGGGTCGGGACCGCGCGACCAAGGCAAGGCGCGTGCCACCGGAGCGGACCGTGCCGATTCGGGGATCCCGGGACTGTCCTGGACAAACTTGGTGCGGACCGGCGGTGCGCGCGACGGATCCAGGTCCGGGACGATCGACCGGGTCGCACCAGTTCAGGGCGCCGAGCGTCGCGACCTCGACTGCGCGTCCGGGGCGTTAAGCTCTGCGTGCCGCCGCACAGCGTCGGCGCCCATTCCCTCCGGCGTCCGATGTCCCATCCCGCAGAGGCGCAGCCGACCGCCGCGCCGGCCCGAGCCCCCGCGCCGCGAGGGGTGGCGGCCGGCGCCGCGCGCACGCTCCGCGGCGCGCTCGTGCTCGCGATGCTCGCGGGGGCGCTGGCGCTCGGTGCGCCGGCCCTCGGGGCCTCGCCGTTCGGCCCGCTGACGGCGCAGTCGCTGCGCGGCGAGCCGCTTCGCGCGGTGGTCGAACTCCCGGGGGCGAACGCGCCCGCGATGCGGCTCGCGGCCGCGGCGGGCTATGCGCGCTTCGGGCTGGTCCGCGATCCGGCGCTCGACCGCGTGACGCTGCGGGCGGTGATCGAGCCCGACGGCAAGCGCTTCCTGCAGATCGAGACCGACACACCGGTCGACACGGCCGAGCTGGTGCTGCTGCTCGAGACGCAGGACGGCCTGCGCCGGGCCTACCGCCTGCGGCTCGACTCGCCCGAGCCGGCGGACCGGGTCAACGTCCGGGGCGTCGAGCCGATGGCCCGGCTGGGCGGGCCGGCGCCGGCGGCCGCGGCACCCGCGGCCGACACCGTGGCAACGCGTTCCACCGCCGCCGGTGATCCGGCCGGGGCATCGCGGGCGCGCACGGACGCGTCGGGCGGCACCGTCGGGGCCTCGCCGGCGGCTTCGGCGACGCTGGCCGGGGACGCCCCCGTTCCCGACCGCGACACGGCGCCGGCGGTGCCGATCGCCCCGCCGGCCCGGCCGGATACGGTCGAGGTCGTCGAGGGAAGCACGCTCGACGCGCTGGCACGGGGGCTGCGCCCGCCGGGGGCGACGGTCGAGCAGTCGGCGATCGCGCTGTGGCGCGCGAACCCGCGCGGCTTCGCCGGGCGGCCGCCGCGGCCGATCGCGGGCGTGCGCCTCTCGGTGCCGAGTGAGGCCGACGTGCTGGCGGTCACGCCGGCCGAGGCACGCGCGTGGGTGGCGGAGTCGGGCGAGACCGGCGCGTGCGCGGCGCCTGCGGCGGGTCTCGCCGCAGGCGCGACTGCGTCCGCTCCGGCGGCGCGCGCCGCGGCCCCGGCCCCGGCCTTGGCGACGGCCCCGACGCCGGGCGCCGCCGCGCCGCGAGCGGCCCTGTCGACATTCGACGCCGAGCTCGCCGAGACGCTGCGCCGCACGCGCGAGCTGCAGCGGCGCGTCAACGCGCTGAAGGCCGGCTTCGAGGCGACCGCACGCCGCGAGGAGGCCACGATGCGCGCGCTGATCGACACCACGCGGCGCGCGGCGGACCCACCGCCGCGCTGACCGAGGCACCCCGCGCACGAGGCCGGCGCCGCGCCGGCCGCCGCGGGTTCAGTGGATCTCGTCCGCCGCCTTCAGCGCTGCGCGCAGCGACTCGATCGAGAAGCCCGGCGCGCGCGCGACGTCGAGGATCGCCTTCTCCTTGCGCACCAGCAGGTCGACCGCGGCCGGGATCGCCGCGGCGACGTCGGCCGGGACCACCACCGCGCCGTGCCGGTCGGCGTGCACCAGGTCGCCGTGCCGCACGGTCATGCCGTGCACGTCGACCGGCTCGCCCCAGCCGACCGGCGAGCCGTACGCGTGGCTCGGCCCGATGCTGCCCGCCAATGCCTGGAACCCCGGCGCGAACTGGTCGATGTCGCGCACCGAGCCGTTGGTGACGACGCCCAGCGCGCCGAGCCCGAGGTGGACCGCGGTGTTGACCTCGCCCCACATCGCGCCGAAGCCCGGCGCGTCGTCGAGGTCCTGCACGACGACGACGCTCGGCCGCGGCAGGCTCGCGACGTACTCGTAGTAGGCGATGCGCCGGGCGCGGCGCTCGTCGGCGCTGCCGGTCGGCGGCACCGCGGCACGGAAGGTCACGGTGGCGGCGTAGCCGACCATCGGCGGCAGCTCCGGTCGCACGCAGACCAGAGGCCGGCGCGTGAAGCCGATCGCGCGGCGCTGCGGCGCGACGACCTCGAGCGCGTTGCACACGGTGGGGGTGTCGAAGCGCCGCAGCGCCTCGAGCAGCGAAGGATCCAGCGGGGTCATGCGTCGTGGCCTCGGACGGTGGCGTCGATCTCGGAATCGGGGACGCCGGCTCGGCGCGCGAGCGCCGCGATCTCGGCCCACGCGGGCGACGGCATCGGGAAGCCATCGCGCCGCCGTTGCGCGCGCGCGCGGCGCTCGGGGTCGCCGGCCACCATCACCGACTCGACCCCCGGCATCGGGCGCGACGCGCGCAGCCCGTCGACGAAGCGGGCGACGCCGGCGTCGAAGCCGCCCTCCGGGTCGAGCCGTGCCGGGTCGATCAGCACCGACAGCATGCCGTTGCGCACCGGTCCGTCGTCGGTGGAGATGCCGGTGCCGGTCAGCACGCCGCCGAGCAGCTCGCACATCGCGGCCAGGCCCGAGCCCTTGTGGCCGCCGGCGAGCAGGCCGCCGAAGGCCATGATCGCGCCGGGCCCGACGGTGTTGTCGGGCGCCTCGTCGTGGACCGTCGCACCGTAGAGCACCGCGGGATCGCCGGACGTGCTGCCGTCGGGCGCGATCAGCGCGTCGAACGGCATCGTCGTGCGCTTCTTCGCCGCGACCAGCAGCTTGCCCTCGGCGACCAGCGCGGTCGCGAAGTCGAGGATCACGTGCTCGCCGCCGGAGAAACGGCCGTCGCCGGTCGCGCCCGGCCGCGCGCGCGGCACGCCGACCGACACCGGCGCGGTCGACAGCATCCGCTCGGTGCCGCCGAACGGCGCGACGAGGAAGCTGCCGGCGACGTTGACCCAGTGCATCGACACCAGCCCCGCGTCGGCGGCCATCTCGGCGTAGTGGCCGACACGCCCGAGGTGCGCCGAACGGCGCAACGCGAGGAGCGCCAGGCCGTGCGCCTTCGCGCGCTCGATCGCCCGCTCGGTCCAGCGCGCGGTGACCCACTGTCCCGGCCCCTGCTGCGCGTCGACGAGCAGCAGCGGACCGGTGTCGAGCAGCGCCGCGCCGTCGGTGCGCGGCACGATGCCGCCGTCCTCGAGCGCGTACCAGTAGCGGATCACCCGCACGTAGCCGTGGCTGTCGTGGCCGGCGAGGTTCGCGCCGACGAGGTGCTCGGCGACCTCGCGGCCCTCGGCCGGGGTCATGCCGCGGAAGACGAACAGGCGCTCGGCCAGCCGGGCGGCGGCCTGCGGATCGAGTCGGACGGTGCTCATCGTGGATCCGGTTCAGGCGCGCGGCGGCACCGGGAAGACCATCGCCGCATCGAGCCGGCCGTCGAGGAAGTCGAGGATGTTGCGCGCGGCGTGCGTCGACATCCGCCACGCGGCCTCTCGCGTCGCAGCCGCGGAGTGCGGGGTCTGGAACACGTTGGGCAGCGCGAGCAGCGGATGGTCGGGCGGCGGCGGCTCGGCGTCGAACACGTCGAGGCCGGCGCCCGACAGGTGCCCGCTCGCGAGCGCCGCGGCGAGCGCGGTCTCGTCGACGATGTTGCCGCGTGCGCAGTTGACCACCGCCGCGCCCTTCGGCAGCAGCGCGAGCTCGGCCGCGCCGATCATGCCGAGGGTCTCGGCGTTGCGCGGGCAGTGCACCGTCAGGTAGTCGGCCTGCGGCAGCGCCTCGCGCAGCGAGCCCGCGAAGCGGTAGCCGAGCGCCTCGCCCGGCGTGCGGTCGATGTACGGATCGACGACGAGGATCTTCATCCCGATCGCCGAGGCGACCTGCGCGACGCGCCGCCCGATCCGCCCGAGGCCGACCACCAGCAGCGTCTTCGCGCCGAGCTCGCCGCCGAGGCCCTCGTCGCGCGACGCGTAGGTCGACGGCGTGAGCGCCGACCACTGCTCGTGCGACAGCGAGGTCAGCGCCGCCATGCCGCGACGCCAGCGGTCGAAGGGCTTGGACAGCGACAGCAGCATCCAGGTCGCGTGCTCGACGACCGACTGCGTGTTGGCGTCGGCGGTGATCGCGACGGTGACGCCGCGGTCGCGCGCCGCGTGCAGGTCGATGCGGTCCACGCCGACGCCGTAGCGCGCGACGACGCGGACCTTCGGCGCGCGCTCGAAGAACGCGGCGTCGCAGCGGTGGAAGCGCACCAGCAGCGCGTCGGCACGCGTCTCGGCTGCGCGCAGCGCGTCGGGCGCCAGGCCCGCGCCCTCGACGACCTCGAGGCCGGGCCGCGCGCGCAGCATCGCGAGGCCGTCGGGATGGATGGATTCGGTGACGAGGACGGTGGGCATCGGGGTGCGGGACGTTGGAAGGGGATCGGCCGAAGCCGGCCTCAGTCGGGCGTGACGCCCTTGTGCTTGACGACCTTCGTCCAGCGCACGATCTCCTCGCGCTGGAACGCGGCGAACTGCTCGGGCGTGCCGGCGACGACGTCGAAGCCCTGCGTCGCGAAGCGCTCGCGCACGTCGGGCGCGGAGAGTGCCGCGACCAGCTCGGCGTGCAGCCGCGCGCGGATCTCGGGCGCAAGCCCGCGCGGCGCCATGAATGCCTGCCACGAGGTGACGACGAAGCCCGGCAGCCCCTGCTCGACGACGGTCGGCACGTCGGGCAACTGGGGGTGGCGCTTCTCGCTGGTGACGCCGAGCGCCTTCAGCCGTCCGGCCTTGATGTGGCCCATCGCCGCGCCGAGGTTCTGGAAGGACACGTCGACGTTGCCGCCGATCAGGTCGGCCATCGCGGCCGCGCCGCCGCGGTATGGGATGTGCACGCCGAAGGTGTCGGTCTGCAGCTTGAAGAGTTCGGCCGACAGGTGGTCCGACGAGCCGGTGCCCGACGACGCGTACGACAGCCGGCCCGGGTTCTTCCTCGCGTAGGCGACCAGCGACTTCACGTCGTCGGCCGGGAACTTGCCGCCTGCGACCAGCACGTTCGGCGTGACCACCGCGAGCGTCAGCGGCTCGAGGTCCTTCGCGGGGTCGTAGGGCAGCTTCGGGTAGAGCGCGGCGTTGATCGCGAACACGCCGATCGAGCCGACCATGAAGGTGTAGCCGTCGGCCGGGGCGCGCGCGACCTCGGTGGCGGCGATCGCGCCGTTGGCGCCGGGCCGGTTGTCGACGACGACGTTCTGCCCGAGCGCCTGCTGCATCCGCGGCTGCACCGAGCGCGCGACGATGTCGGACGAGCCGCCGGCGACGAAGGGCACCACCAGGCGGACCGGCTTCGAGGGCCAGCCGGACTGCGCGCGCGCGGCGCGGGGCAAGGCGCCCGCGCCGCCGAGCGCGATGCCCCCGATGGCGGCGAGCGCGCCGAGCGCGCGGATGCGGATCCGGGCCATGCGGGGTCTCCTCCCGGGGGCGGTGGACCGCCCTCCGACCTCTCGGTTCGACGTCCGGCCGGTCGGCCGGGTCAGTGCGCGGCCAGCTCGAAGACCGGCCGCAGCGCCCCGGTCTCGAGGCCGGCGGCGTTCACGATGGGGATCTTCGCATACCGGGCGAGCTCGGCGTCGTCCGGTTCCACGAGTCCGAGCGCGCGCAGCGTCGCGAACGCGGCGACGAAGCGCGCGTCGGAATGGCCGTCGGCGATCTTGATCGCGATGCCGAGCCCGCGCGAGCGGATGCCGAGCACCTGCACGCCGGCGGCCCCCACCTTGGCGACCCAGTCGCCGGCCCGGGCCTTCATGAAGTGCAGGTCGCTGCGGCCGGTGCCCGACACGTACTCCGGGTGGGCGGTCATCGCGGCGAACAGGCGGTCGAGCAGCGCGTCGGTCGCCTCGCCGGCGCCGCCGCCGGCGAGCAGCGCCCACAGGCGCGCCAGCCCGTCGAGCGGGAGCGCCAGGTTCGGCGCGCTGCAGCCGTCGATGCCGACGACGAGCGCGTCCGGATCGGCGCCGAGCAGTCCGGCGACCTCCTCGCGGATGCGCCGCTGCAGCGGGTGGTCGGGCTCGACGTAGGTGTCGATCGGCGCGTTGTTCAGCTGGCACCAGGCGAGGAAGCCGGCGTGCTTGCCCGAGCAGTTGTGGTACCTCGGGTCGAAGCTCTGGTGCGGCGGCGGCGTGCGCCCGAGCGTCTCGTACATGTACGGGACGTGGCAGCCGCACTTCATGCGCCGCCAGTGGTTGCGGGCCTTGCCGAGCAGGCCGTCGACGGCGGCGATGTGGAACGGCTCGCCGGAGTGGCTCGCGGTCATCAGCGCGAGTTCGCGCTCGTCGTAGCCGAAGGCCTTCGGGCCGTCCTCGCGCACGAAGGGCAGCGCCTGGAAGGCCTTGAGCGTCGAGCGGGTGAAGGTCAGCGCGTGCGGGTCGCCGGCCGAGTGCAGCAGGCGCCCCGTCCGGTCGACGACGGCGATCGAGCCGTAGTGGATGTTCTCGACGGCGTCGCCGCGGGTGGCGACGACGAGGGGGACGTGGGCGGGCGCGGCCATCGGGGGATGATAAGCGACGCGCGTCGAGCGGTGCTCGCCGAAACCCCCGGACCGTCCCGGGTCAGATCCCGAGCTGGTTCACCCAGTCGGTCGCCTGCATCTGCGCGAGGTTCAGCGCCTTCGGCGAGATCTGCAGCTCCTTGCAGAGCTGCGCGACTCCGGCGAGCGACGGGTCCTCGACGGCCTCGGCGAGCTTCAGGTAGGGGGCGAAGTCGCCGGTGCGGTTCAGCAGCCCGTCGGCGATCGGCTGGGGCAGCTGCAGCTCCTCGAGCGCCGTCGACATCGGCACCATCAGCATCGCCGGCAGCAGCGAGAAGGTGCCGGCGATGAAGAGGTTGTCGCGCTGGCCGACGTCGAAGCGGCCCTCGCCGAGCAGCTCCATCAGCCGGCCGCGGGTGATCGCGGTGCGCGCGAGCAGCGGCGCGGTCGGGTCCTTGCTGTCGGTGGTCGCGAGCAGCAGGGTCAGCCAGCGGGCGAGCTTCTGGTAGCCGAGGAGCGAGATCGCGTGCTTGAGCGAGTCGATCTTCGTCGCCAGCCCCATGCCGGCCGAGTTCATGTAGCGCAGCAGCTTCACCGACAGCGCGACGTCGCGCTTGAGCGCGTTGTCGACCTCGATCACGTCGGCGTTGCGCAGCAGCAGCTTGATCGCCTGCATCACCGCCGCGCGCGCCGGCTCGAGCTTGCGCGCCGAGAGCGTCTCGGGCCGGGCGAAGTAGAAGCCCTGCAGGCAGTCGAAGCCGTGCTCGAGGCACGCCGCCGCCTGCTCGCGGGTCTCGACCTTCTCGGCGACCAGGATCCGCCGGCCGCCCGCGGCCCGCAGCAGCTTGACCACCAGCGGCAGCTGCTCCATCGGCACGCGCAGCAGGTCGACCTTGGCGTGCGTCGCGAGCGCGAAGATCGGCTGGCGCACGACCGCCGGCGAGTCGATCGTCACCGCGACGCCGAAGCCGGACTTGCGCAGCTCGCCGAGCCGCGCGAGCGTCTCGGCGCTCGCCGACTCGCGGCTGGCGTACTCGAGCACGGTCCGCCTGGGATCGAGCAGGACGATCGGCGAGTCGGGCCCGAGGGTGTCGGGCCCGACGTTGATGAAGCCCATCTTGCCGCCCAGGACCTGCTCCGCGCCGAGGTCCTGCAGCATCGAGGCGACCACGACGAGGCTCGCGAAGTCGTCGTCGGTGACCAGCGCCGCGGTGGCGGCCGCGTCGGCGCGGTAGAGCAGTTCGTAGCCGATCAGCTGCTGGTTGCGGTCGAGGATCGGCTGGCGTCCGAGGAACGCCGACGGCTCGGTCGCGGGCGAGCCGGCAGCGGCGTCCTCGGGCATCGTGGACAGGGTCATGCGAGCGCGGCCTCCTGCACCGCGGCCTGGGCGGAACGCCGCGCGCGGACCAGCGCGCGGCTCGAGATCGTCAGGTTCGCGCAGAGCGCCTCGACGCGCTCGGAGCTGCCCTGCTCCAGCGCCTCGGCGAGCTCGAGCAGCGGGCCGAAGCGGCCCTGGCGCATCGTCAGCGCGTCGGCGACGGCCTTGGGCAGCGCGAGCGACGCGATCGCGTCGGCCATCGGCTGCATCAGCATCGCGGGCAGCAGCGAGAACGCACCGACCAGGAACAGGTTGTCGCAGTCGACGCCCGAGAAATACTCGGCGCCCACCATCTCGAGCATCCGGCCCCGGAACACCGCCGCGCGGATCAGCGTCGCGGCCGCCGGCGACGGCTCCTCGACCGTGTTCAGCAGCAGCTGCAGCCAGCGGCCGAGGCGGCGCGGCCCGATCAGCTCGACCGCGTGCGCGAGCGACTCGACCGGGATCATCATCCCGAAGTTCGAGGCTGCGGTGTAGTGCATCAGCCGCCAGCACAGCGCCGCGTCGAGCCGCATCGTCGGCTCGATCTCGGCCGCCGAGGCGCCGCCCGCGAGCTGCTCGAGCGCGCGTCGCAGCACGGCGTGGCTCACGCCCAGCTTGACGCTGCCCATGACCTCGGGCCGGCCGATGTGCCAGCCCTGCATCGCGTGGAAGCCGAGCTGGCGGCAGCGGCGCATCTGCGCCTCGGATTGGACCTTCTCGGCGATCAGCACGTGGTCGCCGTAGCGCAGCGCCGGCACGAACACGTCGAGCTGCCCGTCGGGCACGCGCATCATGTCCACCTTCAGGTGGCTCGCCACCGGCAGCCACGGGGCGAGCGACTCCATCGGCGGCGCGGCCGACACCGCGATGCCGAAGCCCATCTCGCGCAGCATCCGGATCCGGCCGATCGTCTCGGTGTCGGGCTCGATCGCCTGCGACAGCTCGAGCACCGTGCGGCGCGGATCGAGCAGCACCAGCGCACCGGCGTCGCGCAGCGAGCCCGGACCGACGTTGACGAACGCCTGGCGCCCCGCGAGCACCTGCGGCGCGCCGAGGTCGTGCAGCAGCGTCGAGAGCACGTGCAGCGACGCGCTGTCCTCGTCGTCGAAGCACGCGCGATCGTCGGTGCCGCGGGCGCGGTACAGCAGTTCATGGCCCACCAGCTCGCCGTGCCGATCCACGATCGGCTGGCGTCCCAGGAAGGCGTGCGGTTGACCCGTCATCGGCAATCTTCTGGTTGTCGATGGCGGAATTATCGGCCGCGGGTCCGCGCGGCCCAGTCGGAAATCGCCGTGTCGGACAGGTGGACGGCGATGCCCGCCGGGCGGGCGACGCGGCTGCGCGATCGGCACGCGACGGGCCGCCGGTGCGGCATCGGCGCCACGGACGGGTCGCCCGCGACCGGCGGACGCGGAGGCGGGACGGACGGTGCGCGGGCCTGCGCACGCACGGCCCGGGGGCCGGAACGACGACGGGCGCCCTGGGGCGCCCGTCTTGGGAGGATACGGGTCCGCGCCTCGCGGCGCGCCCGCTCAGAACACGCTCTCGCGCACGAAGATCAGGTCGTCCGGACGGATCGGGTCGTCGAGCTTCGGCTCGAGGATCTGGATCTGCTTGTTGCCGTAGCGGCGGTGCACGCGCACGCCGCGGTCGGTGCCGCGCAGGGTGAGGCCGCCGCCCTTGGCGATCGCCTGCGCGAGGGTCAGGCCGCGGTCGACGCCGTACATGCCGGGACGGGTCACCTGCCCGTAGATGTAGTACTGCGGCGCGCGGTTCACGTAGACGACGTCGCCCGCCTGCATCTGCGGGTCCTTGGTGAGGTCGCCCGAGGCGAACATGTCGACCAGGTCGATCTCCAGGCGCAGCGGCTTGCCGTTGCGGGTGGTGACGAGGACCACGTCGTCGGCGCCGGTGGCCGCGACCCCGCCCGCCAGCGACAGCACCTCCGACAGGCGCATGCCGGTGGTCTCGAGCGGGTAGCGGCCAGGCCGGGTGACGTTGCCGAGCACCGACACCTGCTGGCTGCGGAAGGTCGTCACGTTGACCGTCACCTGCGGGTTCTGCAGGTACTTGCCGTCGCGCAGCCGCTGGGCGATCAGCTTCTCGACGTTGGTCGGCGACAGCCCGCCGATGCGCAGCGCGCCGAGCAGCGGGAACGAGATCACGCCGGCCTCGGACACGCGGGCCTCGACCGTCAGGTCCGGGTTCTGGAAGACCTGGATCCGGATCGCGTCGCCGGGGCCGAGCAGGTAATCGTCGCGGGCGGCTTCGGCCGAGGCCGGCTGCTGCGCGCGCGCCGGCGCCGACGCCAGCCCGGCGAGCAGCGCGAGACCCGTCGCGAGGAGGGCCAGCACCCTCAGGAATCGGGAAGCGAACGAAGTAGTCATGCGTGCGACACCTTGTCGGGAATGCGGGCCGTACGGGCAAGCGAAACCGCGCACCGCCAGGGAACCGGTATCGTAAACGCGCCCGCCCGCCGCTTGCGTGACCGAATCCGCAACGAAGCGTGACGCAGACGGCCGCGGACGGCCGTCTCCGGTCAGAATGCCGCGCGCACTCCGACGCCGAACCAGTTGTCGGTGAAGTCGAAGCCGGCGTAGTTCGAGGTCCGCTCCAGGCGACGCAGGTCGCCGAACAGGAACACCCGGCGCGCGAACTCGTAGTTGACCCGGACCCCGAAGTCCAGGACCTTGTCGCGCCGCACCTCGGCACCGGTGAACACGAAGCCCGGGTCGCCCTCGTAGCGGCGGATCGTGTAGAGCAGCAGGCCGTCGACCGAGAACCGGCTCGTCGCGCGCCAGGTCGGGGTGAGCCGCACGCCGGTGTCGCGGATGTAGTTCGCGTTGAGCAGCTCGGCGGTGCTGATGCTGTTGAAGATCGCGCCGCGGAACAGCGTCGCGCCCGACATCGGCACCTCGGCCTCGAGACTGCCGGTGATGCCCGAGAAGTCGCGCTGGGAGAGCGTGTCGAAGTTGCGGCGGGTGTAGCCGACCGTGCCGCCGTAACGGGTGACGTCGTTCGGCCGGTAGTTCAGGCGCCACAGCAGCGCGTCCTGCGCGTACGCGTTGTCGACCGCTGCCGGCAGCAGGTTGCCGGTCGAGTCGAAGATCTGCCGGTTGGGGAAGTTGCCGCTCTCGCGCCGGTACACGAAGTCCATGTCGACCGACGTGCCGGGGTAGTAGCGGAACCCGCCCTCGACGCCGGTCGAGTTGAAGTTCGCCGACTGGACGAGCGCGGAGGAGTTGTCGAGGCTGAAGTAGTCGACCGCGCCGATCACCGCCCAGCTCTGCGTGAGCCGGAAGCCCGCGAGCGCCCGGAGGGTCACCAGGTCGCGCAGGTTGTTGATCGGCCCGAACACGTCGAACGCCGACTGGTCGCGCAGGTAGCTCGCGGAGACCGTGCCGAACACCGGGCGCCCGATCTCCCAGTCCCACTGGCCGCCGAGGTTGTAGCCGATGTAGTCGTAGCGCGAGAGGTCGAGGTACTTGACCGGCTGGATGTTGCCGAACAGGGTGAGGCGCTGGAGGCTGAACTCGCGCTCGAACCGCGCGCCGAGCAGGCCGCGGATCACGGTGTCGCTCTGGCCACCCGGCGTGCGCAGGATGTTGCTGTGGTTCTCGATCGCGCCGCTCGCCTCGAAGCTCAGCACGTCGCTGACCTGGGTCGGCATCGAGACCGGCTGCGCGACGGCCAGCAGCGGCGCCGCGGCGAGCGCGCCGGCGGCGCACCGACGCAGGAAGTGTGATGTGGGCATCGTGATCCTGGGAGCGGTTGAGAACTAACGCACAGGCGATCGTGGCGGCCTGCCGGACTATCGGCGGGCCCCGTTTCGGCAGCCCGAAACCTACCAGCTTCCCGAATCGATTTCCAATCGCCGATGGCCGCCCACCTGCCCCGTAGCCTCCCGTTGCCGACCGCTCAGGTGCGCACCGGCAGCCGCAGCCTGCTCGGGACGATCGGCCGCCTCGCCGACCCCGGCATCGCGCTCGGCTGCCTGCTGACGGTCCACGCGCTCTGGGGCCTCGAAGCCTCGACGCCGGTCATCCTGCTGGGCGCACTCGCCTTCTCGCTCTCCTATCCCGGCGACCTGCCGTTCCTGAAGCAGCCGCGCGGCGTCATCCGGCGGATCACGGCCGCCTGGGCGATGGTCGTGGCGCTGCTGCTCGCGCTCGGCCTGGTCACCGACATGCTCGGCGCGTTCGAGCCGAACCTGCTCGCCGCGTGGGTCATCGCCACACCGCTGCTGCAGACCGCGGTGCACCTGCTGTCCCCGCGGGTGCTGCCCCGGATCGTGGCCTTGCGCCGCGAGCAGGTCGCGATCGTCATCGGGGCCAACGGCATGGGCCGCGCGCTCGCGCGCCAGCTCGGCACCGACCCGATCGCGCAGGCCCGCGTGACCGCGTTCTTCGACGACCGCGACGCCAACCGGCTCGGCGAAGGGCTCGAGGCGCCGCTGTCGGGCCGTATCGACTCGGTCGCCGACTTCGTGCGCGCCAACCGCGTCGACCAGATCTACATCGCGCTGCCGATGGCCTCGCAACCCCGCATCCTGAAGCTGCTCGACGAGCTGCGCGACACCACCGCCTCGATCTTCTTCCTGCCGGACATCTTCCTCTACGACCTCATACAGGCCCGCGTCGACACCGTCGGCGGGCTGCCGGTCGTCGCCGTCTGCGAGACCCCTTTCCACGGCACCACCGGCATCATCAAGCGCCTGTCGGACATGCTGATCGCGGCCGCGGCGATCCTGGTCGCCGGCCCGGTGATGCTCGCCACGGCGATCGCGGTCCGGATGACCAGCCCCGGCCCGATCCTGTTCCGCCAGCGCCGCTACGGGCTCGACGGCCAGGAGATCATCGTCTGGAAGTTCCGCACGATGAAGGTCCAGGAGGACGGCGCGCAGGTGCGCCAGGCCACCAAGGACGACGACCGCGTCACCCCGCTCGGCCGCTTCCTGCG
>Ga0315899_10000430_pt1 | contig 50787 bp, 49 predicted proteins | sample LakEriMetagenome_2_FD_203518 | JGI IMG/M metagenome (GOLD analysis project Ga0315899, IMG submission 203518) | Freshwater fungal communities from buoy surface, Lake Erie, Ohio, United States - Buoy 4 MA112 | ecosystem: Environmental > Aquatic > Freshwater > Lake | place: USA: Lake Erie, Ohio...
CTAAGAACAGTGTGTCGAAACCATTGCCAGCGGTCGCATCGAGCGCGAATCGAATGGGCATTTGTAGGTTTCGAAAGTGCGCCCGAATTAGTTCCTGTCCTTCCAGAGTAAAATGCATTGTTGGCTGTGATCCATTGGTTTGTCGAGAGAATACTTCAATGCCATTTACTGGACCGGTGGGATTGCAGCGTCGATTCCACCGTACTTTGGCACCGAAGGCTCTTTGATATCTTTGAGTAGCCGTTGCACAACTTTGTCTGTTGTCATACCTTCCGCTTGTGCTTGGAAATTGGTGCTTAATCGATGGCGAAGAACCGGGATCGCAATCTTCTTAACATCCTCGATACCGACGCTAAATCGACCATCCATCGCGGCGATAGCTTTGCCGGCTTGGATCAAGAATTGCCCGGCGCGGGGACCTGCTCCGAAGTCGAGTAGTTCTTTAACCACTTCAGGGGAGTCAGGTTCTGACGGTCTGGTGGCACGAACCAACGCAACCACATACTTCACAACAAATGGGCTTACTGCAACACTACCCACGAGCTTCTGAATATTCAGAATAGCTCGAGCAGAAAGCACTTTGTTGATCTCAGGTTTGTCGCTACGAGTTGTAGAGAGCAAAATCTTCTCTTCTTCGTCAGCTGTAGGGTATCCCACCTTGATGTTAAACATAAAGCGGTCCAATTGAGCTTCTGGAAGCGGATAGGTTCCTTCTTGTTCAATCGGGTTTTGGGTTGCGATCGTAAAGAAGGGCTCGGGCAGTTGATAGGTTTGGCGGCCGACTGTTACATCTCGCTCCTGCATCGCTTGTAATAATGCGGCTTGGGTTTTCGGGGGGGTACGGTTGATTTCGTCGGCCAAAAGAATATTGGTAAAGATGGGGCCTTCGACGAAGCGAAATTCCCGTCTTCCCTCGGAGTCTTCTTCGAGGACATTGGTGCCGGTGATATCGGAAGGCATCAAATCGGGAGTGAACTGTATCCGTTTAAAGTTGACGTCCAGAATCTTGGCTAAAGACGAAACCATAAGCGTCTTGGCCAGTCCAGGAACTCCTTCTAGCAAGCAATGGCCGCGAGTAAAGATCGCGGCAAAAAGTTGCTCAACCACTTCATCTTGGCCCACGATGGCTTTCGATAGCTCCAGCTTCATTTGGTCCCGGTGTTCGCGGAATTCTCGCAGTAGATCGCCGATACTTTTTGCGGGTTTGCCAGAAGGTGCGTTGGACACGAATCATTCCATGATGGTTGGAGAATCTGGATCGTAGGGCTGGATCGTTGGATCGTCGGGCGTATTTTCCCAACGATTCGTCATCCTCACAAGGTGACGGTTGACCGTTTCTTGCGATTCCGGTCTATTCATTTCATCGATTTCGCTCAGTCCCACGTTCCATTCCCCCTAAAGAATCGAAGAATGTCTGAAATAAAGATTCCCAGCGACTCGGAAATCCTGGCCATGCGAGACGCTGTCGCTGGCCAAATGGAGTTTGCTCGTACGTATACGCACAATCTTTTGGAAGCGATTCCCGATGAATTGTGGAACGTGATCCCTTCGGGTGGAACCAGCCATGTGGCTTGGCAAGTCGGGCATTTGGCCGTTTCTGAATATGGCCTAATGCTTTTTCGCCAAAGAGGACGTGCTGAAGGCGATTTGGAGCTAATGCCAGGCTGGCTAAGAAAGAAGTTTGGCCGCGGTACGACTCCATCATCCGATCCAACAGAAAACCCCAGCAAATCAGAGTTGTTGGCGAGCTTAAACGCGATTCATGAAGCGAGCATGGCTGCCATCAAAACGTTCTCGTCTACGCAGCTGGCTGAACCAACGGAAATGCCCTTTGCTGTGTATCCGATCAAGCTTGGGGCTTTGCTGTTTTGTCCGTTGCATGAGTCGATTCACTCAGGGCAAATCGGAATGTTGCGTCGGTTACACGGCTTAGCACCTGTTCGGTAAACGGCACTCAAAGATCCGGATCTCTTTTTCATCGTCTTTTAGATCGATGAAGTGTTCGTTTAGTAACCAGCCAGCAGATTGAATCCATTTTTTGAAGCGGTCGCCGGTGTGCCGCTGCGGTTCACTAAAATAGGCGACACCACCTTCGTCGAGATGGCGTCTGACGCATGGCTCAAGGATCGGGAAGAGCTTGGGATCGTACACGATGTCCGAGCCTACGATGATTGGAAATCGCCCTAGTCCTGAGTCTCGATTGCGCCAATCCAAACAACGAATGTGCACATGATTCGCAACATGGAGCGAATTGTATCGACAGACGAGCATAGCCACGGTCGCAGCGTCCGTAATCCAAACTTGTGCACCGTGCATGGCAGCCGAAATTCCGGCGCGACCGCTGCCGCCACCTAGCTCCAGAACACGTGTCCCGGCGAGCCTGCAGGCGATTGATCCGAGGAAATGATCCATCCCCACAGCTGCTCTCCATGCGGCAGCCCAGAAGGGGTCTTGTTCAAAAGATCCGTCTTCGCCTTTTGCCAACGCTTGTAGAAGCAATTGATCTGGGTCGGTAACTTTAATCCAAGGGACCGTCGTGCCTGCGATAACCGTATGGGTTTCAACAATGGGGACATGGCTTTGGATACGAGCCAAGAGTGCTCGTTTTTGACGTTCCATGGCTCCTTAATCGTCCGCCATTTCTTTCGCATGGTAGGAGCTACGTACGAAGGGTCCCGAAGCAACCTTTCGGAATCCCATGCTTATTGCGATATCACGCAATTCCGCAAATTCATCAGGATGAACGTATCGTTGAACAGGCAGATACTTGGGGCCAGGTTGCAAGTATTGGCCTAACGTGAGGAAATCGCAGTCGAAGCGTCGAAGGTCGGATAGGCAGTCGAGTAGCTCTTCACGGGTTTCTCCCAAACCTAACATCAATCCACTCTTGGTCTTGATAGCTGGGTTTTTACCCTTGATGTAAGTAAGCATTTCTAACGTCCAGTTGTAATCACTCTTGGGGCCACGCACCCGACGATATAATCGTGGCACGGTTTCCATATTGTGGTTGAACACCTCGGGCGCTGATTCGATCACTCGATCCAGACCATGCTTGTGACTAATAAAGTCAGGGGTGAGGACCTCGACGGTTGCACCAGTCTTTTCTCGAACGGCGATTACACACTGATAAAAATGTTCACCGCCACCGTCAGGCAAATCGTCTCTGGTAACCGACGTGATCACGACATGCTTCAGTCCCAATCTCAAGGCTGCTTCGGCAACTCTGGCTGGTTCGTCTAATTCGAGCGCGTCGGGACGACCTCTCTTTACGGCGCAGAATCCGCATGGCCGAGTGCAGACGTTACCCAGGATCATAAAAGTCGCCGTCTTTTGCGAATAGCACTCCATCCGATTAGGGCATTTCGCATTCTCGCAGACCGTCTCTAGGCGAAGCTCATCGAGCAAACCGGAGGTGAAACGGTTTTCGTTCCCTTTCGGAACCTCTCGTTTAAGCCACGAAGGTAGCCGCCGGTTGGGCTCGAAAAGAGGTGTTGTGCCGCATCCAAGCGTCTCTGCAGCCTCATCCGCCGGTGCTGGCTGGCCCAAACTTATGACGGGAAGTTCCATGAATGGTTGGTCTGTGAAGGATCGGAACGAATAAACATGGCAAAAAAGGTGGAAAGGGGAACCAGAATCGAACTCCGCCTAGCCCCTTGTCCAACGAACTGAATCGACACCACTAGTTTTAACAGCCATTCCTCATTTTTCCAGTTCTGAATTCGGTCCCGCGTTTGCAAATCCTCGCATTTCCGGGCTTCAGATGGCACAGTTGGTCTAGCGTTATTCCAATTTCTTTGGATATAAGCCTTGGGCGGGAGAGTTGTGGGTCGGAGTTTACAGAGACAGGAAGTCTAGATGAACCGAAATCCGAAGGCGGACCGAGTAAATCAAAAACGATACGGATTAGGACCGGGGCTCGCTTCGGTTTTGCTAATATTTCTAATGGCCAGCACAGGCTGCGTGAGCCTTCTATCAAACGTCTTGTATGTCATCAAAGGCAAGGACACTCCTGCCGAATTCGATGAGCTCAAGGGCAAGAAGGTCGCGGTTTTGGTCAGCAACAACGGGGTCCATACCTGGGATGCCGTAAGTGTTGTTCTGGCCAAACACATCAATTTGCACTTGGGAAAAAAAGTGAAAAAGATACAGCTCGTCGGCCAAGATATGGTCGAGGGGGTTTGCCAAGATCAACCGCTTGGTCAGATGGATATAGAGAGAGTCATGTCTCGACTAGGAGCAGACTACATCATTGATGCTAGCATCGCGGATCTCAAGCTTCGAGAAGGACAGACTTTGTTTCGAGGTCGCAGTACTTCTGCAGTAGTTGTCTACAAAAAAGGTGAAACAGCTCCAGTCTTTCGAAAATCCTTTTCCGAGTATATCTATCCTTCCACCGGTGCGCCGGTAACTGAGATGGACGAATCGACCTTTCAGAGAGCTTACCTCACGCTTGTTGCAGGTCGGATTGCTAGAGTGTTTTATCCCTACGATCCTACTGAAGATGTTGCCATGGATGCGGCCATCACGTCTGCCTTCAATTTCTAAATGAGGGATCTAGTTATGCCGTTTCGATTGCTTCTAGGATTGGTCTTCATGATGCTTGTTTTTTCAGGCAACTCAAAGTTGGCTTTTGGTCAATCGATAAACGAAGCTGCCTTCAAAAACAATGACAGGCAAAGCTGCATGCGTATCGATGTAGACATCTACGCTAAAGAAACCGCGCCGCCACTTGAGCAATATAAAACGTACTTCACCGAAACGCTCACGATTGAAACGGATCATTCGAGTTCTTTGGTCAAAATTCTTGATCGCACTAACCGAACGCTGACGATCGCGGATAACAATCGAAGAGTCTGCTTTGTGATCGAACTCGAGTCCCTAGATTCAATGCTTACGGAACTCAATGAATTAACGATCAAGAGTTCTCGAAAATCAGAGTCCAAAAGAGATGTTCAAGTTATAAAGGGCGAAGTGGTACGGATAGAAAATGAACAAGTTATCTATGAGGCTAAGCTCGACAAAGGTCCATTTAACGAACTTACACTTCGCTATTTGGAACATGTCGATTGGTCAACGAAAGTTGCGGCTGTATTCCCACCGAAACGCCCTCCGCAAATTCGTTTGGCTCTCAATGAATATCTGCTCGAAAAGCAGTCTTTACCGATTGAACTCAGACGCCGAACCAAAGCATCGCGAGCTGGTGATGAGATTATTGCGAAACTCATAATACCAACATCCCCAAGCTCGGCAGATGCCGAGGCTGTGGCGAGAATCTTTGCCAACGTTCAAGAGCTTAAAGTGGTGTCAGCTCAAGAATACTTCAAGCAATAGCGAATTCTTCTTGGCCTGATAAAAAACGATGCTGATGAACTTTCTTAAGCCCAATAAGATTCTCGGCAATAAGTCGTCGTCAATCGAAAATCATATTCCTCGTCGGGCTTTTCTTATAAGCGCATCTGTTTCGATTACGACCTTATTCGCCACTCATGGTCAAATTGCCACGGCAGAAGATGAATTCGATAGTAAAGCAGTGCGTGGCAATTCCATCGCTAACAATCTGACTTCGAGCCGGGCTTATCCTGTTTTCGATGTGAAGAAAGCTGATAATTACTCTCGTTGGAATACGACCACTACCCATTCGCCGTTTGTGCTGTATTCCACGCTCGACTTGCAAAGAATGGAATCGCTCGCCAAAAAGCTTGAGGGGTATCAAAAAGAGGTAGAAGACGTTCTCGGGCTCTCCTTTTCAGTCGACGAGATCAAGATCGTAGTGCTTCGTGATAATGTGGAATACGATGCGTATCTTGAATCGCATTTCCCCAAACTCCCCAAGCGAAGGGCTCTTTTCGTTCAGCATCGAGGGCCGGGATTGGTTCTAACCTACGTGCACGATGACTGGACCGTTGATGCTAGACATGAATGCGCCCATGCGATGCTCCATAGCTGCAGATCAAAGCTTCCGAGTTGGCTGGACGAAGGTCTCGCCGAGTATTTCGAAACATCACTGCCTGATCGTTTGGCCCATCGGGAACACGCTCAAGGTGTCTTGGCGCAAATTCGTTACGGTCAAGTTCCCTTGATCGAAGAGCTAGAGCAATGGCACGTCGACGAGGCGCTCGAATCCAAGCAGTATCGAGATGCTTGGAGCGTGGTTGCCTTTCTGCTCCACCATAGTCCTGAAAGTCGCGCCGCGTTTCAGCAGTACTTGCAGGATCTCCAATCGGGATCTGCCGCAGGATATCTGGGGCGGCGGCTCAACCGGGAACTTCGCCAAGACTGGCGTAAAGAGTTCCTGCGATTCTATCAGCGCCGAGGGGCATAAATGGCCTGCGAGATTCCTCGGCGAGTTACTATGATTCCTTGTCGAGATGGTTAATCATTACGCGTTCCGAGATTGACCTAGTGCTGTCTTTTGAAGTTGCGTTGATCATAACCCGAAGCGTAAGCGAGGGATTTGCTGCTAATCAAGTCCCTTGCTTACGCTGCGGGTTGAGATTTCTTGCTCGACCCAATCACGCCTATCTGCAAGTTGCGGCACTAGTAATACGATTGGTGAACCGGCTTGATTACAATTTCCGGAACGTGCACGCGAGCTGGGGTGTCAACAAGTGCTACGACTACTTGGGCGATATCCTCTGGACGCAAGATGCTTTGACGATGAGCTTCCGTAACTGGGACTGGTCTTTGCTCCAGAATCGGTGTGTCGACTTCTCCAGGATAGACATTGGTGACTCGAATTCCCTCGCCACCGACTTCGTTGGCCACACAAGTTCCTAACGCTGTCATCGCGAACTTGCTAGCTGCATACGCGACACCGCCGAGAGCTATGGCTCGTTTGCCTGTGACGCTTGAGATGTTGACAATGAAACCCGATTTCCGAGTTCTCATTCCCGGCAAGACAGCGTGCATGCAGTTGTAAGCGCCCGTCGCATTGATCTGCATGACTTGATCCCACTGCTCAGGTTGCATGGCCGCCATGGTACGATCTTTTATGTTGACTCCTGCAGCGTTGACCAAGACGTCCACGGGACCGTAAGTAGATTCCACCCAAGACATGAACTGGTTCACGTCGTCGCGATTGCCAACATCGAGCGTTTTGCCATGTAATTTGCTGCCACTTTGTTGAACCGCCTCGTCAATGGCCGATTGCCGGCGAGAACCGATGACAACCACGGCCCCTTTCTCGGAAAACGACTGTGCTAAGGCGAACCCGATCCCGGTGGCACCACCGGTAACGACAACAATTTTGTTCTGCAATGACATTTTTAATCTGAAAGCCTAAGGAAATTTAACGAGCAATCGGCCAAAAAGCATATCAGAACTTCACCAGCTGGGGCAGGCCAACTCCTAATCGCCCCACTGGTCTGCCCTGGTATCAAAGCCATAGATGAGTTCTTTCCGTTGCAAACGGAACAATCGGCCATCGTATTTCATCAAACCAATCATGCCGAACGTAAAGAATTTCTTGTGTCGGCGTGAATAAGCTAGCTTCCAAGCGTCGTCTCCTCTTCCGCTGTCGTCGCATAGAATCATGTCGCCACCAGTTTCTCGTACCTCGCGTTTACTCCGCCCACTTGTCAATCGGGGCGGACGCATTCCCGTTGCGCTCTCCTTGGGTGCAACTTTTGTCGTTTTCTCCTGGCTGATTTCTGGCCAATGGAAAAACTACCAATATGCGACAGATGATGCTAATCTTCGGACTCTAAACGAGTTGGCCGCTTGTTATGCAGCCAGTGTTGGCCAGCATCCCGATGTGAATCTTATCGATCTTTACAAATCTGGTATGACCGATCGGCGTTTGCAACCCACACCATTCGGTGGCTACTACCGATACGACCAAAAAACCGGAGTTGTTTATAATCCACATCGCCAAGAAAGCCGTCCTCAAGTCGTACAGACAGCCAGTATCGGCGTGAGATAGTAGCCCGAAGAAAATACATGAACGGGTTACTATGTATGGCGTGGGGAAGATTACGCGAGGCTTCTAATAGAGGTCTTTCGTTTTTGTATATCCAAATGCATCTAACCAGTAATAGTCTTTTTGCGCTTCGTCTGTCTTGTTGAGCTCGTCCAAAATACAGGCTCTATGATAGCGAAGCACTGCTGTTGTATGCAGCAGACTGCCGCGATCTCGTCCAATCCCCGAATCTTTAATGGGCAATTCTGATTCGCTGACTTTCTGTTTTTCGTCGCTGTTCGTTTCGGGATCTTTAGATGATTGGATTGGTTTGATTTTGTATTTTGCCAAAAAAGCATCGAGTGTTACTGATGGTTCCATGCTTTCCGTTCGCCTGCTGGGGACAATCGCAGGTTTCTGCGGTACAGGTTTTTGAGGCGCAGCCTGTCGGTTCTCATCGAGGAAAGGGGAGTCAATAGTGGGCTCGTCATTCTTCTTTGTCAGAGTGAATTTATCGTCAGGGAGAAGCAGTAATGCGTAATTCGCATTGGCTGCTGCAATCTCCTTGTACCATTCTTTAACAGCTGCATTAGCAAACTTCAGAGCTTTCTCGGGCTCTCCCTTTTTGTACAAGATCCAAGCTTTGGTATCAAAGAGTTGGGAGAATTGATTCGTATTGCGATCTTGCAATGATCGGTTGATCTCCGTGAGTGCGAGGTCCAGGTCTTGTCCTGCAATTGATCTTGTGTAGGCAATTTCATTGTTTTCGGAGGCGGTACGCTCTTCAGGTGGCGGCAGTATTTTGTCCAGTACGATCAAAGCGTGCTTAAAGTACATCTCATTGAAGAGCAATCGGCTGAGCTTTAATGCGACCTTAATCTTGTAAGCTTGGTCGGCATCTCTATTAATGGATTCGATGGCTTCGTTGACGAACTGTTGCAGCTCGTCAGCTGGAAGTGGATTTTTGCCTGTTAGAATTTCGAACCGCAGTCGCCAATAATCTAGATCGCTCGCAATATCCGCAGAGGAGCTATAAGCTTTGTCTAGCCACGAAATTGCGGAATCGACTCGCTGGGCAGCAAGCTCATTGGCGGCGTGAGCAACTAACCATCGCGCGTGAACCGGTCCATAGAAAAGTGCACGGAATACTCCCCCGACAGCAAACAAAGTCGAGCCAACGATCAAGACAGTCAAATACCAATTCCTTCTCGGATACGTCGGAGCGGTTAGGTTGCTTGAATGGTCAGACATGGAAGGTTTTGTGTATGGGTTGTGCTAGACGTCGCCAAAACAGGACGCGTCGCTACCGAGCCAGAGTTACGAAATACTGCTTGTTATCTGAATCTAGGTCGATGGTAGCGTTGTGGAGCCGATTGACTAGTTCCCGAGGTACCAAAATTTTTACACCATTGGTGCGAAATTGGAATTGTCGGTCCGGTTCATAGATGTCGATAAAACTAATGTGTCGCCAATCGTCTGTGGTCGGAGTAACTTGGCCGACTAGCAGATAGGAATTTCCCGGCTTTTTCATATCCTCGAGCAATTGCTCGCGAGCTGGTATGGAAAGCCGAATTACAAAGTCGCTACGTGAGACCTTGGGCGGATCTAAACGAGTGGAAACGTCACTTAGTTCGTTGTTAACACCGTTTGCTCCGGGAGTTGAGGCTTTTTGGTCGCTTCCCCCAGGATCGAGCTTCGGCGGATCCGAATGAGGAGGTTGACTCGGCTTCTGAGGAGTGGACGCTGCAGACGTTGTGCTGCCTCCTACCATTTCCCCGAATCCGCCCCCCGATCCCTCGACTGCTTTGGCTCCAGTGGACTCTTTCGAGTCGTTACCGCCGTTCATTACGGAATCGATCGTAGAATTAGATTCACACCCCATCACTGCCATCAATGCGAGCAGGCTACCAAGAACCGCGATTCGCTTTTTGATCGTGTTCATCAAGTTGATGTGCCAGTGGAATTCCGCTACTGGATATGTTGTTCGTTCGGCCATTTGAATCATTCCTTCAGCTTGGGAAGTCCATCGTTCGGTATTTCTTCGGATGTCTCAACCTTGAAGTCGCTTCGTGTCGCTAGTTTTTCAGGACGTCTAGTCAAGCAGCGCAGCTCGTCGGCATGGTAGTTTTTGTCCAGTATCATGTCTCGCTGAACCAGTGTGTATGCAATCATGCCAGTCGATGCGTCAAAAATCGCCTCGGTTATAACAGCAATCGAAGGTTCATTAGTCAAAAAGTCTCCTTTTATTTCGACTTGATCTCCTATCCAGAATCCTTGGTCGTGGACTTTGGACCACATCGTAGGCTTTACACGAAGCACTTTATCTCCGTACTCAAGTCTATAGTAGATGCCATCAAACGAGACACGACGAAATACTCTACCGCTGGGGATTAGCTCTTCGGCTAGCTGGATATCGTCAGGATGAATCCACTCTACTCCGTCTTGAGGCCAGGTAAGGTAAACGCCGCAATCGGGTAGTTCGGGCCAAATAATGCCTGGCAAAGTATTCATAGTCACATCTCTCAAATAAGTGGGATCCTTAGCAAATTCTCTCAGTAAAAGATGCCTGTGGCAAGCGGCACAAGTTAGCCCGAAGATATCTGAGTTTGTTGGACACTGGCTACAAAACGGACAATTTGGTCTTTACTGTATCTCAACGATGCGCTGATCTGGGACAAAGAGCCGTCTTTGCTGGGACGGAATTAGCTCAGCCTGCAATCTTCCTGATTCAGATCGGCTTGGCCGCAGTGCTAAAAGCTCGAGGGGTAGAACCTGCCGACTGCATCGGGCACTCGCTCGGAAGTCGCACTCGGCCTCGAGAAACAATCTCTCACTGGGTGGAGGATGAATGCCCGCTGGGTGTCAGAATGTCCAAACGGCGAACCATACTATGGTCCGCCAATGAACGCTTATTGTATGATGCATTGCACCGATCGAATCCAGGCTCTGTCGATTCGGTGCATCGTTTCGATGTTAATCGAACTTTAGAAATACATTCCGTTGAACGCAAAGTATCCCAGTGCGGCAACGGTCATGGGAATCCCGTACGGTAGTAGAAACATACGTGGCTTTCGTTCCGCAGCTCTTTGGAAGAGTGCTTCTGGATCGCGAACTTGGATAAATTCGCTGATGAGCATTCGGAATTGAGCATAATGCTTTCTCCAAGCACCAGTGTAAGCCACCATGCATAGCGCCATGATACCGCCAACAATCGCGGTCGCGGCGAAGATGTTCCAAGTGTGTTCGGCATGCACCCAAGCTCCGATGCCTGCCAACAGTTTAACGTCACCGGCACCCATGCCCCCAACCATGTAGATTCCGTAGAGCAGAGCGAGACCAAAGAATGTGGCCAAAAGACTCCAACCTAAACCTGACCAGCCTCCGGATGCGAAGCTGTAAACCCAACCAGTGAAAATCATTGGGAAAGTGATCCAATTCGGAACTTTGAGCTTCCAACCGTCGATCACTGCTGCGACGACCAACACGATCGAGACAGTCCAAATATGCCAATTTGCAATTAGTCCATTAATCATTGTATTTATCTTTCCAACTCGAAACTGAAGGCTACACCACAACCGGATCTTGAAGCGAAAACGTCTACCGTGGCGATAATAGCCAAACGGTGAACACGGTAAACAGGGTCCCCGCGCAGCAAACAAGTATCCAAAGGGATGAAATGGCCTCTACCGGAAAAAATGCGTGATGCATGATTAATCTCCTGTCTAACATCTAATGCACCAGGCCGGTGAGTTGCAAGGACAGAGCCCAATGCAACTCCCGGAGTTGGTGTGCAAGTTTTTTTTGTCGAGCGATCGCTCGATTCGGTTCACGAGAAGCACCGGGAACCGGCAGCTCGAAATTACGAGCCTAGCTGGTTGGCAACGTTTGTGAACGTTGTGCTTGCTCGCTTACCGATGTTGGTAACTGCAGTCAAGCAAACAACGATAATGAGCGACAACATAACAGCGTACTCAACTGCTGTTGGTCCGTCTTCGCTCTTCAAGAAACGCTTCAACTTCATGGCGAAATTCTTCATCTGGATACCCTCCGACAGGTAGTCTCGGCTAAACCGAGTAAATAAAACGTATGAGCCTCAATACTCAGCCAACTTCTACGCCAAGAAGCCAGCCGCTTTGGGGCGAATCGACCACAATTAAGTGGCCAGCGTTTCAACTCGAAAACGCCACACGAAACTTAGGACACAAAATGTGCTAGTCAAATTTTGCCTGACAGGGAGAATGAGGAATCTTCACCGATTTTCCGGTTTGCGAAAAAAATACTCCCTCTAGAATGACGCCTATAACGAATGTCGGGCCGAGTTGAGCTTTCGAGCAACCAACTATTCCTTTCTTTCGTTGCGACCCGTTTCAGTGAACTCACGAAAATTTTCTTAAGAAAAATGCAAACAATCAAAGAGCGATATAAAGAAGCCGAACAACTCAAGGACAAAGGCGACCTAGACGGCGCGAAAACGATCCTGGAAGCGATTGTTCAGGATGCACCCGAGCACGCTTTGTCGCACCTAACTCTCGCGAGAATTCACACACAACAGGGAACTCACGAAAAGGCCTGTGAACATGCAGTCAAAGCATGCCAGCTAGAGCCAAACGAAGGCTTCAACTATACCGTACTCAGCGTTACGTACCAAAAGGCATGGGCCGGTACACAAGATCAACGCTACATACAACTGGCGGAAGACGCTCTCGCGCGAGCACGAATGTTAGAGTAGCCGATGTCGCCAGACTTTGGATCACACGCCGACATAACTCCCAATCTATGGCCAAATCAGCGACATCCCCGAGTAGCCGATGTCGCCAGACTTTGGACCGCACGCCGGCATAGCTCCCAATCTGTGGCCAGATCGGCTACTCGATTGTATCAAATGAGGAAAAGTTGTTTGTCTTAAGAAGCCCGTTTCGGGCCCCAACGGTATCCACAGGAAGCAGAAAACGTCTAAAATAAGGCAGTCGACGAATACGAGCTGCAAATGCGTTAGCTCTTTCGAATTGTCTATTATGGCGATTTTCCCCTCCTTTGTTTACGCTAAACCTACTGCGAGTTTTTCTCATGTCGCTGCCTCCATGGTCCTTAGGTGTATTCACTAGTATCGACGCCGGACTGGGCGTTCGTCTAGAAGTTGCCCGAGAACTTAATGTTCCTTCCATTCAGCTGCATACTCCACATGCCAGCGGACGAAATCCACAAGCGGCCGAAAACTTCAAACGAAAACTCATCGAATACGGCATCGAATTAACTTGCGTGTTCGGCGGCTTCGATGGAGAAAGCTATGCTGATATTCCAACCGTCGAGCGAACCATTGGACTGGTTCCCCGCGAAACGCGAGCAGCTAGACTCGCTGAGATGCTCGAGATCTCTGACTTCACGAAACTACTTGGTTGCTCCGTCATAGGCTTGCACGTGGGTGTCGTGCCACATGATCGGGCTTCCAAAGACTATGCTGACGTTCTCGAAGTCACACGACAACTCTGCAACCATGCTGCTCGCAACGAACAAAACGTCCATCTCGAAACAGGCCAGGAAACCGCAGATGCTCTTTTGCACTACATCGAAGACTCTGGGTGCAACAATTTGTTTATTAACTTTGATCCTGCTAACATGATTCTTTATGGTACTGGGGAGCCGATTCCTGCTCTAAAACATGTTGGCAAATATGTCCGTAGCGTTCACTGCAAGGATGCTACCTGGAGCGATAAACCGGGTGTGACCTGGGGCTGTGAGGTTCCGCTTGGAGCCGGGCATGTCGATATGGCACTGTATTTACAAACCCTCAAGGAAATTGGCTATCGCGGTCCACTGACAATCGAAAGAGAAATTCCGCAAGAGCCAGAGCGACAAAAAGCAGAGATCCTCCATGCGACCTCATTGCTTACGAAGTTGACCAAAGAAATTCTCGGTACTTAACCACGAGCAAAGATTCGAATCATGAAAACCAAATCCTCTCTTGCGATCTTGTTTGGTCTTGCCATGTCCTTCAATAGTTCATTATTGGCCCAACCCAAAAAGGCGAATCAGGATGAATCTCTCGTAACAATGGGTGAGTTGCCGCCGTTGCTCAAAAGAGCAGATGGGAGCCTCGTTGATCGAGTGGATTGGAATGCGCATAGAGAGAGCTTGGTCAAGACGTTGGCCGAGAATCAATTTGGTTTCTCTCCTCAAGAGTCATGCTCATTGTCTTTTGAAAAGGTCGAATCGGGCTTGATGAACGAGGGAGAAACGCTCCGCGAGCAATATGTTGTGACCTTGAAAACAGATCACGCTGAACTGGCGATTGACTTAGCTGTCTTCTTGCCAGCCAAGAAGAGCAAAGTCGGCGGCTTCTTGGGATTAAACTTCCAAGGCAATCATGCGGTGGATCCGGATCCCGCGTTGCGAATCCCGGTGAGCTGGATGAGGGAGAATCCAAACGCTGGTGTGGTTGATCACAAGGCAACGGAAAAGGGGAGAGGAGTCGAACAAGATCGATGGCCCATTCGTGAGATCAATAAACGAGGGTTTTTTGTGGCCACCGTTTACTATGGTGATATCGATCCTGATTTTGATGATGGATTCCAAAATGGAGTTCATGCTCTTTTTCCGAATCATCGCTCTGACGATGCCCATACAAATCGATGGGGCTCAATTGGAGGCTGGGCTTGGGGGTTATCCAGGATCATGGATGTGCTGAGCCAAAACCCTACGATTGATTCATCGCGAGTCGCCGTTTTGGGGCACTCTCGATTGGGTAAGACCGCGTTGTGGGCCGGGGCAACCGATCCTCGCTTTTCGATCGTTATTTCCAATAACTCGGGGTGTGGCGGAGCAGCAATCGAACGTCGAAATTTCGGTGAAACGGTTGCGATTATTAACAAGGCATTTCCTCATTGGTTCTGCCGCAATTTTCGGCAATTTAACGATCGTGAGACGGAGTTACCGCATGATGCCCATACTCTGGTCGCGTCCATTGCGCCGCGTCCCGTTTATGTTTCCAGCGCGACCAAGGATGATTGGGCCGATCCCAAAGGGGAGTATTTGAGCGGTTATTATGCATCCGAGGTCTATCGTCTACTCGGATTTCAAGGGTTGCAGTCCGAGACTAAACCTGATCCTGGAAAGAGTGTCGGCGATCGCGTTGGATACCATGTTCGCGAAGGTGCTCACGACATTTTGCTCGAAGATTGGCTTCACTTTATGAACTTCGCAAGCCGCCACTGGCAATAACAGCGCTCCTAGATTGCTCCCCTTCCTCTAGTTCATTGCGAACTGCTTTAAGTAAATGATCACAATAGGCTTGAATGCTGTGATCGGAGAGGTGGTCGATTTTGCGTTGGAGTAGTCCGCGAAGAAATGCCTTCCAGCGGTCGCGACGTTTTAACAAGTAACCATATTGTTTGACGTCGCCATTGCGATTGAAGTACACTTCTTGTCCGCTATGTTGATACCCCAACCATACCGGAGGCATACGAGTGACGATGTCATTATTGTTAACAAAGCGGTAATAATTTAGCTCGCAGGAACGAATGTACTTTTTGCAACCAACGCGAGGGCTACCGTAGGTAAAGAGTTCTCTTGGTTTGCAGCGAACCATTGGCCCTCTGGCGCGAGCGGCGCAGATGGTTGCCATCGCACCTCCTAGTGAATGCCCGCAAAAGTAAATGGGTAGCTCATGCAAATGCATTTCTTTCTGGCAAAACGGCCATATATCATCCACCTCGCGATTAAAGCCGCGGTGCACCCGCCCCAATGTTTCGATTAGTACAGTCCCTACGTTAACGTCAGCACGTATGTCGTTCCAATCCGACAATTCGGTACCTCGGCAGGCTAGTACACAATCATGATCATTGCGTAGGCAGAACGCTTGTGAGCCATCGTTGTTCATAAACGAAACAAAGGAAAATCCGATCGCCTCTGCTGCTCGCCTGACTTCCATTTCATCGTTGTAGGCAATCATTGCAATCTCTGCAAAAAGCAAGCCTCTCTGTAGCAAGGTCAAATCGGATATCGGCCCTTCAATACGACTATACAGCAATAGAGGACGCTCACCCCGTTGTTCGATGATAGCAGGTTGTTTGTAGAAATTCACAATGACATTCGACTAAAGAAAAGAAATAAGCTTGAGGGTAGTTTAAGCGATTTCTCTCAAAAAATCGAATGGGCGAATTGTCAACTCAATTGAAATGCTTTCTTGAGCTCATCAATCACTTGTTCGTTCATGGTTGAGATTTTACCTAGGCTTCGCGCATTGATTATCGCTTCGGCCGTCGTCTCAAGAACCTCCAGTCGGTCGAATGCATCAAGAACACTTTTACCGAGCACCACAACACCATCGTTATCCAGTAACGCAGCCGGTTGGTTGATACTCACACGATTTGCGAAAGAACTCGCATCGGAGTCGTATTGAATTCCGAAAGGGAGCTTTTTTACGTCCCGTAAGAAGATGTAGCTTTCTGGAATTGTTCGAGAGTCGAGTTCCATATCGGTGATGCTGAACGCTGTTGCATTTACAGGGTGGGCGAAGACTATCGATTGAACCTCAGGATGCATGGCATAGATAGCAGCATGCAATCGGCAAGCTCGACTCGGTGATTTACCGGTCTCGTGGACACCGTCTCGAACGCGGACCAAATCGACTGCTTGTAGCATCTCTCGATCCTTTTGAGATGGAGTGATTATGAAATCATTGAGGCCTAATCGAGCTGAGAAACTCCCTTCGGTGCTGATCAAAAGTCGCTGCTGACATCCTCGTCGCAGGAATTGAATCAGTTGCGTTCGGATCTCTTTTTCATCTGTGGTTGCGGCACCAAGAGTACCATATTGAGAGACAACGCGTCTTTGGTTGGCGAGATTAAGTTGCTCCTCGGTGAGATAACGAATCTTGCCTGCGCGGCTGGCTTTAAGAATGGTTTTGGCCGTGAACTCAAAAGCTTCAAATCGTTGAAACGCATGATCGAGGGTCTCTGCACCAACAACGACTCCATGATTTTCGAGGACAACACTATCGCAATTCTGGGAAAAGGTTGCTGCAATATTATCACCAAGCTGTTGACTGCCAGGTAAAGCGTACGGGGCGAACCCGACATTGCCTGACATAAAGTACGATTGATGGAATATGCGAGTATTGGGGACGTGGCCACAGATACTGAAGGCCACTAACGCGACTGGGTGGGCATGAACAATCGCATTAAGATTGGGCCTCGCTCGGTAAATGGCTTGATGAAATGGAAACTCGGACGATGGTTTATGGTTCCCCTGAATATCGCCGTTAGGTTTTACAGCGACGATATCATCGCGGCGCAATCCTCCTTTATCGACTCGAGCTGGAGTGATCCAAATGGTTCCATCGGCATCGCGGATTGAGAGATTCCCGCCGGACGTCGTCGTCATTCGATAGCGATAGATTCGCTCCATCGTTCGGAGGATTTCATCTCTCGGAGGTAGTAATGATGGCGTATGGGTTGGAAGGTTCAATCGATCACTCGCGGAGGAAAGTAGAGAGGTTGTATCTCTTGGTAGGACTACCTATTCTAACCTTTTCCACATTCATCTGCACCTATAGCAACAGAGCAGAACAAATGCCCTCATCGTACGCGGCCGTAACAGAGCTTTTAAGAAGTTACGGCGTGCCCTCCCTGTGTAGTGAATCTTGTTAAGGATCTTCCAATCGCTCTTGTAGTGGACGAGGCAACGAATCCGGACCGCATGTCAGTCGATTCCAATAAAGTGCCATCCACATTATGTAACACCTGAGAACGATAGCCTAGTTGCTTTGGTTTAAAATAGCATCGCCGAGACTCACTGGTTCGATGCAGGTTGGCCGATGTGGATATGGCAACTCGCTGCACTTGGGACCCGCTTGAAGCATGCACTGAGCCCGGCGGACAGGTCTCGTAAACCGTCCGCTTAATGTTATGCCTTGCTATGCGTCGCTGAGTTGCTCTTAGAGAATCGGGATTAGCTGAAACAAGCTGCGGCTCGGCGCTGGCCTCGGTGCCAACGCCTGCCAATCCGCTCCGCGTCACTCGACATCGACTCCGATCCGCCAACACATCGACTAAAGTACTTCTTGAAATTCCATATCAAGTCCGACAGCATCTCCGGTACAACTCCACACGCAATTAACGCATCACTGAGTGGCTTGGGCAACGCCACCGTTCCCGCACTGGGCTTGTTCTCTGCCACCCAGCTAAGTAGCTTCTTGTAACTACTCCAGTCGATTCGCAGAAATCCTTTGTTGCTGGCTCGAAGCCCGTCTCGGTGCACTTGCGGGTCACTCGATTGTACCCCAGCACTTAAACTCAGAGGTGCAAGCCAACTGTCTCTCGGGACTCGCTTGGTCGTTTCTTTCTTCTTATCCTTGCGGTCTTGTCGCTGCTCTGCAAGCGATTTGCGTCGCTGAGCGATCGACTCTTCGTGTGAGATCGGTACAAGATCAAAGGCCACCGAAGGCATCAGCTTGCCCTTTTCCGCTTCGATACGATCGTAAACCGAGGTGTGGATCGATTTCTCAAGACTCTCAGCCATGGCAGCTCGAATGGGATTCAAATCCACATACATTGCACAAGCCAACAAGCCCGCATCATCTACAATTCGCTGAGCTTTGAAACGCCCTTCCCAAAACCTACCTGTGCACTCGTCTTGTGCGTTGGACATACGAGCAATGGGCTCCGCGAGCGCCCGCATAAACCAAGAAATATCAGACAATCTCGTTCGGATCACCGCCAACTGCTCAGGATCAGCCAGCACCTGTTTGACATCGATTTGCGAAGGCTCAGCCAACTGTTCTTCGATTCTGCGACCTGGAAAAACGCGAAGCCATCGAATAGCGACTTCTTGGTCGGAGAGATTCGCTAGGACATCAGGACGATTGCGAAGGATCACATGCACGTGATTGGAAAGGATCGCATACGTAAGGACATCAATAGCAAAGACCGAAGCGAGCGCTTCGAATCTTCGTCGAATCCATTCGCGTCGATAGGAGTAATCGATACCGGAGACATCGTCTTCACCGGCCAAGAAAGCTCTCCTGACGCAACGTTGTACGCAATGGACTATCGCGATTTCGTCGTGTCGAAACTGTTCGGAACGTAGCGGTCTGCCCATGATTTGGCTCCAGGGGATATCGGGTTTTGCAAAATGATATCGCACGAAAGAAAAGAAGTCAACAGAACGTGGATGGCACTTATTTTTTTAGTCCGAAGCTCAACAGATTGCATGGCTGCCCGTTGCTGCAAGGAACGGACTGGTTCTTAACGAACCAATGGACTTGCAAATTTATGATCCGTCTCGCGGCGTTCGAACGGTTGCTTCGCGAATCTTTCCCTATCGGTTCCGAGGCCCGAAAAACAACCTCTCATCAGTATGCCTGTGGTTGTCAGATGCCGACCTTGATCGAACGAACGTCTTCGATCAGCTTAGCGACTACTCAGCAGAGCCAGTAACTCCGCATGTTGACACTCGCCTCGCCATTTATGAGTCTGTCGAGCTTTCCTTGAAAACAGATAAGCAAAAGTATCTTCTGCACGAGCCCATCGAACTAGCGCTTACGATAAGAAATCTAGCAGCCACTCCCATACAACTGGAGTCTCGGTGGCTGAAGCAAGGGACGCAGCCATTTAACGATCTGTTTCTGTTGTCGCGAAATGAGAAGAAGGAAATTCGTTTCAACGAGGGATATGCGGGCGAGCTACATGACGAGTTTGTGACTATAGCTGCCGGCCAATCCAAGGAGTTCCATCTCACGGTTGAATCCGCGGAAATTGGGCTACACGAATTCCAGTTTCGTTTTGAGCAGTATTCACTTTGGCAAGGCCATCTAAAAGCTAATGCAAAGTTCGAAGTTACCGAAGGTGGTAATGAGACTGAGCTAAAGCGAAAAAAATTCGACCGGCTCGTGTCGCAATCTCATCGCGAGTTTCGAAACAACCCTAGCGGTTTGCACAACACGGATCGATTTCTTCCATTGGGCTCGTTGTGCTTACCGTGGCTTGTGGATTACCTTCAAAAATGCGAGGACGGTGAATTTCGTCGATACATAGGATGTGAACTGCCTGCAATTGCCAACGAGACGACTTTGCCCTTTCTCAAAGAACTTCTAGAGACGGATTTGAAGGTCGACGGCGATATGCTTATCGAATCTTTGTGGTCGATCTATCTCCGTGGCGATTTTGCATCGCGACCTGTACCCGAAACCATCCTGTTGCTCATCGAAGCTGGCAAGCACCGAAATGTCGAGGTTCGTCGGAAAGCAATTGCGACGCTGTGTCATTGTGTCAACGAAGCCGTCGATGCGTTCATGCAGCAGGCCTCGGAAGACAGCGACGTAGAGGTTGCTTCTAAAGCTGCTCGATACGTCGCAGCCAGACAGCAGCTTCCGTTACAAACCTGGCTAACTGAGGCGAAATTCACGATGACACCTGCAGGTTTGGTTGCAGCCCGCTCCATCGTTGGAGAGCTTGAACAGCTTTCGCAAGAGCAACAGGGCGGGATGCCTTACGGCACTTTCAAAGAAGTCGTTTCCGATGCATCGAAAGTGGCTGAGTATTCTGCCACCCTCAAGGCATGGATTCTGTATTGTGCAACGCATCCTCGCACCGTCGATGAGTTCTTTGAGAAAGATCGGAGCACAATCACATGGTGGTATGGCAGGGGGATCGATCGATACGCGAGTGGCGACAATGTCCCGATCAAGTTAAATCCGCGAGCAAAAAAGCTTCTCGACTAAAAATTCTGGATTCAGAGTCACGCGGCAGGCGTAACACTAACATAAGAAACTCGGGGCTGACAGGTGTAGAAATTATTCAGTCTGTAACGCGAGTCACTACGGTTAACGAGATGGCGGCTTGGTGCCATTCTGCCGGACATCGTTGCCTCGTCCGCTATCAAAAAAACAGGTCTATGACCGCAAATTCGCTGAAAATAATGGCCGAGTGCTGCGAAGCGATCGGAGAAGGCAAATGTCCCGGGAGGCGGGAAAAGAGTTTAAAACCTAAGTTTTCTTTGTGTTTTGTCGATCAGTGCGGCCGAGAGGACTTGAACCTCCAAGGGATTGCTCCCACTAGCACCTCAAGCTAGCGCGTCTGCCAATTTCGCCACGGCCGCATGGTTCTCCAACGGTTTCGCCAGAGTTCGGAAAAGTTTATTGCCTTACACAAACTCGTCAAGTCGTCTTATCAAGCTCTTGAATGATCTCCACTGCCCTCTCTATATCTGCTTTGCTCACATCCAAATGGGTAACCAAACGCACGTTTTTCGCACTTATCGGGAAACATCGCAGCCCCTTAGACATCGCCAATTCGCTAAACCGAGCCGCGTTTCCCCAATCCGCAGACACGCTAAAAATCACTATGTTCGTTTCAGGCTCCGCGGCAGCGAGGCGAAAATGGGCGGTCTTTGCAATGCCTGCGGCTAGGATCTTCGCATGCGCATGATCTTCAGCCAACCGCTCGACGTTGTTTTCCAAAGCATACAGGGCTGCTGCTGCTAAGAAACCGGCTTGACGCATCCCGCCCCCAAACAGCTTCCGTACCCGCCTCGCTTTTCGAACAAAGTCCACGGTTCCGGCAAGGCACGACCCAACAGGTGCTCCCAACCCTTTGCTAAAACAGATGCTTATCGAGTCAAAATGTTCGCAGTACTGCTTGGCCGATACCCCCGTGGCAACCTGTGCATTGAACAAACGTGCACCATCCAAATGAGTCGCCAATCCTTGGGCTTTCGCAATACCGGAAAGCTCATTTACCAAGGACAATGGGTACACACTCCCGCCACCACGATTGTGTGTGTTCTCCAAGCAGAACAGGCGACTTCGAACCGAGTGATCATCCTCTTTGCGAATAATCCCCTCAATTTGATCGGGTGCCAACAAACCACTCACTCCCTCAATAGTTCTTGCGACCAAACCGCTTAGCTGTGCAAAGCCTCCTTGTTCGTATTGATAGACGTGACACTGCGCCTCGCAAATAAACTCATCACCGGGTAAACAATGACATCTCAAAGCAATTTGATTGGTCATCGTTCCACTAGGCATGAAGATGGCCGCCTCTTTGCCGAGCAACTCGGCCGTACGCTCTTGAAGTGCGACTACGGTCGGATCGATGTCGATTACGTCGTCACCCACCCTGGCGCTCATCATGGCGTCCAACATTCTATAGCATGGTTTGGTAACAGTGTCGCTTCGCAGGTCGATCATAGGTCGTAAATAGGTAAGTGAAATCAAGATTTCGGTCACACGGATGCAACGGATACGATCGATATGCTAGCAATGTTGCCCCTAATTTGCGAACCACTCACCTGTGAACAATTGTCACTACTGGGTTTGTCACCCTCTCATACGGCTTGAGTTTTTGCCCCTTTTCGGCTTATAACAGTCGTTTGACCGACTAAAATCAACAGAGAGCGGAAGATGGATTTTCCTCCGGCAAAGACTGAAAAAGACGAAACTAACGCGAGTGATTCCCCATCAGGACTAAATTATAATTCTCGCATTCTGATCGTAGGGGCCGGCATGTCTGGCATGCTCTCGGCTATGCGTCTATTGCAGAGTGGCTACACAAACATCACCATCTACGAAAAGGCTAACGAAGTCGGTGGTACATGGCGGGATAACACTTATCCTGGTCTACGATGTGACGTGCCCTCGCATATGTTCACCTACTCATTCGAGCCGAATCCCGAGTATAGCCATCGTTTTCCACAAGGCAGCGAGATTCAATCGTATCTACTTCGGGTCGCCAAAAAGCACGAACTCTATCGAATGATTCGATTCAGCCACGAAGTCGAATCTACCGAGTTTATCGCCAACCAATGGCACGTGAAGATAACAACTGGAAGCACCGATGTTTTCGATGTTGTGATCTGTGCGACGGGTGTACTCCACCATCCCAAATATCCGAACATACCTGGCCGCGAATCCTTTCAAGGGGAATCGTTTCATACGGCATGCTGGAACCATAAGGTCGAACTACAAGGGAAACGGATCGCGGTTATCGGTACGGGGGCTACAGCTGTTCAAGTCGTACCGGAGTTGCAACGTGTCGCTGGCCATTTAGTGGTCTTTCAGCGAACACCTCATTGGATCTTTCCTATGCCCAACAAAAGTTACACCGAGGACGATAAGTCGCGTATTCGCCAATCCCCAAGCTTAGCCAAAAAATTGCGAGATCGTTATAGCATGATCTTTCGCTGGACGTTCACGCGTGCCGTTGTCGGTAACAAGCTATTGATCTTTATGCTCAAAGCGTTTTGCAAGAGCCATTTAAAGCGCAAAGTTCATGACCCTGAGCTTCGAAAAAAACTAACCCCCGATTACGAATGTGGTTGCAAGCGGCTGGTCTTCGGCAAAGGCTTTTATCAAGCACTACAGAAGCCAAATGTTTCTTTCGTTACCGAGGGAATTGCAAGTATTGAGCCCGATGGCATTGTCGCCGCTACGGGGCAAAAGTTCCCCGTCGACATAATTGTCTACGCCACAGGATTTCATGGGCATCAGTACATGCGCCCCATGAAAGTGATTGGCCGCGAAAACAAGACTCTTGATGAAGCATGGGCAGGTGGCGCTATCGCACATCGCTCCACTTCGGTGCCGGGATTCCCCAACTTCTTTCTGATCTTCGGGCCGTATAGCCCGATCGGAAACTACTCTGCGATTTCGGTTGCAGAAGTCCAAGTTGGTTACATTGTGCAGCAATTAGAGTTGCTACGCAAACAAGGGGCTCTGACCATAGAGCCTAAAGCAGAAGTGGTCAAACAACTAGTCGATGGCATGACCGCTGCGATGAAAAAAACGGTCTGGCTGGCGGGTTGCAACAGTTGGTATCTAGACGATCATGGAAGACCAACCATGTGGCCATGGACGTTTGAACGATATGCGAGCGAGATGGCTCGCCCGCAACCGAATGAATTTCATACGTCTAAAGCGGCTTGAAACGGACCACAGGCGACGCTGCTTAGAGCTTGCCGTCCAAGGCCAACTGATGGAAGAAGTGAGGAACCGTTTCTTGGTTCTTCAACAGCCAATCGATGGATGGCTCATTCTTCATCGCCTTGGTAATGGCTTTGCATGTTGCTTCACGATTGGTTTGGAACAGCAGTTTGGGATCGTAATCAACATCGACGATCGAGGGATCAAGCCATACGGATACAATAATACCTAGATCGTTAGCTTTCTCTTTGGGAATAGCTCCGGCTCGTACCGCGTCAAGCACACCGTGAGCGATTGCGGCTTGAACGGTACCCATGAGAATGTTCGTGTACTTTTCGCTGTTGACCGTAACCTTGCTGACCATAATGGTTGCTGGTTTGACTTGTACGTCGCTATTTAGGATCGCGAAGACTTTGGTGTGGCCTTTGACTTGACTCCCAAGAAGATTGGCAAACGCAACGCCAACAGGCCCATCAAACTCGCCAATAATGACCTCTGGTTCGGCAGCCGACCAAGCTGGTTCGGCTTCAACAAGAGCTTCGCCAGTGCGGAGGATAATCTTCTCTAGTGGTTTCTTCTTAGCTTTTGTTGGTTTAGCAGCCTTTGCGCTGGCTTTCTTTTTTGCCATGATGACCTTTTCGATGATGGTTGTAAAAATGGGAACCGGCATCATTCTATGTCAGTTTCTGCAACTTTCTACTCCCCAGGTCAATCGTTCATAATCGAAAGGATGCTTTCTTGTTAACTGCCGTCGGATTCAGTACGCGGGCGTTGGTTCAGTGTGCAAGACGTGAGGGTTTAGCCGTGCGTTCCTTCGATTGTTGTGGTGATCGGGATACTCGGGAGATAGCTTGTTCGACCGAAGTGATAGACCTAAATGATCCAAGCTGGATCAAAACTTTGGAGCCATCAGCACGCGTGATCTTAGCTGGCGGTTGCGAAGATATTGGCGAATCTCTGGAATTGTTATCTCGAGTCGACCCTACGATTATCCCGGAACAGTACTTGCAAATAAGAGACTGGCGGAATTGGCGTCAGTGGGCGTTGGGAAGCGGATTAAAGTTTCCGTCTACTTACACAGTTGACGAGTGGCTGTGTTCGAACGTGTCAGCCACAGCTGAGTCTGCCAAGAATGCACTTCACCAAACTCAACGCTGGCTTTGGAAAAAGCAGCGAAGCGCCGGAGGGTTGGGGGTAAGCTTTATTGATCCGAAAGAACTATTAGAACCTAGCTCTTTGCGAGCCGACCACTCGCCCGAGTTGGGTGTATTACAAGAGTATGTTTTAGGAAAGTCGATAGGGATTAGTTTCTTAAGCTCGAACCATGGAACCGTTATCGTGGGGATGGCCGAGTCAATGCCATTGCAAAAACACATTTGGAGCGATTTTATCTATCGTGGCTCGATTGGTCCGGTTCTGATTCCCGATTGGTTAGTTTCGCCTATCAACAGCTTCGCAAGAACCGTTGTCCGCACGACCGGTTGGACTGGCTTATGGCAAGCAGATTTCTTACTCACCGGAAGTGATTTGTATTTAATCGAGATTAACCCTAGGTGGACTGCGAGTATGGAGCTAATCGTTAACGGATATGATTTGCCGTTAGTGACTTGGCATGCGAACTGCCGACAACTCGGAGAGTCTGATTGGAAACGACTCCAAGCAAAAGTGGAGGGAACGCACAGAGAATCGACTTTGAAATTTCGGAAAGAGGTCCTCTACGCAAAAGAGGATAGCATCGTGTCGATAGAGGAGGGAGAAAAGTGGTGGGGACGGCGATGGATCGCTAGAGATTGCGTTGGGGACGGTTTATGGTACGCAGATATACCACAAGTTCATTCTGCCCTGACAAAAGGTGCGCCAGTGTGCAGCCGTATCGAGCGGATCTATTCATGACTCTCGAATCATGGCTACACGATGCTTTAAAGCTGCGAGATTGGTGAAGGTGAATCTTGAGCTTGGTTCATGCGTTGCGATAGCGGACGATGATCGACGCACAGAGGTCACTTAGCCACATGACGGTCCAGGAGAACCGTCTTACGTGATGATACACCGCGCACAAATGGCTACTTGGTGGTCAACGCAATTGGTTGGAGCTCTTTGGCGCTAGCAGTGATCTCGGCACTTAGGCCCGAAGACGCTTTGTTTACAAACTTTCCCTTCAGCACATCTGGTCCTGGTTCAGAACTAGCCTGTGAAAGCAAACTGCCAGCGTCCTGTTTGTGCTTAGGGTCTGGCCATGTAACGGTAATTTGGTACTTTCCGGTTGGTGCACCAACTTCTGCGTCGGTTACAAGTTGGTATTTGCCTTGAGCATCGGCAACTCCCGTGGCAATCTTACCTTGCCCCACAGGATGGTAAATTACCAATGCACCAACGGCTGGAGCACCATCAACAGTAACGGTTCCCGAAACCTGGGGCAACGAATTTCCGCCACAGCCCGAAATAACGCAGCCAACAGTCAGATAAACAACAACTAGAGTCTTCTTCAGGAATCGAAACGTTGAAAGTTCAGTGCACATAATCATTCAAAGCAAAGGTTCGAAGGCGATGATGAAAAACGGCCAGTGTGAATCCACTAGCCGTTTGCGAATAAAGTAACGAGGTTTAGTTTGGATCTTGAACCACTTCGCCTGCGTCCCGCGTCATGAGTGCAATGAAAGCTCGTGTGTCTATATTTTGAGAGACAAAGGAGACCGAACCGTCCCCACGGCAGGTATTGATTCCGCCTGTGTGGAATGAATACGGGTTATCTTCGTTGGAAATGTTGATGAGGCTACATCCAAACTGCCTTATATCGGCAGCAGTCGTGATTACCGCAGGAGAAACGCCACTTAGTCCTCGCATTCGACGGGAAATATTCCAGTCTCCGTAAAACGAGTTGAGGTGGACAAAGCTTGGTTCTTGAGTCCATCGCCGATTCCTAAACATAACATTTTGCTTACCTGCAATCTCAACGAAACAAAGCGTGTTCGAGAGACCGTCCGTTACTCTCGCAATTGGGATCCTGCGCTCTGCTACCATGTTGCTCGTGCCTAACATGGCATTGTCCATGGTTTGGTTCGGTAAGCCCAAGCAGTTGGCTAGTAAGTCACCACGCATGCCTCGGAATGGGGCGTAATCTGTTCTCGGTAGAAGGTACGGTGTGCCTGCTGGGAAACCGAGCGGCCCGAAATATGGTCCATAATTACTAGGTGCCTCTGGGGTCGATGGGCAAATGAAAAAAGGCAGCGGCGTAAACAATGCTGGGTTGTTCATTCCCATTGGGAAAGGTGGGGGTAGATTCACAGGGTCAACTAAAGGGCGGCGTGGATCGATGAGATTGGCCACATTGGCTTGCTCCAGGTAAGGCAAAAGCTGCCCCATCGCTCCGAAGGGTCTTCTGGCGTCACCTGTTAAAGCAAACCATGGATTCACTGGGCTCGTTGGAGCTTCTGCGAGTGTTAGTTCCGTTCCCCATGGAGGCATGAACTTAAGAGCCGACTCATGATTCTGTAATGCGAGTCCCAGTTGCTTCAAGTTATTGCTGCATTGCATGCGCCGAGCAGCCTCGCGTGCTGCTTGCACTGCGGGTAAAAGCAAACCGACGAGAATGCCGATGATGGCAATCACAACCAATAGTTCCACCAATGTGAAACCAACGCGCAATTTAAATCGCTTCATTGAAACCAATCTCCTGAAAGGCAAACAAAACTAGAGAGGATCGTATACTTGAAGTCGGACGCTTTGGAATTGTGTGCAATTCGTGTGTTTCTATAGGAGTTTGTAGTCCTCACCGAGAGTCGTTTTCGCTGTGGCTTAGTGAAGGTGGCTTGTGCTGCTTCGGTCCGACTTTGAAAATAACCAGGCGTGGCACGACTCCATTGTAGGGGATTTTTAAGAATCGGAGCAAGTCTACGGGTTCGCAAAATGCAAAATTCACAAATGTCCTCCAAACGGGGGCTAAGCGACGATACTCGACCGCTACTCAGGTCACGCTTTAACGGAAGCTAGGAGGCAGTGAACCACGAGTAGCTCCACAAATGTGAAATCTCGACGGACGTTGAGCCGCTTCATCGATCTAATCTCTCTGTAAACGGAAGAGCATGTGAACGGAAAAGTACGAGAATTTTTGGTGCGTTCCTAAGAACGTTTTGAGCGCAGTTCTCGCAATAGTCACTCCAAACGCATCGAGGAGCGACCGACCTGAGACGATCCGCGTCACCGCATGGTTCCGTATCTCGACCCGGTACCACGCGAAAAACAACAGAGCTAGTAAAGTGTCTTAGCTCCACTACCACATTATGGAGGGGATATGTTGGTGGAGTAAAAAGAACGGTAAACATAAACAAATTATTTACCAATCAATCGCGCAAAGCGAGGTTTGCGCGGTCTGTGATTAGCTCGTCCATGCGCCAGTTAGTTTTTCAAGCCACCTTGTTTTACTTCTGGTTCATAACGAATCGTTTTGGGGTCGAGATCTGCAAAGGGCAGTGTTGAAGGTGTCACCTTAACCGCAGTAGATACCTTAAGTGGGTATTGCCCTTCAACAGAGAATGAAAGTTCCACATAGGTTGCTGTCCAACCCTTCTTTTCGGGTGCAGCCGGTGCAACATAACTGCCATCCTCTTGACGGATTATCTCAGTAGACTGAAAAGCAGGGCCAATCGATTGAAGACGAAAGTCTCGCGCGTCAGGATTGTTGGCTTGCCACATTACAACCTTGGCAGGCGTCTCGCCCGTGGTAACTTTAATGCTTCCATCTTGCTCGAACGTCCAGCTATACTCGGGCAAGGGCTTACCACTTGAAATTAGGTAATGGAATGTAGCAATACTCTGTGCGGCATCGGAGTTTTTTAGCCCGTGATCTGCATTGGGCACGTAACGAATAAGTTTCTTTCCTTGTAGCTGATCCCAGTAAAACTGTGACGAGTCGGGTAAAAAGAACTGATCCCCCACTCCGTTCACGATGTACTTCGGCATGGTGAGACGATCTTTGTAAGAAAGGGGATCGACAAATGAGTAGAGCTCTTTCATTCGCGGGTGATCAAACCGTTGAAGTATCTCGTGCTGATAGTAGTTGCCGATCGCTTCAGCCCAAAAGCCGTATGCTCTTCCGTGGTGTGTTAAAGATGGCTCCACATTGAGCACATCGATAACAATTGGCACAATCGCTTCAACTCGATCGTCGACTGCTGCGGTGATCCAAGTCGTCCATCCTCGTTTCGATCCACCACCCACAACGAATTTGTCGACTTGGTGCTTACCACCTGCTTCGGTTGCTGCGAACTCAGTTATGCAATCCATAGCTCGAACGGCACTCTTTGCCATAGGGAACCTAGGCAGCCAAGTTGGATCGCCTGTCTCCAAGAACTGTGCCCATGCGTATCCAATAAGATCGTCCTCAGTGCGTGGTTGACCGTCGTTATGGAAGACCATGGGCTGATTCGGGACATTTTTGAGTTCTGCGACGATACTCCCGGTTGCCTTTGCTATACCTGCAGCAATCGGGTCAGGACCTTTTGGTGGTTTACTGTTGTGGCTTCCACCGCCAATCAAGAGAAACGCTCTGTTACTCTTTACTTCAGGCGGAATCGTCACAACTAATAGATGTTCCCACATGGGACGATCGACATCTTTTTCCGTTCGCCATTGCTGTGCAGTCAACTTGATCACGCGAAACTGAAACGATTGAATCTCGGAACTTTCTAAGAGTTCCCATTTATAGCAAGCGTCAGGCTCCGCAATGTATTTGTCTAGCGCATTCGGGACAATTCCCGCGGGTTGACCGGCATCTGCAGAAGGTAAGAACGAAACACATGCAATCGCAGTCGATAGACAGCAAAAACGAATAAAACGTAACAACATGGCACCTTATTCTGTGAGAGGTTTACTTTATGATGGCAAGCAGCAACCAATCTTACTGAGGAAGTGATTATATGCTGAAAAACCTAAAAGGGGGACTACAACTCGCATGGTTCTACGAGGAAGATAGAGAAGTTCGGTTCGTGTACCTACACGAATAGTAGTTGTGCCTTAACATAGCCCGTCCAATGGCTAGGAATTAGAAGTGAAGATTCGATGAGCAAGTACTTTTGGCTTTTGGTATTGCTAGCCGTATGCGGATCCGTTTCCGCACAGACCGCTCCCTACGATACGTTTCCCGAAGCTAATCCACCTTACTATCGAGTTCGATACGAGCCATCTGTCGACAAGGACGGATTGATATTTGGCGTAAACTATACTCTCTGGCTGCCATCCGTTGATGGGTCCATTCGAGGCATAATCGTTCATCAACATGGATGCGGTGAGGGTTCGTGCCGATCGGGTTTAACCGGTGCTTATGACTTGCACTGGCAAGCACTCGCAGAGAAGCACCATTGTGCCTTGCTTTCGCCAGCGTATGAACAACCCGACAAGGCGGATTGTCAAATGTGGTGTGATCCTCGCAATGGTTCAGACGCAACATTTCAAAGATGCTTAGTTGATTTTTCTAAGATGACTGGCCGCAATGAATTGGAACAAGTGCCATGGGCCCTTTGGGGACATAGTGGCGGCGGACACTGGGCTGGCGGGATGGTGATGCTCCACCCAGAACGGGTCGTCGCGGCATGGCTGCGATCTGGAGTCCCGCTGTTGAGTGCCGAACCAGGAAACACCTCGATTCGTCCTCACGATCTTCCTGATCTCGCTCTTCAAGTTCCGATGATGTGCAATCTCGGTACAAAAGAAGGAGTCACGGTCAAGCAAGAACGCTTTGCCGGTGTATGGCCTGCCAACGAAAAATTCTTTCTCGAATTGCGCAGCCGGTCTGGCTTGGTTGGTGTCGCTATTGATCCACTTACTAGCCATGAATGCGGCAACCAACGCTATCTGGCTATTCCATGGCTAGACGCATGTCTCGCCGCTCGATTGCCGAAAAAGATCGATGCACCACTTCGTTCCATGCCGAGCGAAGAAGCTTGGCTTGCAGATCCGACAGGACAAAAAGCGTGGAAATCATCGGACTATCCGGGCGACACCAAGTCAGCTAGTTGGATACCCAATGAAACGATTGCAGCGCGCTGGACAGAATATGTCACTGACACAATGGTGAGCGACATAACTCCGCCACCACCTCCATTTGACGTTCGAGTCGATGGCGATTGGATTCAATGGTACGCGAAAGCAGATCTCGAAAGTGGTATCTCGCATTTCGTAATCGAGCGTAATGGAGTTGCGATTGGCACGTGGCCGGAGAAACCAGCCAATCCATTCGGGCGCCCTGTGTTTCAAAATCTCCAATACAGCGACACGCCACCGATGCCTCTCATCGAAATGAAGTTTAAACTGCCCGAAACGAAGAACGAACGATCGGCAATCATTGTTCGCGCCGTCAACACAGTCGGACTGCAGTCAGAAGGTTCAACCTCGAAATGATGCGTCAAGGCAATCCGGATTGATCAAACAGAATTCTGCGCCTTGGATGTATTTCGATTCATCGATCATTCAACGCGATATACAGAGATTTCTAGCTGCAAATCCAAGCTTGCCAGTGAATACAACAGGTCACAGGGAAAGCGATTAGACTGCCCTATAGACGACGTTGCTAAGTCCCAAGAGAAATCAATCACTTTTGATTGGTTCTCTAGATCGTTCATCAAATTAGCTAGAGATTTCGCGTGCGCGATCAAGAATTGGCGTGTGTCTAGAATCTGTTGAGGTACGCTGTCTCCATCTGCCTCGGAAACCACTAAGTTGAAAGTAGTTTCGGAACTGCGTGATTTGGATCGAGTCCCCTGGCGGAGCGATTGAATCGACTCGCGGAACGGCAATCCAGACTTCTCGACAGCCGAAACTATGGAATCACGATTACCAGAAATTCGTATCACGGTTGGCAAGTAGTGCTCCTCAAACAAACTCTTGTTCCATCGTCCTGGTTAAGGTTTGTGGCAATGTTGATGCCGATAGCGAAAGGTACGACCGGTTGAAAGAAATAACGTTGGTTTGCTCTTTGTGGTTGATGGCTAGTGCTTTGTAAGCAAAGCGACTTACCGCGTCCTAAAATGGAACCTCATCGTCGTAAACATTCGGATTCCAAAGTCTCGGGAATGAGTATAGTTCACGCTCGCGCAGATCCAAGTCACGCTCGCGCAGATCCAAGTCACGCTCGCGAAGCTCCAAGTCATGGAGCGCTTCAAAATCACCTGCCAAGTAGGCTTGCAGGGGCTCTGTATAAGGATGCCAGTGTACGCTTTCCCAGGCTAGTTTATCCTCCATGGCTAATCGTGCCGCTTTCTTCTCGGCCTTGCGTTTAGCTTCCGCAGCTGCCTCTCTCTCTCGTGTCGCGACATACTCCGGCGAAATGGGTACCCCAAAACTGGTAAGCTCTACTACGGCGCATCTCCAATCTACAGCAAAATGTTTACAGTAACCTCGAACCTTGTTCTTTCCTGTGTATTCTTCCAGCCACTTGCGTCCAACTATTAATCGCTGTTTGCGATTCATTCGCTTCACGCGAGGTCCGAGGTATCTGTTTTTCTTCTTTTTGGCCATCTGTCGCCTTGAGCACCGATGAAGGCTGTTCTTGAGGTAAACTGTTTCAGTTGTCTGAAATCGAGATCCCTGTTTTACCAAGTGAGATTTATCGCACTTTCATGAATGCAATGCAACAACCTCACGCGAATTGTCCATCTCAATTTCGTGTGAACGAATCGGTACCCATGGTCCACGTCGAGGATGTCGAGGCTTCCGCATCGTTCTACTCGCTACTAGGTTTCGAATGTGATAGTCGATACAAACTTCACGACGGCAGAACAAACTTTATAGGGATGAATGCCGGACAGGCTCGAATTTTTTTGACTCTCGCCTCTGGGCCAATCGTCCCTAGTCAACAAGCGGTTTTGTTCTATATGTATTCGCTGGACGTGAAAAGCCTACGAGAGCATTTGCTGGCCCATGGCCTAGAAGATGGAGGTGTCCCACCTGGAATGCGCAAGCGTGGGGAAGAAGGATACATGCCCGAACGTCACGCAGTCTACAACATCATCAATCCGTTCTACATGCCCGAAGGTGAACTCCGGGTTCAAGACCCAGACGGATACACGATCCTCATCGGTCAGCTGGGGTGATGAAGAGATTAGATCAAACTCAGACTTACGACGTAGTCGATTTATTCTTGTAGTGGACGATGCTAAGAGTCCTTACCCCAGAGGCGAGCACGATGCTAGTGCCGCGTATTGGAGTTGATGTGGATCATAACCCGACGCTTAAGCAAGGAAGCTCCCTGGGGCATTGTCCCTCGCTCACGATTTTTTGAAGTTGCGTTATTGAGGGATTAAGGGCAAAGCCCAATTCGTTTACCTAGCTAGGTCTGTAGGGACTGAACCGCGATTCACTCCGTGTTTTCAGAGTCCAACGGCATGTCCGTTTGTTCCTTGCTAATATCCGAGACTTCCCAAACGGCCGGACCTTTGGCCCTAAAATCTTCGTTTTCTCGATTCCCAGGCCTTCTGCCTGGGCTAGGCAAACATAAGGCCTTTGGCCCGAAAAACCAGTTACTGCGCAACTTCAAAACTCACGCTGCGGGTTGGCGTTTCAAGGATTCTCTAATCAAATCTGTCTACAGGTTGCTGCGCTAGTAAAATGCATGAAAAAGCAATCAGTCTGCAGACAATCCGGCGGCCTCGGTGAATCGATCGAAAAGAGAACGCATGGCCGTGTAATGGACCGTTTGCACAAAATCTCTTGGACCGGCAAGGTCGATCGCATGTTGGGCTTCGATGTCTGTTAAAACCACTGGAGATGCTGCCAAGTTCTTAGCTACCGTGAGCAACGCTCTGTCTCGGGCTGTTAGGGTCTCCTCGGTTTTGACCTCTTCAAAGTTCTCAAGCAACAAAATCTGTTCCCGAGTTTGCCCTAGCTTGATCAGCCTCGTGTCCGACTCGGCCAAGGAGTACCATGCACCATTCTGCCTCGCGATGACCCACGCGAGACGAGCACGAGTTAACTCGCTTAGGTCAAGGTCCTTTTCTGCTGAGAGCAAGGCTGAGACTTGACGTTTTCCTGCAACAGGAAAATTCGCTAAAAGCCTCATCCAATTGGGGACAACGTCATCCGTAATAACATCGCTGAAAACCTTTCTCGTCTCATCAACGGACTTAATTGGCAATCTTGCCGTCCGTTCTTTTGCGATTTGTAGCCCCTCTGCAGTGCCAGGGAGTTTCTTGACTTTGGCCACGTTCCACTTCGTGGGTACAACGCTTGAATCGCCAACATCTCCACTGCCTTCAATGATCATCGACCGCTTGTTGGCAAACTCAGGGCTCGTGGTTGTGAGATACGAGTGCTCTTCGGTGTTGCCTGCTCCAAAATTGCCACCCGTCGTGGATTGTGGAACTCCCACCCCTTCTTTCCAGCGATTGATGGCGTTGTTTCCGGCTACTGATAGGACCATCTCCAAAATGGCCACGTCGCTGTAATGCTTGCGGCATTCTTGGATATCGTTATCGGTAAGCAACTGCGGCTCCAAAGTCAATCGGCGAACTAATGCGAATGCTGCTCGCTCATTCTCTGGAAAAGCCGACCAGTCCAGGTCCAATGCTGCGATCAAGTTATCGGACATGCCGACCGCTAAGAGCTTGGATTCTTGATGGCCCAAACAATATTGACAGTTATTGGCGCGAGAGGCGATCCAGAAGAGCCGGGTCTTAAATCCATAGTCCAGCGTCAATGCAGGATCTGGTTCTAAAGCCGGGCGATTCGTATTTGCGTTTGCCGAGGCTCTATTCGGACTGCCGCTGAAGTTTAGATATCCACGCGCACCAGGTGTATTGGGCAAAAAGAATCGTGTCAGGCGAGATTCATAGTTAATTGGTCGTCCATCATTTTGAGTCTTTTCTTCGTCGGAGATCGGTGGAAGTTCAACTCTTTCCTTTCTCTTTTTCATGTCTTCGAGCAATTGCTTCATTGCATCGCGGTGCACCGGAGTGGGGCGAGGTGCTGATGCAAGCTCGGCCGGTTTCGGTGGCGACATATTGTAGTATTGGTAGAACGGATTGCCTGATTCCAACGTCAATTGAAACCCGTTGCTGATCCGTGTCATATAGTTATATCGGCTAGCATTAACGGCGATAAAGAACGCTCTTTGATCGCCAAAACCTTGTCGTAGATTGTCGATATCGGTTTTTGATATAGCCCCGGGCGAGCGTGTGAGACGTCTGGCAAAGTCGAGTGCTTTTTGTTCGGCCTCACTGAAGGTTGACCAATCGTTTTCCGCGAGTTGTCGACTGATCTGGCTTATCTTGTTGCGATCAAAGCCAGCGACTTCCCAATTCATTTCGCAATGTCCCATGCAATAAGGACACTTCATAGCATCGGTCACAATCCAAAAGATAGAGTTTCCAAAGGCACGGTCCCAGTTGGCGGAAATCTCCGATCCAGCCGTCCTCATGTAAATCTCAAAAGGAACCGCGAGTTCATGCGAGTATCCAAAAGCGACCTTATACCAAACAATGTCGCTTGCGGTCGGCATCAATCCTTCGGGGAGTTTTCCGGCGATCTCTTGCCAATCGGGCACTCGCAATCGAGTTTTTCGAATCCGTTGGATTTGCAATCGTTCTTGCAACATATCGTAAGAGAGCCACGTATACGGTTCACTTTCTACGATGATATCTTTTGGTTCAGACTCCGGTGTACCGATTTGTTTGGGTGCATTGGGAGAAGGCGGAATGGTCTTTTTCTCTAAGCTTTCGGGAGAGAATTTCACTTGGACGGGAGCCGTGACCGCGTGCTCCTTTGAGGCTAGCCCCAAGCAATGAATAAGGCGATCTTGGAAATTGGCGTAAGCCATGTGCAAAACCATCGAGGCGACGACTCGACTGCCGAGTTCTTTTTCTAGGAAAGCGAATTGTTCATCGGTGACCCCATCTGAGTCGCGGGACATGCCGTCTGCGAAATCCAGAGCTGCTCGTTCTGTTTTCGACCAAAGGGATCGATCTCCCGAGATGAGTGACTTCCACTTTTCGGCAGACACACCCGCTTGCTTTGCGTCGTAGGCCGCGACCTCCATGGTGTAGGGACACTGGTTCGCGCTCGCAGCTGTCCAACGCATGGCGGCTCGAAGTTGAGTTTCGACGGGCCCCTCGACACGATGAGCATAATCGAGTTCGATAAAGGCCGCCGCTGTTCGAGGCATTTCGCGTGCCACCATGCGAATCCAGCTTGGTAATTCAGGCCGAGCGGTACTCATGGGCTCAGGCAACGATTTCCAAACCTCTTCACTACTAGGAGGAAGCTTCCAACCAGTTGCAGTCGTTTCGTCCATCGTTGATCCCGACGCTGGACCACCAAAAAGGCAAGTACATAGTAGAAAGGCAGGCAGGCCGTATCTCCCGAAATTCATGACTAGAGTGTCCATACATCCCTCGACAACAGAATAGAAAACGGAATTAGTAGTCATCAGACCCGATGCTCAATGTGGTACACGAATGGGTTTATTGTTCAGCTCGCTCGCCTTACAATAAGTGGTTACTCCAAGGTCAAGCCTGTCGACTCGGTCAATCTGTTGAAGCTCGCTCGGGAGCAGATGTAGCTGACCGCTTGGACCGTGTCGCGAGGCCCTACGTTCTTGACTGCATCGGCTACTTGCTCCGTTGTAAGAACAACTGGAGATGCTCCAAGATTCTTAGCCAGTACGAACAGCGATTTTTGCTGTGGGGTAAAGCCATTAAGGTCTCCATCGAGAGCGAATATCTGCTCTTCGGTTTGGCCTAGCTCCTTCATTATCTTCATGGCATGCCCCGCAGCATACCAAGCCCCATCCTGTCTTGCCACGATCCATGCAAGCTGAGCTTTTAACAATGGTGAAATGTCGCCCCCCTTCTCCGCCGCTAGGATCGACTTGACTCGTGTTTTGCCTGCTTCTTTAAAATTGGCTAAGAGTCTCGCCCAATTGGGAACATTGCCCGAAGGAGCCAGCGTTTCTGAAAACAACTCAAGTGCTTCTTTATCGGACGCAAGCTTGATCCGAGCTGTTCGGGTTTTTGCTTTCTCAAGTTGCTTAAGTGTTTCTTCGCGGGATTCCAAAACTCGATCTTCTGCTTTGGTTGGGAGCAATTTGCCCTTTATCGTCTCGCTACTGACGGTCTCAAACAACGACGAAACCCGACTCTCGTTCTCTGGTGATGTTGGCGTTAGATAGCTGCCTCGCGGGAGATTGGGATCAGGGGCAGTTCCGCCCACACTTGCCATGCGTGAGTATCCCCCTTCATCTGCACGCTGTGGGACCGCGACCGCTTCTTTCCAGCGATTGATGGAGTTGTTTCCACACATGGACAGAACCATTTCCAGGATTTGCAAATCGGAATAGTGTCGCTGCAATCCCTTGATATCGTCGTCGGAAAGCAAATAGGGTTGATCGGTAAACTTCTTGGCGAATTGAAAAGCAATGCGTTTCTCTTCGGGTTGCTCTTTCCAGTCTCCATCGAGGGACGCAATCTCGTCTTCCGTTTTGCCAGCACCTAAGAGCTTGGACTCTTGGTGGCCAATGCAATACTGGCAATTGTTCACGCGAGAGACGATCCAAAACAACTCAACCTTAAAGGCATTGTCGAGAGAAAACGCAGGATCAGATTCTCTTGGACGATTCGCTGCACCGTTAGGCTGCGGCGGGGTGACTGGTCTTGGGACTTCGATCCCGTTCAAGTAGTGATGCTTGAGCCGAGCCTCATAACTCTCTGCTTGTTCACCTAGCGCCTGTTTGTCCTCTTCTGTAAGCTCGGGCAAGGGGATTCGGGGTTCTCGCTGCTTCACACTTTCCAGCCACTGCTTGAGCAATGGTCGAGTCAAAGGTGTCGGACGGGGAGCCCCCTTATCCTCAGAGAAAACGGTTTGGCTCAGCAAGCCACTTAGAAACAACGTAACGATTATCTTCTTATGCATTTTTGATCAATTGTTGAATCGGGTTCGATAGGTCAGCACGTGAGGCCGCTTCGGCCCGCAAATCATCATCGCCATACGATAGACACTCCTGTCCGTCAGTCATGCCGTAGGATGGACACTCCTGTCCGTTGGCAATGCCGTAGGACGGACACTCCTGTCCGTCCCTGATTCCGCAAGTCGGCCAAGAGTGGCCAAATTACATAACATATATTCTTCCCTGCATAGAAAAGACGGCTCAGCCGTCCTCTTTGATGAACGTTATCGCAGGAGTTGTGGTTACCAGATACTTGATCGTCTTGTCGACCTTCTTGCCCGCTTTATCTTGGCAATTGAATCGAACTTGGAATCGGATATTTGGTCCGACCATTTCGCCCTCGCCAATGATCTCGTAAGAGTTGAGCTTGGAGCCATCCTTCCACAGGTCGATTACGGCAAACATGGGAGGGGTCTTTTGCTTGAGCGATTCCATGGTCTCTCCTTGCTTCCAAGCGTCGAGAATGGTTATCGCGATCTCTTTCGCCTTGGTCGGGTCCGAATTCGAAACCGAAGGAGCGCCAGTACAACCGAGAATGCTCAAAAGGACAATCGGCAGGCCCAAACTCAAAAACGGTATTCTTGTAGCCATGAAACTGCCGTGCATTACTCGATATCTCCAGAAAGGGTCTCACCACCATTGATTGATCCAAAGGCGCGCCAAACGTCCAAATTGATGCTTTGGCTGATGAAGCCAACCGAACCATCGCATCGACCAACTTGAACACCACCGGTGTGGTAACTCTTGGCTGATGTTGCAATCCTTTGAGGAGGGAACATGCAAGAGCGGCCATTGGGAGGAGCAACGTGGAAGTAATTGGAAGAAGAGTGGCCACCAGATAGCCATGGAGCGCCTACGTTACTGTTTCCTTGAAGAGAAAGGTCTGTGATATTAATTGCGTTGCATTGTTGAACAGCTTCGTCCAGTGTGTTTGGGTAGGTGCCCGGACGAAACGTGTCTGTAATCGAAGCCACGGCATTGCTGAAATCACCCAAACCATGTTCGCTGATCATCGCGGTATTTGACATACCATCAGTGATGCTTCCCAGCGAACGATAACGACCTGGGATCATTGGTCCGTTTGGCTCTGGCATACCAAAGTTCGTTCCGCCGGGGGTTGTTGATGGCAAGCTGTTTAAAATCGTTGCCCCTTGGTTAGTTCGGTAATTGGTTCCTGCCCAACCAACGATCGGAATGATTTGGATCCTATCGGATGGACACAAGAAAGTCGGAATCTGAACTCCGCGAGGCACCATGTTATTCGAATGGTTCGGGCTAACCGCGAAGTCGATCATGTTATAAGTTGGGTTCTGCTCCATGAAGGGCAGGATAGCTGCAAACGTCGAGAAGTTTGTGTTATCGGTTCTGCCAGCGGGCAGCCGTCTAAAGGCCGATTCGTAGTTAAGTGCTGCGAGTCCGAGCTGTTTGATGTTGTTGCCGCATTGCATGCGACGCGCGGCTTCCCGTGCTGCTTGAACAGCAGGTAATAGCAGGCCAACCAAAATTCCAATGATGGCGATGACAACGAGGAGCTCAACTAGTGTAAAGCCTCGACGAGGCGATTGAATTTTATGAGACATAGTGAAAACTCTGAATGGAAAGATAAGTGCGATGAAATCGTAATAAAGACTGTTGCGTATGTTCAATGTGCGGCCCACTTCGAGGCAGCAATAATTAGCCAGAGGTTTCCCCTGGCTTTTTCACGTCACACAACTACCGCGGAGTTATCTCACTAGCGACTGGTTCTGATTGCCGCCATAACGTGGCAGAAAAAAAAAACGTTCGGTGAGCATTGCGTTTGTGGAGAGCAAAGGTTGGGTCTGCGAATGGCTTTTTCCAAGCAGTGGATCTTGTGCTAGGGATCGAATGCTGAAAAAAATTCACTTGACCACGAAATGCCTACACGCTTCCGCGATGAAACGATCTAGAGAATCGGTGGCTTCAGAGGACCACCAAGAAAGACTGGGGTAGGGACGGATTGAACTAGCTCCGTCCAATCTTCGCATTTCGAGTCGAGGACTTTAAAGCACGGCACTCCCGCCGAAGCTATTTCGCGAAGAGTGACTCTCGGGCTCAGTGGGTCTATTGGCAGAGGCATCGGTGCTCGATCGCATCGACCGTTTTTGCAGTGACCGGTTGGCTGACTTTTTGAGAAGGGATCAAGCAAAGCATTATCGCTATTAAGAAGCCCGCTTGAAAAGTGTTTGTGATTGAGGTAATCGCCGCAGCTCGCCTCAACTCGATTCGGTACCATTCCAACCAATAAAGTAACGTAGAGCAAAAGGGCCCCCGTTAGCATCTTGGTTGGTGTTGCAAAGTTATGCATGGCAGTTGGCACCAGGACCGACGATTCCCCGACTTTTTGGGAAAGCCTGGGAAAGCTGAAAAGTAAGGACAAGGCGGAAAAGTGCGACCATCGACCGCATTCCGAATTAGCTAAGTGTATGCCGAAGGCACGGCTAAGTTCAACAGGCAAATTTAAAAATTGTGAAAGAAATGTCCGCAGAGCCCCTCTGTGGGCGGGTGAACGCCCATTAGCGTGTTGATTCCACTGCTTGAAATACGAGCATGCTTGGTCGCACCGCTTTTTTAGCACGAAAATTCCTAGCATGAGCAACGAAGATAAATTCGATCAGCAACAACCTTCAGATTCGGCTCGAGACGAACGCATTCAATCGCCTCATGATCGCTTGATCAACCAGACGCTTCAACAGATCGAGGCAGCCAGAACGTTGCTGGCCAATCATTTGCCAAGTGAAATTACTAAACATCTCAAACTGCAGACACTTTCTCCGGTCGATACCAGCTTTATTGACCCTAATCTCCGAAGACGCTTTGCAGACCGGCTCTTCTCCATTGAAGTCGCCGATGAAGTCGTTACGTGTCTCGGGCTGAAGTCTAACTATGTCTACCTTTTTGTGCTGATCGATCACAAAAGCACCGATGATCCGCATACCCTCATTCAAATGCTAGGATACATCATCCGGATTTGCGAGAATGCGATTACCAATGGCAAGCCACTGGTTCCCATTCTGCCGTGGGTGATTTACAACGGCGTTGGGCCTTGGCGAGCCCCTCGCAGTTTGGCGGAGTTAGTTCCGGTTCCAGAGACGTGGCGGCGACATGTTCCCGCTTTTGAATTGTCGATTCTCGATATAGGCCGGATGGAGGACGCTGCGATGGTGGGTCATCCAAATTTGCAAGTCACATTGACGCTGCTAAAATATGGACGGGGATTGGGGTTGGAGCGGGCTCTTCGTGAGTTGTTTAGGATGCTTGCTCAATCTCTGACGCCTCAGCAAGCTATGAATTTACTTGATACGATCCGAGTTTACGCCATGTCGGTTAATCCCGTTGTTGGAGAAGAAAAGATGAGTGAACTAGTATCGGAGTTCTGGCCTGTACAACCCGAGCCTGGCTCAGTCGCGGATCAATTGCTGAAAAAGGGAGAGGCACGCGGTGAAGCACGCGGTGAAGCGCGAGGTGAAGCACGCGGTGAAGCGCGAGGTGAAGCACGCGGTGAAGCTCGAGGCGAAGCGAAGGAGCGACGGCGTACGGTTCGGATTTTGCAATCGATTCTCGGGGAAGCAGAGTCCACTGACGAGGAGTTGGCGGGCAAAGGGCTGGAAGATCTTGACGCGATGATCGAAGCCTTGAGAAAGCAAATCGGTGCTCGCCCTTCTAGTTGATCGCTCGTCTTGGTTAGAACGATCCCGAAAAAGTACGGGACCCTTACCGAGGGATTTCAATGTTGGTATGCTACCTAAACTTCTGTCATGTAACCCTCGCACAACATTGGAGAACCTCAGACTATGGCACGACCAGTCACTCTATTTACGGGCCAGTGGGCAGACTTGCCACTCACCAGAATGGCCCAACTTACCAAGGAGTTCGGTTACGACGGTATCGAACTTGCCTGCTGGGGTGATCACTTCGAAGTCGATAAAGCCAACTCGGATCCAAACTACTGCAAAGCGAAACGCGAGTTCCTGGACAGCATGGGGCTGCAATGCCACGCCATCAGCGCTCACCTCGTCGGCCAAGCGGTTCTTGACAACATCGACCAACGCCACAAAGCAATCCTGCCTCCATATGTTTGGGGTGACGGAAATCCAGCCGGCGTCAACGAACGTGCCATCGAAGAACTCAAAGCCACAGCCCGTGCCGCCAAAGCGTTCGGTGTCGGAGTCGTTAACGGCTTCACCGGTTCCAGCATTTGGCATTTGAACTACTCGTTCCCACCCGTTCCTCAATCGATGATCGATGACGGGTTCGCTCTGCTGGCCAAGCGATTTAACCCGATCCTCGATGAGTTCGAAAAGAACGGTGTTCGATTCGCGTTGGAAGTTCACCCGACTGAAATCGCTTTCGACATCTACTCGGCTCAGATGGCACTTAAGGCCTTGGACAACCGACCTGAATTCGGATTCAACTTTGACCCTTCGCACCTTATTTGGCAAGGAGTCGATCCTGTCGAATTCATTCGTGCTTTCCCAGATCGGATCTATCACGTTCACATCAAGGATGCGACCACCAAGCTCAACGGCAAGTCAGGCATTCTGGGTAGCCACTTGAACTTTGGAGATCCTCGCCGTGGTTGGGACTTCCGAAGCCCAGGTCGTGGTAGCGTCAATTTTGAAGAGATCATTCGTGCCTTGAATGACGTTGGCTACGATGGCCCGCTCAGCGTGGAATGGGAAGATAGCGGTATGGATCGCGAGTTCGGTGCTTCCGAAGCTGCCAGCTTTGTGAAAAACCTTGACTTCGCACCAAGTGGCCGTGCATTCGATTCCGCTTTCGAAAAGTCATAAATGAACAAAGCAGAACTCTTGTTTTATCCCAGTGACGCGGGCCTGCGGTTTCTCCCCGAAGGCCCGTATCCGATGGGTGATGGTCGTTTCTCGTGGGTCGCAATTCAACACGGCGGCAGTTCCAAAGTCGGTTCGGTTAACGTATTCGATCTGCGAACCAAGACCAATACGACTCACGAATTGCCTGGACGACCTGGCTTTGCGTTTCCCACTAACAAAGGACGTTTTGTCGTTGGTTGCGAACGCATGGTTGGCCTCTTTACGCCGGGCACGAGCGAGTTCCAGGTGATTGCTCAAGGAATCGATGAACACGTTTCCGGAACGATTATCAATGATGGATTGACTTGGGATGGCAACCTCATCTTCGGCACGAAAGATCTCGAGTTCAAAACGAAGAAAGCTTCTCTAAATTTTTGGAGAGCTCGAGATCAAAAGCTATTCGTTCTTCGCAATGACCAAATTTGCAGCAATGGAAAGTGTATTGCTGCAACCGGACCAGATTGGATCGATTTGCTCGATATTGATTCGCCGACCCGCAAAGTGGTCAAGTATCGAATCAATACCGAAGTGGGCCGAATCGAGTCGGAGAAAACCGTTGTCGATCTGAGCCATGATGAAGCAGTACCAGATGGAATGACTATGACGCTCGATGGAAAGAGCGTCATCATTTCTCTTTACAATCCGAACCCAGCTGCCTATGGACGGACCATTCAAGTCTCCCTAGAAACCGGAGCTTTAGAAACAGAATGGTGCACCGATGGCAGTCCACAGGCGACATGTCCACAATGGGTGACCCTAGACGGAAACCTATGGTTGGTCATTACGACAGCAGTTGAGTTCATGCCTGCGGATCGACAAGCGGCCTCACCCCATGCGGGAGGTTTGTTTGCGGTTCCGTTTGGCAAACTCCAAGATTCGCAGTCGTTCGAACGCATTACTCCTCTGTTCATCGAGTCGTAGTAAGCTCGTTGGACAATCACTACGGAAGACTCAATGGATTTTCTCGGACTACAGGATAAACGCGTCGTCATTTTTGGCGTCGCGAACAAAAAGAGTGTGGCCTACGCCATCGGCAAAACTCTTGAAGGCGTAGGAGCCAAGGTTGATTATGTAGTCCGAAGTGAAAAGCGAAAGGAAGAGCTAACTAAGCTACTCGCAGGTCGCCGCATTTTGACCTGCGATGTTGAGAAAGATGGTGAGATTGCACGAGTTGCTGAGCAGCTTGCTGAGGATAGCCAACCAATTTCCGGTGTCGTGCATAGTATCGCCTTTGCCGACTACAGCGATGGAATGAAGCCGTTTCATGAAACGACCAAGCGGCAGTTTTTGCAAGCGATGGACATTTCTTGCTTTTCGTTTATCGATATCAGCAACTCACTCAAAAGCCAGCTTGCCAACGATGCCTCCCTCGTCACCATCAGCATTTCGACCACGAAAATGGCGAGCGAAAGCTATGGTTTTATGGCTCCGGTGAAAGCGGCACTCGATTCGTCTCTCGCGTTTTTGACCAAATCGTTCAGTCGTTTCTCACACGTTCGATTCAATGCGGTTGGGGCAGGTCTCTTGAAGACGAGTGCGTCTGCAGGGATTCCAGGTTACGTGGACGCGTATCTGTTCGCTGAAAAGGCGATCCCGAGAGGCGAGGGAGTCACGACACAAGAAGTCGCCAATACGGCCGCATTTTTGGTCAGTCCTCGATCGTCAGGGATACAATCGCAAACGATTATTGTCGATGCGGCAATGTCTACGAACTACTTTGATCGCGATATCATTCAAAAGGTCTCGGGCAACTAGAGAGAAGCACGAATGGCTAAAGCAGATGTAGCACATGCATTCGATTTCTTAAATGCACCCATCACCAAGCCGCTTCCTCCCGTCTTTGCGTTTTTTGGGACCGACGACTTCTTGCGACGTACCTGCATACAGCACCTACTCAATGGAAGTAAGCTCGGGTCCGAATCAATAAGGAGTTACGATGGCGAGGACTCGCAATGGCGAGACGTACATGATCAGCTAGCGACGAGATCGTTGTTTGATGATCTCGGTGCTCGATGCGCTATCGCTAGACGAGCCGACTCAATGGTTTCAAAAGCGAAAGACCTGGTCGAAAAATGGATTGATTCCGCACCGAGCGACACGCTGCTAGTTCTCGACTTTCAGACGCTGGCATCGAATACAAAGCTTTATTCCCAGATTGGAAAGAAGGGGATCCTGGTCAAATGCACTCCGCCGCAGAAGTCATCTTGGGGGAATCCGCCCGATGATAAGGCCATTGCCGCTTGGGTCGTTGATTGGGGGAGCAGCAAACACGGATTAAAGCTAACGTCGAGCCAAGCGAACATCATCGTTGAGAGAATCGGCGCAGTGTGTGGTTTAATCGATTGCGAGCTTGCGAAGCTTGCTTTGTTTGCGAATCCAGAAGGTAAGGTGCCTGACAAGCGAGTTCTTGAGTTGGTCGGTGGTTGGCGTTGTCAGACCGCTTGGGAGGTGGCCGATGCGATCGCCGATGGTAAGGTTGCCGTGGCCATGGAGCAGTTGGAAAAACTCATTCATGCTGGGCAAACCACAATTGGTGTCACAGCGCAAGTAGGCTGGTCGCTGCGGCGTTTCGGGGTTGCCGCTCAAATCATTGAGCAATCGGAAAAGGCAGGCGAACGAGTCTCTTTGGGCGCCGCCTTAGAGCGAGCTGGGTTCAACCGGTTTGATTTAGCAAAAGCTGAAACGCGATTGCGGCGGATTGGACGCGAGCGGGCCAAGAGGCTGATTAACGATCTAGTGCTGCTCGAGACGCAAATGAAGGGGAGCCACAGCCATGAAGACCGGGCAAGATTTGCGTTCGAGTCGTTGATTTTTTCTCTGGCCTAGCTAACACCCGCTTCTGCGGTGGTTATGCTAAAGAACCCCCATGTAGTAGGCTACAACGCATCGTTCCATTTTCTCACTTCCCTCTCTCACTTACGTTGATCTGTAAAATCATGACACTTAACTGGCTTTCTTTTATCAACAAGCGATTGCTCCTAAGTTCATGGTTTGCTGTCGGCCTAGTCGGCAGTTTGAACAGGGCGACGCATGTTTCGGCGGATGAGTTTGATGTTTATTTCCTAGGTGGCCAATCCAACATGGAGGGTTTCGGCACTAACGCTCAATTGTCCGACGATTGGAAACGCTCGGTCGACGGAGCATGGATCTTTCACTCGACGGCGATGACCGATCAAGTTCCCGCGCTCGGGCTTGGGAAATGGGAGCAAGTAGAACCGGGACACGGGACTGGTTACTCCACCGATGGAGTAACAAGTAACAAATCAGACCGATTTGGTATAGAGTTGAGTTTTGCTAAGACTATAAGGGAGCGCAATCCGAATCGCAAAGTCGCCATCATCAAATACGCGCGGAATGGGTCCTCCATCGCGGCTGCAGCTGCTGGACAGTGGGGGTGCTGGGAGCCAGACTTTCAATCGACCAAGGGGGACCTGCGCGATGTCAATCAGTACGATCATTTCCTAGCAACCGTCCGAAACGCCATGGCGATCGAGGACATCGATGGCGACGGGACCAAGGATAAGCTAGTCCCGGCTGGCATTCTTTGGATGCAAGGGGAAAGTGATGCCATGGCTACCGAACAGATCGCGGGGCAGTATGCATCCAATTTAAAACGCCTTATGGATCTCATAAGAGCGTCGCTGCGTGTCGATGATCTGCCTGTGGTGATAGGCCAGATATCCTATTCCCAGAAAGACAAGGAGGCTCGCACATGGGTATATGGAGATGTGGTCCGTGCCGAGCAGAGAAAATTCACTTTGGAAGACGCCGCCGCAAAGCTGGTCATTGATACCGATCTCTATGGTTATTCGGATCCATGGCATTATGATTCCGAAGGGTACCTGAACCTTGGTGAAAGGTTCGCTAATGCGGTGCTCTCCATTCCACGAGTCGAGAGTCGCCGTATCTTTGAGCCAGGAGCGACTCTCAAGATCGAGGCTGGCGATGGACATGGGGGAGAGGGGCCTGCATGGGATGCCGAACTCGGCATGCTCACCAGTGGAAACGGCAACATACAAAGGCTTTCACTCACAGGAGAAAGGTCAATCTTTCGAGAGGGGGCCGGCACGAACGGACTGCTGTTTGACAAACAAGGACGGTTGTTGTGTTGCGAGCCAAAGTATCGTCGAGTTACTCGCTTAGATCGCGATGGCAAGTTAACAATCCTCACCGATTCTTACGAAGGCAAGCCTTACAATCAGCCCAACGACATAGCGGTTGATTCTAAAGGAAGGATTTACTTCTCGGATCCGCGATATGGCGATCGCGATGATATGCAGCAAGTCGATGCGACTGGCAAGACCGTGGAAGGGGTTTATCGAATTGATCTCGATGGCAAAGTGACACGAGTTATTGGCAGAGAGGTTGATCGAGCAAACGGCGTCTTGGTGACGCGGGACGATAGGTACATGCTCGTTGCTGATAACAATAACAACTCAGAGAAGACCATTCGTGCACTTTGGCGATTCGAATTGCGAGACGATGGCAGCGTCGACTTGGGTTCGAAGACCATGCTCTTCGATTGGGGGCGAGGACGAGGTCCAGATGGGCTTGTTGAAGACGCTGCGGGGCGGCTTTATATAGCAGGTGGGCTCAATCGATCCAATCCGCCACACGAGCCGGATGATACCGTGCAAGCGGGGATATACGTCATCGATATCAACGGGCAGATTCTAGATTTCCTAGCTGTCCCAACCGATGAAGTCACCAATTGCACCTTAGGCGGACCAGACTCTAAAACATTGTATATCACCGGTGGTGGGGTCTTGTATAGTATACGACTCAGATAGCGTTGGTTCAGTGTAGCTGACCGCTCCGTCGGTCAGAGGATTATTTTATCTTTTTCTCGATTCCATCTGACATTCGAAGTTTAGTCGAAAGGTCTCTATCTGATTTTCTGCGCACGAAGATGGTGGTTCGACATATAGTCTTAGATCAAAACTAATTCGAAACAACATGTCAAACCTTCAATGGTCTCCTAAGTCCTGGTAGGGTAACACAATCTGATTTAGTACCGTCGGCCCCGAGTTAATGAACTTTTGCATGGAATCAATGATTGCCGCGTTATTGTCCCTACCCATCTAGACTTTTCGACTATGTCATGTTGTTTTGCATGGCTTGGTAGCTTATGCTGCGACTGAATTTCATCCCACTACAGCTATTTACATGCTTACAACCCAATCCAGCTTGCTCGTTCGATTAAGAACTGCCGAGGACGCCGAAGCTTGGGGGCGTTTCGTTCGGCTGTATACACCATTGATTCTTCATTGGATTGCACGACTGGGTATCGAGTCTCAACAACGCTTTGATGTATGCCAAGAGATATTCTTGGTTCTGTTTGATCGATCCTCGTGGTTGGCGAATGAACGCCCCAAGAGCTTTCGAAGTTGGCTGCGGACCGTGACCTTAAACAAGTGTCGCGATCTAATTCGCAAACAGTACCGATCGACGGAGGCCCGTTCGGCTGATGTCCTTGAAGCAGCGATAGACGATCCGTCAAAGCAACTCACCGATCAAGAGTACAATGCCTTTGTCGCCAAGCAAGCATTGAAACTAATGCGCGACTCTTTTGCAGAAACCACTTGGCGTGCATGCTGGGAAAGTGTGGTTCTGGAACGCCCCGCTGCGGATATTGCTTCCGAGTTAGGCATCACGGTCAACGCCGTCTACCTCGCCCGCGGCCGAGTTCTCAAACGACTGCGAGAAGAACTCGCCGGACTATGGGACTAATTGGGACTATGATTTTTTTGGGTCGTGCGTGATTACTGCGATTCTATCGCGCGTCGAGTCGCTGACGCAGCGACACCAGCAACTCCGCTAACTGCTGCGGACTAATGGCCTCAAACTCTTGGTCGGACATCACTCTCAAGCCAAGCAATTCTTGCAGAAGTTGAATCTTACCTTCAGCCTTACCTTCCGCTTTACCTTCCGCTTTACCTTCCGCTTTTCCTTCAGTCTTACCCTCTGCTTTGCCTTCACCTTTAGCGATTCTCTCGATGGATGTTACGTATGGCATGTTTTTCTCCTTTTCGATTTGCTGATTCGCTCTGCTAGGATGCATTTCTACAAGCAGACCTTCGAGACAGACATCAGACCCGTCCTTCTTGCCCTTCACGCACTCATCGTGTTGGTAAACAATGTTATCCTCGAAAAGGTAAGCTCCTTAGCATGAAACCTTCAAAATGGTAGATCCTAGATTGTTCAAATAAATCTTTCATGAAACGTTCTTCTTTTGGCATTTGGCGATCAATGACGTAACCGACAAAAGTCAGAATTTGAAAAATAGCAGAAGAGCAAATGCCACAATCATTAAGTTAATGGTCGATAGCTGCACCCATAAATTTTCATTTTTTACTTTTGTCGGGCGCGTCATCAATGAGTTGCATACCATTATTCCGAATGTTTTCTATTACCTTCCTTTAAGAAGAAAATTCAAATTCTAAGCCAAATTTTCCTTGACTGTCTGCGCTGCAGTTCTTAAGATTCGTGAGGTTTGGCGTCAGCGTGAGGTTTGGCGTCAGCGTGAGGTTTGGCGTCAGCGTGAGGTTTGGCGTCAGCGTGAGTGGAAGAGAAAGATGATATTTGCGAAAACCTTCTTGTTTGTTTTCGGATTCTCCGTTTTCTTCCAAGCGGATCCACGCTCCAGACAGGACGGCAGTGGGGCAGAGGCAGAGGCGGCAACCGTCAAGGGTGAGGTTTTTTTCTCAACATCCTTTGCCCGCCCATCCCCGATCGATTTGGGGTTTGTAAAGCCAGGTTCCAAACTAGAGATAGTTGTTCAGCTACACAACCGTTCAGCAGAGGACTTTCCTGTGAAAGAGGTCTTCACAGAGTGTAGCTGCACCTCAGTGAAACTCAACTCTTTATTGATCCCTGCTGGCGGGGCCAGTGAAGCCGTAATATCCCTTGATGTGCCGAAGCGAGGTGGTCGGAGAAATGCCAAGATAGTCGGATTTAAGAAGTCGGAATCCGAAATAGTGGAGGTGCAACTCGAATATAACTTCCAAGGCGCTTGGTTTTTTGTTGATAACACTTGGTCCACGACCGTTCCTCGCGGTCAATCGTCCGCAACAATTTCGCTACCTCTTGTCATCACCCCTCCGGTTGTCCCTTCCGATCTGAAATTGAGCGGAACAGGAGATTTAGCCTCAACATCACCTAAGATAGTTCGTGACGGAGAAAACTACTCAATTGAACTTGTGGTTCCAACTCCTACAGACCGGGGATTTACTCTTGCCGGGGAGGTGGTAATGGAGAACTTGTCAGGCGTCGGAAAGGAGACATTACCATGCTTCATCGGACGCCAAGACAAGGTTGTGGTTTCTCCAAAAATTGTTCGCTTTACAAAGGTGAAAAACAATTACGAAGCCTCTGCCATCATTAGAATTGATAAGAGTGCGATTTCAAAGGGACAAGAATTGGGCATCGCGGGAGCTATTGACGAGCTACCAATTGAGGTGGAAAAGGAAGAAGTAGCACACGGTTTGTTTCGTGTAAAAGTTCGATTCCCAGAGAAGAGATTTTTGGACAAAGAATCAGGCCGCTTTTCTGCACCCTCAAGTATTTTTTGGCAGATTGGATGGGGTAACGAAATCGCGGAATTTAATTCGCCTTTAGGATTTTAGCGTAAAAGGAGATCTGTTATGGTAATAAAGTTTTTGATTGCAGTCTTGTTAATCGCTGGTATTTGCCCATGCAGCGCCCAGGAAACGGGGGGTGGATCAGGTCCATGCTGGGTTTTTAGGTGTGGAATTCGGAGCACAGTAAGTTGCCCTTCGGGCTGGTGGGAGCCTCATACGGGTGGGTGTTTTATCCCCGGATCACCTCAAAACATCATTTGTAGCATGATCTCCGATGGCTGTAAGGATATCAAAGATCATTACGCATACGAAAGAATTGAAAACACCATCCCAGCGATTGAGGATGCTGCGAGTGGATATTCGCAGTTCTGCCCCAATAATGTTCTTACTCCGTGCGCAAAAAAATCACATTGTTCGAAGTGCAGAGTGATATACGATAGTCAAGGAGTTTGGCTTGAACAAACTTGCGACTTACCGCAAGATCCAAGTCAGCAAGTTTGGGTCGACTACAAATTTTACTCTGATTTCGACGTTAGCATAATATGCACTGGTGGTACGCCAGCTCCAATGTAGGTTAACACTCTGTTTTGTATTTGGATTTGCAATGAAGTTTG
>Ga0315899_10000433_pt1 | contig 50654 bp, 33 predicted proteins | sample LakEriMetagenome_2_FD_203518 | JGI IMG/M metagenome (GOLD analysis project Ga0315899, IMG submission 203518) | Freshwater fungal communities from buoy surface, Lake Erie, Ohio, United States - Buoy 4 MA112 | ecosystem: Environmental > Aquatic > Freshwater > Lake | place: USA: Lake Erie, Ohio...
GGGCGCTGACGCGGGCGCTGACGCGGGCGCTGACGCGGGCGCTGACGCGGGCGCTGACGCGGGCGCTGACGCGGGCGCTGACGCGGGCGCTGACGCGGGCACTGACGCGGGCACTGACGCGGGCGCTGACGCGGGGCGACCGGGTCGCATCCAAGTTACTCCGCGTTTTCGCCTCCGTTGGTGCCCGCGTGTTCATGCGTTCTCGCCAACGCGTAGTTGCCAACGCGTAGTTGCCAACGCGTAGTTGCCAACGCGTCATCGATCGCGCGTCGTTCCTCGGCGCAGTCACGCCAAGGCCTCGCGCTTTCCTCCCACCGACAGCAGCAGCCCCACCGAGAACACCACCACGGCACCAATCACGTTGTGCCAGAGAAAACTCACCGTGGGCAGGCCGAACGAGACCGCCGCCACGGCGCTCATGCCGGCGATGAGCCCCGCGAACGCCCCCAGCGCGGTAGCGCGCTTCACCATCGCCAGCAGGAAGACGCCGAGAATGGAGCCGTAGAAGAACGAGCCGAACCGGTTCACCACTTCAATGAGCGAGCCGAGCGTGGCCGCGTAGGTGGCCACGACCATGGCAAAGACGCCCCAGAGCGCGGTGGCAATGCGACCGACGGTAAGGAAATGCAGATCGGTGTCTTCCTTTCTATACCATCGCTGATAGAAGTCGACGACGGTCGCCGTGGCCAGCGAATTGAGCTCGGCGGCAATCGATGACATGGCCGCGGCCAGTACGGCTGCGAGGAACACCCCCGCGAAGCCGAGCGGCAGGTTGTCGAGCACGAAGCGCGGAATGATGTAGTTCACGTCGCGGGCGCTTTCGCCGCTGGCGACGGCCGCAGCCGCCAGCGCGTCCTTGCGCACCGTCTCCAGAGCGTCGTTCTGCGCCTTGAAGGTGGCCAGCGACCCGCCGCCGGGGGCAGCCGCCGCCTCACGCGCTGCCTGTTCGCGCCCCGCCAGCGCCGCAGCATGCCGCGACTCGAGCTCCGCGTACACCGCCGGTTGCCTCTCGCGCAGGATGCCGTCGTGCCGTGGATTGAAGAGCATGGGCGACGGCGCGAAGGTGTAGAAGAGGAACACCAGCACGCCGATGACGAGGATGAGCGCCTGCAGGGGAATCTTCCAATAGGCACTCATGAGCAGCGAACTCCGGGCCTCGTCTACCGAGCGTGCCGCCAGGTAGCGCTGCACCTGGCTCTGGTCGGTGCCGAAGTAGCTCAGCATGAGAAACGTGCCGCCGAGGATGCCGGACCAGAACGTGTATGTCTCGGTCAGCGAAAACGAGAAGTCGAAGACGCGCAGCCTTCCGGTGGCGCCGGCAAGGCGGAAGGCATCGTCCAGTGGAACCGGCAGGCGCCAAACGAGTACGGCCACCAGCGCCAGTAGCGCCCCGACAATGACCACCATCTGCTTCACGTCGGCCCAGGCGACCGCTTCCACCCCCCCGAGCACGGTGTAGACGATCGTGGGGACGCCAATGAGCAGTACGCACCACGTGAGATCCCACCCGAAGATCGCGCTCAGCACCACGCTGGGTGCCGCGATGATCGTGCCGGCCGACATGCCCCGGGAGAGGAGAAACAGGAAGCTCGTGAGCGACCGGGTCCGCGCGTCGAAGCGCCGCTCGAGGTACTCGTACGCGGTGTAGACCTTGGCGCCGTGCAGGAAGGGCACGAGCGTGACTCCCAGCAGCACCATGGCCACGGGAAGCCCGAAGTAGAACTGCACGAAGCGCAGGCCGTCTGTCGCCCCCTGCCCGGTGGTCCCGATGAGGGTGATGGCCGACAGCTGCGTGGCCATGACGCTGAGGCCGACGGCCCACCACGGGAGGCGCCGCGAGGCGAGGAAATAGCCCTCGATGCTCGTTGTGCCACGCGTGCGGCGCAGGCCGTCCACGACGACGACGAGCAGGTACACCACCACGATCACCCAGTTGATCCAGTGCATGCGAAGCTCAGGGGGTGTATCGGGACTGCAGGAGCCACAGCAGGACGAGCGTCACGACCTGAATGACGAGGACCCGCAGCAGGGTGCTCTTGAACTGGGACATGAGCCAAAGGTAACCGGATGGGCGCGGCGCCACCCGGCACGGGGGCAGCGCGCGCGGGCCGTCATCGATGGGGAATCCCGCACGAAGGCCTGACGCACCGGCTGTCAGGAGAGGGGTTTCGCTGGTCCGCTCACCTGCTTCACGAGCTGATAGAGAAACTCGAGACCGTCGTAGAATGACTTGACGCGCAGCTTCTCGTCGCGGCCGTGCGCGTTGGTCTCGCCGGCCGCCGAGAAGATGCCACTCACGCCATAAGTGGGAATGCCGGCGGCCCGCAACCGGTAGCCGTCCGTCGCCCCGGTGCTCATGGTGGGGATGACGGGCACGCCCTTGAACATCGCCGCCGTGAGCTGGGTGGTGGCGCGCAGCAGCGAGGCATTGATGGGCGTTGGCGCCCCGTCCCGACGATCGGGACGGTCGGTCGCGATCGCGACGCTGCTGTCGTTCACGAGGCGTTGCAGCACGGCCTTCACCTGCGAGCCGGTGCTGGTGGGCGCAATGCGGCAGTTCACGTTGGCCTTCACGAACTGCGGCAGGGCGTTGGGGGCGTGTCCGCCCTCGAGCATCGTCGCCACGCAGGTGGTGCGCAACATGCTGGCGTAGCGCGGGTCGGTACTGATGATGCGCGCCGCGGCGGTGTCCCCGGGATTGGCAACGATGGCGCGCATGGCGGCCGCCAGGGACGGGATCTCCACCTTGGCGGTCTGCTCGAAGAACGGACGTGTCACGTCGTTCAATTCGACCGGGAAGGTGTGCTGCTGAATCTTGAGCAGCGCGGCCGCCAGCGAGTAAATGGCGTTGTCCTTGCGCGGGACGCTCGAATGTCCACCAGTGTTGCGCACGGTGAGGGTGAAGTCGTGGTACACCTTCTCGGCCGCCTGAATGCTGTGAAACAACGGTCCGTCAGTCGGGCCCAGGGTACCTCCGCCACCCTCGTTGATGGCATACTCGGCGTCAATGAGCTCGCGGCGGTGCTCGATGAGCCACGATACCCCATTGGCGTTGCCGCCTTCCTCATCGGCCGTGAGGGCCAGAATGAGATCGCGTTCCGGCACCCACCCTTCCTGCTTGTAACGCAGCAGGTTGGCCGTGAGAATGGCCGCCATGCTCTTGTCGTCGGCCACGCCGCGGCCAATGAAGTAGCCGCTCTCCTCCCGCATCTCGAACGGGTCGCTGGCCCAGTCGCTGCGTTTGGCCTGAACGACGTCGAGGTGGGCCAGCAGCAGGATCGGCTTGCCCTGGCCCTTGCCGCGATAGCGTACGATGAGATTCTGCTTGGCCGGTTTGTCGGCCGGGCCGACGAGGTGAATGTCGGCGGCCGGGAACCCGGCGGCCCGGAAGCGCGCCGCGACCGCCTCGGCGGCCTTGGTCACGCTGCCCACCGAGTCGGCGGTGTTGATCTCCACCATCTCCTTGTAGATCGCGCGCGCCTCCTGCTGCTGGGGCGTGAGCGACGTGGGGGCTCCGGGGGCGGGACGCAGGATGGGCTGGGCGGCCGCGGGCACCGAGACGACCGCCGACAGCGCGAGAGCGAGCGAGAGACGAGGAGACATGGGAGACGGGCGGAGGTGAGCCCCAACGTTACCTCCCGGCACGGAGATCTGAGAAGTGCGGGGGAGCGGCCAGCGGTCAGGCAGAGACGTGAGCCGGAATGGCGGTGAGCAATGCGTTGGCTCGCGGTGGAAATTGAGGGTGGCCACGCTCGAGTCTCACCCTGAGAACCCTCCGCTTCACGGCTATCCGGGCTCAACGCTCCGCCTGGAAGTCTCCACGCGCAACTCGCCCGCTGGTGTCTCAGCGCGCCCGCTGTCGCCGTGCCCGCGGCCTCCCGGGGCTCAACAGGACCTGCGTGCCGGGCGTACGTTATCAGGCCGCGTTCCCCGCGGATTTCCGTCGCTCTTCCCCCCGTCCCGATCATGCCCAGATCATGACACGCTCCCGTCGTGACTTTCTCAAGGCAGGCGCCACCGTCGCTGCCGGCTCCCTCGTGGTCTCGAGTCCGCTGCTCGCGGACCCGTCACGTTTGGTCACGCCCGTTTCCGACCTGGCCGCCGCCGATGACCCGGTCATCAAGGCGCTCATGCAGGTCGCGATCGACACCGCGAAGAGCGGCGGGGCATCCTATGCCGACGTGCGGGTCGCCGCCCGCCGCCAGCAGAACGTGAACACGCGCGATCGCATCGTGCAGGGGGTGAGCGACACCGACACCTACGGGCTCGGTGTGCGAACGCTCGTCGACGGGGCGTGGGGGTTCGCGGCCACCAGTCGCCTCGACAAGGACAGCGCGGCCAATGCCGCCAGGGCGGCGCTGGGGCAGGCCCGCGCCAACCGCGCGTCGCAGCTCAGGCCGGTGGAACTGGCGCCCACCCCCGGCAATCAGGTGGGCACGTGGACGAGCCCCATTGAAGTCGACCCGTTCACGGTAGCCATCACCGACAAGGTGGCGTACCTGCTGGCGGCCAATGAAGCCGCGCTCAAGGTGAAGGGCATCCGCAACGTCAACTCGAGCATGTTCTTCCTGCGGGAGGAGAAGTCGCTCATGACGAGCGATGGCTCGTATATCGTGCAGACCATCTATCGCACGTCACCCAGCTTGACGGTGACGGCCGTGAGCCCCGACTTCCGTGACTTCCAGTCGGTACAGGGCAACGAGATCGCGCCGATGGGTCTCGGCTACGAGCACGTGGTGAACAGCAAGCTCGCCGAGCATGCGCCGCGCTGGGCCGAGCTCGCCGTGCAGAAACTGAGTGCCAAGCCCGTGGAACCGGGGCGCTACGACCTGCTGCTGCATCCGAGCAATCTCTGGCTCACGGTGCACGAAGTCATCGCGCACCCGACCGAGCTCGATCGCGCGCTCGGTTTCGAGGCCAACTACGCCGGCACCAGCTTCATCGCCCCACCCAAGGATGTGCTGGGCAAGCTGCGGATCGGCACCGACCTGCTCAACATCGTCGGGGACCGCGAACAGAAGGGGTCCCTCGGCGCCATCGGCTGGGACGACGAGGCGGTGAAGCCGGTCAAGTTCGACATCATCAAGAACGGCGTGTTCGTGGACTATCAGACCACGCGCGAGCAGGCCACCATGATGGCCGACTACTACCGGAGTATCGGCAAGCCCGTGCGCAGCTACGGCTGCTCCTACGCCCAGAGCTGGGCCGACGTGCAGTTCCAGCGCATGCCCAACGTGAGCATGGTGCCCGGCAACAACGACGACACCTGGGAGAGCATGATCGCGAAGATGGACAAGGGGATCGCCATCGTGGGCGACGGCTCCTTCTCCATCGACCAGCAGCGCTACAACGGCCAGTTCGCCGGCCAGGTGTTCTACGAGGTGAAGGGCGGCAAGATCGTGGGGCAGCTCAAGGACGTGGCATACCAGTTCCGCACGCCGGAGTTCTGGAAGTCGCTCAAGGCCATCGGTGGTCCGCGCAGCTACCACCTCGGCGGGGCGTTCGGCGACGCCAAGGGGCAGCCCGGCCAGTCCAACTCCGTCAGCCACGGCTGCGTGCCGTCGCTCTTCCAGCAGGTCAACATCATCAACACCGGGAGGACGGCATGAGCGAATTCGCCCCCCGTTCACTCTTCGCCCCAGCCACGATCCTGTCGCGTGCCGAGGCGCAGGAAATCGCGCAGCGTGCGCTCAGGAACTCGCCGGCGCCCGAAACGCGTGTGAGCATCAACAGCAGCGCACGCGCCGACACGCGCTTCGCGCTCAATCAGGTCACCACCTCGGGCGAGAACAGCGACACGCAGGTCACCATCACGGCCTACGACGGCAATCGTGCGGCCAGCGTGAACACCAATCGCCTCGACGAGGCGTCGCTCGCCGCCGCCGCGAAACAGGCGTACGAGATCGCCAAGCTCGTCCCGCCCAATCCGGAGCGCATGCCGGAGCTGGGCGCGCAGAGCTTTCCGGCGCTCAAGGAGCGCGTGCTGTCGCTCCCCACACCGGCCGAGCGCGCGGCAGCGGCCAAGATCGTGACGGAGCTTGCCCGCACGAACGAACTCATCGCCACCGGCTTCATCGAGTGCCGTGCGGGCGCGAGCGCGCTGGCCAACAGCAAGGGGCTGTTCGCCTACGACTCGAGCAGCAGCGTCACCATGACCAGCACGGTGCGCTCACCAGACGGGACCGGCTCGGGATGGGCATGCAGCGATGGCAACAGCTTCGACGAGCTCGATCCCGCCACCCTCGCCGCCACGGCCGTGCAGAAGGCACGTGACTCGCGCAGTCCGGTGGCGATCGAGCCCGGTCGCTATACCACGATCCTCGAGCCCACGGCCACCGGCAATCTCGTGCAGCTCATCGCCGGGGCCATGCAGGCACGTGCGGCCGACGAAGGGCGGTCATTCTTCACCAAGCCCGGCGGCGGCAACAAGATCGGGCTCAAGGTGGTGGATGATCGCGTCACGCTGCTCTCCGATCCCGACGACAACCCGAGCACCGGCGGTGGCTTCGACGACGACGGCATGCCGCTGCAGAAGGTCGTGTGGATCGAGAACGGCGTGGTGAAGAACCTCAACTACGACCGCTACTGGGCGCAGAAGCAGGGGGTGCAGCCCACACGAGCCGGCGGCGGCGGGTTTCGCGGTGCCGGCCGATCGTTGCGCATGATGGGCGGCACCTCGAGTGTGGCCGACATGGTCAAGAGCACTGAACGCGGTGTGCTGGTCACGCGCTTCTGGTACATCCGGCCGGTGGATGCGCGCACGATCCTGTACACCGGCCTCACGCGCGACGGCACCTTCCTGATCGAGAACGGCAAGGTGACGCGCCCGATCAAGAACTTCCGTTACAACGAAAGCCCCATCTTCTTCCTGAACAACCTGGAAGCGATGGGGCCCTCGGTCCGGATCAACGCCAGCGAAAACCTCGGCGCCGGCGGTGCGGTGTTCATGCCGGCCATCAAGGTGCGCGATTTCACCTTCTCGAGCCTCAGCGACGCGGTCTGACCAGGCGGGTTCGTCGGTACGACAAAGCGGTCAGGCCCCGCATGGAGCCTGACCGCTTCGTCTTCTCATGCGCAAGTCACACGGCGTAGACGAACGCGCAGCCAGCTTCTTCGGCCATCACGTTGGCGAAGATGCCGCTGGGTTGCATGATCACCCCCGGCACCAGCATGCTGTTGGCCTTCTTGCGCGCCTCGGCCGCGTCGAGCTTGTCCCGCTGCTGAATCATCCCCACCACGCTCCGGTAGGCCAGGCCGCACCCCAGCACGATGGCCCCGTTCTCGATCTGCTTGTCCAGCATGAGCGCGCGCATGGACGCGGGCGCATCCTGCCCGGGAGCCGGCAACACCGGATTGTGCTTGAGCGTCTTGCCGTCGTCCCCCTTCAGCTTTTCCGCCTTCCCCACCTGATAGGTCGTCCAGAACTCCTGGTTCATCCCCAGGAAGATGCCGTTGTGCCGCACGACGATCACCGTGGACAGGTCACCTGGCAGTGTCTTGAGGACGTCGGTGTACTGCCGCTGCCAGATGCCGGCCCGCAACACGCCCACGCCTCCCTCGACCTCCGGCACGTCGAACATCGCCTTGTGCTTGCCGGTGAGCTTCTTCGGCCACGACACGTCCCACGGCTCGGCCTGCTGCAGCTCGTCCCATTCCGCCGCCGCCGACAGGAGCGTGCTGGCGGGCACCCCGTCACGGGAGGGAGGCGCGGCGTGTGCCGCGCCGGGCAGCGCCATCAGCGATGCGGCGGTGAGACCGGCCTGCCTGAGAAACGTGCGGCGCGCGTGAGACGACATGCGGGCTCCGGAGAAAGAGAGAAAAGGAAACGGGGAAAAATCGCACCGTTGCCCCGCGCGCGTCCACTCCGCGACTGACCGGTCCCTGTGGCGGAACGGGACGGCGTCGCGTGGTGGACCTGTTGCCGGGAGTCCGGCGGCTGCGGATCGGTCGAAGCGTCGTGCGCTAGATTGCCGGCATGCTCATCCCCCTGCTTTCGCTGTTGCAGCGTGCCGAGCCGCCAACGCGCTATACCGGCGGCGGATTGCCCAAGGGTGCCGTCATCATCGTGGCTCTGGTGCTCCTCTACTTCCTGCCCAGCATGCTGGCGCTGGCCGGGGGCAAGCGGCGCAAGTGGAAGATCATTGCGGTGAACGTGCTCACCGGGTGGACGATGATCGGTTGGGTCGTCTCGATGATCATGAACTGGGCATACGAAGCGCCCGACGCGGAGTCGCCGGGCGCGTCCTGACCGTGGCCTCGGGATGTCAGGCGATCAGGGCGTGAACACGCAGCTGCTGCGAGCCAGCAGGCGGAATGTCGTCTGGCCATTCGCCACCACCGGCGGCGGACAGGCGCGCAACACGTCGGTGCCACGCACGACCGACGGCACGACGACGGTCGCGGCGGTGGTATCGTTGTTCATGGCCACCACGACGCGTCCGCGACGATAGACGAACTGCTGGTCGGTCACGACCAGGTGCTCGGTGCGGGCGCGGCGCAGATCCGGCTGCGCTGCACGCGTACGCAGCAGGGTATTGACGTGCCGCCACACCGCCTGCTGCGGCGGGGTCCGACCGGCGGCGTCGAACGCATTCACCGTGTCGCTGCGCCACCCACCCGGGAAATCCCGGCGGTTGTCCGGATCCGGCCCTCCCGGAATGGCGATTTCATCGCCGTAGTACACCAGCGGGGTGCCCCGCGTGGTCAGCACCGTGGTGAATGCCAGCTTGAGCCCCTCGATGGTCGCGCCTTGTTCCCCCATGAACCGCGACACGTCGTGCAAGCCCAGGAACGGCATGAGTGCGTCGGGTCGATCATAGAGGTGGTCCCGCATGAGCATCTGCGCGACGGCCCTGATCGGCTTGCCACCAATGAACGCGTCGCGGATGGGGTAATACAGCGGGAAGTCGAACAGATAGTCCACGCCGGTCTTGACCCCCTCGTGCGTGGGGTTCGAGCCTTCGAAAAACCGGATCATCGCCGGATCGCCATCGAACACTTCACCGACCACCCGCAGCGTCGGATACTGCCGCTTGATGGCCGTCATCCAGTCGCGCCAGAAGCGGACCGGCACATACGGCCACGTGTCCTGGCGAATCCCATCCATGCCGCTCATCCCCACCCACCAGAGCGTGTTCTGGATGAGATAGCGGGCCACCTCCGGATCGTCCTGGTTGAAGTCCGGCAGAATGTTGATGAACCACCCGTCCAGCGTGGCGCGCCGCAGCGAGTCGTGCGCGTAGGCGTTGGCGAGCGTCCACGTCTGCCACGTGTTGTTCGGATGTTTCGCCTGCGTGCCGTGGTACCACGTGGGCGTGGGGGCATCCTTCACCCACGGGTGATACGGGCCGCTGTGATTGGCCACCATGTCGAGGATGACCTTGATCCCCGCCTTGTGCGCGTCGTCCACCAGCGCCTTGAACTCGGCCATCGTGCCGAGGTGCTCGTCCACCGCGTAGAAGTCGGTCGCGCCGTAACCGTGGTATCCGGTAGTCGGCTGCCGGTCGTACACCTCGAGCGTATCGACCCCGTCGTTGTTGTCGTAGATGGGGTTCATCCAGATCGCCGTGATGCCGAGCTGCTGGAGATAGGGCAGCTTCTCACGCACACCCGCCAGGTCACCGCCGTGATAGAAGCGCGGCTTGCCGCGATCGAGGATCGCCGGGGACTTGGGCGTGCGGTCGTTGGTGGTGTCGCCGTTCGCGAAGCGATCCGGCATGAGCAGATACACCACATCATCAGGGCCGAAGCCCTGAAAGCGGCCCATCACCGGCAGTTGCGGCGAGATCGTGAACGGGATCCGTGCCGTGCCCTGCGCCGTGCGCAGCGTGAGCGGGTAGTCACCCGGGCGGGCGGTCGGCGCAATGCGCACGTCCACGAAGGCATACGTCCCGGCCGCGTTGACCGCGACGGCTCCGCAGGCGAGCCGCGGGCACGTGACGCGCGCCCCCGCGAGGTTGGCGCCGCGAATGAGCAGCCGCACGGGGTTGATGCTGTGGTTCGCCCACCAGTTGGGCGGTTCCACCTTGCTCACCACCGGCGCCTGCGCCGCCGCCATGGTCGGCAACAGCAGCAGGGCGGCCACGAGCAGGTGGCCGCATACGCGTCGCCCGTCCGTCACGCGGTGACCTCTGTGGGTACCTGGACGCGCATCACCAGCAACGCCGCCAGCACCATGAACACGCCGCCGGCCACCACGGCGGCCATGCGGTTGTTGTCGAGCCAGTTGTTCATCACCCAGCCGAAGCCAAGCGACGCCACGATCTCCGGAATCACGATGAAGAAGTTGAAGAGCCCCATGTACACGCCGGTCTTGCCGGCCGGAAGGGACGTGGAGAGCATCACGTACGGCATGGAGATCGTGCTGGCCCAGGCGATGCCCACGCCCACCATGGACAGCAGCAGCAACGCAGGCGTCTCGATGATGGACACGCTCGCCAGGCCGGCGGCACCGGCAAGCAGGCAGAGCGCATGTGTTGCGCGCGGCCCCCGCGACTTCGCGAGCGGTGGCAGGAAGAACGAGAAGACGAACGTCACGGCCGAGTACACGCCGAAGCACACGCCGCCCCACTCGATACCCTGCTGGTAGCGTGGATCGCTCGGGTCGGTGGCGCCGAACACGTTGGTGGCGACCGCCGTGCCGAAGTACAGCCACATGCAGAAGAGCCCGAACCACGTGCACATCTGCACGAGCGCGAGCTGGCGCATCGTGGCGGGCATCGCGCGCGCGGCGGTGAGGATCTCGCGCGCTCCCGCGAGGAAGCCGGCGCTCTGCGCCTTCTCCCGTTCGAAGGCCGCGAGATCGGCGGGGGGCTGCTCCCTCGTGGTGAGCACCGTGTACATCACGGCGCCGAAGAACGCGACGGCTCCGACATAGAACGACAGCTTCACCGTACTGGGAATGGTCCCCGGCGCGCTGGCCGCCACGCCGAACCAGTTGGTGAGCATCCACGGCATCGCGGAGGCGATGACCGCGCCCAGACCGATGAACAGCGACTGCATGGCGAAACCGCGCGTGCGCTCCTTCACCGGCAGCAGGTCGGCCACGAAGGCGCGAAACGGCTCCATGGAGATGTTGATCGAGGCATCGAGCACCCACAGCAGGCCGGCGGCCATCCAGAGGGCGCTGCTGTTGGGCATCGCGATCAGCGCGAGCGAGCTGAGCACCGCACCGATCATGAAGAACGGACGGCGACGTCCCCAGCGCGGCGACCATGTACGATCGCTGATGTGGCCGATGATCGGCTGCACGATGAGCCCCGTGAGCGGCGCGGCGAGCCACAGCATGGGGACCTCGTCGGGTTTCGCCCCCAGGTACTCGTAGATGGCGCTCATGTTGGCCATCTGCAGCCCCCAGCCGAACTGGATGCCGAGAAAGCCGAAGCTCATGTTCCAGATGGCCCAGAAGTTCGTTGCGGCGCCCGCCTGTGCGACCGGACGGGTAGCCGCCGTGGCGGCGGAACCGGTGGATGCGCTCATCGTTCGTAGACCGAAGTGAGCTCGTGTAGACGCTCGGTGATCGCAGGCGTGAGTTGCGCCCACGTGAAGCGGAAACCCCAGTTGCCCGACTGACGTCCGGGCAGATTCATGCGCGCCTCGCTGCCCAGCCCGAGGACATCCTGCATGGGTACGAGCACCGTGTTGGCCACCGACGCGAGCGTGGCGCGAATGAGCGTCCAGTGCATGTCGGTGCCGTCCGTATCGAGATAGCGTCGCGCGAAGGCCTTTTCGCGAGCCACGGCGTCGGCCGACCGCGTGCTGTCGCCTTCGCCGGTGGAGTGCCACCAGCCCATCGTCGTGTCGTTGTCGTGGGTCCCGGTGTAGACGACGAGATCGCGCACATACCGGTGCGGGATGAAGTTCGAGTCCTGGCCGTCGAAGGCGAACTGCAGGATGGCCATGCCCGGGTACCCGAATTGCGCCCGCAACGCTTCCACCTCGGGCGTGATGAGGCCAAGGTTCTCGGCGATGATGGGCAGTGTGCCCAGCGCGGCGGTGAGCGTCTGGAACAGCGCCGCCCCGGGGCCCTGCACCCAGCGTCCGTTCACGGCGGTGGGCGCGTCGCCTGGCACCTCCCAGTACGCCTCGAAACCGCGGAAGTGATCGAGGCGGACCAGATCGAAGAGGGCCAGACCCGCGCGCATGCGCGCGATCCACCACCGATACCCCTCCGCCGCCATCCGCTCCCAGTCGTACAGCGGGTTGCCCCAGAGCTGTCCGGTCTCGCTGAAGTAGTCGGGAGGCACGCCTGCCTGCACCGTCAGCGTGCCGTCGTCGCGCAGCCGGAACAGTGAGGGGTTCGCCCACACGTCGGCCGAGTCGTGCGCCACATAAATGGGGACATCGCCCATGAGCCGAATGCCACGCTCCCGACACGCATGCCGCAAGGCGTGAAACTGTGCGTAGAAGACGCACTGTTCCTTGTAGAGGCGCTCGATCGGGGCCGCGAGTCGCCGGCGCCAGTCTTCGAGTGCCTGCGGATCCCGCCGCCGCGCGCCGGCCTCCCACTCGGTCCATGATACCCCGCCGTGCGCCTGCTTGAGCGCCATGAACAGGGCGTAATCGGGGAGCCACCCCTCGTGCTCGTGCACGAAGTGGCGGATGCGGTCGTCAAAGGGGATCGTGTCGAGCCACTGCGCCAGCGCCGCCTGCTTGGCCGGAATGACGGCGCCGAAATCGACCGTGCGGTCGCTCCCCCCGGACGGGCCGTTGAACCCGGGGACGTGGATGAGCAGCGGATTGCCGGCGAACGCCGAGAAGCACTGATACGGCGAATCGCCATACCCCGTGGGGCCGAGGGGCAGCACCTGCCAGATCTTCAGGCCGGCGTCGGCGAGCCACTGGACGAACCGGTGCGCATCGGGACCGAAGTCGCCGATCCCGCTGGGGCCGGGGAGCGAGGTGGGGTGCAGCAGCAATCCTGCTGCGCGAGCAAACGACATGCGAAGGTGGGAGAAGGGGGGTCGGCGGACTACTGCGGCATTCTCGCCCACACGTACTGCACGGCGAGGTCGGTCGTGCTCCACAACTGCACATCGCCACCGCTACCGTAGCGCGTGGGGTGGGGCCGCCCATTGGGAAACGCATAGCTCCACAGCTCGCTGCGGAACCCGGAGGCCGCCACGGCCTCGCGGACCCGCGTGGCCGCCGTGTGCAGCAACTCCGTGGTGGTGCGATCGTCCCGCACGAGCGGCAGGTGACTCGCGACGCCAAGCAGGAACAGGTTCACTTCCCGTCCCCACACGACGCGCGGCCCGTGATAGGGATCATCGAGAAAGGCCTGCCAGATCGGTGGTGTCGCGTACGCGTCGTTGGCCACGACCGCGCCCACCGCCGGGACGAGCAGCCCTTCCGGATACTCCCGGGCGAAGAGCGACGCATCGCGGCGCAGGGCGGCCCGGTTCACCGGGCTGTCGGCGGCCGGCGCCATGAGTCCGTCGAGAAACAGGCGCGTGGCGGGATCGCTGTTCACCACGCCGATCGGTTCGCCGCGATCGTTCAGCGCGAGAGCCAAGAATTCGATTCCCTCGCCGGTGCGCGGAAACGCGCGCCAGTAGCGGCGTTCGTCCGCCGGCATCACGGCAATCCGCGCCTCCACCTGCTGCTGCACCTCGGCGGGTGTACGGCGTACGACGAACGCCTCGATGGCACCACGCCAGATGCGGATGGCGTTCGACAGCGTCGCCGCATCGCGCGCGTAGCGACCCAGCGGAGTGTCGGCTCGCAGCGCCGGCACGGCGGACCACGTGGCGGGCGACAGGAGGCCGAGGTCCCGCAGCGCCTGCAGGATCTGCTGGGTGGCCGCGAGCGCATGCGGGATATACACCGCGTTCACATCCATGGCGTACTTGCCATTGCCATAGCCGGCGCCACTGTCGCGCCAGCTTTGCGCGAACCAGCGCGGCACGCCCTCGTAGGCGGTCGCCGTCGCTTCGCGGGGGGCGAAGGGCACGAAGTTCGAGGTCACCGGGTGCGCCACGTACGGGGCGCTGCGATCGGCGAGCACCGCGAGTTCCGCCAGCAGCAACGCCAGACGGGTCTGCGCGCCTTCGCGACCGGTGAGCCAGGTGCGCTTGCGCGCGGCGCTCACCCGGCGGTCGGCGAGATACCGCGCCGCCAGCAGCGGCAGCTGGTACTCGTCGTCGACCATGTGGTAGTTCTCTCGCGTCATGCGTCGCGCCTGCAGCACGCGCACTGCGCGCGCCCGCAGCGCCTCGGCCCGTGACCGCCCACCGGGCGCGACCGCGGCACTGTCGGCGGCGCGCAGCAGGTGGGTGGCGTCGGCGGCCGCTTCGCGGATGGCCTGCCCGCCGAGCGCCTCCTCGTGGCTCACTTCGCCCGTGGGGGACAGCTTGCGGAGCGCGGCGGCGATGACGAATTCACTCATTTCGGGCCGCCAGATCGGCTGCATCATGAGTGCCGACAGCAGCATGTCCCGCCCGAAGTACGTGGCGTAGGTGGGGAGTCCGGCCATGAGCTTCTCGCGCGAGGCGAGAAGCTCGACGCCCGTGACCTGCCGTTCAATCCAGCGGGCGCGCGTCGCGTCGCCGCGCGTCTGCAGGTCGCGGGTCCACGCCAGGAAATCCTCCGTGAAGATCTCCTGGCGCGTGAGGGGGGTGAGCGCCCGGCCGGTCGTACTTATGGTCACGCGGAAACGGAGCGGGTGTCCGTGGGCTGCCTGCAGCGTCACCACGCGCGCATCGGACGCCACAACGCGCCCGCCGTCGAGGGCCGAGAGCCGCAGGCGCAGTGTGTCGAGGCCGTCGAGGGCCAACTGCTCGATGAGTACCACGCTGTCGCCGGGAGTGCGCCGTGCGAGGCGGGGGAGGAAGCGGGCGCGCAGCTGCGCCAGGGAACTGGCCCGCAGCGCCGCGAGCGCGGCGCGGCGCACGGGGACTGGCTGTGCGTCCAGAGCGGCGGCCAGCGCCGGGTACTCGGCGAGCGCGTACGCGGAGTCGGTGAACGGCTTGAGATGCTCCTTGAAGTACTGCACGTCGCGCTCGACGCGCATGCTCCCCAGCACGAAGCGCCCCACGTGGACTTCGGACTCCGGTACCTCGAGGTCGTACTGAAACAGCCGCCGCCGCCCCTCCCGCCAGACCCGCGCGTCGGTGGAATGCCAGCGAACGGGCGCCGGGGTCCCGTTGGCGGAGCGCGCGGAGAACCCCACGCTCTCGTTTTCCCCGTTGGCAAGCAACTGCACGATGCGCCCCTGCCGGCGATCGAGATACAGCTGCACGGTGTTGCCGTCGACGTCCCGGTGGAATCGGGTGACATAGCCGGCGTAGGCGCTGCTGTCATCGAGGCCGGCTTCCGGAAACGCGAGCACGGGCGGCGACGGGCGGGCGGCGGCCGCCAGCTGTGCGACGAGGGAGAGCGCGAGCAGGCTCACAGGCGCAGGCGAAGGGTATTGGACAATGGAAAGTGTTTCACTGCAACCTTTTAGATAAGTTGCAGGGCCGGCGCCTCGTGTGGAAGCGCCAGGACCGGGGGTGGGTGGGCAGGAGCGCGAGAGGGGCGCGCCGGATGTCGGCAGGCGGGATGTAACGGATGAAACGCAGACGTGCGGGGGAAACTTGCGTGTGGACCGAACGGGCGCCAGCACCCGTTCTGGGGACGCGAAAAGCAAAAGTTCCCACGATTCAATCTTGACAGTTCTTGTGCATCGTTGTTTCATGGCGTTTCACATCCCTTCCTACACGCGACTCACCCCCATCCCGGGTCGCGGGTCGAACATGTTCTCCTCTCGCTCATGGTCGTGCCGCCGGTGGCGGTCACGGGCGTGAGCGATCGAGCCCGCGAGGGCTCACCCACCACACTTGGCGACCACCCTCTCATTATAGATGGAGTCCGGACCCATGGGTCCGAATTGTATCGACAGTGATTCCCCACCCGGTCGCAGGTCCTTTCCAGCCCCATGGAGGCATCGGTTTATGGCGGTAGGCGTCCGTTGGTTGGCCGCAGCAGCAGCGGGTACGCTGCTCACGGCAAGCCAGGTCAGTGCCCAGCAAACGGGCAGAGTCTCTGGCCGCGTGGTTGACTCCGCGACGGCCGGCGTTCTTGCGAACGCATCGGTCCAGGTCGTCGGGACACAGATCGGCACCTACACGCGTAACGACGGTGGCTTCCTGTTGCCGGCAGTGCCGGCCGGGCAGCAGCGTCTGCGCGTCACGCGCATCGGCTACTCCGCGAAGGAGGTGTCGGTCACGGTAACGGCCAACGGGCAGGCCAGCGTGGAAGTCCCGCTGACCGCCATCGCCGCGCAGCTCACGGCGATCGTCACCACCGGCTACGGCCAACAGCGCAAGGAAGCCATCACCGGCGCGGTCGCCACGATCAAGGGCGACGATGCGAACGTGGGGGTGCAGCCCAACGCGACCGGCCTGCTCACCGGCCGCGTGGCAGGCGTGAACGTGATCGCCAACAACGGTGAGCCGGGCGGCGGCGCCCAGATCCGCATTCGTGGCGGCACGTCCATTTCGGCCTCCAACGATCCGCTCTACGTGATCGACGGTGTGCCGATTCAGAACGACCAGACGGAAGCCTCGGGTATCGGCATTGGCGGCGGCCCCGCGCTGGCGCGTAATCCGCTCAACATGCTCAACCCGAGCGACATCGCGAACATCACCGTCCTCAAGGACGCCTCGGCCACGGCCATCTACGGCTCCCGCGGCGCCAACGGCGTGGTGCTCATCGAAACCAAGCGTGGCGCCGGCGGCGTCTCGACCATGGAGTACGAAACGTTCGTGGCGGCCTCGGCGCCCTCGAACCGCCTCGACGTGCTCTCCGGCAACGAGTATCGCGACTTCGTGCGAGGGCTCGTGACGGCCGGGCGGCTGCAGCAAAGCGCCCTCGCCAACCTCGGCTCCGCCAACACGGACTGGGAAGACGCGCTCATGCGCAACAGTTCCACGATCAACCACAACCTCGCGTTCTCGGGCGGCACGGCGACCACGCAGTACCGGGCGTCGGTCAATTTCCTCGATCAGAACGGTGTGGTCATCTCGAACGGCTTCCGCCGCTTCCAGGGGCGCCTCAACGCGAACCACACGGCCGTGGACGGCAAGCTGCGCATGAACTTCAACCTGACCTCGTCGAAGGTCGACAACGATTACCTCCCGTTCGAGAACACGGGTGGCTTCGAGGGCGGCGTGTTCACCAACATGGTGATCTTCAACCCGACGCAGCCCATCCGGACCACCACGGGCGGTCAGTCGGCGTTTTACGAAATCGGTCCGGGGCGCCAGTCGGTGCGCAACCCGGTGGGCGTGGCGGAGCAGGTGGCCGATGACGCCACCACCAACCGTACGCTCGGCAACCTGCAGGCCACCTACAGCGTGACCAGCTTCCTCACGGCCTCCGTGAACGTCGGCACCGACCGCACCAGCGGCGTGCGTCGCACGTACCTGCCGCGCGCCAGCGCGGTTGGCGCCGAGTGGAATGGCCGGGCGCGTCAGGTGAACCGCAACCTCTCCAACAACACGCTGCAGACGCTCCTCACCTTCGCCCCGCGCATCTCCGATACGCAGGAACTCGAAGTGGTGGGTGGCTACGAGTACAGCGATTTCGACAACGGCGAGTTCGGCGCGGAAGGGCGCAACTTCCTGACCGACGCCTTCAGCTACAACAACCTTGGCGGTGGGGCCACACTCGAGGCGCCCTTCTCCTTCCGCGAGCAGAGCCGCCTGGTCTCCTTCTTCGGCAAGGCCAACTACAGCTTCAAGGATCGCTACTTCCTCACCGGCGTGATCCGTCGTGACGGGTCGTCGCGATTCGGTGCCGGCAACAAGTGGGCCGTCTTCCCCGCCTTCTCCGTGGGCTGGAAGGTGAGCGACGAAAGCTGGATGCAGGGCAAGGGCTTCTCCAACCTGCGTCTGCGCGCGGGCTATGGGCTCCAGGGCAACCAGGCCGTGTCGCCGTACTCGTCGCTCATCCTGCTCGAGCCGAACAACGGTGCGCGCTATCCGTTCGGCAACGACGTGGTGACGGGTGTCGTGCCCACGCGCAACGAGAATCCGAATCTCAAGTGGGAGCAGACGGCGCAGTACAACATCGCTGCGGAGTACGGCTTCAAGGACAACAAGTACACCGGCTCCATCGAGTACTACCGCAAGAACACCACCGACCTGCTGCTGACGGTCGCCGTGCCGCAGCCGGCGCTCGTGCCGACCCGTCTCGAGAACGTGGGCAGCCTGCACAACACCGGTGTCGAGTTCACCTTCGATGCCAACCTGATCGAAAAGAAGGACCGCTCGTTCAACACCGGCATCGTGGCCTCGATCGAACGCAACCAGGTCGATGACCTGGGTGGCCGGTCGTTCATCACCACCTCCGGCATATCGGGGCAGGGCCAGTCGGGCAACACCGCGCAGCGCATCATCCCGGGCCGCCCGCTCGGCACCTTCTGGGGTCCGGAATTCGTGAACGTGGACGCCCAGGGCAAGCAGGTCTTCAACAACTATCGCGTGACGCGCGACGCCAACGGCCAGATCACCAGCCGCACCCGCGACGGTACGACCACGTCGCCCGACGGTGACGACTTCGGGGTCATCGGCGACGCGAACCCGGCGTTCAGCCTGGGCTGGAACGGGCGGCTTCGCTGGGGCAAGTTCGACATGAGCTACCTCTGGCGTGGCGAGTTCGGCCGCGACGTGTTCAACAACACGGCGCTGGTCTACTCGACCCAGTCGGCCGTGCTGCAGGGCCGCAACTTCCTGCGCAGCGCGCTCAGCCAGACCGACGGCCTCACGGAGCCGGCCATCTACTCGTCGCGCTGGATCGAGGACGGCACGTTCTTCCGCCTCCAGAACGTCACGGTGGGCTACACCTTCAAGATCCCGGGAACCCGGGCCAACACCGCCCGCTTCTACGTGTCGGGTGACAACCTCCTGCTGTTCACGCCGTACACCGGTTACGATCCAGAGGTGTTCGTCGATGCCGGCCTCGCGTCGCGTGGCGTCGACTACCTCGTTTACCCGCGTGCCCGCACACTGACGTCGGGACTCCGCGTCCAGTTCTGATCACTCCGGACGATTCCCAACTGACCATGCGAAACACCCGCACTTCCCGACTCGCGTCGCTCTGGCGCGCCGGCCGTGTCAGCGCCGCCCTGCTGGCGGCGCCCGCCGCCGTGTTCACGATGCAGGGCTGCACCGACCTCGACGAAACCCCCGTCAGCGCCATCACGCCCGACAACTTCTACAAGAACGCCGATGAAGTGATCGGTGGCGTGGCGTCGGTGTACGCGCAGCTCCGCTCCACCATGTGGGGCTATTACAACCTCAGCCAGGTGTCATCGGACGAAACCGTCGTGCCCACGCGCGGCTCCGACTGGTTCGACAACGGCCGTTGGCTCGATCTGTACCGTCACACCTGGACGCCCACCTCGGGCTCCGGCCTCGAGGACATCTCGGGCGTCTGGAACGACCTGTTCGGTGGCGTGGCGCGTGCCAACGTGCTGCTGAGCGCGCTCGAAACCACCGAGGTGCCCAACAAGGCCGCCATCGTGGGCGAAATGCGCACCCTGCGCGCGTTCTACTACTACCTCCTGATGGACTTCTTCGGCGGCGTGCCCATTGTCACGACGACCGAAGTCAAGCCGCGTGAACAGGCGACCCGTGCCCAGGTGTTCGCCTTCATCGAAAAGGAACTCACCGAGTCGCGCGCCGCGCTCCCCGATGCGTGGCCGGCCAACCAGTACGGCCGCGTGACCAAGTCGGCGGCGGACGCCATCCTGGCGAACATGTACCTCAACGCCCAGGTGTTCACCGGCACGGTCACGGCCACGGGGCTCACCCGCGGTCCGGCCAAGTGGAACGAAGCCATCGTGGCCGCCGATCGCGTGCTCAACTCGGGCCGCTTCAGCCTGCCCGCCGACTGGCGCACCAACTTCTCGCCCACCAACGAGAATTCGCCGGAGAACATCTTCGTCGTGCGCCACACCAGCAGCCCGGGTGGCCTCGGCATGTCGTTCCAGATGCGCGGGTTGCACTACAACTCGTTCAACCTGTCGCCGTGGAACGGCTTCGCCACCATCGCCACCACGTACAACACCTTCGACGACGCGGACGATCGCAAGAGGGTGTTCCTCGTGGGGCCGCAGGTCGACCTCAAGACCGGTCAGCCCATCCGCGACCGCGCCGGTAACCCGCTCGTCTTCACGCCGGAAATCCGCGATGTGACGCAGGCGGGCGAGGGCGAAGGCGCGCGCGTCTACAAGTACCCGATCGACCCCGCGGCCACCGAGGGCGGCAACCACGGCAACGACTTCGTGTACTTCCGTCTGGCCGAGATGATGATGGTCAAGGCGGAGGCGCAGAACGAGCTGGGGCAGACGGCATCGGCCATTCAGCTCATCAATCAGGTGCGTGCCCGTGCCTTCAACCCGGCCCGTCCCCTGGCGGCAAACCTGTCGCAGGCCCAGGTGCGACAGGCGATCTTCGATGAGCGCCTCTTCGAGTTCATCGGCGAAGCCAAGCGTCGTCAGGACATGATCCGTGCCGGCACGTACACCAACGCCCGTCTCTTCAAGCAGGCGTCGGCGCCGTACCGCATCCTCATGCCCATCCCGCAGAACCAGATCGAAACCAACCCGCTGCTCAAGCAGAACCCCGGCTACTAAGCTGTAGGGAAGGGTTCCGAAGGTCGCCACGGCCTGCGTTCACGAACCGAACGCAGGCCGTGGCTTTCATGGCAGTTTCCCCCTCGAGACGTGACTTCGTTCATCCCGCGCCCGATCGTGGCGCTTCAGCCCCTCGTCATCGGCTCGGCGGCACTCATGCTCGCCGCCTGTGGCGAACGTGGCGCTCCCCGACTGGCTGACGCGCCGTCGGTCGACAGCACGCTCTTCACGCTCATGCCCTCGGCCTACACGGGCGTGGCGTTCACCAATCGGGTGGTGGACTCGCAAGAGCGCAACGTCTTCACGTACCGCAACTTCTACAACGGTGGCGGGGTCGCCATTGGCGACCTGACCGGTGACGGCCGGCCCGAGATCGTCCTTACGTCCAATCAGGACGGGCCCCGCCTCTACCTGAATGAAGGGGCGTTCCGTTTTCGCGACATCACGGCGGCGGCCGGCGTGCAGCCGGATCGGCCATGGACCACCGGTGTCACCCTGGCCGACGTCAATGGCGACGGACGGCTCGACATCTACATCAGCCATGCCGGCGATGGCGAACCGGCCACGCGCGCCAATACCCTCTGGATCAATCAAGGTCTCGGCGCCGACTCCGTGCCCACCTTCGTGGAGCAGGCGCGCCGGTACGGGATAGCCGACGAGGGCTGGTCCACGCACGCCGCTTTTGTCGACTTCGATCGCGACGGGGATCTCGACCTGTTCGTGATCAACAATTCGCCGCGCCCGGTCAACAGCTTCGGGGTGCGCAACACGCGCGACGAGCGGCACCCGTACGGCGGTGACCACTTCTATCGCAATGACGGCGACACCTTCACCGACATCACCGAGCGCGCCGGCATCTGGAGCACCGAAATCGCGTTCGGGCTTGGGGTCGGTGTCGGCGACGTGAATCGCGACGGGTGGCCCGACATCTACGTGGCCAACGACTTCCACGAGCGCGACTACCTCTATCTCAATCAGAAGGACGGCACCTTCAAGGATGTGCTGGACACGGCCATGCCGCTTACGAGCTACTTCTCCATGGGCATGGACATCGCTGACGTGGACAACGACGGCTGGCCGGACGTCTACACCACCGACATGATGCCGGAGGACGAGTATCGCATCAAAACCACGGCCATGTACGAAGGATGGGATGTCTACATGGCCAAGGTGCGCGATGGGTATGGCCACCAGCTCATGCGCAACATGCTGCAGCGCAACAATGGCGACGGGACCTTCAGCGACGTGGGCTATCTGACGCGCACCGCCGAGACCGATTGGAGCTGGAGCGCCCTCCTCGCGGACCTCGATCAGGATGGCCGCAAGGATGTCTACGTGACCAACGGCCTCGCCCGGGACGTCACCTCGCAGGACTATGTGGCGTTCCTGGCCGACCGGACCACCATGGAACGCGAAGCGAGCGCGAAGCGCGTGGACTACATGCGCCTCATCAATGCCATGAGCTCCACCCCCATTGCCGACTATGCCTTCCGCAACGACGGCGCCTGGAGCTTCAGCAATCAGGCCGATGCCTGGGGGCTGGCCACGCCCAACATCTCGAGCGGCGCGGCGTACGGTGATCTCGACGGCGACGGGGCACTCGATCTGGTGGTCAGCAACGTCAACGCCGAAAGCTTCGTGTACCGCAACAATGCCCGGACGTTGCTCACGGACCGGCACTGGCTGCAGCTGCGGCTGACCGGCCGCGGTCGCAACCCGTTCGCCGTCGGTGCCCATGTCACGGTCCATGCGGGCGTCGACCGCTACGTGCAGGAGCTCTATCCGGCGCGTGGGTTCCAGTCGAGCGTGGACTACGCGCTCACGTTCGGATTGGGGGCGCACACCACGGTCGATTCCATCGTGGTGCTCTGGCCCGACGGGACCCGGACGCTCGCGGCCGGTGGGGCGGCCGATCGCGCGCTCGTCATTGCGCAGGCAGCCGACGCGTTACCCGCCGCTCCGTTTGCACCGAGCCGGGCACCGGCACTGCTGGCCGACATCACGGCGCGGTCCGGGCTCGGTTTCACGCACACCGAAAACGAGTTCGTCGACTTCGACCGCGAGCGGTTGATTCCGAAGATGCTGAGCACCGAAGGCCCCGCACTCGCGGTGGGCGACGTCAACGGCGACGGACTCGACGACGTGTACCTGGGTGGTGCCAAGGAACAGGCCGGGGCGCTTCATGTGCAGAATGCGAGCGGCGCCTTCACGCTGGTGCCGACCCCGGCGTTTGCGCTGGACGCCATCTCCGAAGACGTGAGTGCCGCCTTCTTCGACGCCGACGGTGACGGCGACCGCGATCTGTACGTGGTGAGCGGAGGCAACGAGTACAGTGAAGACAGCCCCGCGCTGCAGGATCGACTGTACTTCAACGATGGACGCGGGCGCTTCAGCAAGGCCGAGGGACGACTGCCCGTTGCGCTCATCAGCGGCAGCGTCGTCGCGCCCGCCGACGTGGATGGTGACGGGGACATCGATCTCTTCGTGGGCGGGCGCAGTGTCCCGTGGAAGTACGGCGCCGACCCCCGGAGTCAACTGCTGCTCAACAACGGTCGCGGCACCTTCACGGACGCCGTGGCCAATGCGCCGGGGCTGCAGACCGTGGGCATGGTGACCGATGCCGTATGGAGTGATGCGGACGGTGACCGCCGCGTCGATCTGGTACTGGTGGGCGAGTGGATGCCGGTGACGGTGTTCCGCAACCGCGGCGGCGGACGATTCGAGCGGATGGTCGACGACGTGTTGGGCGCCAGCGACGGGTGGTGGAACCGCATCGTGGCCGTCGATCTCGACCGCGACGGGCGCGACGAATATCTGCTTGGCAATCTCGGCCGCAACACGCGACTGCGGGCCACGCCCGATGAACCGCTCCTGCTGATCGTGAAGGATTTCGACAACAATGGGTACGTGGAGCAACTCATCGGCATGTACAACGGCGGCAAGCCCTATCCGCTGGTCTTGCGCGACGACCTGATCAAGACCGTGCCGCCCTGGAAGGCGCGCTTCCTGAACTACAAGGACTACGCGCTTCAGACACTCGATGACGTGGTCCCGGTAGCCGAGCGGCAGCGCGCCATCGTGAAGCAGGCCCGCCGTCTGGCGAGTGCCGTGCTGCGCCGCGGCGCCGACGGCCGGTTCACGTTCACCGACCTGCCGCTGGAGGCACAACTGGCCCCCGTGTACGGCATCACCACCACGGATGTGAACGGTGATGGCCGGCTCGACGTACTGCTGGCCGGGAACTTCGATGGCGTGAAGCCGGAGCTGGGGCGCATGGCGGCCAGTGAGGGGCTCGTGCTCCTTGCTGAGGAATCTGGCACGTTCACCGCGGTTCGCCCGGCCGACAGCGGCTTTCGCGTTCCCGGACAGGCGCGCGCCTTGGCGCGCCTGAAGAGCCGTTCCGGCCAGCGCGTCCTCGTGGCACGCAACAACGCGGCGCCGCTCGTCTTCTCGGTTGCACGTCCATGATGCGCCCTCGGCACTTCTTTCAGGCGGTCGCCGTGGCGGCCGCGTCCATGGGCCTCGTCGCGTGTGAGTCGCGCCGTCCGGCGGCCTCCGAGCTGCCGCGTTCCGCCGAGCCGCTGCACGAAGCCATGCAGCAGCTCACCGGCACGATGGTGTACGACATCTTCAGTCCGCCGCAGGCCAGTCGCGTCTACAGCTATGCCAGCATTGCCGCCTACGAGGCCATCCGTCAGGGCGACACGGCCTGGCGGTCCCTGGCCGGACAGGTGCGCGACATGCCCGCCGTGCCGGCTCCCGATCGGACCCGGAACTACTCGTTCGCGCTCGCGGGCGTGCGCGCCTTCCTCACCGTGAGTCACCAGCTCACCTTCTCCCGCGAGCGCATGGACTCCGTGCGCACGGCGATCACCAGCCGGTACGCCGACGCGCTCCCCGACGACGTATACGAACGCAGTGTCGCCTACGGGGATACCGTAGCGCGGTTCGTGCTGGCCTGGGCCGGCACGGATCGATTCAAGGAATCGCGCGGGTTGCCCAAGTACAGCATCACGCGGGATCCGGGGCGCTGGCGTCCCACCCCGCCAGCCTACATGGATGCCGTGGAGCCCAACTGGGGCACGCTCATCCCGTTCGTGATGGATTCGGCCAGTCAGTTCCGCCCGGCCCCCGCCATTCCCTTCGACACGCTCAAGGGCACGCCCTTCCATACGCAGGCGCTCGAGGTGTACGAGAAGGGCAAGACCCTCACCGAGGAAGAGCGCCTCATTGCGTCGTTCTGGGACTGCAATCCGTACACCATGAACGTGCAGGGGCACACCATGTTTGCCACCAAGAAGATCTCGCCGGGTGGCCACTGGATGGGCATTGCCGGCCAGGCTTCGCGACAGGCCAAGGCCTCCCTGGTGGAAAGCGCCGACGTCTACGCGCGCACGGCCCTCGCGCTGGCCGACGGCTTCATCGCCGCGTGGGAGGAGAAGTTCCGGTCGGGCGTCATTCGCCCGGAGACGGTGATCAACAACTACGTGGACGAGCAGTGGACGCCGCTGTTGCAGACGCCGCCCTTCCCGGAGTATCCCAGCGGCCACAGCGTCATCTCCACCTCGGCGGCAGAAGTGCTCACCAGCATCTTCGGCGCGAACTTCGCCTTTACCGACTCCGTCGAAGTGCCGTTCGGATTGCCGGTGCGCTCTTTCCCGAGCTTCGAGGCGGCCGCCAACGAGGCGGCCATCAGCCGGCTGTACGGCGGCATTCACTACCGGCAGGCCATCGAAGAAGGCCAGAAGCAGGGGCGTCGGGTGGGGCAGCACGTGGTGGCGCGCCTCGTGACCAAACCCGGCGCCGCCGTCGCTGCCCGGTGAACAGCGGCGCTGGGCCTTCGTGGCGCCGGTGGACTGGCGTCGTGGCTGCGGTCGCGGCCTTCGCCGCGTGCGGTGCGCCGCCCGGCGGAGATCGCCCCACGGCGGCCGACTCGGCGGCTGAGGGGCTGCCGCTTTTCGAGTCGCTGCCCGCGTCCCGTACCGGCATGGCCTTCGTCAACACGCTGCCGGAGGCGCCTGAGTTCAGCATCCTGAACTACCTGTACTACTACAACGGCGGCGGCGTCGCGGTCGGCGATGTGGATGGCGACGGACGACAGGACGTCTACCTCTCATCCAACCTCGAGTCGAACCGTCTCTACCGGAATCGCGGCGACTTCACCTTCGAAGACATCACCGCGCGCGCCGGTGTGGCCGGCCCGCCAGGATGGAAGACCGGCGTCTCGATGGCCGACGTCAATGGGGATGGCGCGCTCGATCTCTATGTGTCGGCGGTGAACTACCTCACCATGGCCGGACGCAACGTGCTGTACATCAACGACGGCACCGGCGTGTTCACCGACCGTACCGACGCCTACGGCCTCGCCTTCTCCGGTTTCTCCACGCACTCGCTGTTTTTCGACTATGATCGCGACGGCGACCTCGACCTGTATCTGCTCAATCACTCCGTCCATACGGAGCGACAGATCGGTGTGGCGGCCCGTCGCGATCAGCGACACCCGCAGGCCGGCGACCGTCTCTATCGCAACGACGGCGCGCGATTCACCGATGTGAGCGCGGCGGCGGGCATTTTCGGGGGGGTCGAGGGATTCGGTCTGGGAGTGGTGGCCAGCGATGTGAACCTCGATGGCTGCCTCGACGTGTACGTGGCCAATGACTTTCAGGAAAACGACTTCCTCTACCTGAACGACTGCCGTGGCCGCTTCACCGAAGTGGGCACGCAGGCCTTCAGCCATACGAGTCGCTTCTCCATGGGCGCCGATGCGGCCGACATGAACGACGATGGGCGTCCCGACATCATGACGGTGGACATGCTGCCCGAGCAGGAGTCCATCTTCAAGACCTCCGCGAGCTACGAAGGGTGGAATCTCTTCGACATGCGTCTCCGCGCCGGGTACAGTGTGCAGTACCCGCGCAATGCGCTGCAGCTCAATCGGGGAGACGGAACATTCGCCGAGGTGGCGCTGCTCGCCGGTGTTGCCGCGAGTGACTGGAGCTGGGGGCCCCTCTTCGCCGACCTCGACAATGACGGACGCAAGGATCTGTTCATCACCAACGGCATCTATCGCCGTCCGAACGATCTGGACTACATCAACTATGTCGGCAACGAAGCGGCGCAGGCGGCGCTCGCGCGTGGGGTGACCCGCGCCGAGAACCGGGAACTGCTGCAGCGCATGCCGCAGATTCCCCTGGCCAATCATGCCTATCGCAACGACGGAGATCTGCGATTCACCGACATGGCCGAACGGTGGGGGCTCGGCGAGAAGGGGTTCAGCAACGGATCGGCGTACGTGGACCTCGATGACGACGGTGCGCTCGACCTGATCATCAACCGCATCAACGCGCCAGTCGCCGTCTATCGCAACACGGCGCGCGCCAACGGCAACACCACGCACTGGCTGCAGGTGCGACTCGCCGGCAGTGGCCGCAACACCGACGGCATCGGCGCCAAGATCACGGCCGTGACCGGCGCGCATCGCCAGCTGCTCGAGCAGCAACCGGTACGCGGCTTTCAGTCGAGCGTCGATCGGCGCTTGCACTTCGGGTTGGGTGCGTCGGCCGTCGTCGATTCGCTCATCGTCGTCTGGCCCGATGCACGGTACGAAATTCGTACCAACGTGGCGGCAGACCGCTCCATCACGCTGCATCAGGACAGCAGCGCCGGCCAATGGCGGTATGCCCCCATCCGCCTGCAGCGGACGGCGGACGATGCGCCCGCCGTCGACGCGGCGGTGCCGCACCTCGAGAACGACTTTCTCGACTACAACCGCGAACCGCTCATGCCGCACGTGGTGTCAGCGGAAGGGCCCGCCCTCGCAGTGGGGGATGTGAACGGCGACGGGCGCGATGACCTGTATGTCGGCGGTGCCAAGTGGCAGCGCGGCACGCTGTTGCTGCAGCAGCGCACGGGCCGCTTCGCCGAATCGAGTGCGGCCACCTTCGCTGTCGACAGTACCGCAGAGGATGTGGACGCCACCTTCTTCGATGCCGATGGCGATGGGGATCTCGATCTCTATGTGGTGAGCGCGGGCAACGAGTTCTGGAGTGAGTTCGCGGAGTTGGACGACCGGCTCTACCTGAACGACGGCCGAGGCGCCTTCACCCGCGCCGTGAACGCCCTGCCGGCCGGTGTGCGCGAAAACGGCAGCACCGTGACCGCTGCCGATTTCGATGGCGATGGCGATCAGGATCTCTTTGTCGGCAGTCGCGTGGTGGCCCGTGAATACGGTCGGACCCCCACCAGCCACCTGCTGCGGAACAACGGTGCGGGGCAATTCACCGACGTCACCGAGTCCGTGGCTCCCGGCCTGGCACGAGCGGGGCTGGTGACTTCGGCACAGTGGGCCGACGTGAACGGCGACGCGCGCCCCGATCTCGTGGTGGTGGGCGAGTGGATGCCGGTGCGCATCTGGATCAATCGTGGTGATCGGCTCGAGGAGCAGGCCGCCGCCGGCGGACTCGCTGCGGCCAGCGGCTGGTGGAACAGCCTCTCCGTGGCCGACCTCAATGGTGATGGCGCACCGGATCTCGTGCTCGGCAATGCCGGCACCAACGGTGTTCTCCGGGCCTCGGCCAGGGAGCCGGTGCGCATGTACGTGCACGACTTCACCGGCACCGGCAGCACCAAGCAGATCATCACCCGCTTCGTGCAGGGCGTGGCGTATCCCCTGGCTGGCCGCGACGAGCTCGTGAAGCTCATGCCGGCCATCCGTGGGAAGTATCCTACCTTCACGGCCTTCGGCGCGAGTCGCCTCGAGGAGATCTTCGACCCGGCCGAGATCGCGAAGGCCGAGGTCAAGGAAGCGACCACCTTCGAGAGCGCAGTGGCCATCAACGATGGACGGGGGCGCTTCACGCTGCGCCCCCTGCCCGTAGCCGCGCAGCTGTCGATGACGTTCGCCACCCTCATCACCGACGCGAATGGCGACGGCCATCAGGACATCTTCCTGGCCGGCAACGCGTACGGCGTGCCGCCGGTGATCGGTCGCTACGACGCGTCGCGCGGTGTCCTGCTGCACGGCGACGGGGCCGGTGGGTTTCGCCCCGCCGAGGCGACGGTGTCCCCGACCATTGACGGGCAGGTGCGCGCGCTCGCTCCCGTGCGGCGCGCGGGCAAGCCCCCATGGATGGCCGTCGCGCGAAACGGCGCTCCCCTGCAGCTACTGACGTTTCCGCGCTCCTTTCTCCAGACACACGCCCAATGACCCGGCTGACCACACTCGACTACGTCGTGATGGCCATCTACTTCGTCGTGGTGCTCGGCATCGGCTGGGCACTGCGGCGCATGATGCGCACATCCACCGACTTCTTCCTGTCGGGTCGGTCGTTGCCCCCGTGGGTGACCGGACTGGCATTTCTCTCGGCCAACCTTGGCGCCCAGGAAGTCATCGGCATGGGCGCCTCCGGCGCCAAATACGGCATTGCGACCAGTCACTTCTACTGGATCGGCGCCATCCCGGCGATGGTATTCGTCGGCATCTTCATGATGCCGTTCTACTATGGCTCGAAGGCGCGCTCCGTCCCCGAGTACCTCAAGCTGCGTTTCGATGAGAAGACGCGCACCTTCAACGCGCTCGGTTTCGCAGCCATGACGATCTTCTCGAGCGGCATCTCCATGTACGCCATGGGGAAGCTGCTCAACCTGCTGCTCGGGTGGGATTTCAATACCAGCGTGCTGGTGTCGGCAGTCATCGTACTGGCGTATGTGACCCTGGGCGGACTCACCAGCGCCATCTACAACGAAGTGCTGCAGTTCTTCATGATCGTCTTCGGCTTCGCCCCTCTGGTGTGGGTGGGGCTCAAGCAGGTCGGCGGCTGGGACGGCATGACGAGCAAGCTGTCCGCCGCCGCGGTGCAGCGTGGCCTCCCCGAGTACGCCTACACCAACGTGTGGCAAGGCATGGGCTCGGCCACGACCAATTCCATCGGCATCGAATGGTTCGGCATGGTCATGGGGCTCGGCTTCGTGCTTTCGTTCGGCTACTGGTGCACCGACTTCCTCGTGGTGCAGCGCGCCATGGCCGCCGATTCCATGACGGCGGCACGGCGCACTCCCCTCATTGCCGCAGTGCCGAAGATGTTCTTCCCGTTCCTCGTGATCGTGCCCGGCATGATCGCGCTGGCCATGGGGGACAACATCATTCCCGCCAAGCTGACGGCCGCGGGAACGCCGCTGCTGGACACGAACGGCAACGTGGTGCTGGACTACGATCTGGCCACTCCAATGATGCTGGTGAAGCTCTTCCCCACCGGCATGCTGGGCCTGGGGCTCACGGCCCTCATTGCGTCATTCATGTCGGGCATGGCCGGCAATGTCACGGCGTTCAATACCGTGTGGACCTACGACATCTACCAGGCGCACATCAAGAAGCACGGCACTGACGAGCACTACCTGTGGATGGGGCGCGTGGCCACCGTGGGTGGGATCGCGCTGTCGGTGGCGGCCGCCTACGTGGCGGGCGCCTTCAACAACATCATGGAGTTGCTGCAGCTGGTCTTCGCATTCGTGAATGCGCCGCTCTTTGCCACGTTCGCGCTGGGCATGTTCTGGAAGCGCAGCACCGGGCATGGTGCGTTCTGGGGGCTGGTGGCGGGCACGGTCGCGCCAGCCATCCACCATGGGATCTCGTTGGCCAATGGCGCCACCCCGGGCGTGAAGGGGGGCTTCTTCGGTGTGGTCCTCAGGTATCCCAGTGAGATGGCGCAGACCTTCTGGACCGCGGTGGCGGCGTTCACGACCTGCTTTGTCGTGACGATCGTGGTGAGCCTCGCCACCCGGGCACGGCACGCGGCGGAGCTGGAGGGGCTGGTGTACTCGCTGACACCGCGGCCGGTGGACGATGTGAAGGCGTGGTACGAGAAACCCAGTGTCTTCGCCGTGGCCGTCATGCTGGCCATGGTGGCGCTCAACGTGATGTTCTACTGACCGGGAGCGACGACCATGAGTGGTGGCGCAGGGATGGATCTTCGCCTGCCGATCGGCGGGCTCTTCGTGGTGCTGGGCGTCATCCTCGGCACCTACGGCATCATGACCAACGGCGATACGGCCATGTACGAGCGGAGCGCCGGCGTGAACATCAACCTCGTCTGGGGCGGGGTCATGCTGGCCTTCGGCGCCCTGTTCCTCGCGCTGGCCCGGCGCGCGGCCAGGCGTTGAGCGAGGGGCCGTCGTCCGTGTCGTCAGGCCGGGCCGCGTCGCAGGCCGAACGCGGCATCGATCAGCCAATGTGCTGTTGCGCCCTGCGGCGCGATCAGGCGATGCTCGATGCCCAGGATGGTGTCGATGATCGGCTCCCAGGCGTCTCGGTTGCGGGCGAGACGCCGTTCGTGCGTGTCCCGGTGCGTGGCTTCGAGGAACACGCGCACGTCCAGGCCGTCGAGCATCAGCACATAGGTGCCCTCCACCACCAGCACCTGCAACGCCGAAAAATCGCGGACTTCCTCATCGAAGCGGTTGCCGGGGTAGTTCACCAGCGGCGCGCGTACCTCGTGGTGCCCCGCCCGAAACGCGGCAATGTGCTCGTCAATGAGCGACAGCTGCACCTCGTGCGGCCCCACGGCGCCGAGGTCGGCCAGCCGGAAGGCGTGGTTCGTGCGCGGTGGCCGGATGAAGTAGTTGTCCTGGTTGAGGAACGCCGTGGGAATGCCGCGGGCATTGAGCGCATCGGCCAGCTGGGTGGCCGTCGTACTCTTTCCACTGCCCGACTCCCCCGCCACGCCAATCACGAGCCGATGTCCGTCGAACGCGCCATCCGCGTCGAGTGCCTGGACGAGCCGGGTAACCGCGGTGGTGCTCAGGCCATCCATGTCCACGCCTCCGGGCCGCGCTGCCGCGCGAGATCGAGCAGCACGAAGCCGGTCGCGGTGTACGCCATGCCGGCCGTGCCCAGCGCTTCGCCCGTTTCGCCGTGGAAGTACTCCTCGAAGTCGAAATGCGTAAGGCGGAGGAGGTGAGCAACCGTGAGCGCGTGCAGGGTGCCGCTGGCGGTCACGCGCCCATGACGCGCGAACGCCACCCCCAGCCATCCCAGCCACACGGGCCAGATGCCGCCGTTATGGTATTCGTGGGGACGGTTGCGAAATCCATGCAGATGGTAGCCTGCCAGCGCGTCCCAATCACGATCCCCTTCGTGAATGACCGGCGAGAACGCCGGGACCAGCGCGCCGTGCGCGAGGAATCCCTGCTCCATCCCGTCGAGTATGCTTGCGCTGCGGTGCGGCAGCAGGTCGGCGATGGCGAGCAGGGCGCACGCCGCGAGGTCGAGGTGTTCGTCGGTACGCACCGGCGAGGTGGCAGCAACCGGAAACCGGCGAGGCCCGCCGTACTGCCAGTCGGTGGACGGCCAGTACCGCTCGTCGATGACACGGGCAATGGCCGCCGCCTTCTCGGCCCAGGCTGGCCTGCCGGCCAGCGGCGCCAGCAGGCGCAACCCCCAAGCGCGCAGAACCTGGTCGTACAGGATGTAGCCATCGAACGGATACTCGTCGGCCCAGTTGCCACCGGCCGGGACGTACACCAGGTGGCGGCCATTGTACTCGATGCCTTCGAGCAGGGCCACGACCCCCTCTACCGACTCGGCGAAGTCCTCGTAGCGGGCGTGGCCTCGCGCACACAGCAGCGCTACCCCCACCAGATACCAGGTGGCGGAATCGAAGCGTGGCGCGAGGGTGCCGAAGCTCACCTGCTGGCGCCCGTCCGGTCCCGTGCGGAAGTTGGACGCGATCTGACCCTGCGGTCCCTGCAAGGTCCGCAACTGTTCGAGCGTGCGCCGCAAGCCGGTCACGATCTGCTCGTCACCGACCGCCAGGCCGGCGACGCCCGCCATGATCGCGTCGCGCGCAAATACCGCCGCATAGTTGGCCACGGCGCTGCGTGACGCGAGGATGCCCTGCGGCGTGGCCAGTGCACGCAGCAGGACGATGGATTCGTCGAAAGGAAGTTGATCCTTCATGGAGAATCGATGGCAAGTACCGTGACTGCAGCGCCGACGCCGACGGCGGCCTCCACCGCGCCGAGGAAGCCGCATCTGTCGTTCCTGTCGATCGTGAACATGAACGTCGGCTTCTTCGGAATCCAGTACAGCTTCGGGTTGCAACAGAGCAACATGAGCCCGATCTACCGGTATCTGGGGGCCGACGAGGCGAGCCTGCCGCTCCTCTATCTGGCCGGCCCGGTCACGGGACTCATCGTGCAGCCCATCATCGGGGCCATGAGCGATCGCACGCTCAGTCCCCGAGGGCGGCGCACCCCGTACTTCCTCATCGGCGCCTTTCTCTGCTCGCTGTCGCTGTTGGCCATGCCCTTCAGTCGGACCTTGTGGATGGCTGCCGGCATTCTGTGGATTCTCGATGCCGCCAACAACATCACCATGGAGCCGTACCGCGCCTACGTCTCCGATCGACTGGATGATGCCCAGACCTCGCTCGGGTTTCTCACCCAAAGCGCCTTCACGGGACTTGGCCAGACCCTGTCGTACATCACGCCATCGCTGCTGGTGTTCCTTGGCATGAACCGGGATGCCGTGAACGACCGCGGTATTCCCGATATCACCATGCTGGCCTTTCTGATGGGCGCCGTCTTCTCCACGGCGTCCATCCTCTGGTCTCTCCGTCGGGTCCCCGAGTTGCCGCTCACGGTTGAGGAGCGCCAGCGGATCGAGCGCATGCCGCGGGGGGTCGGCCATACGTTGAAGGAGATCCTCGATGCCCTGCGGGAGATGCCCACGACCATGCGGCAGATGGTGGCAATGAAGTTCTTCCAGTGGTACGCGATGTTCTGCTATTGGATCTACATCGCCCCCGCGCTCGCACTCACGCTCTTCGACACCAAGGATCCCGCCTCGGCCGGCTTCCGTGAAGCCGGCCTCGTGACCGGTCAGGTGGGCGCTTTCTACAACTTCGTCGCCTTCGTGTCGGCGTTTGCCATGGTGCCCGTCACCCGACGCCTTGGCGCCAAGTGGATGCATGTGATTGCGCTGAGTGCCGCCTCCCTGGCGATGCTCGCCCTGCCGGCCATTGAAAGTCGGGCGCTGCTGTTCGTCCCCATGCTCGGCATCGGACTCGCGTGGGGGAGCATGATGGGCAACCCGTATGTGATGCTGTCCGATTCCATTCCCAAGGAGCGGGTGGGGGTATACATGGGGGTATTCAACATGTTCATCGTCATCCCCATGCTCATCCAGAACCTCACGCTGCCGCTGTTCTACGACACGCTGCTTGGCGGCAATCCCGCCAATGTGATTCGCCTCGCCGGGGCCTTGCTGGGGTGCGCCGCCGTGGCGTGCGCCTTCGTGTCGGTGCGCAAGGCACGGGTGACGGCCGCCTGATCGCCTGTGTCCCGACCACCATGCCCGGTCGTATCCGCGGAGGCGAACGTCGACGACGTGAGGGATCTCTCGAAGCGGGCAGGGGGCGGCGACTACCCGATACAGGACGGCGTGGCATGGACCAACGGGGGGGTGCTCACCCTGTCGCGGAAGGTCGCACCGCACGAGCGATGGCGCGGCACGACGGCACCCGAATCGAAACCGAAGGACAAGTGTAAGTCCGGCAAAGGTTTGCGCCTCGCGGGATTGTCAGACCCCGCCGCGACATTCCGTGCACCCTCCAACGTGGAGCTTGTGCATGGATACTGTATTGCAGCTCGACCACTTCGCGGTCGACGGGTCACAATCACCCAATGGCAACCCCGGTGTCATCGTCCGGGTCTTGCTCACCATCAGCGGCACGGCACCGCAACATGCGGCGCGCCCGCCCATCGGGCTCTCGTTCGTCATCGACCGCAGCGGCTCCATGGGCGGCGAACGGATCGAGGCGGCGCGCTCTGCCGCTGCCCGCGCCGTTGAACGCCTGCACCCCGATGATGTCGTCTCCGTGGTGGCCTTCGATGATCTCATCGAGACCGTTGCCATCCCCGATCGGCGCGCGCGCCATCAGCAGCTGGCGGCCATGCTGCAGCAGATCGACGCGCGCGGCTCCACGAACCTCAGCGGCGGCTGGCTGCGCGGGCGCGAGCACATGCAGCATGCGCTGGGCATGATCGGCAACCTGCCGGGCTCCTCACGTCGCATCCTGCTGCTCACCGACGGTCACGCCAACGCCGGCATCACCGAGGTGAGCACGCTGGTGGAACTGGCCCGCGCCGCCCGCAGTCTGGGGATCACGACGACCACGGTGGGGATCGGCGAGGGCTACGACGACGCGCTGCTGCGCGCCATGGCCGATGCCGGAGGCGGCAACGCCTGGTACATCGAACGACCCGACCAGTCGCAGGATGTGCTGGCGGAGGAGCTGGGCAATCTCCTCTCGATCTGTGCCCAGGGTGTGGTCGTGCAGCTCTCGCTGGAAGACGCCGTCGCGGTGGTCGTGGTGCACTCCGATTGGAGCACCTCCCATTCAGCGCCAGGCACCGCGGTGTTCGACCTGGGTGATCTCTATGCGGCAGAACCCAAGCCTCTGCTGCTCGAACTGTTCGTCCCGCAGGACCGCCTCGCGAGGCATGCGTTACATCGTGCCGCCATCGCCACGGTACAGGTGAGTGCCGACGTGCTCACCGCCAGCGGGAGCGTGGAACGCCGCATCACGCGACTGCCCATTGCCTCGTCACTGGAGGGGCAGCGTCATCTCGAACCCGACGTCGAATTCGCCATCCTGCTGGCCCGGGCGGCCAAGGCGCGCGAGACGCCCGCGCAACACCAGCGCGAGGGGAAGGCCGACGAGGCCACGTTGGTGATGCGCACGGCCGAAGCCGATCTCATCAACAGCGCCCTGGCCATCCATCCGCAGTTCGGCGCCAACCTTGCGGCGCAGGCTGCCGACATGGCCGCATTGGCCGAGAAATACGCACAGCGCACGTACTCGGAAATGGACGCCAAGTACCAGCTGCAGCGCACCTACAATCAGCGGCGCGGCAAGAAGGCGTACGACGAACTGCTGCAGCGCAAGCCTCCCGAATGACGCCGATGTTGTGCCATTGAATGCGCGGTATTGCCGTACCGGTGCGGAGCGCACGTCGCGTGCTCCGCACCGGGCGGAGCCCCCGCGCGTGGCGATGCGTGGCTGTTCAGGTCACCAGCAGCGACGCCACGAATCGTGCATCGCTGGGCGCCAGCGGGAGTGCGGCCAATGTCACCAGTGTGCCCCACGTGAGCGCCTCGTGTTCCAGTGCGCGCGGCTCTCCCGCGATGCGCGTTGGCAGGAAGACGATATCGTAGGGTGAGTCCGGATCGGCAATCACCATTGCCGGCGCATCGACGTGAACCACCGCCACGCCCAGCTCCTCCTGCAGCTCGCGCCCGATGGCGTGATGATCCGACTCGCCAGGCTCGCACTTGCCGCCGGGAAACTCCCACAGGCCGCCATGACGCTTCGTCACCGGGCGCTGGCACACCAGGAACTCCTCGCCACGGCGAATGACGGCCGCTACCACCCGGATGCGCAGGCCGCCGACCTCGCCGGTCACCGTGCGGCGGGCGTCATGGCGTAACCACGGCGAGGTACTTGTCGTACCACGCGAGATAGCGGTCGTACCGGTCACGCACGAAGCTCGGCCGCGAGATGCCGTGGAACTGCCCCGGGTACACGATCAGCTGCGTGGGGACACCCAGCGACTTGAGGGCCTGATACATCTGCTCACTGCCGGCAATCGGCACGTTGAAGTCCCTTTCCCCGCCCATGAAGAGCGTGGGCGTCCGGATGCGATCCGCCTTGTAGAAGGGGTAGCTCACCTTTTCCCACACCTTCGGGTTCTTCCACGGGGCACCGAGTTCGTTCTCGTACTGGAAGATGTACTGGTCACTGCCGTACATGCTCGTCTGCAGCGCGCTGCCCGCACCGCTGGTGGCCGCCTTGAACCGCGTGGTGGTGGCAATGGTGTAGTCGGTGAGAATCCCCCCGTAGCTCCACCCGCCGATCCCCAACCGGTTCGGGTCCACGAAGCCAAGCGACAGCACGTGATCCACGCCGGCCAGCAGGTCCTGCACTTCCTTGTTGCCCCAGTCGGCAAAGATGGCCTTCTTCCACGCCTGACCACGTCCACTGCTGCCGCGGTAGTTCACCTGCAGCACCACGTAGCCGTTGGCGGCGAACAGCTCGCGTTCGAACTGGAACAGGTGCTGGTCCTGGCCATTCGGTCCGCCGTGAATGCGCAAGAGCAGCGGATACTTCTTCGTGGCGTCGAAGCCAACGGGCTTGGTGAGCAGTGCCCCCACGGTGAGCCCGTCCCGGTTGCGAAACTGCACGTCCTCGGTGGTGCCCAGCTGCAGCGCCGCGAAGGCGCTGTCGTTCACGTGCGTCAGTGCGCGCAGGGCACCGTTGGCCCACGCAAACACTTCGGCCGAGCGTTGCGCCGTTCCGGTGTTCAACACGGTGCGCCCGCTGGAGGCGACATCGTACGACGTGACTACGCGCCGTCCGTCCGCCAACCGGGTCACCGCGCCCGTGCCGACATCCACCTGGGCGAGGTGCTGGGCACGATCGTCACCCACGAGGAACCGCAGCGACGTGCCATCTGCCGACCAGGACAGTTGACTCACGTCCCGATCGAGCGCGGTCGTCAGCAGGCGCGGCGCACCACCGTCGGCGGAGACCACCGCGATGGTGTTCTGCGTGTACGCCGAGAGTTCGGGCTCACTGGCCTGCAGGTAGGCGATCCGGGTACCATCGGGGCTCCACACCGCACCAGCATCCGGCCCGCGCCACGTGGTCAGCGTGCGCGGCGTGGCGCCGGCCACGGCGTCCACCACGAACAGGTCGCTGTTGTTGGAGCGATCAGGGTCGCCCTCGGTGCGTTCACTCGTGAACACCAACCGTGTGCCATCGGGTGACCAGCGCACCTGGCGATCGTCGAAGTCGCCGCTGGTGATCTGCACCACCTGCTTCGTGGCCACGTGCACCACGTGAATGTGGTCACGGCGGCGATCCAGATAGCCATCGCCGTCGCGCTTGAACGCGTACCGATCGATCACGATGGGCTTGGGGGTGCGCGACCGCAGCGAATCCGGCTTGCCGTCGTCGGGATCCGGATCATGTGACACCAGCGCGATGCGCGTGCCGTCGGGCGACCACTCGTACTCGCTGACCCCACCCTTGAGCTCGGTGAGCCGCACGGCCTCACCGCCGGCGCGATCGAGCAGCCAGATCTGCCCGCCTTTCGACTCGTACCGCCCCGAGACGAACGACAGGTAGCGATTGTCCGGGCTCCAGCGGGGGTTGCTTTCCCCCTCCGGCGAGCCGGCCATCTTGATGGTGCGGGTCCCCTCCCAATTCACCATCCACACATCGCTGTCACTCCGATCCTTCGCCGAGTCCACCGTCACGACGGTGTAGGCGATCCACTGCCCGTCGGGGGAGATGCGGCCGGCGCCTACGTCACGCAGGCGGTAGAGATCGGTGGAGCGCAGGGGGCGGGGGAGCGTCGACGGCGAGGGTGCCTGCCCGTGGGCAATGGTCGGCACGCCCGCGATCGCGAGCGAGGCGAACAGGGCGAGTCCCAGCGAGAGCGAGAGCGTATGGCGCATTGGGGGTTCCGGAAAGGACGGAGAGCGACGACCGGCGGCCGCAACCGTGGCAAAGATATCGCGCACACGGCTGTCCGGGTTCTGCCCATGGCCGGCCACGCCACGTGCCCGTAGCGTTGTCTCATGGCCGCCGACACCCTATTCCGCGCCAGGGGGCTGACCAAGGTCTATGGGACCGGTACCGCCCAAGTCGTGGCGTTGCGCGCCGTCGATCTGGACCTCGTCGCCGGCGAGTTCGTCGTCATCCTCGGGCCCTCGGGGAGCGGGAAGTCCACCCTGCTCAACATCCTCGGCGGCCTCGATGTCCCGAGTGCCGGGGACGTGACTTTCCGCGATCATGTGCTGACCGGCGCCTCTGAAGACGCCCTCACGCAGTATCGCCGCGAGCACGTGGGTTTCGTCTTTCAGTTCTACAATCTCATCCCCGGACTCACGGCGCTCGAGAACGTGCAGCTGGTCACGGACCTCACCCGGAATGACCCGCATGGGCGTGGCGCCGAAGATCCCGCCGAGGCGCTCCGTCTCGTCGGCTTGGGTGACCGGCTCGATTTTTTTCCGGCCCAACTGTCGGGCGGGGAGCAGCAGCGGGTGGCCATTGCCCGCGCCGTGGCCAAACGCCCCGACGTACTCCTGTGTGACGAGCCAACCGGTGCTCTCGACTTCGAGACCGGCAAACTGGTGCTCGATGCCCTGCGCCGGGCCAATCGCGAACTGGGAACCAGCGCGGTGGTGATTACCCACAACGTGGGCATTGCCGCCATGGCCGACCGCGTGCTTCGCATGCGCAGTGGCGCCGTGATCGAAACGTCCGTGAACGCGTCGCCGTGTGAACCGGCGCAACTCTCGTGGTAACGACCGTGTCGCGCCCGCCGCCTCCGTCCAGGATCTCGATGCTCACGCGCAAGGCGTGGCGTGACGTCTGGCATCAGCGCGGCCCCTCCATTGCGATCGCCATCGTGGTCATGGTTGGCGTGGCGAGCTTCGTGGCCATGCAGTCCATGGTGCCGCATCTGCGCGGCTCGCAGCAGCGCTACTACCAACAGGCGCACTTCGCGGATCTGTGGGTGTCGGTCTCGCGGGCTCCCGACGCGCTCGCCGCCGACTTGCGCGCCATCCCCGGTGTGGACGCCGTGGAAACGCGCGTGGCCGAAGATGTGGTGCTCGAGGTGCCCGGACTTCCCGGCCCCGCCACAGGTCGCGTGATGAGTCACCCCGCCGGTCGTGAGCTGGCGGTGAATCGGCTGCGCCTGCGCACCGGGCGGCTCATGTCCTCCCTGCGCGATGACGAGGTCGTGATCAGCGACGGGTTTGCGACGGCCAACGGCCTCGCCACGGGGGACACGCTCGGAGCCGTACTCAACGGGCGCTGGCGCCGTCTCGAGGTGGTGGGCGTTGCCCTCACGCCGGAATACGTCATGGAAGTGCAACCCGGCGCCTTCTTTCCCGACAACCAGCGCTATGGTGTGCTCTGGATTGCCGAGAGGGCTGCCCAAGCCGCCTTCGGACTTCAGGACGCGTGGAACGAGGCCACGCTCACCCTCGACCGGACGACCTCCGAAGCCGCCGTGATCGAGACCGTAGATGCTCTGCTGGCGCGGTACGGCTCACTCGGCGCGCACGGGCGCAACGAGCAGCTCTCCCACCGATACCTGACGGACGAAATCCGACAGGCGGCGGCGTTCGGTACCGCCGCGCCCCTGATCTTTCTCGGGGTCGCCGCCTTCCTCGTGAATCTCGTTCTGGCTCGCGTGGTCGCGGCCCAGCGTGAGCAGATCGGCATGATGAAGGCCTTCGGCATCTCCAACGGGATGTTGATGCGCCATTACGCGCTGATCGCCTTCACGCCGGTGCTGCTCGGTGCCGTCGTCGGCACCGGGCTTGGCCTGTGGTTCGCCGGCGTGCTCGCGGAACTGTATTCGCAGTACTATCGCATGCCCGACGCGACGTTCACCCCGCGTGCGGGTACCATCGCGGTCGCGTTTCTCGTGACCGGTCTTTCGGCGCTGATCGGTACCGTGGGGGCCGTCCGACGGGTCGTACGACTGCCCGCGGCGGAGGCCATGCGGCCGGAGGCACCGCTGCGCTTCCGGCACAGCTGGTTCGACGGGTCGTGGGTGCATCGACGTCTCTCCCCCATGGCACGACTCACCGTACGCAGCATGCTCCGTCGTCCCGCGCGGGCGGCGCTGGCCACCCTGGGCATGGCGCTCGGCGTCGCCGTGGTCATGGTTGGCGGGTACGCGTACGATGCCATTGCGGTCATGCGCGATGTGCATTTCACCGAAATACAGCGGGAAGACGTAGCGGTCACCTTTGCGCGAAGCGAGGGTGACGAGGCACTTCGTGAATTGGCGCACCTGCCCGGGGTGCTCCGGGTGGAGCCACTCTGGTCCCTGCCGGTAACGCTCCGGCACGGTCCCCGCGAACGGCGTGCCGCCATCACGGCACTCACGCCACGAGCCCGGTTGCGGCGCGTGGTGGACGGCGCGCGGCGCGAGAGAACGATACCAGGCGAAGGACTGCTGATGTCCACCGCGCTCGCTGAACTCCTCGCGGTCGGCGCCGGCGATTCGGTGCAGGTGCAGGTGCTGACCGGTGAGCGGCGCGTTCGTACGCTGACGATCGGGGCGCTGGTGAACGATCTGATCGGCACCGGCGTGTGGATGGGGCGGGAGGGGATGGTGCTGCTGGCCGGCGGCACCGCGTACGACGGCGCCGTGCTTGCCGTGGACCCGACGCAAACGGACCGGCTCATCGCGCAGCTGCGGCGCACCCCCGGCGTGGCCAGCGTCGGCGAGCGCGCCGATGTCCTCGCGAGCTTCGACAAGGTGATGCGCGACAGCTTCGGGGTAACGTTGCTCGCCTTGCTAGGGTTCGCCGTCGTGCTCTCCATGGGCGTGGTTTACAACACGGCGCGCATCTCGCTCTCCGAACGGGGGCGAGAGCTTGCCAGCCTTCGCGTGCTCGGATTCTCGCGACAGGAAGTGGCCACCATGCTGTTCGGTGAACTGGCCGTCCTTGGCGTGCTCGCCATACCACTCGGCTTCGCCCTCGGTGCGGCGCTTGCCGCGGCCATGGCAGCCGGCATGAGTTCCGAGCTCTTCCGGCTGCCGTTCACGCTGTCACCGCGTACCTATGGCTGGTCGGTGGTGGTGCTGGTCATTGCCGGCGTGGCCTCCTCTCTCCTGGTGCGACGGCGTCTGGATCACCTCGACCTCGTCGCCGTTTTGAAGACCCGCGAATGACCACGCAACAGCGATCCCCTGGAGGGTGTGCATGGTGAAGAAGCGACACGTATTGGTGCTCAGCGGTGCGGTGGTGCTTGGCGCCGCGACGTGGTGGTGGGTGCGGCGCCCACCGGTCCTCACCGTCGAGATCGCGCTGGCGAGCGTGGGGCCACTTCGGGTCACGATCGAGGAGACGGGGACCACGCGGGTGCGCGCCCATACCGACGTGAATGCCCCGGTTGGCGGACGCTGGGTCCCGGCCCCTGTGAAGGAAGGCGATGTGGTGAGCGCCGGGACCCGCCTTGGCATACTCTATCCGGCACCGCTGGATGCATCGGCGCGGCAGCAGGCCACGGCGCGCGTGGGAAGTGCGGGCGCGTCCGTCGCCGAGGCCGAGTCGAGGCGGACCGCTGCCCGCACGGCGCTGGAAGAGGCGCGCCGCGCACAGGGCCGCGCCGAGGCGCTGGGCACCGCCGGCGCCATCGCGCCGCAGGATATCGAGCGGGCGCGCGACGCCGTCGTGCTGAGGGAGAGCGACGTCCGGGCCGCTGACGAGCGACTCCGCGTGGCGCGCTATGACCTCACCGTGGCGCGCGCGGCGCTCGAGGGGGCCACCGGTGCCTCCAGCGGCCTCGCCCTGTTCGCGCCCATGAACGGGGCCATCCTGGCCATTGCGGAAGGACACGAGCGTGTCGTGCCGGCGGGAGCACGCCTGCTCGAGATCGGCGAGCCGCGTGACATCGAGGTGGTCGTTCCGCTACTCACCGCCGACGCGCTGCGCGTACAGGAAGGCGCGAGCGCCCACCTTTCCTTCGGCACTGCGGTGTCGGCTTCGGATGGGCAGCGCACCGATACCGTGGCCGGCCGGGTCGTGCGCATCGAACCGTCGGCCTACACCCGCATGTCTGCACTCGGCGTCGAGGAACAGCGCGTCAATGTGGTCGTCAGTGTGCCCGCCACTGCCGTACACGTTGGTGACCGTTTTCGCGCCGATGTCCGGATTACCGTCCGGGAGGCAGCTCGTGTGCTGCGGGTACCGGCGAGCGCACTCACGCGCGATGGCGCAGCATGGAACACCTGGGTGGTTGCGCGCGGCCGAGCCGACCGTCGCCTCGTGCAACTCGGTGAACGGGGAACGGACCAGGTTGAAGTGCGGGCCGGACTCCAGCCAGGGGACACCGTGGTCCTGTTTCCCGGAGACCGATTGCAGGCCGGTGCACGGATTCGCGTGGCCCGAACCACGCCAACGCCGCCCTGACCCCGCCCAGCTGAACGTCACGGTCACGCGGACACCAACCGCGCGCGATACCGCAGGGCGCGTGGCGATTCCTGTCAGGGCTTGGCGGGCGTCACGCGCGGTGCATACAACTCGAGATCGCGCCCCATGAGCAACGTGGCCAGCACGACGCTGGCGCTGATCCAAAACGGGCTCTGCTTGCCGAAGGTATCGAAGGCCACGCCAAGGATCACCGGAAACGCCACGCGGGTGACTCCGCCGAAGGTCTGCTGCACCCCCATGTAGAGGCCACGCTCGGCGCTGCTCACGATGCGCGACAGCATGGCTGTCACACACGGGAACGTGAACGCCGTGCCGAGCGGGAGCATGCCCACCGCCAGCGCCAGCAGGGAGAGGTTGGGCGCGAACGAAAGCCCCACCAGGCCGCTGGCCAGCAGCAACAGGCCGATGCGACTGAGCTGCGGCTCGCCCACCTTGTCCACGAGGCGTCCCAGCATGAGCGCGCGCACCACCACACTCAGCACGCCGATGTACATGAAGAAGTAGCCGATCGTGGCTTCCGTGACGCCGAAGCGGTCGGCAAGAAACAGGGCGAGAATTGCCGTGGTGCCCTGAAAGGCACCGATCGCCAGCGCGTAGATCAGGATGAGTCGTGACGCCGGCTCGCTGGGATGGCTCACCACCCGCATGACCGCTTCGCGCGACCCCTTCGGTTTGGCCTTGGTCCCGTCACCGCCCGGTTTGCGAATCTCGGTCAGGTACTTCGATGCGAAGATCATGTTCACCACACACAACCCGGCAGCCACCAGCCCGGGGGTGTTCTTGCTCCAGAGCTGCACCCACGAACCGATCACCGGACCCAGCGCCACGCCGGCATTGGTGGCCGCGGAAAGCCAGCCAAGACTCTTCGCGCGGTCCTCGGGGCGTGTCGCATCGGCGACGTACGCCTGAATGACGCTTACGGTCCCGCCCCCCGCGCCCTGCACGATGCGGGAGAGAAACAGCAGCCACAGACTGTCCGCGTACGCGAACACCACGTAAGCCACCGCGCTGGCCCCGAGCCCCACCATGAGCGCCGGGCGGCGCCCGTACTTGTCGCTGAAGCGCCCCCACACCGGCGCGCTCAGCAGCTGCGCCACACTGAATGAACTCACCAGCAGCCCGACCACGGCACCGCCCGCACCGAGCGTCTTGGCGTAGAAAGGGAGCAGCGGCAGGATCATCAACAGGCCCAGCATGTCGATGAACGCCGTCACCATCAGGACCGCGAGTTTGCCGAACGCCGACTTGCCGTCGTCGATGGGGTGTTCGTCGGTGTGGGAATGCGGTGCGCTGCGCTGGCTCACGAGGCGGGGTCAGTCGGTCTTGCCAAGAGCGGCCGGGGCCACGCTGCGCCCCACCACACCCGCCAGAGCCACGATGGTCAGCAGGTAGGGGATCATTTCCACGAACTGGCTTGGCACCAGCTGCGCCCCCTGCAGCTGAATCTGCAATGTCTCGGCAGCGGCGAACAGCAGGCAGGCCGCGCCCACGCGGACCGGCTCCCAACGACCGAAGATCACGGCGGCGAGGGCAATGAAGCCGCGGCCCGCCGTCATGCCGTCGGTGAACTGATGCTGGTCGAGCGCCAGATAGGCGCCCCCGAGACTCGCCAGCGCACCGGCCAGGTAGAGCCCCTTCAGGCGCATGGGGTTCACGGCCACGCCCAACGTGGCCGCCGCCTCAGGCTTCTCCCCCACGGCCCGCGCGCGCAGTCCGAACGGCGTGCGATACAGGAGCCAGGCCAGCGCCGGCAGTACAGCCAGACCGATCCAGACGACCGGATTGAGGAAGCTCGCGAACATGGCGTTCCCCACTCCCTCGCCGCCAAAGCCCGGTACGCGCGGGGAGTTGCTCGAACTGTCGAACACCAGGCGCAGGAAGTACCGCGTGCTGGCGGCCACGATAAGGTTGATGGCCACCCCCACCACCACCTGGTTCGCCCGGAACCGAATCGTGGAGACGGCGAGCAGGCTGGTGATGATGCCACCGGCAACGAGCGCGCCCAGCAGCCCGGCCCACGGGCTGTTGCCATAGTAGCTCCCGAGTGCCGCGCCGAAGGCGCCCGACAGCATGAGCCCCTCGAGCCCCAGGGCGATGATCCCCACCCGTTCCGACATCACACCGCCCGCCGCCGCAAGCAGGTAGGGGACGGCAATGCGAATGGTCTGCAGCAGAAAGGCGAGCAGGATCATGCGCCGGCCCTCGTGGCGCCGGACGGGTCTCGGCGGGCCAGCGAGGCCGTGACGCTCGCGGCCGCCGCACGGATCTGCTGCTGCACTTCGGGCACGGCGGTGGCCACCGACAGAATGACGGCCGCGGTGAGAATGTCGGTGAGCTGCTTGGGCACCACGGCGTTCACGGCCAATCCGCCCTGCGAGAGCGTGGCGAACAGCAGCGCCGCCGCGAGAATGCCGAACGGATGATTCCGCCCCACCAGCGCCACGGCAATGCCGAGAAATCCGGCGCCCCCCGCAAACCCTTCTTCGTAGTAGCCCTTGTAGCCCAGCACGAAATTGACGCCGCCCAACCCGGCCAGCGCGCCGGACACGACCAGACTTACGAGCCACACGCGCGGTACCCGAACCCCGCCGTACTCTGCCGCGTCCGGCTGCAAGCCGACGGCGCGCAGTTCATAGCCACGCTGCGTGCGGAAGAGATACCACCAGCTCACCGCGGCGGCGCCAAGGGCAAGCAGCAGCGTGAAGTTGACGGCACTGCCGCGAAACATCGGGAAGGCGTCGGCCAGTCGGGGCACGGTGCCCGCCGCGATATCGGGAGTGCGCAGCGTTTCCGGCAGGTGCAGCTTGGCGGACACGATCCAGTTGAGCAGGGCCAGCACGATGAAGTTGAGCATGATCGTGACGATCACTTCACTGGCGCCGAACCGCGCGCGCAGGGCCCCCGGCACGGCGCCCGTGGCACCGCCCACCAGCATGGCGGCCCCGACGCACAGGGGAACGGCCACAACCGCGGGGGTCGCGGCAGGCAGTACCAGCCCCACCACGGCGGCACCGAATCCGCCGGCCGCGAGCTGTCCCTCGGCCCCCACGTTGAAGAGGCCAGCGCGCCCTGCTACCGCGAACGCCAGACCGGTGCAGGTGAGGGTCGTGGCCTTGTAGAGCACCTGGCCAATGCCATAGGCGTTGCCCCACGTTCCCTTCACGAGCAGCGCCCACACCGCCGCCGGGGATTCGCCGAAGGAGAGAATGAGCAGGTCCCCCAGCACCGCGGCGAGGCCAAGGGCCACCACGGCGGGCAACACGGCCTCCAGCACACGGGCGCCGCGCAACGATGGTGTGGCCGTATCGCTCATGCTGCCGCTCCGGTCATGAAGGGGCCGAGCTGCTCGGCCGTGCAGCCGGCGGCCGGCTGCACCGCCACGAAGCGGCCGCCATACATCACGGCGATGCGATCGGAGAGCGCCAGCACCTCCGGCAGGTCGGCACTCACCAGCAGGATCCCCTTGCCGGCGTCACGCGCCGCGCGCAGCTGTGCGTGGATGAATTCGATGGCGCCCACGTCCACTCCGCGCGTGGGCTGCGCGGCCAGCAGGACGCTGAAGGCGCGTCCCATTTCCCGCGCAATCACGATCTTCTGCTGGTTGCCACCCGAGAGCGCGCGCGCCGGCAGCGTTGCCAGCGGCGGTCGGATATCGAAGCGCTGCACCTGCTCGGCCGCGTGCATGGCGATGCGTGCCTGATCGAGTCCGCCGCGGCCGCCGAAGTGATGCTGTCGACCCAGAATGAGGTTGTCCGCGATGGAATAGTCGAGCACCAGCCCTCGCCGATGGCGGTCCTCCGGGATATGCGACAGGCCGCAATCGGCGCGCTCACGCACCGACAGGCGGGTCAGATCGTGCGTCCCCAGGCGCACCTGTCCCGCCTGCGGCTCACGCAGGCCGGCGATGGCCTCGAGCAACTCCGTCTGTCCGTTGCCCTCCACGCCGGCAATCCCCAGGATTTCCCCCGCGCGCAGGTCGAACGACAGGTCGAGCACGGCCGGGGTGCCGCGGTCGCTGCGTACCCGCAGGCCGCGGACCTGCAGCACCGGCTCGGCCGCCGCGCTGCCGGTGGCCGCGGCACCGTGCGCCGAGCTGTCGCGCACGGCGCCAACGGCATCGAGATGCAGGTTCACGTCGCGCCCCACCATCGCGCGCGCAATGTCACGCGGCGTTACCCCCTTCGTGGCAAAGCGCGAGACGGTCGTCCCGGCGCGCATGACGGTGATGTGATCGGACACGGCAACGACTTCATCGAGCTTGTGCGTGATGAGCACCACGGTGCCACCGTCCTCGCGCAGGGTGCGCAACACGCCCCAAAGCTCCTGGACCTCCGGCGGCGACAGGACGGCGGTGGGCTCGTCGAGAATGAGCACGCGCGCTCCGCGATAGAGCGCCTTGAGAATCTCGACGCGCTGTGCCTCACCCACGCTGAGATCGGCAATGCGTGCCCGTGGATCCACGTGCAGTCCGCAGCGGCGGCACAACGCGTCCACCTCGACCACGGCCCGGTGCAGGTCGATCGTCATTCCCTTGAGTGGCTCGCTCCCCAACACCACGTTCTCCGCCACCGTGAGGGTGGGCACGAGCATGAAGTGCTGATGCACCATGCCCACGCCGGCCGCAATCGCCTGGGTGGTCTTCCACCCGGTGACGTTGCGCCCATTCACTTCCACGGTGCCGCCGTCGGGCTGGTACAGTCCCGCCAGCACGCGCATGAGGGTACTCTTGCCGGCGCCGTTCTCGCCCACCAGCGCATGAATTTCGCCGCTCGCCACCTCGAGCGACGCATCCCGGTTGGCCACCACCGCACCGAACGTCTTGATCACGCCGGCCATGCGGATGGCTGGTGTGCCATGGCGTGCGGTACTCATCGCGACTCCGCGCGGCTGGACGGCACGGCGATGCGTCCCGCCACGATGTCCGCGGTGAGCGAATCGAGTCGCGCCCGCACGGCGGGAGGGATCAGCGCGCGATTGTTGTCGTCGTAGATGTACCCCACGCCGCGTTCGGCCAGGCCGAATTGCTGTACGCCCCCGGTAAACGTGCCGTCCTTGACCGATTGCACCGCCGCGACCACCGACGCGTCGATCCCCTTGATCATGCTGGTCAGGATGAAGCCCGGGGCTTCGGTGTACTGATCCGCATCGACCCCGATGGCGAGCTTGCGGGTGGTGCGCGCGGCTTCGAAGACGCCGAGGCCGGTGGAGCCGGAGGCATGGAAGATCACGTTCACGCCCTGGTTGTACATTGCCAACGCCATCTCCTTGCCGCGGCCAGGATTGCGGAACGCTTCGGGGGTGACGCCGGCGTAGTTGGCGATGACCGTGCAGTCGGGGCACACGTGCCGGACGCCCGCGCGATAGCCGGCCTCGAACTTGTGGATGAGGGCGATGTCCATGCCGCCCACGAAGCCCACCTGCTTGCTCTTCCCCACCAGCGCCGCGAGCGCGCCCACGAGGAACGACCCTTCTTCCTCGCGGAACTTGAGCGCGCGCAGGTTGGCCGGCAGCGGCAGCGGGCTGCCGGTGGAATCCAGCGGCACCGACATGTCCACGTTCGCGAAGCGCACGTTGGGATACTCGCGCGCCAGTGCGAGCACGTCGTCGGTGAAGATGAAGCCCACGCCGATCACGAGGTCCATTCCCTCGGCGGCCAGCAGGCGCAGTCCGGCTTCGCGGTCGGATCCTTCGCCGGGCTCGATATACGTCACGCGGGCGCCCAGCTCACGCTCGGCGCGCTCGCCGCCCAGGTAGGCGCCATCGTTGAAGGACTTGTCCCCGCGGCCGCCCACGTCGAATACGATGCCGACATCGAGGCCATCGGTCGTGTCGGCCACCGTGGCACCGGCCGGCCGGATGGTGAGCAGCGCGAGGTGGGCGAGGAGGAGCGCCCCGATCAGAGAGAGGGTGCGGCGCATGGCCCCGAAGGTTCGCCGTCCGGTGCTCCCGCCGGAAGCCCTTGCCACCACGAGAACGGGCCACGGGGGATACCCGTGGCCCGTGCTCGTGGCGCCCAACCGGCGAGGGCGGCCGCCTACTTGATCGGCTTGTACCGGTAGGCGTAGATCTTCTGCCCGGTCGCCTTGAGTTCCACGTTCTTCCGGTCGCCCTTCTTCAAGGCCCCCGTTTCCGCGGTGGCGCTGGCCACCAGGGTGCCGGCTTCATCGAGGAACTCCGCCGTCACCGTGTAGGAACCGGTTGCGGCTACCTGCTCGAGGGCCAGCGTCAGCGTGGCCTGCTCGGCCCCGCGCGAGAAGCCCGCCACCTCCACCTTGACCGGCAGGTTTTCGGCGTACGTCTGGTACTTCACGAGCGAATCGGTCCAGGCCTTCTTCTCGGCCGGCAGCTTGGCCGACTTCCCCATCCCCTGAGACGCATAGGCGAAGAACATCCAGGCGTCGTAGTTGTTGGGGTCCAGTGCCACCAGCTTGCGGCTCGGCTCGAACATGTCCTTGAAGCGATCCTTGCCGTACAGGGAGGCGGCGAAATTGCGCAGGCCGTCACGGCTGTTCGGATTCTTCTTCACCGACGCCTCGAACAGCTTGAGCGCGTCGTCGCTCTTGTTCGCCCGCGTGGCGATCACCCCGCCCACGGCGAGCGTCATGTCGCTCTGCTTGTCGGGATTGGCGAGCATCTCGGCGTACACCTGCCCCATGCTCGCCGTGTCCTTCGACAGCGTGAGCGCTTCGGCCCAGTTGTTGTAGTGGTTCGGCACGTCCGGGCTGTCGGGCGCATTGGCGATGAGCGCCTTGAACGACCCGGCCGCGTCCTTGGCCAAGGCAACCTGGTCGGCACCCTGGGCACTTCCCGCCAGCTCGAGCTGCGTCATGGCCACGTAGTACATGGAGCCGCTCTTGAGGTCCCGGTACGACGTATCGGTGCCCGCCCGCTCGATGACGTGGCGCCAGTGCATGATGGCCGCCTTCTTGTCGTTCTTCTGGTTGGACACGTTCGCCAGCACATAGTGCGCGTACGGGCCATCGCTCAGCAGCATCGACCGCTTGGCATAGTACTCGGCCGAGTCGAGCTTCCCGGCGCTCGAGGCCGTCAGCGCCGCCTGTGTCTGGGCCAGCCACAGCTCGTTCTGGCGCTGCGCCTTGATGTCGGCTTCGCAGGCCGGCGAGGCGGCAACGATGGCCTTGTAGGCCGCGTCCACCGCCGTCACGAGATCGATCGTTTCCGTGGGGTTGCTGACCAGCCCGATGCTGCTGCGCACCGGCACCGCCGACTGGCCGGGCTCGAGGGCCCACATCTTGTACACTTCACTGAGCATGAAGTGGTAGCCGGTCAGGTTCTTGGCGTACCGCTCCGGCTTGGTGTCGAGCTCCTTCGCCATGGTCGCCAGCAGCTTCTTGCGCTGCTCGGCGTTCTGGGACGACTTGGCCTGCTGGTACGACAGCGACAGCATCGCCAGCTCCTTGGGCTGGTTCACATCGATGTTGCACGACGCCGATACGCCGCCCGGCTGGGCGACGGCCGTCGCGGGGACAGCAGTGGTGAGCGACGCCGCGGCCGCAGCACCAGCGATGAACGTCAAACGCATGACGTCTCCTGAAAGCGAGAGAGCAGGGGAGTCCGGCCGGGGTCCCGGCCAGGGGTTCAGTTGGGGACCAGATGTCCTTTGATTGAAACTACTATGACCGAACGGATCCGCACCCGGTTCCTGGTGATTGGCAGCGGAGTGGCGGGATTGCACACGGCCTGGCGGGCCTCCGCCCACGGATCGGTGACGGTGCTCACCAAGCGCACCCTCTTCGACTCGGCGACTGCCTACGCACAAGGAGGCATCGCCGCTGCGCTCGGCGCCGGCGACAGTCCCGACTTGCACCGGGAGGATACGTTGGCCGCCGGGGCCGCACTGTGCGACCGGGAGGCCGTCCAGGTGCTCGTGGCGGAGGGGCCCGCGCGCGTGCGTGAGCTGCAGGCGGCCGGTGCCCGCTTCGACCTCGATCCCGACGGCGACTTCAAGCTGGGCCGGGAAGCCGCCCACTCCCGTCACCGCATCGTGCA
>Ga0315899_10000434_pt1 | contig 50645 bp, 38 predicted proteins | sample LakEriMetagenome_2_FD_203518 | JGI IMG/M metagenome (GOLD analysis project Ga0315899, IMG submission 203518) | Freshwater fungal communities from buoy surface, Lake Erie, Ohio, United States - Buoy 4 MA112 | ecosystem: Environmental > Aquatic > Freshwater > Lake | place: USA: Lake Erie, Ohio...
CCAGCAAAATGGCATTTTTGGTGACCAAGCCCATCAGCATGACGACGCCAATGACCGAGAACATGGAGAGCGCAGACTTGAATGCCATGAGTGCCAAGACGACGCCGATCAAGGTGAGCGGCAGGGCAGTCATGAGGGCAAGGGGTTGTAAAAAACTCTTGAATTGACTGGCCAAAATCATATAAATGAAGATCACGGCCATGATGAGTGCTGTGATGGCATATTGAAATGACTCATTCATGCTCTTGGTGGTGCCGCCAAATTGATAGCGGTAGCCAGGCGGCCAAGCCACTGCATCTAAGACTTTCCGAATGTCGTTCGAAATCTCGCCGGCCGATCTTCTTGACGCATTGGCATTGATCGATACTTCTCTCATCAAATCGCGGCGGTTGATTTGGTTAGAGCCTGTGGTTTCTTGCACTTGTGCAATTTGACCTAGGCGAACGGTTCGCGAAGTGCCGTCAGGCGCCGGCAGGCTGAACGGCAGACGCTCTAAATCTTGTGGGCTATTTCGGAACTCTGGCGCAAGGCGCACATTGACATCGTAGGTTTGATCATCAGGCGCGCGCCAATTGCCCACAGTTTGTCCGGCCACCAAGGTGCGCAGAGCACTTGCAATAGGCGCTGCACTTAAGCCGATGTCAGAGGCTGATTCGCGCAACACGTTGATGGAAATCGTAGGCTTATTGGGCTTGACACTGGAATCCAAATCGACCAGACCAGGGATGTTTCGAATCTTTTCCATGATCTGCAAGGTCAGTCGTTCTAGCTCGCGTTGATCAGCACCTTGCAGTGAAAAATCAATTTGCTTACTGCCGACCACAGAATCTAAGGTGCCGACATGGGTGACCGTAATACCGGCAACTTTGCTTAGCCGTTCTCGCAGTAAAGCCCCTATGTCCTCAACGCTGCGTTGCCGTAATTTTCGATCAACCAAACGAATGTAAATGCTGGCGTTGTTTTTGCCTTGTGCATTGGGCGTGTTCATGCCCGTGAGGGTGTATTCAACTTCAGGAAATTCACGCACAATTTTTTCAACTTGTTTGGCTTTGAGGGCCGTGCTTTCGAGCGAGGTACCCACAGGCGTTTGAAAAGACAGTGTGGCTTCTGAGTAATCGCCCTTGGGCACAAATTCAGTGCCCAAAAGCGGGACCATGAAAACACTTGCAATGAAGATCAGTAATGCTGTCAACAGGGTGCTGAGCTTGTGGTTCAAGGCCCAAGCCAGCATGGCTTGGTATTTGTCAGCCATGCGATCGGTTTGAATTTCAAACCAATGCGTGATACGGCCCACCGTTTTGTCATAAAAGCTGGCCGACTTTTGAGTTTGGCCATGTGGATGAATACTGGGGTCATGCCACACACTTGAGAGCATGGGATCCAGTGTGAAACTCACAAACATGGAAATGAGTACAGCTGCGACAATGGTGATGCCAAACTCATGGAAGAACTTGCCAATGATCCCCTCCATAAAACCAATGGGCAAGAAGACAGCCACGATGGACAAGGTGGTTGCCAAAACAGCAAGGCCAATTTCTTGCGTTCCAAGCATGGCTGCATCGTAGGCATTTTTACCCATTTGGACATGTCGCACGATGTTCTCGCGAACCACAATGGCATCGTCAATCAGCAAGCCCACACACAAGGACAAGGCCATGAGCGTAATCATGTTGATGGTAAAACCAAACATGCTCATGAACCAAAATGTGCCGATCAATGAGATGGGCAGCGTTAAGCCGGTAATGACTGTAGAGCGCCACGAGTTCAAGAATAAAAACACAATGAGAATGGTCAGCAGTGCGCCTTCAATGAGGGTTCGGCGAACATTGTCAACAGCGACTCGAATTTGACGAGAGCCATCCGATACGGGTTCAAGACGAATGCCCGCAGGAATTTGACTGCGCAGCTCTTTCAGGGTGGTCATCAGCCCGTCAACCACTTCGATGGTGTTGGCATCTTGTGCCTTTTGAACCGTGAGCACCAAAGTTCTTTCGCCGTTGTACAGTGCCATGTTGGTAATTTCTTGGGCACCGTCATTCACATTGGCGACTTGTGACAATCGGATGGGTGTGGTGCCTTTGCGAGCCACAATGAGGTTGGCAAAGTCTTCGGGTCGTTTAACGCGTGATTGAACCTGAATCACACGCTCTTGCGCAAATGATCGCAAGGCTCCTACAGGTAAATCTTGATTTTCATTTCGAACTGCGGCGGCAATTTGATCCGCCGAGACGCCTAAAGCCTCCATGGCATCTGGCCGCAAGTAAATGTTAATTTCTCTTCGGCTGCCGCCCAATACATTGACCGCACCTACGCCCCGAACGTTTTCTAAACGTTTCTTAAGGGTTTGTTCAGCGTAGTTGGTGAGCTCAACCAGGCTGGTCAGCTTGCTGTTATTTTGGGCTTCAGGAAAAACCGCTAGAGACCATACGGCTTTGCTGGTAGGGTCGAAGCGAATGATGCGCGGCTCTTTGACTTCATCGCGCAAAGTTGCGCGCATACCGGCTACTTTTTCGCGAACGTCATCGGCCGCTTTTCGGCCATCCATGTTCAGCTGAAACTCGATGACCACCACAGATTGATTTTCGTAACTGCGTGAGGTCAGGGCACTGATGCCCGCAATTGAATTCACGCCTTCTTCAATTTTTTTCGAAACTTCACTCTCAACAATTTCAGGTGATGCACCTGGGTACTCGGTCAGAACCACGACCACAGGCAAATCAATGTTGGGAAATTGATCTACTTTCAAGCGCTGAAAGGAAAATAAACCCATGACTACAAACACGAGCATGATCATGGTCGCAAAGACCGGATTCTGGATGCTGACTTTGGTAAACCACATAGGCTGAGCTTATGGCTTGGCGCCAGCAGTGGGCGTTGAGATTTTGGGGACACGAGTGACCAAGGTGCCATCCCTGACAGCGCCAGCGCTAGGTGCCAACAACTGAGCACCTTCTTCGATTTCTTTCAAGGCCATCACAGCTTGGCCATTGGCCTCACCTTTTGCACCCAGTTCTACTTGGATGTGCTTGACTTTGTCGTCGCGAATGGTTTGCACATAGGGTATGGTTTTATCCGATCGCACACTTTCTAGCGGGACGACAATGGCTTGAACTTTTTGTGTCCCTAGACTTCCTTGAACAAACACACCTTGTCGCAGCAAGGGGTGGGACTGCAATCCCAAATAAATCAAAACGCTGCGGCTGCCTGCTTGTGTGCTTGGGTTGATTCTCAAGACTTTGGCCGAGACTTCTTCGTTGGTTCCCTCTACATTCAGTTTGGCAATCTGTCCAACTTTCACATTCATGGCTTGTGCAGAAGTCAGGGTTGCTTCAAGTTCAAGTTGCGACAGGTCAACGATTTCAATGATGCGGGCTTCAGGTGCCACGCGTTCACCAGGTTGCGCAAAGCGTTGACTGACAAAGCCATTCAGAGGTGCTTTTAAAACGCTGTCGTCCAATGCCTTGGTTGCCACATCCAATGCGGACAGAGCCGCTTGATAGCTTGCCTTGGCACCGTTCAGGTTAGAGATAGAAGTGTCGAGCGCAGTTTTAGAAATAAAGCCTTGATTGACCAGGGCGTTGTTGTTGTCAAACTGTCTTTGAGCCACTTCAACTTGTGCACGCGCGGCTTCTGCTTGCTGTTTATTTTGACTTTGTCGGGCTAGGTATTCTGTGTTGTCTACCCGGGCCACAATTTGTCCCATTTTGACAGCATCACCTTCGCGAACTTCCAGCAACACGAGTTCACCGGCTACACGGGCTTTGACCATGGCGCTGCGAACAGCTTTGAGCGTGCCTGAAATGGGCAAGCCTTGGGACATGGTCATTTTTTGAGCAATGGCAATGTCGCCATCTGACAACTCTATGCTCACAGGGCCAATGCTATTGATGGAGCTGCCTTGAGTTGCTCGCTTACCAATCCAGCCCTTTTGGAAGCCTAAAGCAAGGAAGCCTGCTAGCGCCACGAAGGCGATACCAAAGACGATTTTTTTTGAGATCAACATAGTGAGTTTGAATTGGAAAGTCCACGCACTAGCAGGTCAGCGTGCTGCGCTATGAAATTTTCAGGGTTGGTTTCTTGGGAACCAGAAATACAAATGGCGTTGGCGTGTTTGGACATGATCAGAAACAGCATGGGCGCAATCACCACCATGGTGGTGTGTTCTGTGTTGAAGTTCAGAAACTCGCCCGTTGCCCGTCCTCGCTCAAGAATGTCCTTGAGCATTCGCGTAGCCGGGTCAATGACTTCTTCCTGGTAGAAGGCGGCTAAATCTGGAAAGTGATTGCCCTCGCTGATGATCAATTTGGTGATGCCAGAGGCCTTGGTAGAGCCATATCTGCGCCACCACTCCAGCATCAATGTTTTCAGAAGTTCGGCGCTACTGCCTTTGAAGTTGGCCACTTCCAGTGCGCCCTCTGTGACTGTTTTCACCACATTTTCCCGAACCACCGCTTTGAATAATTCTTCTTTGCTAGGGAAATACAAAAACAAGGTTCCCTTGGAGACGCCCGCTTTGGCTGCAACTTCCTCTGACTTGGTTGCAGCAAAGCCTTTTTCAACAAATAAATCGAGCGCTGCTTCCAGCAACTCGCCTGGGCGTTGCTGTTTGCGACGTTCTCTTTTGGGGGTGAGGAGGGATTCAGACACGTTTAATGACTCGTTGGTTAGTAATGTAAGCCGCAGGGATGGGGGAGTCAAGGTGCCAGGTAGATTTGAGTGAAAAAAAAGACCGCCAGAGCGGTCTTTTGAATTGAGTTTGCGATGTATCAAAGTTCAATAAAAAGCCTGCAAGCCAGTTTGAGCTCGACCTAGGATAAGCGCATGCACATCGTGCGTGCCTTCGTAGGTGTTTACCGTTTCCAAATTGATCATGTGGCGAATGACATGGTATTCGTCGTGAATGCCATTGCCACCGTGCATATCGCGCGACATGCGGGCGACGTCTAAGGCCTTGCCACAGCTGTTGCGTTTGATTAGGCTGATCATCTCAGGCACAGCTTGTCCTTCGTCCATGAGGCGTCCTACGCGCAAGCAGCCTTGCAAACCCAAAGCGATTTCGGTTTGCATATCGGCCAATTTTTTCTGAATCAATTGGTTTTGCGCCAAGGGACGGCCAAATTGCACGCGATCGAGCGTGTATTGGCGAGCGCGGTGCCAGCAGTCTTCAGCCGCGCCCAAGGCGCCCCAAGCAATGCCATAGCGGGCTTTGTTCAAGCAACCAAACGGGCCCTTCAGACCAGACACATTGGGCAGCATGTTGGCTTCAGGGACAAACACATCGTCCATGACAATCTCCCCTGTGATGCTGGCGCGTAAGCTCATCTTGCCTTCAATCTTGGGGGCAGTCAGGCCTTTCATGCCTTTTTCTAAAATGAAACCGCGAATGGCAGATTGGCCATCGCCTTCGCTTTCCAGTTTGGCCCAGACCACAAACACATCAGCGATGGGTGAATTGGTGATCCACATTTTGGCGCCCTTCATGATGAAGCCGCCGTCCACGGGTTTGGCGCGTGTGATCATGCTGGCAGGGTCAGAGCCATGGTTAGGCTCGGTCAGGCCAAAGCAACCCACCCATTCGCCAGTGGCCAATTTAGGCAAGTATTTTTGACGTTGGGCTTCAGAGCCGTATTCGTGGATAGGAAACATGACCAAGGAGCTTTGCACGCTCATGGCACTGCGGTAGCCGCTGTCGACGCGTTCAACTTCGCGGGCCACCAAACCGTAGCTGACGTAGTTCAAACCTGCGCAACCATAGCCATCTATGGTGGAGCCCAAAAAACCCATGCTTCCAAACTCGTTCATGATTTCGCGGTCGAACTTTTCATGGCGTGCGGCCATTAAAACGCGGGTCTGCAATTTTTCTTGGCAGAAATCGTGGGCGGCATCGACGATGGCTCTTTCGTCATCGTTCAGTTGTGCATTAAGCAGAAAAGGGTCTTGCCACTGAAAGGAAGGCTTCATGGTTTAAATCCGTTAAACGTAAATAGAGCCCTATTTTATCGCGATGCGAAATGTTCCATGGAGATGTTCCATAGATAATCCCTTGGAACCGATTGCAAGTGCCTGCGTGTGACGGGGTTTTTGACCAAGGTGACGCGATTCTGGGTCAAAATAGGACAATGCAAACACCATCTCATGCGGAAACTTTGGTCCTAGGGGGCGGCTGCTTCTGGTGCACCGAAGCAGTCTTTGTCCAAGTCAAAGGCGTCTTGGACGTTGAATCGGGTTATTGCAATGGCCAAACCCGCAATCCAACTTACGAGCAGGTTTGCTCGGGTCTGACGGGTCACAACGAGGTTGTAAGACTGGTCTACGACCCCCAACTCATCAGTACCAGAGTGTTGTTAGAAATTTTCTTTGTGATCCACGATCCCACCACTTTGAATCGCCAGGGCAATGACCGCGGCACCCAATACCGAAGCGGTATTTACTTTACCAAGCCAGAGCAGGCTGAGGTGGCCAAGTCCATCATGGCCGAAATCGAGGCTGAACGCATCTTTGAATCGCCCCTTGTTACCGAAGTTCTTCATTTAGACAACTACTCAGCTGCTGAGGACTATCACCAAGATTTCTTTGAGCGCAATCCCACCCAAGGCTATTGCTTGGCAGTGGCAGCCCCCAAAGTTTGGAAATTCAAAAAAACGTTTTCTGAATGGATAAAGTAGGCGTGAAAATTCACGACAAATTGCGATGGTTTTTGCAAGCACTGTTAATCAGTGCCGTGATGCTCGCACCCGCTTTGGGGCAAATTCACAAAACCATTCACGGACAATCTTCGCACCATGTTGTTGAAAATGACGTGCTCTGCGATCACGAAGAAGGCTCGTTGGTCTGCCTTGCGCTGGATCATTTGGCATCAGGCGACGGTCTTCAATCAGCGTGCACAACGCTTGTCATTGCTCAGACTCAGCCCTTTTATTCTTCTGTTGAGTGCAAGCCATGCTTCACACAACTGCTGCTTGCCTTCTCTGCGCGCGCGCCACCTGTCTTCCTTTGATGCATGTTTAGAGTTTCTCAAACTTTGGTTTGAGTGAATTTTCATTTTCAAAGGTTTTTATGTCACAAATTTCTTCCCGGCAGGGCAGCTCGCGCGCGCCTTGCACTTCTGTTTTTTCAATCGCAGCAACCGCCATGGTGTCCATCATGCCTGGCCTGTTTCTGCCTAACGCCGTAGCGCAAGCTGTACAAGAAATTGTCATCACCGGCAACCCCTTGTCCAAAACCCAAACGCCATCTGCAGTGAGCAGTTTGTCTGGCCTGTCGCTGCTGCAACAAGGCCAAGGCACGCTGGGTGAAACACTGAACCAGTTGCCAGGTGTCAGCAGTACTTATTTCGGACCGAACGCAAGTCGCCCCATCATTCGCGGACTGGATGGCGACCGCATTCGTGTTCTGAGCAACAGTGGGGCCAGCACGGATGTGTCCTCCCTTAGCTATGACCATGCTGTGCCGATGGATGTGTTGAGCACAGAGCGTATTGAAGTTTTGCGCGGACCGTCTGCTTTGCAATATGGCGGCAGCGCCATGGGTGGTGTGGTCAATGTCATTGACAACCGCATTCCACGGCAAAAAATGCAAGGTATTGTGGGCAAAGCGCAATCGCAATTTGGCTTTGGCAATCGCGAACGCTCCAACGGTGCCATGTTAGAAGTTGGTGAGGGTGCTTGGGTATTGCACGCAGATGCCTTTGATCGCAGCACAAGCGATGTCAAAGTACCCAAAAATTTGCCATGCAGCAAACCTGGATCTGCTGAGCTTGCTTCGCGCATTTGCAACTCTGCCAGTGCTGCAAAAGGCGGCGCACTAGGAGCCAGTCTGTTTTTAGACCGTGGCTATGTGGGTATGTCCGTTAACAGTTATCAGAGCAACTACGGCACCGTGGCCGAGGACGAAGTGAGCATCGGGATGCGGTCCAAACGCGCCTCGCTGGAAGGTGAATGGCGACCCGATACAAGGCTGGTTCAAAGTTTGAATTTTCAAGCCAGTCAGACAGACTATAAGCACACCGAATTTGAAGGCGTAGAGGCAGGTACCTTGTTTGCCAACAAAGGCAGCGATGTTCGGCTGCAATTGCGGCACAAACCATGGCGCACAGAATCTGGCGTTTGGGAGGGTGTTTGGGGTTGGCAATCGGAGCAAGGCAAATTTTCTGCTGATGGTGCCGAGGCCTTTGCACCGTTTAGCAACACACGCACACAGGCATTGTTCTTGATTGAAGAATACGCTGTCGGCTTGACGCGTTTCAATGCAGGTGTTCGGCGAGAAAATGTATCGGTTAAATCGCTTGGCAATCCAGACCCCACTGTGGACCGATTTGAGTTGGGCACACGCAAATTTGTCCCGCAAAGTTTTGCCACCTCTGCTTCTTGGCAAGTTCTACCGCAATGGCGCTTGAGTGCCAACGCTTCGCGTGTTGAACGTGCGCCCAAAGACTATGAACTTTTCGCCAATGGCCCCCACATTGCAACTGCAACATGGGAGCGCGGCGATTCAAATCTGGGTCTTGAAAAAGCCAACAGCATGGACGTGTCTGCAGACTGGCAAAAGGGGCAACACCAGTTCAAGATCACTGCCTTCGAAAGCAAATTTTCAAACTTCATTGGTCTGTTAGGGACCACTGAGATTGAAGAAGATTTGCCTGTTCAGGTTTACAAAGGTGTGCGTGCCAAGTTTTCTGGCTTTGAGGCCTCAGCGCAATGGCGCCTGTTACAAGCTACCAGCACGCTGGATTTGGCTGTCAAAGCCGATGCCGTGCGAGCGCACAACCTGAGCACCGATGAACCCTTGCCGCGCATTTCTCCAGTCCGCTTTGGAGCCGCCCTGATTCACGCGACGGGTCCTTGGAGTGCTCGCTTGGGATTTGATTGGCATGCTGCGCAAAGCCGTGTGCCAGCAGGCAGTGTGGCCACAGAGGCTTACACCTTGTGGCATGGCTTTGTAAGTTACAAACAGAAACTGCCCGGTACGACTTTGAATTGGTTTGGCAAAGTTGACAACCTCAGCAACCAATGGGCTTACAGTGCAACGTCTATTCTGACTTCAACAGCACCCGGCAAGTCGCCATTGCCTGGGCGCAGTTTGAAATTGGGTGTGCTGGCTTCCTTTTAAGGGGCCAAGCGTTCGCGAATCCAATCGCCTTCATTGAAGCGATAGCGCAATCTATCGTGAAGGCGACTTTTGCGGCCTTGCCAAAACTGCCATTCGTCAGGCACCAAGCGGTAGCCGCCCCAATGCGGTGGTCGGGGAGGGTTCAACATGAACTTCGCAGCGTACTTCGCAGCGTTGGTGACCAACACGGTTCGCCCATCAATCACTTGGCTTTGCGGAGACGCCCAAGCGCCAATTCGCGAGTCAAGTGGGCGACTGTGAAAGTAGGCATCACTGTCTGCTTCGCTTATTTTTTCCATGCGGCCCTCGATGCGCACTACACGCTCAAGTTCAACCCAATGAAATTGCAAAGCTGCAAAGGGATTTCCCGCCAGCTCTTGGCCTTTTCGGCTGTCATAGTTGGTGTACCAAACGATACCACGGGCATCGTAGCCTTTGATCAGAACCACGCGTGTGCTGGGCCGCATGTTGCTGGCCACGGTGGCGACAGTCATGGCGTTGGGTTCGGGTACTTCGGAGTGAATCGCTTCGTTCAACCAGCGTTCAAATTGTTGGAGCGGATCGGCTGCTGAAGCGTCTTCACTCAATTCGGCTTTCTCGTAGTTTTTGCGCAAATCTGCAATGTTCATGGTCAGTCCTTGGCATACTGAAGCAAGGCCTCAAGGGCCTTGTCGTGAATACCGTGTTGTTTCAAGCTGTGGAAAGTTTCTTGTGCGTAGTCTAAGGTAGTGCCGTAGCGCCCTGAGGCATTTTGAAAGATATGTTGATATTGCGCAGGAGATAAGTTGCCTGTGTAACTCGGACTGCTGCGAGGCAAAGTGAAGGCCAATGCATTGACTGCCCCGTGAGGCGTAGGGCATTGCAACCACTTGGTGGTGTAAACACTGTTGGGCATTTCGCGAAACCAGAGCTGCTCGATGGTCTGCTTGACTTGCTTTGCAGGTGTTCTAAACACCATGCCTTGGCAACTGCCACCCGACAGCAATGCAAACACCAGGCCCGGACATTCAGGTGTGCCGCGATTCAAACGACTCCACATTTTGAGCGCGCGATGCCAGCCTTGAACTTGGGTCAAGTGTTGTTCCAGAATGTCAAACTCCGGCCGCCAAATGAGTGAGGCATATCCAAAGATCCATAAATCTTGCGAAGCAGGCCAACCCGACAAGATGGCATCCCGCGTGGGCGCAGTGTGTGCTTGATCAGATCTTTTGGCGTTCATTCTTTGCAAGTTTTTGAATTTCCCGACTATTTTGACCGAAACCCACCCTCACATGGCTTCATTTGCAAGTGCTTTACAAAGATCGCTCTTGTTAGCCAATTGAATTCGTAACCAGTCTGTAACTCTGATTGCGCCAAAAAGGAGGTCCTCGAGTTACCATTCGTGATGTAACAAAGTTACAAAACTAATTTCAAACCGAACGCCCTTAACAACGCACTGAACAATGACCTTGAACGCCACCGTAGCCAATGTGACCGCCCGAATCGCTCAGCGCAGCCAAACCACGCGAGCGGCCTACCTGGAACAGGTGGATCAGGCCTCAGCGCGCAAGCCTGGTGCAGAGCGCCTCGGCTGTGCCAACGTGGCACATGCATTTGCAGCCATGCCAGCAGAAGACAAATCACGCGCCTCAGTTTTGTTGGCCATCCCGGTGGTGAGCGCTACTGAGCGTGGTCCCAACATAGGTGTAGTCACGGCTTACAACGATTTGTTGTCTGCTCACGCACCGTTTCAACATTACCCCGACTTGGTCAAAGACGAAGCGCGCAAGTGGGGTGCAACAGCCCAAGTAGCTGGCGGTGTGCCCGCCATGTGCGATGGCGTGACACAAGGCACACCTGGCATGGAGCTGAGTTTATTCAGCCGCGATGTCATCGCCATGGCGACTGCTGTGTCATTGAGCCACGACGTATTTGATGCTGCGCTGATGCTGGGTGTGTGCGACAAAATTGTGCCTGGTCTTTTGATAGGTGCTTTGCAGTTTGGTCATTTGCCTATTGTGTTTGTGCCAGCTGGCCCCATGGGCAGTGGCTTGTCGAACAGTGAGAAATCCAAAATTAGGGAGCAAGCGACGCAAGGCTTAGTGGGACGTGCAGAGTTGTTGAAAGCTGAATCTGCTGCCTATCATGGCGAAGGCACATGTACTTTTTACGGCACTGCCAACAGCAACCAAATGCTGCTCGAAGCCATGGGCTTGCATGTCCCTGGCACAGCCTTTGTCAATCCGGGTGATGGTATGCGCAACGAGCTGACGCGTGAATCAGTGCGCACTGTTTTGCAATTGGTGTATGCCAAAAACTTTACGCCGATAGGCCACTTGGTAGATGAGCGTTGCATCGTCAATGCCATGGTGGCCTTGTTGGCGACTGGTGGCTCTACCAATCACCTGATTCATTGGGTGGCTGTGGCACGCGCTGCAGGCTTGATCATTGATTGGGATGATTTTTCGGCATTGTCAGATGTGGTGCCTTTGCTTGCACGCGTTTATCCCAACGGCAGTGCTGACGTGAACCAATTTCAAGCTGCCGGTGGTCCGGGCTATGTCATTCGTGAATTGTTAGGTGCTGGCTTGATGCATGCAGATGTGATGACTGTTCGTGCAGGTGGTATTCATGAATTCACACAAAAGCCAGTAGGCGTTAACGGACAGTTGGCATGGGAAGACATCGGTGCTTCCAAAGATGAATCTGTACTGCGTTCTGCAAGTTCTCCTTTCAGTCTGACGGGTGGCTTGCGTTTGTTGAAAGGCAACTTAGGCCGCAGTGTCATGAAGGTGTCGGCAGTGCCTGAAGCATGCCATGTGATCGAAGCGCCTGCGCATGTATTCAACTCACAAGAAGAATTATTGGAGGCTTTCAGCACTGGTAGCATGAACAAAGATGTGGTGTGCGTCGTCCGCTGGCAAGGTCCTCAAGCCAATGGCATGCCTGAATTGCACAAGCTCACACCACCCTTGGCGGTGTTGCAAGGACAAGGCTTCAAAGTGGCTTTGGTCACCGATGGCCGTATGAGTGGCGCTTCAGGTAAAGTGCCTGCAGCCATTCACGTATCCCCTGAAGCGGCATCGGGTGGCCCTTTGGCGCGCGTGTTGGATGGCGATGTCATTCGCTTGGATGCCCAAGCTGGCACACTGCAAGTTTTGGTAGACCCACAAGCTTGGAACGCACGAGCACCCGCTACCATGTCCCCTGAACTGCAAGCGGCCAACTGCCGCGGCATGGGCCGAGAACTGTTTACCAATTTGCGCAAGCATGCGCTACAAGCCGAAGAAGGAGCCTGTACATGGCTTTGAACGCTCATCCACAAGCACCATTCACTGCACTGCAAGTGATGCAAGATGCGCCCGTTATTCCCGTCATTGTGTTGAACGATGTGGCCCATGCAGTGCCCATGGCGCTTGCTTTGGTGGCCGGTGGTATTCGCATCTTGGAGGTGACCTTGCGCACACCACAAGCATTGGCTTGTATAGAAAGCATAGCCAAAGCAGTGCCCGATGCGGTGGTAGGTGCTGGCACCGTTCGCACTCCAGCAGATGCTAAGGCCGCTGCCAATGCGGGCGCCAAATTTGCAGTCAGCCCTGGTTATACCGCTGCTGTTGGACAGGCCTGTCGCGATCAAGGCTTGTCATTGTTGCCCGGCGTAGCCACTGGTAGCGAAATCATGATGGCGCAACAAGATGGTTTTACAGAGTTGAAATTTTTCCCCGCCATGCAAGCAGGAGGCCTTGCCATGTTGAAAGCTTGGGGCGGCCCGTTTTTTGATGTCCGATTTTGCCCAACAGGTGGCGTTACCTCGCAAAATGCCATCGAGTTTTTGAGCTTGCCAAATGTAGCCTGCGTGGGGGGCTCATGGTTGGTGCCAGCAGATGCACTGGCACAGGGTGATTGGGCGCGCATTGAAAAACTGGCTCGAGAGGCCAGTCAGTTAAAGCGAAGCGCATTCAATTAACTGAAGTCGCGCTGAATCAATTCCACTTTGTAACCGTCGGGATCGGTGACGAATGCGATGACTGTGGAGCCGCCTTTGACGGGCCCAGCTTCGCGCGTCACTTTGCCACCCGCATTGCGAATTTTGTCGCACGCTGCATAAGCATCTGGCACAGCAATGGCCAAGTGACCGTAAGCAGTACCCATTTCATAACTTTCAACGCCCCAGTTGTAGGTGAGTTCGAGTTCGGCATGGTCTGGATTGCTGCCATAGCCCACAAAGGCCAATGAGTATTTGTAGTCGGGATTCTCAGTTGTTTTGAGCAGTTTCATGCCCATCACATTGGTGTAAAAATCAATGGAGCGTTGTAGGTTGCCAACGCGAAGCATGGTATGTAGAAGTCTCATATCGTATTTTGTGTCTGACTGAAAAAAGTGTTGAATTCAAATTGAAAGGGCGCGAAATTTTGAAATGCTAACTTGGCTGCTAAGCCTTGTGCCAAGCCTGAACAAAATCTGCGGCAGAGTCGCTGACTGCTTCAGCCGATTTACCCGGTGCGAACAATGCGGAGCCGATGCCAAATCCTGAGGCGCCACTTTGGCGGTAGTCTGCCATGTTGTGAAGGCCAATGCCGCCTACAGGAATTAGCTTGACCTCTTGAGGCAATACGGCGCGCATCGATTTGACGACAGCAGGGCTGATCATTTCCGCGGGAAATAACTTCAGGCCATTGGCGCCCAGTGCAAGAGCACGAAAAGCTTCGGAGGGGTTGGCCACACCCGGCAAAGAAACCAAACCCAAATTGACAGCTTCGCAAACGACGTTGTCATCCAGGTGTGGCGAGATGATGAGTTGTCCCCCTGCTGCTTTGATATCACGCACTTGTTGTGCGGTGGTCACTGTGCCTGCACCTACCAGTGCATTTGGAAAAGCAGCGGACAAAATTTGAATACTGAGCAGAGGGTCTGGAGAATTGAGCGGTACTTCCAAAATGTGAAAGCCCGCATTCACAATGGCTTGGCCGACGGCTAAAGCTTCTTTAGGTTTCAAGCCGCGCAAAATGGCCACCAATGGCAGGCTGTCCATGTGGGCTTGAAATTTAGCAAGAAGTGGCGTCATGTGCTCTAGCTTAACTTGAAATGCTCAGGGTACAAATGATTCGCCAAGGCCCAAAGACCTGACCACGTCACTTCATCGGCCAGGGCTTGAGCAGACAGCCCCAGTGCTTCTAAGGCAAAAGCATAGCGCTGAGTGAGTTGGCTGTTGCCCAAGATGAACAGGGGCGTGTTGGCAGATTGCCTATCGTTTTTGGCAGACTTGATTTCTTCGCCAATCAGCAAACCTGAGATGTAGCTGCTCGATTGCGCCGGATTGAGCTTTTCAAACAAGGCCAGGCTTCTGGCCGAAAAGGCATGGTGCAGCAGGCCGCCCCATTTTTGACTTTGCATGACGCCGTCCAGAAACACTTCTTTTTTCAACGGTGCGTCAGGCAAACAAGTTTTGGCCAAGATGGAGTGTTGACTGAGAAGGGCGTAAAACTCGCCAGTCATGAAGGTTTCGAATTGAGAAATTTTGCCATCTAAGACATTTGCCCATTTGCTGTGGGTGCCTGGCAAAACAAACTGAGCTGTTTCAATTTGCAGTGTGTTCAGTGCGCCGAAGATTTGAATTTCTTCACCGCGCATCACATCGGGCGTGGCGTCATTGAAAGTTGACAAACCCGGCACAATACCAATTCGGTCTTTCTCGATCCATTGAAGGTGCTGGGCAATGTCTTGAAAGCCGCTCGGGCAAGGGCAATAGGGTGCTTCGCGCCAACCTTGCCGGCTGCCCGCCATGCCTGAAACCAGGCACAACGTATCTTCTGACATCCAATCTGCAAAGCGTTGATCAAAAACGTTTTGAAACTGTCCATGCGCCACTTGCAGAATGCCTTGTGGGAAGGCGCGTTTTTCTAGAACAACGCCGTCGCTGTTGATGAGAGCACCCCTGAGTGAAGACGTGCCCCAGTCAACAGCCACAAGCTTATGTTGCATGCTTATTTTTTCAAACCATCCAGCGCATGGGATGGGTAATAGGGCAGTTTGCAGTCTTCAATGTATTGCTGAATGATTTCTTTGAAGGATGAATCTGGTTTCAAGCCCAAGGCTGCTGCGCGTTGTGCGCTACCTCCCTTGGCCCAGTTGGCGACAATGCCTGCAATCTGTTCGTTCCGCACAAACTTCACGTGCTGACGAACGCTGGGACCGGCCACATCTTCCAGTGCTTGAAGCATTTCTTTGACGGTCACATTGAGACCCGGTAAATTCAAAGCCAAGCGCCCTTGCATGGCTTCACGGCTGGCTTCAAACACGGCTATTAAGCACTTGATGGTGTTGCTGGGTGAAGACACTGAGTGCGATACGTTGTCGTCCACGGGGCAAATCGATTCTTGACCTGCAAGGGGCTCGCGAATGATGCCGCTGAAGAAAGAAGAGGCTGCACCGTTGGGTTTACCTGGCCGCACTGTGACTGTCATCAAACGTGCAGCACGGCCGTCGACGTAGCCTTTGCGGGTGAAGTCGGCCAGCAAATACTCCAGCATGAGTTTGTGGGTGCCGTAAGACGTTTGGGGCGAGGGCAGGGTATTGTCGGCCACAATATTGGGCATGGGGTTGCTGGGGTCGGGACCAAACACAGCCACTGAGCTGGCAAATACCATGCGCGGCACATTGCCCGCTTTGCGCAAGCTTTCCAATAGCAAGCGCGTGCTGTCTAAGTTGGAACGCATACCCAGATCAAAGTCTTGCTCGCACTCGCCAGACACGGCAGAGGCCAAATGGAACACGCCATCAAAGCCACTCTGAAACAATGCGCCTTGCTCCAGCATGGGGCCAGCATGGCCTTTGACGCGAGAGTCTGCCAATAAATCAGCTGGCGCAGGGAACAAGTCGGCAATGTGCAACTCAGTGACTTTGTGACCGTTGAGTTCGCCCTTCTTGAGAATTTCGCGGGCTAAGCGTGCGCCTAGAAATCCTGCGCCACCGGTGATGAGTAATTTCATGGTGAATGCTTTCTAATATGAATAGGAAAAAATCAGTGGTTGTCTTTGGGCACAAAGGCGCCGCGCTTGCCCACCAAGAAATTAAGGTCGCAACCTTCGTCTGCTTGAAGCACGGTGTCGACATACAGTTTCCAGTAGCCTGACTTTAAGGGGGGCTCTGGGCGAACCCATTTGGCCAAACGCGCTTTGAGTTCTTCATCGCTGATCAGCAATTGCATTCTGCGCTCAGGCACATTAAGTTCAATCATGTCGCCATTTTGAACCACAGCCAAGGGGCCGCCGTCGGCTGCTTCAGGCGTGGTGTGCAGCACCACCGTACCGTAAGCCGTGCCACTCATGCGAGCATCGCTGATGCGCACCATGTCGGTAATGCCTTTGCGCAAGACTTTGGGGGGAAGTGGCATGTTGCCCACTTCGGCCATGCCGGGGTAGCCTTTAGGGCCACAGTTTTTGAGCACCAAGATGCAGTTTTCATCAACGTCCAAAGACTCGTCATCAATGCGTTTGTGAAAGTCATTGCTGTCTTCAAACACCACCGCACGACCTGTGTGCACCATGAGTGCAGGTGTGGCTGCACTGGGCTTGATGACGGCACCGCGGGGTGCCAAGTTGCCCCGCAAGATGGCAATTCCTGCTTTTTCTTTGAAAGGCGCTGCCAAGGTTTTGATGACGCGAGGATCGTAGTTTTCTGCGCTGGCCACGTTTTCAGCCACACTCTTGCCGCTCACGGTCAAGATATCTTTGTGCAAAAACTTTTGAATCTCTTTCATCACGACAGGCAGGCCGCCAGCGTAACAAAAGTCTTCCATGAGGTGATCACCAGAAGGCTGCAAATTCAAAATGTTGGACATCTCACTGCCCAATTTTTCGAAGTCGTCAATGGTGAGGTTGATGTTCAATCGACGAGCAATGGCAATCAAGTGAATCACGGCATTGGTAGAGCCACCAATGGCGGCCAAAGTGCAGATGGCATTTTCAAAAGCCTCACGCGTCAGAATTTGAGAAATCTTCACATCCTGGTGAACCATGTCGACGATGCGTCGGCCCGCTTCACGCGCCAACACATTGCGTCGGCCATCAACTGCAGGGTAGGCCGCATTGCCAGGCAAACCAATGCCCAAAGCTTCCACCATGCTTGCCATGGTACTGGCAGTGCCCATGGTCATGCAGTGGCCGTGGCTGCGGTGCATGCAGCTTTCGGCTTCAAAGAAGTCTTGGAGCTTGAGTGTGCCGGCTCGCACTTGTTCGCTCATGCTCCAGACGCCGGTGCCGGAGCCCAATTCTTGGCCGCGCCATTTCCCATTCAACATGGGGCCACCCGACACGCCAATGGTGGGCAAGTCAACACTAGAGGCGCCCATGAGCAGTGAGGGGGTGGTTTTGTCGCAGCCCATCAAAAGCACCACGCCGTCGATGGGGTTGCCGCGAATGCTTTCTTCCACATCCATAGAGGCCAGGTTGCGGTACAGCATGGCTGTAGGACGCAGCAGCGTCTCACCCAAAGACATAACGGGAAATTCGAGCGGAAACCCACCCGCTTCGTAAACGCCAATCTTGACCTGCTCTGCCAAGGTGCGAAAGTGTGAATTGCAGGGCGTGAGTTCGCTAAAGGTGTTGCAAATGCCAATGACAGGCCGGCCATCGAACTGGTCGTGCGGGACGCCTTTGCCTTTGACCCAGCTTCTGTAGGCAAAGCCGTCACGGTCTTGTCGGCCAAACCACTGTTGGCTGCGCAATTCTTCGGGTTTTTTCTTGGGGCTTTGAGTCATGGCAATTTTCTTTGATAGAGGTTGACGGTTGATTCAGGGGTCACGATATTATCGTATGATGATAGATGATTTGGGTTGCATTTTGAGCCCATTGGCACTCGTGCAAACCCTCAATCCATTCATCGCCATGGCGGTGGTTTTTTTGTGACCAGGAGATTCTCAAAATGACCTTTCATAATCCAGAAATCGTTGTGACCTCGCGCATTCCCCCTTTTTTAACGAATGGCTTGCAAGAAAAATTTGTGGTCCACGAGCGCGATCACATACGCGATCGTCAAGTTTTTGGACGTGTGCGCGCCTTGGTAGGGGGCGGCGAGTCCAAAATTGATGCGAGTTACATGGCGCTGTTTCCTGCCTTGGAAATGATTTCAGTGTGTGGCGTGGGGTATGACGGCATCGACGTCGCGGCGGCCAAAAAGCGCGGCATTATGGTGACACATACACCTGAAGTGCTAAATGACGATGTGGCCGATTTGGCAATGGGCTTGCTCTTGTCAGTGGCTCGCAAAATTCCCGCAGCCGATCGCTTTACCCGCAACGCCGATTGGCTAGATGGTCCCTTCCAACTCACACGCAAACTCACAGGTGCCAAGTTAGGCATTGTGGGCATGGGCCGCATTGGCCAAGCCATTGCCAAACGCGCAGCTGCATTTGACATGGTCATCAGCTACACCACTCGCAATCAACGCTCTGATGTAGCTTACAAGTATGTGCCCAATGTGCTTGCTTTGGCGGCTGAGGTTGATTTCATGGTTGTGATCACACCAGGTGGCGCCGCCACCAAAAATCTGATCAACGCCGAAGTGCTCAAGGCTCTGGGGCCGCAGAGTTTCTTGGTCAATGTGGCGCGCGGCTCTGTGGTCGATCAAGCAGCTCTCATTGAAGCCTTGCAAAAGAAATGGATTGCTGGCGCAGGCCTGGATGTCTACGTCGATGAACCCAATGTGCCTGCAGAGTTAAGAAAGCTCGACAACGTGGTGCTGACCCCTCACATTGCCAGCGCCACCGTTGAAACACGCAAGGCCATGTCGGCCTTGGCCTTGGCCAATTTAGAGGCATTCATGGCAGGGCAGCCCGTCCTAACCCCAGTGCCTGAATGTCGAACTTGAGCCTCCTTTCAGGTCCAACCATGTTCAGTACAACTGACTCCCGTTTCGAATGATCAAAAACGTTCATGGCAACACGGTTGACTATATTGGCGAGGCCATCGTAGGCGGCAAGTACCCCGTGGGTGGCAGCTTGCCGCCAGAGCCTGTTCTGTGCGAACAATTGGGTGTCAGTCGAACCGTGATTCGAGAGTCAGTCAAATCTTTGGTTGCCAAGGGCCTTATCTTTACAGGCCCCAAGGTCGGTACCCGAGTCTTGCCAGAGGAGCAATGGAATTGGTTTGACCCTGATGTCATTGCGTGGCAAGCCAAAGCCGGACTGACAGCAGAATTTTTGCGCGACCTTCAGGAGCTGCGCAGAGTGGTAGAGCCGGCGGCTGTGCGCTTGGCAGCAGAGCGCGCCACCGCAGCCGACATTGACGTTGTGTCTGCCGCTTATGCCGGCATGAAAAAAGCCATCGAAGAGGGCGGTGATTACGTCACCCACGACATGCACTTTCACACAGGCATGTTGGTGGCATCGCACAATCGAATGATTGTGCAGATGAGTAAGGCTTTAGGGGCGTTGCTTCGAACCAGTTTTGAAATTTCAACGGCGCGCAAAGATGCGCCTAAAGCAGCTTTGCCTTTGCACAAGGCGGTGTTGGACGCTGTCATGGCCAAAAATCCAGACAAGGCTGAAAAAGCCATTCGAGTTTTGATTGAAGGCGCACACCAAGACATGGAGCATGTTTTAAACTCACGTAGAAAATTGCCCAGCCTGTCAGGCCCCGCAAAACTGATCAAAGCGCCCTGATCGAATTCATTTTTTATAACCCTTGAATCATGACAAATTTCACCAAAGTAGTGCTGTTCACCGACACCGATGGCAAAGCACGATTCAAAGAAGAAACAATGACCTTGGGCGAGGGCACGCTACAAAGTCAGTTGACCGAAGTTTTCTCAGCAGAGGGCTATCAAATTCGCTACAGTCCGGTTGGATTTCGGAGCCAATTTCATGTCACGGGCAAGCCTCAGTGGGTCTTTATTTTGTCGGGTCAAATGGAAATTGGTTTGCAAGATGGCAGCTCGCGTGTGTTCTCCGCAGGTGAACATTTTTACTCTGCCGACACCTTGCCTGCAGGGGTAAGTTTTGATCCCGCTGTGCATGGACACTGGAGCCGTCAGGTCGGGGAAGAGCCCTTGCGAACTTTGTTTCTCAAGGATTAACAACACCTTGAGAGCCATTCAGTTTGATGGCCGATGTAGCTTGAACAGCTGTTCTGGTCCAATTGAAAAATAATCGGCAGGGCCACCACCGCGAAGCACGTGCTGTGCATTGGCGGTGTCGTAAATGCCATTGTTCAAAAGCCTCTCATCGATGTGAACACCAATCACTTCACCAAAAACCATCCAGGTTTGAAGGGGTTCATCTTGTAAATTTTTCATTTGCAAAATTTCGGTGCATCGGCATTCAAAACTCACAGGGCTTTCGGCTACACGAGGCACCTTGACCAATCGGGACGGAGCTGTTGAAAGCCCTGAGATTTCAAATTCATTGACTTCAGGGGGTACCGCTTTGCAGGTCTGGTTCATGGCTTCAACTTGCGGGCGCGTGACCAAGTTCCAAACAAATTCCCCAGTAGCCTCAATGTTGTTGAGTGAATCTTTGCGCCCAATGCTGGAGAAGCCAATGAGGGGTGGTATGTAATTAAAAGCATTGAAGAAACTGTAGGGCGCTAAATTCAAGACGCCATCAGCGCTTTGAGAAGAGACCCAACCAATAGGGCGAGGGCCCACAATGGCATTGAAGGGATCGTGTGGAAGTTGGTGTCCGAGGCGGGGTTCGTAAAAGTAAGTCATTCTTCAAATAGAGGTGTTGGTGAGTAGTTTCGCTTGCGCTGCAATGGCGCTTCGCTCTTCGTGTGAAAGTCGATTGAGATTTTTAAGCTGCATCAGCATGCGAGGATTCTTGGCCAATAGATCGACATGTCGGTTCAGGTAGTCCCAATAAAGGGTGGTGAATGGACAAGCATTCTCGCCGACTGATAGGCCAGGATTGAAGCGGCAGCCTTTGCAGTGGTTGCTCATTCGGTCAATGTATTTACCGCTGGCTACATAGGGTTTGCTGGCCATCACGCCGCCGTCTGCAAACTGGCTCATGCCCAAAGTATTAGGAAGTTCAACCCATTCCACCGCATCCACATATACACCCAAGTACCAGGCATGAACTTCTTTGGGCACCACGCCCAGCAACAGCGCATAAAGCCCCGTGACCATCAGGCGTTGAATGTGGTGGGCATAGCCGTGGTTCAGCGTTTGAGAAATGGCGTCTCGCAAGCAGGCCATGTCTGTGTCGCCGGTCCAGTAAAACGCGGGCAAGTGTGCTGAGGCCTGCATGGCATTGCGCTCTAAATACTCGGGCATTTGCGTCCAGTAGATACCGCGCACGTATTCTCGCCATCCTAAAATTTGACGAATAAAGCCTTCAACCGCCGGCAGCGGCGCATGACCTTGTTCGTAGGCTTTCTCTGCAGCACTGACGACTTCTTGGGGATTGAGCAGTTTCAAATTCAAGGCGCTTGCAATGTGCGAGTGATACAGCCAAACCTCACCCTCCCACATTGCATCTTGGTACAGGCCAAAGAAGGGCAGTCGATGCTGAATGAAACTGTCAAGTGCTTCAAGGGCTTGCTTGCGTGTGACGGGCCAGGCAAAGCTGTTTAAAGTGCCAGGGTTTGCAGCCAACTTCTCATTGACCAAGTTCATCACATCTTGTGTGATGCTGTCGGGTTCAAATCTCAAGGGTTTGGGCAACAAGCCCGGGCCTGCCTTGCCAAAGCTGCCGCGATTTTCTTCGTCAAAGTTCCACTGACCACCGATTGGTTTTTTGCCGTCCATCAAGATGCCAGTTTTTTGACGCAACTCTCGGTAGAAAAATTCTTGGCGCAATTGTTTGCGACCTTTGGCGTGCTCTGCAAAGTCACGCACGGTGCTAAAGAAGTGCGCGTCATCCCGAAAGTCCAATGCCAAGCCATTTTTTTTGGCAACGGCTCGTAAGCTTTGCAGAATGCGCCATTCCCCAGGCGCTGTCATGAGCAGTTTTTGCGGCCTTAGTTTTTGAATGGCTTTGTCGAGTTCGCCCGCCAAGGTGCCCGTGTTGTTTAAGTCGTTTAGCTGGGTGTAGTTGAGTAGCCAGCCTTTGGCTTTGAGAGTTTCGGCAAAGTGGCGCATGGCACTGAGAAACAAAGTGCTCCGCTGTTTGGAAGAAGCAACATGGGTTGACTCTTCCATCACTTCAGCCATCCAAATGATGTCTTGTGTGGGATCAAAGTCAGCCAAGGCTGTTGAATCTAGGTTCAGTTGATCTCCCAAGATCAAGACCAAATGACGCAGTGATTTAGCCATGTTGGATGTTTCCTTGAGGACCAGCAGATTTTTTCTTTCTGCATGATTCGGAGCAGTACAAAACCTGATCCCAATTTTTCGCCCAAGCCTTGCGCCAAGTCATGTCCCGCCCGCACACCTTGCAGGGCTTGCTGGGTAGGCTTTGTTTATTGCCTTTGAAAGAGGTCTTCATGGGGCTATTGTGGCGGGAAGCTGCAGGTGTTTGCTGGCTTGTTCGATAATGTCCCTACCCCGTAGATCTGACCCGTTTGGTTTTTCCATCATGCCTCAATCACTTGAAACTTCGTTGAACCTCAGCCCTGGGGATGTGTCCGCCGTGATTCAAATGGCATGGGAAGATCGCACCACCTTTGAGACGATCTTTGAAAGAACGGGCGTGACGGAATCTGGCGTGATCAAAATCATGCGTGCTGAACTCAGTTCGCGTTCTTTTAAAATGTGGCGCGCCAGAATGCGCGGCAGGGTCACCAAGCACCGAGAACTGCGCAGTCCCGACATGAGGTTCGATGACCGGGCCGTTGCCGATCACAGGCGGGCGAATTGCTAATTGACGTCTGATCAGCGACCGAAAGATCGGCCGCCGCCATTGCCGCCACCGTAGCCACCGCCACCACTTCTGCGGCCGCCGCCAAATCCGCCACCGCCTCCACCATTACGGCGCGGACCGCCGCGGCCACTGCCAGCCAAGCTGTCGATGCTGGTACGAGTTGGATCGGGTTGACCGCCACCCCCGCTGTTGTTGCGGCGAGGTGCGCCTTGGCGCGCAAATTGATTGGTCATGAGCGGGTCGATGTGACGAGGCAACTCATCGCCACGGGGCCCGCGGTCATGGTCTCTGTCCATATTGCGGTCGTTGGGTCCATCATTGGGACGGTCGTTGCGTCGATCGCCGCGCTCGTTGAAACGGTCAGATGTTGCGCCATCAAATCTTCTTTCGCCGCGATCTTGGCGATCTGTGCGTGGACCCTGTGCAGGACCGCCACGACGTGAAGGAGGGGGGCCATTGCGCGAGCGACCTGCGCCTCCTTCTGGGCGGGCTTGCCCACCGCCGCCATTGCCGCCAGAGCGTCCACCTCGTCCACCACCTTCACCGGCGGCGCCTTTGGTTTCGCGAATACGTTGCATCATGTCTGAGCGCGCAGCCTTGGCTGCAGCTTGCATCACATCACGGCTTGGTGGACGGCCTGCGCCGCCCCACAAAGTTTGACGTCCCATGGCAATGGGCTCTGCCTTTTCGCCAGGCTCAGGTCCAAAGCCTTCCAAAATTTGAACAGGAATTTCCTGCTTGGTGAAGCGTTCGATTTCCATCATGAAACCTTCTTCGTCCAGGCAAACCAGACTCACTGCTTCGCCGCTTGCGCCTGCACGACCCGTGCGGCCAATGCGGTGCACGTAATCTTCAGACACGTTGGGAATTTCGTAATTCACAACATGGGGCAAGTCTTCAATGTCAATGCCACGGGCTGCGATGTCGGTGGCGACCAAAACGCGAATGTCGCCAGTCTTGAAGCCAGCTAAAGCTTGCGTGCGAGCTGTTTGGCTTTTATTGCCATGCAATGCCATGGACTTGATGCCGTTTTTGGTCAGGTAGTCAGCCACGTTGTTCGCGCCAAACTTGGTGCGAGTGAATACCAAGACCTGGCTCCAGTTGTGTTGATTGATGATGTGCACCAACACTTCTTTTTTCTTGCCGCGACCCACCGGGTGAATCACTTGAGAAATTCGCTGCACAGTCGTGTTGCTGGGTGTGACTTGAATGCTCTGGGGGTTCTTCAAGAGGGTGGCAGCGAGATCGCGAATTTCATCGCTGAAGGTGGCTGAAAACAGCAAGCTCTGTTTGTCTTTGGGGACCAAAGCCAAAACTTTTTTCACATCATGGATGAAGCCCATGTCGAGCATGCGGTCGGCTTCGTCCAAGACCAAAATCTCAATGCTGGACAAATCTAGCAGTCCTTGGCCTTGCAAGTCGAGCAAGCGGCCTGGGGTCGCAACCAAGACATCAACGCCGCGCTTGACACGATCGACTTGGGGTTTCATGCCAACGCCACCAAAAACAACGGTGGACTGAAGGCTAAGGTATTTGCCGTAATCTTTGACGGACTCTTCAATCTGGGCGGCCAACTCGCGAGTGGGTGTGAGCACCAGTGCGCGAATGGCTTTGCCGCCAAATTTATTTCGACCGGCCTCTGACAAGCTCAGTTTGTGCAAGATGGGCAGCATGAAAGCGGCTGTTTTGCCGGTGCCAGTTTGAGCCCCTGCCAACAGGTCGTGACCTGCCAAGACGATGGGGATCGCTTGAGCCTGAACGGGCGTGGGAGTGTCGTAGCCTTGCTCTTGCACGGCCTGCAGAATGGCCGGAGCCAAATTCAATTCTTCAAATTTCATGATGGCGCACCAAAATCGGCGCATGGCATCGGTTTGTCAGGCTGTTTGGAAACAGCCGCCAGTCAAAGACCGATGGGATTCACAGGTGGGTATGGAAACCACAGGCGGGTGCCTGGGTCAAACCCCAGCAGAAGTGCTGATGTTGCGGCAACTGGAGGCGGCAACGTGTAGATTGTCGCACGAATCTGCAAACTCACAAATTAATTCTAAAGAATGAATAATTTAGACCGAAAGAGCTTTTTGGTGTTTAATTTAAATAAATACAACTACTATTGAATTCTTATACATGCGTCTTTTATATATCTCGGTCGCTAGGACGAAAAGAACTCGGGCTTGGGTGCCATTCGGAATTTCCAATTTGCGCCACCTGCTTATTTGGATGATTGGCTTCTTGCTCTGCTTCCAGGCAATTGCACAAACCACTCGACTCGAGCGTGTTTTTGCCAATAGAGAATTGCGAACATGCATTTGGCCTGAGTCCTATAGCATCAGCTATCGAAATTCCAAAACGCGTCAACTCAGTGGCATCGACATTGCCATCACGCAGGATTTGGCGCGGGAACTCGGGGTGAGATTGAGGTTTGTTGATAGCAATGTTACCCAACTCCATGAGTCGCTAGAGCTAGATCTTTGCGATATTGCAACACATGCGACTGGGAATAACGAAGAGAGGCAGGCTCGCTTACTTTTTTCTCAGCCGTATCTCAAAAGTGGTTTGTTTGCAGTGACCTTGAAAAACAAAGAGGGACTCCAAAACTGGGAGAGCCTGGATCAACCGGGGCGCGTCATTGCCGTTGCTGCGGGAACGATCATGGAAAGTGTCATGTCAAAGTCTTTGAAAAAAGCCAGACTACTTAGGGTTCAGCCCCCTGGAACCAGAGAGCAAGAGATTTTATCTGGCAGAGCAGATGCCTTTATGACCGACTATGCCTATAGTTTGAGAATGATTGAATTGACGGATTGGGCTACTGTGATTCAAGCGCCAAGTCACATGGCTGCAACCGAGTACGTCTACGCTTTTGCAAAAGGTGATAGCAGTTTGCAAATCAGAGTGGATGTGTTTTTGAGTCTTATCAAAAAAGATGGGCGCTTACTTCAGTACGCTAGAGCAAACAATCTTGAGCCCATCGTTTTGTTGAAATAATGGTCGAACTTCTGTGAAAAGAAATTTACCTTCCCATCCACCGATGACCCTGAATGCGGCGTCTCTGGGTGTCTACCGATTCGGATTTTCGGTTGCTGTATTCATCGTATTGGTTGCAGGTTTCTACCTTTGGAAAGACAGGGAAGACACTCTAGAAAGAGAGGCGGCTCGCGGTGATTTATTGACGCGCATCTTGTTCAGTCACATTAGCCGAACATTAGAGTCTTCTAGCGCCCTCATGACAGTGGCCAATCAGTGGTCAACCTCAAGTGCACCAACTCAATCCCAGCTCAAATCTGCCATCGAAAAATCCAGTTTCATTCGCTCTTTGTCAATGTTGACGGAAGATGGTTGGGTATTGGCAAGCTCTGAAGATGGCATGGTCAATCAGTCTGTGAGTTGGCTGCAACTTGGCTTGGAAAGGGACGTTGGATACGATTTGGCGGCAGGGCGATGGCAGCCTGCTCGCAATTTGTTTGACTTGAACAGAAACGGTGTTCCCTTAAAGGGCATTGCCAATTTGCCCTTGTCAATGCGCATGAAGCGTGCTGATGGTCGGGTGGTGCGATGGTTGGTGTTAATTAACCCGCAAGATTTAATTGCAGGTTTTGCAGACTCTGTCGACGAGCAATGCGACGCGGTTTACGTGTTCGATTATGCCGGTCGAATTCTGGCCAGCAGTTCAGACCGATGGTACCCGCATGACAAAGTATTTCCGGACATGCCTGCTGTCAAGCGGGTTGCAAATAATCAGGATTTTGGCCAATACTTTAGCTTGCAAAAAGATGTGAATCAGGTCGAAGAAAAGTTGGAAGTTCATTATCGAACATCGCCTCAACTGCCTCTGACTGTGGCTGTCGCTATTTCTCGAACCCGCTTAGAAGCCCAGTGGTGGCTTTCCTCAGCAGGTATCATTGGCATGTCTTTTTTGATGCTTTTGGCGACCTACTTGTTAACTCGCCAGGTCGCCTTTATTTGGGTGGGAAGGGAAAAAGACCGACTTGCTATGTCGAACGCATTGTGCGCTGCTGAGGATGCCAATCAAGCCAAATCTGCCTTCTTGGCTCAAATGAGTCACGAAATTAGGACGCCGATTAACAGCATGGTGGGGATGACTGAACTTGCATTGGGGACACGCTTAAACCCAGAGCAAAAAGACTATCTTGAGATGTCACGAACAGCCTCCCAAAGTCTGCTGCGATTGATCGATGATATTTTGGATTTCACCAGATTAGGTGCCAATCGCCTTACCTTGGATCAAACCTTGTTTGATTTGCATACGGCCTGTCAACAGGCTCTCAAAGGATTTGCATTTCAAGCAGAGCAGAAAAAAATTGATTTGTACTTAGCCATCGATCAAGACGTGCCCCAGTTGTTGGTGGGTGACCCCTTAAGGCTTGGGCAAGTTTTGCAAAATTTATTGGGCAATGCCCTTAAATTCAGTGATTCGGGTTGGGTCAAATTGAGTGTGCGAAAAATATCGGTCAGCGCGCATGAAGTGGTGTGTGGTTTTGAAGTGACAGATACAGGCATCGGCATTCCCGCCGAAAAAATGGAACTTATTTTTTCACCATTCAGTCAAGCTGATGCATCTGTCAATCGCAAATATGGTGGCAGTGGCCTTGGCCTTTCTATTGCAAAGAATTTGGTCCAACTGATGCAGGGTGAAATGAAAGTTCAATCAGGCATAGGCCAAGGAAGCTCTTTCTCTTTCACGGCTACATTTGAAACTCCTTCTCCAGAAATACTGGGCAAGCAAATCATTTCTCAAAAGCAAATATCCACAGGTTTCAGTGCTATTTCCAATGCCGTGGATGTTGTTTTGGTTGAGTCCAATCCCTTTGCCAGAGAAATTCTGAGAAATTTATTGGCTGCCCAACAGATTAAACCGCTCGAAATTGTGACGCCTGTGGCATTGCAGTCTTGTATAGAGGAATGGTTGAAGCAAGGCCTTAACCGCCAAACCTTGTGGGTCATAGACCACAGCTTGTTGGCCTACATTGAGCCCGCTTATTTGTTGGCGCAGGCAGCGAGGAAGTGGCCAAGCTTGTCTTGGGTGGTTTTGTCTGATTTTGGTTTGAATCATGACGTTCAAAATTTGTGTGCTTTGGCTAGAACTTTAGGTGTTCGAGTCTTGAACTTGTACAAGCCTGTCACAGGTCTAGAACTTCAAAATGCGATGACAAGTCTGACGCAGCGAGATGAAGTCGGTGAGACGCTTTCAAAACCGAGTCCATTCAAAACCAAACACGTGGGCAACATATTGGTAGTTGAGGATACCCCGATGAATCAGCAACTGGCTCAATGGACTTTGGAAAAGCTGGGCTGCACAGTCGAAATTGCAAACAATGGTGAAACTGCATTGCAAAAAATTCGGTCGCACACCTACGATTTGATTTTGATGGATTTGCAAATGCCGGGCATGGATGGCCTAACGGCTACCCATGAAATTCGAAATATCGAAGTCACAGAAGCCTTGAAGATGACACCTATTGTGGCCATGACAGCTCACGTCCTAGACGAAGACCGTGCGCAGGCAAAAAAAGCAGGGATGCAGGACTTCCTCATCAAACCTGTTTCGGCCGATGAATTTCAAAGGATTTTGAATAAATTTTTGTAGATTGGCTCAGCCTGTGAGCCTAGGCTGAGCCGATAATTCAGACACGACTCACGCGCAGAAACAAGCTCCTCCCTATGGCCAAAGAATTTCAATCCGGATTCATGGTTTTCCATGGCAACCGCCTTGAAGACCTGCGCGATCTCACGGTTGGCCTGTTTCGGAACAAGCCTTTGCCCCCCTTGGTGCCAGAAACCTTGCTGGTGCAAAGCAATGGCATGAAGCACTGGCTCGAGATGGCCTTGGCCGACGACAGTGCCATGGGCATTTGCGCAGCCACTCAAATGGAATTGCCTTCTAGCTTTATTTGGCGCATGTACCGTTTGGTATTGGGCCAAGCGGTGGTGCCAGTGGCCATGCCCTTTGATAAAAAGGCGTTGGTTTGGCGCTTGTGGCGCTTACTGCCAGAGTTTGCAAAGGCATATCAAGTGGCACCTTTGCTGACCTACGTCAAAGACGATCTGCTCGGACGTCAAAGGTATCAGTTGGCACAGCAAGTTGCCGATGTGTTTGATGGCTATCAAAGTTACCGTGCAGATTGGCTTACTGATTGGGCCAAGGGCCAATTTGTATTGCAGCACAATGGGTTGCGCAAAGCCATGCCGCCGGACCAAGTATGGCAAGCACAGTTGTGGCAGTTGTTGCAGGAAGATGTCTTGCAAACCCAAGCCCCCGAGCTTGCGTCTCAATGCCATTCTCGGGCCGACGTGCATGCGCAATTCATGCGCAAGGCTCAGCATGCAGAAGCTTTGAAACCAGAAGGCTTGCCGCCACGCATTGTGGTCTTTGGTATTTCTAACTTGCCCATGCAAGTGGTGGAAGCTTTGGCCGCCTTGGGTCGGTGGTGTCAAGTCATCATGATGGTCCAAAATCCTTGTCAAGAATATTGGGGCCGTGACATGGACCTGGTCGCTCAGAAGCATTCGCTGCTTTCCTCTTGGGGGCAACAAGGCCGAGATTATTTGCACGCGCTGGAGCGTTTTGACCAGCCTGAAAACGCCTTGACACTGATGAGCAAGCAAACTTTTTTTGTTGATCCGTCAAAACAAGCGTTCCCCACACGTTTGCAGAAAGTCCAGTCTGATATTTTGAATTTGAATGTCATGCCCGAGCATCCTGAATCTTTGGCTGACGATGGCAGCATTCAAATGGTGCAAGCATATTCACCGCAGCGTGAAGTCGAAATTTTGCACGACCGACTTTGGGCTTGGTTTGATCAAAACCCAAGTTGGAAGCCCACAGATGTGATGGTCATGGTGCCCGACATGGCTTCCTTTTCATCTCACATTCAAGCAGTGTTTGGCCGCTTTCCAGTTCATCATCCTCGGCACATTCCTTTTTCAGTGGCAGATACCACGCCGCGCCAGGTACCGCTGGTCCAAGCGCTTGAATTTTTGTTGAACTTGCCTGAGGCAAGAGTCTCCTTGTCGGAATGGCTCAGTCTCTTTGAAATATCGGCTGTTCGCGCTCAATTTCAAATGACTGAGGCAGATGTTCAGACCATGCAGGATTGGCTTCAGGCTGCCGCGGTGCGCTGGGGCTTGAGCCCAAGCCACCGCCAGAAATGGGGTGTGCCCAGCACCATGCCCAATGCCTTGCAAAATACTTGGGCCTATGGCTTACAACGATTGATACTGGGTTATGCAGCTGGGCAAACCGAGGGCACGGGGCTATGGCAGGGTGTCTTGCCCTTGCCTCAAGTTTCTGGCTTGAGTGCTCTAAAGGTGGGCTATCTGGCGCAGTGGCTGGAGGCTGTCGCTATCAGTTTGAATCAATTGAACGCCACGCATACACCTGCTGAATGGTGTTCCGTGATGCACCAGCTGATGGCGCGCTTTTTCAAAGCCGAAAGCGAATCCGATGAACGCATTCTGCTTCGCTTAAAGCAGGAATTGACGCAATGGCAATCCTTGTGTGAGCAGGCTGGTTTGTCAGAGCCCTTGCCATTAACGGTGGTTCGTGAACATTGGTTGTCGGGTCTGGAATCAGCAGGTCTGCAGCAGCGCTTCTTTGGTGGCGGTGTGCAATTTTCAACGCTTATGCCCATGCGCGCTATTCCCTTCAAGGGCCTTTGTTTGCTGGGCATGAACGATGGCGCTTATCCCCGTCAAAGCACGCCCCGTGATTTTGATTTGATGACAACGCACTGGCTTGCAGGCGATCGCTCGCGTCGCGAGGACGACCGTTACTTGTTCTTGGAAGCCTTTTTGTCTGCACGTGAAAAGCTCTATATCAGTTGGCAAGGGCGCAGGTCCACAGACAATCAGAAGATGCCAGCCTCTGTCTTGGTCGCTCAGTTGCGCGACACCTTAAAGGCGCGTTTCGTGCCTGAGCTTGATGCCGATTTACAGCCCTTGCAAGCCTTCTCTGCCAAATACTTCGAGCCCCATTCAAAGTTCTTTACTTATGCAAACGATTGGGAAAAAGCACAAAAAATTGACTCTGAATTGAAATCTACCGCGACTTCTTCTGAGGAGGTCAATGCCGAATTCCCTCCTCTTTCAGAATGGCCGATTCAAGAATGCATGCGTTTGCTAAAGCAACCGGTGGAGGTTTATTGGCGCAGCCGTTTGGGTGTTTTGCTCAGTGGCCCTGATGAGGCTTTGCGCGATGATGAGAACTTCTTTCTCAATGGACTTGACAGGTATGCCTTGGGCCGCAATTTGCTTGAAGCCGAGGATATCGAATTCCAACTGGAAGCTGAAAAATTGCTGGGTCATTTGCCAATGGGAGCTTCAGGTCAAGTGGTATTGAAACAGCAATACGATGCGGCACTTCGCGTGATAGACCGAGCTGCCCTTTACTCAGAACAGTACGCACAAGAGCTGCCAACTCAATCTGTGGCGGTTTTGATTGACATGCCCTGGGGAGACGTGCGCATCAGCGCCGAGATTGCTGGCTTGCGCCAAAAATTGCACTCCTCCAATCATTTGTCGATTGATTCTGAGCAGGTTCGAGTTCTGCAAATGATCAGACGACCTGGTGCAGTGGCCACAGGACAAAAGGACCAACAGTCTGCCCGAGCCGATGTCTTGATCAACTTATGGCCCAACCACGTTTTGTTATGCGCTGCAGGCTGGACAGTTCACTCAGTGGCCGTTGGACTTGATGGTGTGGCCGTATTGCCCGCCATGACGCCTCAAGCTGCCCAACATTTGTTGGCACAGTGGCTGGCTGTTTACGCACAAGCATGGACCCGTCCCTTACCCGTCACCTTGAAAGCAGGCTTGGCATTTGTGTCAGAGCAAATGCGAAATAAACAGTCTGACAAAGAAGCCAGGGCAGACAAGATCATCCAACTGGCCTTGGACAAGGCACGCAAAGAATTTTCGGATGGCTTCTCTGACAGCACCGATTTTGCGCGATCTTTGTATGTGCAAAGATCGTTCGACAATTTTGATCCCCTCATCGAAGGACTGCCAAACTGGGCGCCCCTTTTGTATGACGATTTGATCCATGCGGCTTCAATAGAAGGGGGGGCGTCATGAGTCAATTGAAAACGCAAAGGCTCAATGTACTCAAATTGCCCTTGAAAGGCATTCAACTCATTGAGGCCAGCGCTGGCACTGGCAAAACTTGGACTTTGGCTGCGCTGTATGTGCGCCTCATTCTGGGGCATGGATGGTCAGGGCAGGGCCTTATGCCGCCTCAAATCTTGGTGATGACATTTACCGAGGCCGCCACGGCAGAACTTAGAGATCGCATTCGCGAGAGATTGGCACAGGCTGCGCAATTCTTCAGGGGGCAGACTGAAGATGCCGATGATTTCCTGCAACAACTTCAAGAAAGCTTGGGCACCGATTTGAATTCGCTGCATGCTGCACGCTTAGAGGAAGCCGCGCAGTGGATGGACGAGGCGGCCATTTACACCATTCACAGTTGGTCGAGTCGCATGTTGCGTCAACATGCTTTTGACAGCCAGAGTTTGTTTGATCAAAAGCGCTTAGACGATGCGTCAGCACTGAAGTTGAAATTGGTCAAGGACTATTGGCGAGAAAATGTGTATTCCCTCGAGGTCAAGCAACTGGGTGCCCTGAAAGATCTGGGTGGGTCACCCGAAGCTCTGCTCAAAAACATTCAATCGCTGTGGCAAAAATTTGAGAAATCACCAGGTGGGTTTCCTGATGCATCTCAAGACCCAGATCCAAAAAAGTTGATTTTCGACTGGGCACATTGGCAAGAGCGTGTTCTGCATTTGGAATTGCAAGCCAAGCAGCTTTTGTTGAACAACATGCCTAACGCAATAGACTCGTTGAAAAAGGCGCTTGAAAATGATTTGAATCGCAATTACTACCGAGTCAATAAACACGCTTACTTCCTTCACCATCTTGCAGACTGGGCTTCTGGCGAAGAGGCTGACTTGGATGTACTTTCCAAATTCACCTTTGAAAAGCTCAATACCGGCTTAAAGAACGGTGCCAATCCGATTGACAATTCTCACGGTGTCTGGACCGCCATCGGTCATTGGATGGCTGAGCGTCACATGGAGCCTGAAGTTGGTGTTAATTTGTTGCAACATGCAGCACTCAAAGTGGGCCGAGCCTACTTGCAGCAAAAAAGAAGTTTGGCCAGTTTTGATTTTTCGGATTTATTGCAACGATTGCACGCTGCACTTCACGCACCAAGCAGTCGACTGCCTCAGATTGTCCGCGAGCAGTTCCCTGTGGCCATGGTCGATGAGTTTCAGGATACCGACCCCTGGCAATATGAATCCTTATCGCGCATTTACAGTTCGTCAAATTGGGTCATTCAAGAGACGGTCAGTAAGGCTCATGCAGTGCCTGAAAATGCCAGCGCATTTTTGATGATCGGCGACCCAAAGCAAGCCATCTACAGTTTTCGAGGCGCCGATTTACCAACCTACTTGAAGGCGAGGCATTCGGCTGAGTCTATTTGGACGCTCAATGAAAATTTCAGGTCCAGTCAAGAAGTGGTCAATGCCGTTAACCATTTGTTTGAAAAGGCTCAAAACCCATTTGGTGAAGTGCCGTTTGAGCGTGTCAATACACCCACACCGGCCAAGGCAGAAAGTCTTTTCTTGGCCAATGGTCAAAAAATACCAGCGCTCACGGTATGGCATTTGGCTTGCGACAAACCCTTGAGTGGCGCGCAATACGGTGAAGAGATGGCGCAAATTTGCGCAACCCAAATGGTCATGTTATTGAATCAAGGCATCACCCAACCTGGCCGCATGGCGGTTTTGGTCAGAGATGGTCAAGAAGCTAAAAAGATTCGCCATGCCTTGGCTCAACGGAGTGTCCGAAGCGTCTACCTGTCAGACCGTGACAGTGTGTATGCCACTCGAGAGGCACTCGATTTGGCTTGCATCTTAGAAGCTGTCATACAAGCGCGAAATGCCAAATTGCTGAGGGCAGCCCTCACCACGCGAACCTTGTGCCTCAGCTTGCCTGAAATAGAGCAAGTGTTCCGTGCAGAAGAAGCCTGGGACATTTGGGTTGAGCGTTTTAATGCGTGGCACCACACCTGGCAAAGTCAAGGCTTCTTACCGATGCTTTACAAAATGGTGCATGAACAAGAAATCGGCAGGCGCATGCAAGCCGAGGGCGATACCGCTGAACGGCGCTTGACCAATCTTTTGCACCTAGGTGAATTACTTCAATCGGCCAGCCTTCAATTGCAAGGTGAATCTGCATTGCTGCGTTTCCTCACCGATCAATTGGCCGATCCTCAGGCGCAAGGTGAAAGCGCACAAATGCGTCTTGAAACAGATGCTGAATTGGTCCAAGTCATCACCTTCCACAAAGCCAAGGGTTTGCAATACCCCTTGGTGTTTTTACCCTTTGTCGCCAATTTCAGAGAAGACAAAGACGATTCACTTCGAACGGCTGAAGAACGTCTGCAAGAGGACATTCGTTTGTTGTACGTCGCTTTCACGCGTGCACAGCAAGCCATGTGGATAGGCGTTGCCAAACGCCAAGGTGATTTCAAAAGCAAAGAGACCCAAGCGCAAAGTGGTTTGAGTGTTTTGTTACAGCGTCAGTCTGCAGATGATTTGCAAGAAAAACTGCAGGCATGGGCTGTGTGTGATGACATTCAAGTCATGCATGCGCCTGAAGCAAATGCGGTGCTTTATGAGCCATCCAAATCTGTCAATGTAGAAGCTGCAACAGCTGCAAGATCGCCATCGCGCGCATTGCCCAATGCCGGCTGGACGGCCAGCTTCAGTGCGCTGACCCGAAAGCTCAGTGAATCCAAATGGCAGGTCGCAGACTCGGGCCTTGCGCGCGAAGAGCGTTGGCTGGATTCTCAAATTGACAACCCTGTTGCCAACGCCAATGCACTTTTATTGGCAGAGACATCTCTCTCTACAAAAACTGAAAAACCCCATTTTAATCATTTCCCTGCGGGCAGTGCCTATGGCACCTTGTTGCACGATATTTTCGAATGGCAACTCAAAGCAGGCTGGCCTCTTCTCCAAAACGAATCAGACCTCGATCCAGAAGTCAAAATTCGGTGGCAAGCCTGGTGGCAAGCCCAAGCCGACAGCCTGCAACTTCTTCCCCGTGATCAAACCCTCTGCCTGCAACTCATTCGCCAATGTGCATCAACTCAATTCACACCATTGGGGTCAGATCAAAATTGTTTTAGTCTGTCAAAACTGAATGCCCAAAACGCTTGGCCAGAAATGGGCTTCACTTTCAAAACACATGGCGTCTCAACGCTGCACATTGACCAACTCATAAGCACTTCGGTGCATGCCAACAAAACTCGTCCTGCTTTGCATTCGCAGCAATTGAATGGCTTGCTGACAGGTTTCATGGACATTGTGTTTGAGTACCAAGGCCGCTATTACGTGCTCGATTACAAATCGAACAAATTATCCGACTATTCTCAAGACAGCATCACAAGCAGCATTCTTAGCCATCGCTACGACGTGCAATACACCTTGTACATCTTGGCGCTTCACCGACTCTTAAAGTCACGCCTCAAAGATTACAGCTACGAGCAGCATATGGGCGGTGCCGTCTATCTGTACTTGCGAGGCATCGATCAAGCTGGGCAGGGTTTTTATGCCAACAAGCCATCCTTTGAGCTGATCAATGCGTTAGACGAAGCTTTTAAATTGAATCAGCCATCGATTGCAGCAAGGGTACTGGCATGACCGACACGCAAGTCTCGCTCGGCCACACGCTAGTGCCTCCATTTGCTTCTGCCGTGGGCAGTTGGCCATGGACAGCTTTGGACTTGGCATGGCTTCAATTTTTAAAATCACATCAAGCAACGTCTGATCCCTTGCACGATTTGCTGGCGCTTTTGGTCAGCCATCAAATGGGCAGAGGGCACGCTTGTTTGGACCTTGATGCTTTGTTGCAAGACCCCGCGCATTTGCTTGATTGGACCGATGAGCAGACAAAGGCCTTGACCCAGTTTATTGCTAATTCAAAGCATGATGAACAGCCCACAGATTTGCTCGCTATGCCATGCAACCCATGGTCTGAAGCTGCCAAAACAATGCCCTGGGCTATGGGCGAAAATTCACCCATCCTGGTCTCTTTCAAAGGGGACAGCCAAGCGCAAAGGGTGTATTTGAGGCGCGCCTGGCAAGCAGAGCAAACCATTCAAGCGTCTATTCAAACGCGTCTTTCGCAAAACTTTGAAGTGCCAAAGGACAGCGAGGAAAAACTGAATAAACTGTTCGGCCTTCAAACCAATCAAACTGATTGGCAACGCATCGCATGTGCCAAAGCTTTGCGTGCTGGATTGACTCTCATTACAGGCGGGCCCGGAACTGGTAAAACGACAACCGTAGTTCGTTTGTTGGCCTTGCTCCAACAAGCAGCTCACGATCAGCAAACAACATTGCGCATTCTTTTGGCAGCCCCCACGGGCAAGGCCGCCAGTCGATTGAGTTCCTCCATTCAATTGGCATTGGCCAGCTTGCCTGAAGCTTGGGGTGAAGGCATTCCATCCCAAGCCGTCACATTGCACCAACTGTTGCAATACAGCCCCAATTCAGCCTCAAGGGCTGCGCCATTGCTGGCAACAGACTTGGTGGTGGTGGACGAAGCCTCCATGATTGATCTTGAACTCATGGCGCGATTGATGAAATGTGTACCGACAAAGGCCAGATTGGTTTTGTTGGGCGACAAAGATCAGTTGGCCTCGGTAGAGGCTGGTGCGGTGTGGTCTCAGCTTTGCGAAGGTGCCGCGCATGCAGACAACACCATCCAAGCGCACGCTACAAAACCCTACACCTTGCCTGAACAAACTGCGGTACTTCATGTTAGCCGGCGCTTTGATGCCAACAGCGCCATCGGTCAATGGGCCCAATTGATCAACGCTGGTGATCTGCAGCAAATACAAAAAAAATGGCAAGTCTTAAGCACTGCAAGCAATGTGGATAGCATCGAAGGCTCGGAGGTTCAGATCTGGCCAGATCAATGGCGCGACAGACCCCAAGGGAAGTTGGACCCAGAAGTCGCTCATGCATTGCGTGCAGGTTGGTTCGCTTGGTTGCAAGTCTTAAAACCCCTGCAACAAGCCGGTGCCATTTGTGACAATGCGCAGGCCCTTCAGTTGTTGAATCATTTCAGTGAGTTTCAAGTGCTGTGTGCACTGAGACAAGGCGCCTGGGGTGTTCAATCTTTGAACGAGCAAATCGCTATGGCCTTAGGCTTATCTCAAACTGCGGAGAGAAACTTTCAGCCTGCTAAAGCGCAGGATGGCTGGTTCATTGGACGTCCCATCATGGTTACCCGCAATGACTATCACCTTCAACTCATGAACGGCGATGTAGGCCAGTGTTTGCCCACTGTCAATGGACTTCGAGTTGCGTTCCCTGATGGCAAGGGGGGTATTCGATGGGTGCTGCCGTCCCGGTTGGATGCTGTTGAAACGGTGTGGGCCATGACGGTTCACAAATCACAGGGATCAGAGTACGACCATGTGCTTCTGGTGTTGCCTGACCGAGATGCACCCGTGCTCACCCGTGAGTTACTTTACACCGGTGTGACGCGAGCCAAATCTCGCTTAACTTGGTGGGTGCCTAAGCCCTCGGTGCTGTTCAACGCGGTGGGTCAGAGAGTCACCCGAAGTGGCGGTTTGGCAGATGCCCTGTTTCATCCGTCAAAATAGGCCCTTCAAAAAAAAGTGAGCAATGATGAATTTCGATGAAATGGCTGACAAATTGTCAGCCCACCCAGACTTCAAAGTGAAACGTCGCTTGGTTCCAATTCTCGACTTTGGACCTGGGTCTGGCGGGCCAACCAAGCGAATCCTCATTTTGGACACGGAAACAACAGGCCTAGACTGGCGTGCAGAAAACATCATTGAGTTGGCCATGTTGTCTGTTGATGTGGATTTACATACGGGACAACCTGTTGGCGTGGTTGAGGTCTATGAAGATTTCGAAGATCCAGGCAGACCTATCCCTTCAGAAATCGTCAAGCTCACAGGCATCACCGACCATGACGTGAAAGGGCAGAAACTCAATGAAGTCAAAATCAATGCGATGGTTGAACGCGCAGACCTCATCGTGGCGCACAACGCTGGTTTCGATCGCCCCTTTGTTGAAAACCGATTAGAAGTGTTTGAGCACAAAGCTTGGGCCTGCTCCTTTGCCGGTATCAACTGGAAGGCTCAAGGTTTGGGATCAGCCAAATTGGAATTTTTGTGCAGCGAGTTGGGGTGGTTTTACGACGCGCACCGTGCGCAAGTGGACTGCCATGCTTTGTTAAGAGTCTTGTCGTCGAATTTGAAGACCCAGCCAGATGACTTGCCAACATCGGGATTTCTACAACTTTTGAAGTCAGCCGAACAAGCCCGAACAGTGGTCAAAGCATTTGGTTCGCCATTTGAAAGCAAAGACAAACTCAAGGCGCGCGGCTACCGCTGGGATGCAGAAGCCAAAGTTTGGTTCACAGCTGTGAAATCAGCGGATGCTTTGGAGGCAGAAGCCGAATGGCTTAAAACACAGATTTACGGGGGTCGTTCTGCCAGAATTGGTCTCGAAACTCAAGATGCATGGGTCCAATTCTCAAGTCGAAGTGGTCAATCGGGCGACCGAGTCTTGTAATTTGAGAAATTTCAGGGGCTGAAAGCGCTGAAGAGGCACCTAAAGGCAGGGATAATCACGGGTTCGGGAAAATTAAGCCTCCCTTTTGGAAATTCATTTTTTCCCTTCCTTTTTGAAGAGCATCCCAGCCATGGCCCAATACGTTTTTTCTATGAACCGCGTCGGAAAGATCGTGCCGCCGAAGCGACACATTCTCAAAGACATTTCTCTCAGTTTCTTCCCCGGCGCCAAAATTGGCGTGCTCGGCTTGAATGGCTCCGGCAAGTCCACCTTGCTGAAAATCATGGCCGGCATTGACAAGGAGATTGAAGGCGAAGCTATTCCCATGGCCGGCCTCAAAATTGGCTATCTGCCGCAAGAGCCGCAGATGGACCCCACCGAAACCGTGCGCGAAGCGGTTGAAGGCGGCATGGGTGAGGTGAAAGCTGCGCAAGCTCGCCTCGAAGAAGTTTATGCAGCCTACGCTGAAGAAGACGCAGACTTTGATGCCCTGGCTGCAGAGCAAGCCAAACTCGAGGCTATCATCGCCACAGCTGGCGATGCGTCCGACCACCAACTGGAAATTGCCGCTGATGCGCTGCGTTTGCCCCCATGGGACGCCATCATTGGCAAACTCTCGGGCGGAGAAAAACGACGTGTGGCTTTGTGCCGTTTGTTGCTCAGTCGCCCTGACATGTTGCTGCTTGACGAACCCACCAACCACTTGGACGCAGAAAGTGTGGACTGGCTTGAGTTGTTCTTGCAACGCTTCCCTGGCACCGTAGTGGCCATTACCCACGACCGCTACTTCTTGGACAACGCGGCCGAGTGGATTTTGGAACTGGACCGCGGTCACGGCATTCCTTACAAAGGCAACTACTCAAATTGGTTGGAGCAAAAAGAGACGCGCTTGGGCCAAGAGCAACGAACAGAAGACGCTCGCACCAAGGCCATGAAAAAAGAATTGGAATGGGCCCGCTCCAACCCCAAAGGACGTCAAGCCAAGAGCAAGGCGCGTTTGGCACGCTTTGAAGAGCTGAGCGATTACGACTATCAAAAGCGCAATGAAACACAAGAAATTTTCATTCCTGTGGCCGAGCGTTTAGGCAATGAAGTTTTTGAATTCACCAATGTCAGCAAGTCCTTTGGCGATCGTCTGCTCATTGACAATCTGAGCTTCAATGTGCCTGCTGGTGCCATTGTGGGCATCATTGGCCCTAATGGTGCTGGTAAATCAACGCTCTTCAAACTCATTGCGGGCAAAGAGCAGCCTGACAGCGGAACCATTAAAGTGGGTCAAACCGTGAAGATGGCGTTCGTCGATCAAAACCGTGACGATTTGTCCAACGATAAAACCGTTTGGGAAGATGTCTCTGGTGGATTGGACATCATGACTGTTGGCAAATTTCAAATGCCCAGCCGTGCCTATTGCGGCCGCTTTAACTTCAATGGTGGCGATCAGCAAAAGAAAGTCGGCATGTTGTCCGGTGGCGAGCGCGGCCGTTTGCACTTGGCCAAAACCCTCATCGAAGGCGGCAACGTGTTGCTGCTTGACGAGCCCTCCAATGACTTGGATGTGGAAACATTGCGCGCCTTGGAAGATGCCTTGCTTGAATTTGCAGGCTCGGTCATGGTCATCAGCCACGATCGTTGGTTTCTCGATCGGATTGCAACGCACATTTTGGCTGCGGAAGGCGACAGCCAGTGGGTCTTCTTTGATGGCAACTACCAAGAGTACGAAGCCGACAAAAAGAAACGTTTGGGCGAAGAGGGTGCTAAGCCCAAGCGCGTGCGTTTCAAAGCTTTGAAGTAATTCACAGACCGAGTGCTTCGACGTCAAGCAGTCAGTGGAGCAGTGCCATGAAACCCATGCGCCTAGAGGACATTCTCTTTAGCCAAGGTTTCGGCACTCGCCGCGTTTGCGCGGGCCTGGTGCAACAAGGCTATGTCAGTGTGAATGGCGAAGTTCAACAAGATCCCGGCATTTTCTTCGATCCCGAAAATCTCAAGTTCAAAGTGCAAGGCGCTGAGTGGCCTTACTTTGATCGCGCCTACCTCATGCTGCACAAACCCTCGGGTACTGAGTGCTCACAAAAGCCCTCAACTTGGCCCAGCATTTACACCTTACTGCCTTCAGCCCTTAGGCTGCGTCCGCAGAAGGCGGCGGTTCAAGGTGTCCAAGCGGTAGGGCGTTTAGACCAAGACACCACTGGCTTGTTGTTGCTGACCGATGACGGTAAATTCATTCACCGCATGAGTTCACCCAAGCACCACATGCCCAAGGTATATGAAGTCACCACCAAGCATGACATCACCGAACAGCAAGTCGAAAAATTATTGGTGGGTGTGGTGCTTGACGACAGCCCCAAGCCAGTCAAAGCCGCAGCCTGCAAAAAAGTTTCAGACACCCATTTGAAACTCACACTCACTGAAGGCAAGTACCATCAAGTTAAACGCATGTTGGCTGCGGTAGGCAATCGCGTAGAGGGTTTGCATCGCAGTGCCATCGGCAACTTGCAGTTACCAGAAGATTTGGCGCCTGGTCAGTGGCGCTGGATATTACCCAGCGAACTCGAAAAATTCTTCAAAGCCTGAAGCACTTCCAAGGGCTTGTCCTTGTGAGGGCTGTGTCCGCATTTTTCTAGTTTTACCAAGTGTGTTTGAGTTGCGTGCGCCGCAATTTCATCAATTTGCGCCATGGTCCCATAGGGGTCGTCTGTTCCTTGAATGGCCATCAAGGGTGATTGAATTTTTTGAAGCAAAGGCCGTATGTCAAAGCTTCTAAAGGCTTCGCTCAACCACACATCGTTCCATTGCCAAAAGGCAACATCGACATCTTTGTGAAAGGCTGCTAACTTGGGTTTGAGTTTTTCAAATTGATCGCGTGCATGCGAAATGGCTTGAAGCGAAATGTCTTCCACCATCACATGGGGTGCCATGACCACACAAGCTGCAACAGGAAATTGACTTGCATGAATGAGTGCAATGGTGCCGCCATCTGAGTGTCCAATCAAAAGGGGGTTAGAAACTTTCAAATGTGCCAACAAAGCTGGAAGGACTTCCAAAGCTTCACGGTGCATGTAGTTCGATTGAAGTCTTCCAGAACCCCGAACGTCAGAAACACCTTCAGATTGCCCATAGCCTTGACGTGAATAAACCCATCCTTCACAGCCCAGGCTTTGGCATATTTGCCCTGGCCAATCTTTCCAAAGCGCCACACTGCCAAGTCCTTCGTGTAAAAAGACGCAACTCGGAGCACTGTCCTTGGAGGCCGAGGGTTTGGCCAAAGGGATGTGTTTCACTTCTAAGTCAACACCCAAGATGGAGATCAGAGATGGGGCAGTCATGCTGTCAATTTTGACACCATAAAACCTCAAAATGGAAAAAGATAAGGCTTGATCGATCGAGACGTCTGCCAATACCCCATTACACTTGAGGGATGATCTTTCAAGCACTGACCTTCTCAATTGGTTTGGCCGCTTTCGGCCTCGCTTCTGCCATGTCCTCAGGGCCCCAACCAGCTCCCCCTGCGCCTGCAGCACAAGCACCTGCCCCGATTTTTGTCTTAAATTCTCTGGATGGGAATGTCAGTGTGATTGACCCAGTCACTTGGACAGAAACCAAGCGCATCCCTACCGGCAAAGAGCCCCACCATTTGTACCTGACGCCAGATGAAAAATCGGTCATTGTGGCCAATGCGCTGTCTGATTCTCTGACTTTCATCGATCCTAGAACCGCAGAAATCCAACGCGTGATTCCTGGCATTTTGGACCCGTATCATTTGCGTTTTTCCCCAGATATGAAGTGGTTCGTCACGGTTGCCAACCGACTCAATCACATCGATATCTACAAATGGGATGGCCAAACGCCCACCTTGGTCAAGCGCATTCAGTCGGCTAAAACACCCAGCCACATGTGGATTGACAGCAAGAGCACCACTGTGTGGGCTACCATGCAAGACAGCAATGAGTTGGTGGCCATTGATTTGAACACTCAAACCATCAAGTGGCGCGTGAAAACGGGTCCCATGCCTGCTGATGTCTTTGTCACCCCCGATGATCAAACATTGTTGATTGGTTTGACGGGTGGTGATGGGGTGGAAGTTTTTGATGTATCCAAAAACCCTGCTGTAAAAATCAAATTGATTCAAACTGGCAAAGGCGCGCATGCTTTCCGTGCCTTGGGAGACAAGCAGCATGTCTTGGTCAGCAACCGTGTCGCCAACTCCATCAGCAAAATCGATTACAAAAGTCTCACTGTGGTTGACAAGTATCCAGGCCCCAGTGGGCCAGATTGCATGGACATCATGGCAGACGGCAAAACCATTTTGCTGGCTTCGCGTTGGGGTCAAAAGTTAAGCGTGATTGACATGACCACTCGGCAAGTGGTTCGTCAAATTAAAGTAGGCAAGTCGCCTCATGGGGTTTGGACATTGGACCATGCGCCGCGCCAATGACACTTTGGGTAATCTACTGACCCAGCTATTTCTGGGCGCTTTTTTGTTCAATGCGTATTCATTGTCGCTAGCTGCCGAGCCAAAAAAAGCACCGCTCCAATGTCAGAGGCCTCTTTATCTGACCTTTGACACTGGCCACATGGGTACGGCCCCCCTGATTGCGGATGTCCTTCGCAAGCAGCAAGTGCCTGTGACCTTTTTTGGAGCCAATGAGAAAACCCAAGAGGGAGACGGTAGCCTAGGCCAACACTGGTCTGCCTGGTGGAAAGAGCGAGCTAGCGAGGGTCATGACTTCGCCAGCCACACGTTTGATCACGCCTATTGGCGGTCAGACATTGATGCACAAAATTTCAAAGTTCGTCCCAGTGCAGGCGAACAGAAAGACCAAAACTTAGTGTGGCGCGCACAAGACTATTGCGCCAACTTGAAAAAAGCCTCTCAGCGGCTCGAGGCCATGACCGGCCGTGCAAGTTTGCCTCTCTTTCGAGCGCCAGGTGGCAAAACTTCCCCGGCCTTGTTAAAGGCAGCAAGTCAATGTGGGTACACCCACGTCGGATGGTCTCCGGCGGGGTTTTTGGGTGACGAATTGTCAAGCCAAACCTACAGCAATGCTGCCTTGCTTCGAGCTGCGCTTCAAAATATCAAAACTGGCGATATTTTGATGGCCCACTTGGGTATTTGGTCGCGTCAAGATCCGTGGGCCCCCGCGGTGTTAGAACCGCTTATTGTGGGCCTGAAAGAAAAAGGGTTTTGTTTTGCCAGTTTGCGCCAACACCCCCAATATTCGAAACTACTTTCAACAGTGCCCTAAAGGCTTTTGATGGCCACTTGATATTGACTTAAAACTTCATGCTCACCTCTTTGATTGAATGGCTCATTGACACGTTTGCAGGGTTGCAAACGGTGTTGTTTGAAAGTGTGGTCCAGCCCATTGCATTTGCTTGGGGGGCCGGCAACTTGCTAGATGTAGCGTTTGAGGGCACAGGGTGGCTCTTGCTAGGTTTGATGCAAATTCTGATTTTGGTGGTTCTCATTGGACCTTTGGAGAAATGGCGACCCGTCGAACCCGTCATCGATGCCGCAGGGGTCAAAATTGATTTTCTATACACTCTCATTCATCGTTTAGGCTTGTTCAAATTGGTGATGTTTTTCACATTTGAAAATGCTGTTGAAACTGTGTTTGGCATGTTGCGCTTGCATGGTTTTCCAACTTTCAACATCGATGCCATTTGGCCGGGCGTCTCAGACATCGCCTGGGTCAGTTTCTTTCTCTACCTCATCGTCTTCGATTTTGTGCATTACCTGATTCACCGAGGGCAGCATCAGCTCAATCGGTGGTGGGCACTGCATTCTTTGCACCATTCGCAAAGACAAATGACCATGTGGACTGACAACCGCAATCATTTGCTAGACGATGTAATCACCACGTTATTGCTGTCAGTGACTGCCAAACTGATTGGCGTTGGCCCAGGCCAATTTGTAGCCTTGGTGGTGTTAAGTCAGTTGAGCGAGAGTTTTCAACATGCCAATGTCAAATGCAGTTTTGGCTGGCTTGGCGATCGCTTGTTTGTCAGCCCTAGGTTTCATCGTTTGCACCATGCGATTGGCATTGGTCACGAGTCTGCAGGTCGAAAAACCTTGGGCGGCCACAACTTTGGTGTGTTGTTTCCATGGTGGGACATGCTTTTCAATACCGCTGATTTTTCAAACCGATACGACCCCACAGGTGTCAGAGATCAATTGGAAGAGGGGCGCGATTATGGCCGGAGTTTTTGGGGCCAACAGAAGTTAGGTTTCATGCGCTTGCTGAGCAGGTATCCAAGTTCATGAAACTTTTCATGGACTCTTTTTGGCGAGCATTTGCTTACTGCCTGCACCCTAAGGTCATCATGCTGTCCTTGCTGCCGCTTATTTTGATGGCGGTGATTGTCACTGGCTTGGGCGCGATGTACTGGGAAGAGGCAGTGAAAACCGTTCGCACGGGGTTGGAAGACAGTGCAGCGTTGGGCTGGGCGTGGACTTGGTTGGAGCGTGTCGGACTGATGAATTTGAAAGCGGTGCTTGCACCTTTGGTCATTATTCTGGTTGTGACGCCGGTGGTCATGGTCATGTCCTTGCTGGCAGTTTCATTCATGATGACGCCCGCATTGGTCAATTTGGTTGGCTCAAGGCGTTTCCCCAATTTAGAGCGCAAACGTGGTGGCACCTTATGGCATAGCGTCTTATGGACATTGATGTCTGTCATTTTGGCCATGACCGCGTTGATGATCACCTTGCCCCTTTGGTGGATACCGCCGCTGGCCATACTTTTACCGGCATTGATATGGGGATGGCTCACCTACAGGGTCATGACCTACGATGTCTTGGCTGAACACGCAACTTTGCAAGAGCGGGTCGAGCTTATGCGACGGTATCGATTTCAATTGCTAGGCATGGGTGTTCTCACCGGAGCCATGGGTGCGGCGCCTAGCTTGGTGTGGGCATCCGGTGCTTTGTTTGCCGCTGCTTTTGTGATTCTCATTCCTGTCGCAGTTTGGATTTACACCCTGGTTTTTATCTTTTCAGCGCTTTGGTTTGTTCACTTTTTGTTACTTGCCTTAAGCAATCTCAGAGAAGAACCCGTCACCATCCTGAACGAAGCACCTTTATGAACGCATCCTTGCAACCCACACCGCCAGCCATTGGCTTGATCATCATTGGCGATGAAATTTTGTCAGGCAAACGAGCAGACAAACACTTGCCCAAATTCATAGAGCTGCTGAACGAGCGAGGTTTGCAATTGGCTTGGGCCGAATATGTGGGCGACTCACCCGAACGCATCACCCAAGTCTTGGCGCGTGCTTTTGCATCAGGTGATGTGGTCTTTTCTTGCGGAGGCATTGGGGCAACACCGGACGACCACACGCGCCAGTGCGCTGCCCAAGCTTTGGGGGTACCTTTGGCATTGCAAGAACAAGCCAAGGCCTTGATCTTGGAGCGCATGCGCGATGTAGCCTTGGAGCAGGGTGTGGCCTTCGAGCCTGATCGCGATGACAATCTTCACCGCTTGAACATGGGAACCTTCCCCGAAGGTGCGCAGATCATTCACAACCCTTACAACAAAATTCCTGGTTTCACTTGCCAAGGCGTACAACAAGGCATGGTTCACTTTGTGCCAGGTTTTCCGGTCATGGCATGGCCCATGATGCAAGACAAACTCGATGCTTATTGTCAAACTTGGGGTTCAGCGCCCAAGCGCACAGAGAGGTCTGTGATTGTTTTTGGCGCCATGGAGGCAACCCTCACCCCCTTGATGGAGCGCATTGAATTACAACATATTGGTATTAAGGTTTTCAGTCTTCCAAGCGTGGACCATCCTAAATGGGGTAAGCACATTGAGCTGGGCGTGAAAGGCACTGAAACTCAGGTTGAGGCGGCCTTTCAGGCATTGAAAGACGGCTTAAAGCCATTCTCAGTCGAGTTGGGCCCTGAAATGGTGCGTTAACTTATTGCGCACTATAATTGGGCATTTTAGGTGTATTGTGGTGCATCAATTGGATGTGAAAAAATCCCAGCTAGGCGCAAATTGAGGCTCTGTCCTCAGGGCACAATAGCCGACTTGGGTCATTGCTGAGATCTGCTTTTGTTGGCACAGAAACTGCAAGCCTGAAGAACCAATTATCAACACCCATCCTTAGGAGAATTTGATGGCAAAGACCGTCGCAGACGTGATGAAAATGGTGAAGGACAACGAAGTTAAATTTGTTGATTTCCGCTTCACCGATACCCGTGGCAAAGAGCAGCACGTTTCCGTGCCAATTTCCCACTTTGACGAAGCTAAGTTCACTGACGGCCACGCGTTCGACGGTTCTTCCATTGCCGGTTGGAAGGGTATCGAAGCCTCCGACATGTTGTTGATGCCCGATCCCATCACAGCCAACATTGACCCCTTCTTCGAAGAAACAACTTTGATTTTGGGCTGCGACGTATTGGAGCCGGGCGATGGCAAAGCCTACGACCGTGACCCACGTTCTATTGCCAAGCGCGCAGAGGCCTATTTGAAGGCTTCTGGTTTGGGCGATACAGCTTATTTCGGACCCGAGCCCGAATTCTTCTTGTTCGACGACGTTCGTTTCGGCAGCGACATGTCCGGTACATTCTTCAAGATTGACGACTACGAAGCGCCTTGGAATACCGGGACCAAAATGGAAGGCGGCAACCGTGGTCACCGTCCTACGGTCAAAGGTGGTTACTTCCCAGTGCCTCCTGTCGACAGCACCCAAGACATGCGCGCCGAAATGTCCTTGATTCTTGAAGGCATGGGCATTCCTGTTGAAGTGTTCCACCACGAAGTGGCTGGCGCAGGTCAAAACGAAATCGGCACACGCTTCAGCACCTTGGTGCAGCGCGCTGACTGGACTCAAACATTGAAGTATGTGGTTTGGAACGTGGCCAACGCCTACGGCAAAACAGCTACTTTCATGCCCAAGCCTTTGGTCGGTGACAACGGTTCCGGCATGCACGTTCACCAGTCCATCTGGAAAGACGGCAAGAATTTGTTCGCTGGCAATGGTTACGCAGGTTTGTCTGACTTCGCGCTTTACTACATTGGCGGCATCATCAAGCACGCTCGTGCTTTGAACGCCATTACCAACCCCACCACCAACAGCTACAAGCGTTTGGTGCCTGGTTTCGAAGCGCCTGTGAAGTTGGCTTACTCTAGTCGCAACCGTTCTGCTTCTATCCGTATTCCTCACGTTGCTTCTGACAAAGGTCGCCGCATTGAAGCGCGCTTCCCAGATCCAATGGCCAACCCTTACCTGTGCTTCTCTGCACTCATGATGGCTGGTTTGGATGGCGTGGAAAACAAGATCCACCCAGGCGAAGCAGCTACCAAAGATTTGTACCATTTGCCTCCCGAAGAAGATGCATTGGTGCCAACCGTTTGCCACAGCTTGGATCAAGCCCTGGAGTATTTGGACAAAGACCGTGCCTTCCTCACAAAAGGTGGCGTGTTCACTGACTCCATGCTCGACGCTTACATTGAATTGAAAATGGGCGAAGTGACTCGCTTCCGTCAAGCCGTGCACCCCATCGAATACGAGATGTACTACTCACTGTAATTTGCAGCAAGTTTGGGCAGCTGAGCCCGACCCCGAAAAGGACGGCTCAGGCCGTCCTTTTTCATTCAGGAAAGATTTTTGAGACATGTTTGTAGGCTTGAGATCGGTGAAATTTCAATGGCACATGCTGCTCATGGCATTGGCATGGTTTGCAGGTTTGGCATTGGCCGATCAAGCTGTCTACAAGTGTGGCCAAGAAATAACCAACCAACCGAATGATCCCAGTCAGTGCGAAAAACTGCTAATTTCAAATCCGACTCAAATCGATGGAACACGTGTTCAAAATGGTCTGTCGCCAAAGCCTGTTTCGGCAGTTTCTGGCCCTGCTGTTGAGCGAATATCGATCACGCCCAACAACCCGCAAGATGCGCTTCAGCGAAATGTTCAAGCACGCACTGTTTTGGAGGATGAGTGGCAAAAACTAAGCGCTAAGCATGCTGAATTGGTGCGAGTTTTTAATGGCGGTCAACCAGCCTTGCAAGAAGGCGAGTCTTTGCAAAACCCGCAATACAAGCGCCGTGTTGCCGATATCCAAACTCAAATTGAGCGCATGGCGCGTGACATGCTGGCTTTGAAAAGAGAGTTGAGTCGTCAAACATCCAATTTGGCCTCGGTTCCATCTAAGTGAAATTCAGATGGCAAAAATTTCAAATCAATCCAAATTGAGTTCCAGCCCCTCTGTTGGGTCGCAAGTGCGAAAAATGAATGTGACAGGAGCTTCACAGAATCATCGCTTTCAGGCGTTCGATTGGTTGGCCACCCCCATTGCCGTCTTGGAAAGCAATGGCACTGTCGTCTTTGTGAACTCAGAACTAGAGGACGTGATGGGCCAGTCCAGAAGAAGTTTGGAGGGAGAATCCTTTTTGAATTTCTTTTCGGATCCCAAGCCCTTGTTGCATGCACTTTCTGGCGCTAAAGCCAATGAATTTGCGGCATTGCGCTACGACGCCGATTTGTTGCGCATCAATCCAGAGGAGTCACTTCCTGTTCATGTGATTGTTGCGCAGTCCGATCAATCCGACGAAGTGATCATTGAATTGCTGCCCATTCAGCAGCAAACGCGGCAGGACAGAGAAGAGCGGCTGATTGACCAGGCTCAAGCCAACAAAGAGCTCATTCGAAATTTAGCCCATGAGATCAAGAACCCCTTGGGGGGGATTCGCGGTGCCGCGCAGCTGCTCGAAATGGAAATGGAGTCCAAGGAGCTGACCGAATACACCCAGGTCATTATTCGGGAAGCCGATCGTTTGCAACTCTTGGTTGATCGGCTGTTGGCGCCGCATCGCCGACCTCACATGGTGGGCGATGTCAATATCCATGAGGTTTGTGAGCGAGTTCGCTCACTGGTTGTGGCTGAGTTTCCAAGAGGTTTGCGGGTCATCAGGGACTACGACACTTCCATTCCCGAGTTCAGAGGCGACGGGGAGCAGCTTATTCAGGCCGTTTTAAACATCGCTCACAACGCAGCCTTAGCTTTGTCAGATCGAATGACTGAGGGCGATGCCCAACTTACTTTTAAGACGCGCATTACCCGCCAAGTGACCTTTGGCAAGCAGCGGTATCGACTGGCATTGGAATTGCATGTGATAGACAACGGGCCTGGTGTGCCAGACTCAATCAAAGACCGAATTTTCTTCCCGCTGATTTCTGGAAGAGAGGGCGGCTCTGGCTTAGGTCTCACTTTGGCGCAGACCTTTGTTCAGCAGCACCACGGCATGATTGAGTGTGAAAGCGTGCCAGGTCGAACAGATTTCAAAATTTTGATTCCGTTGCCCTGATCTGATGTCAGACAGTGCATTCCTTTTAGAGAAAGTTAAGTCACATGAAGCCTATCTGGATCGTAGACGATGACCAATCCATCCGATTCGTCTTAGAGAAGGCTCTCCTTCGCGAAGGCTTGAGTACTCGCAGTTTTACCAATCCGCGAGAGGTCCTTGCAGCGCTGGCCATAGAAGACGGCAGTGAAGGTCCTCAAGTCTTGGTCAGTGACATCCGCATGCCAGGTGGATCGGGCTTGGATTTGTTGACGCAAGTTAAGCAGCAGCTGCCTGCTTTGCCAGTCATCATCATGACGGCCTTTTCTGATTTGGACAGTGCCGTTTCAGCTTTTCAAAATGGCGCTTTTGAATACCTGCCCAAACCTTTTGACTTGCCCAAGGCCATTGAGCTTATTCGACGCGCTTTGGAAGAAAGTCAGCGCGAGGAAGTGGCCGAGGAGCTCATGGCGGCGACGCCAGAGATGCTTGGTCAAGCGCCCGCCATGCAGGATGTTTTCAGGGCCATCGGTCGTCTGTCGCAAAGCAATGTGACGGTCATGATCACAGGTGAGTCTGGCTCTGGCAAAGAGTTGGTTGCGCGTGCTTTGCACAAGCATTCGCCAAGAGCCAATGGCCCTTTTGTGGCGATCAATACGGCGGCTATTCCAAAAGACCTTTTAGAAAGTGAACTCTTTGGTCATGAACGAGGTGCCTTTACAGGCGCTCAAACATCACGGCGTGGTAGGTTCGAACAAGCCGAAGGTGGCACCCTGTTTTTGGATGAAATTGGCGACATGCCTTTTGATCTTCAAACACGTTTGTTGCGTGTTT
>Ga0315899_10000436_pt1 | contig 50535 bp, 54 predicted proteins | sample LakEriMetagenome_2_FD_203518 | JGI IMG/M metagenome (GOLD analysis project Ga0315899, IMG submission 203518) | Freshwater fungal communities from buoy surface, Lake Erie, Ohio, United States - Buoy 4 MA112 | ecosystem: Environmental > Aquatic > Freshwater > Lake | place: USA: Lake Erie, Ohio...
CGTGGTTCCGCTGGCACCGCTGACGACTCTTTCGTTCGGGATGATCATGGGTTTTTCGCGACCTGCAACGGTTTCTGCTTGCAGACGATCGGGAATGCCCAGCATGCGCGGAATCGAAAAGCCCCAGATGTCGGCATCGAGTACTCCGACAACTGCCCCTTGTGCTGCGAGGGCGGCGGCCAAGTTGACGGTGACCGAACTTTTGCCCACGCCTCCCTTGCCGCTGGCGATGGCCAGGACGCGCGCGTTCACCGGCACGGCCGTGTCGGGCGCCTGCTCGCGGGCGTTCCACCGGGCTCGGGTCATGACAGCGGATCGTTCGTCGGAGGTCATCTCGCCCCAGTCGATCTTGACCTTTGTCACTGCTGGGTGCACCTCGAGGCGTGAGCGAATGTCGGTCTGCAACTGTGCCCGCAGGGGGCAACCCTTGATGGTGAGCTTGAACCCAATGTTGACGACCCCATCGGGCTGAACGGTGATGTCACCGACCATGCCGAGGTCGACCACGTTGTCTCCCAGCTCGGGGTCGATGACGGCCTTCAACAGGTTGCGCACCTGCTCGGCAGTGGGCAACTGCCTGTCAGGAGTGGGCACGGAAGTGCCTGCAGCGCTTTCCATGGCGCAAATGTACAGGTAACCTTTCCTCATGATCACTCTCACCGACTCAGCAGCAATCAAGGTCAAGCAACTGCTCGAGGCCGAGGGCGCAGCCGACCTCGCCCTGCGCGTGGCAGTCCGCCCCGGCGGTTGTTCGGGTTTCTCCTACGAGATGTACTTCGACGGTGACGTTGCAGCCGACGACCAGTTGGCCACATACGGTGAGGTCAAAGTGATCGTGGATCCCGCTTCGGCACAGCTGCTCGAGGGTGCGAGCCTTGACTACAAGGACGGCCTGCAAGAGGCTGGCTTCGCCATCAACAACCCCAACGCATCGCGCACCTGCGGCTGCGGCAACAGCTTCAGCTGATTCCGTTTCGCGACAACGCGTCGCGAACTTCTTCTGCGTCGAAGATTGCATCGAGACGCTCCACCAGAACTCCTTCTGAGTTGGTGATGAACAACGCCGGCTCGAAGGTCATGCTGTAGTCGGTCACGTGACGTGCCGGAGTGGTGGCTGTCGAGTCAGAGTAGATCTCGCCGTGAATGATCGACACGGAGTCGCCCACCTCGCTGCGCACCTGCAACACCGCGTCGAGGGCGGGTGTACACGTGCCGGTTCGGCAGTAGGCCGGTGTTCCCAACAGGTACACAACCGGCTTGCCGCTGGAGAGCGCGTCGCGCAGGTTGAGATCGTGCAGCGGGCACGGATCGGGGGTTCGGGTGCACACGGGGTCGACCCCGCGTGGGTCGTTGTTGGTCGGCGTGTCGATGACGGGAAGCGGTGCGCCCACCACCGGTACAGCGACATCGGCTGGGTCGGAGATCTGAAACGACGCGCCGGGCTTGTTGCTTCCAACCAACTTGACGACGTAGATGCCGACTTGGTCGAGAGTCACCACGACTGGCCAGTACGGCTGGGGGACATCGGTGACGTGACCCGCCACGATGAAGGGATCCTCGAAAAGAGGTGTGTCGTCGATGTCGGTGACCACGAACTGCAGGGTGTCGGGAACTGCGATGTTGCTACCTGCGCCGATGACGCCATCTTCGTTGGCGAGCGACAAGGGAAGCCGGACGCGGCCCGGAGTCAACACGTCTTTCGGAAAGCGTTGGACCAGGTTGATGTCGGAGAGATCGAGTCCGGACCCATTGCCACCGCCACCGCAAGCGGCCAACAACGACGGGGCGAGAACCAGCCCGGCACCTGCGCTTGCACCGCATACGAGAAACTGACGGCGCGAGAGTGGGGTCATGTTTCTCACTATATGGAGCTATAAGGTTGGCACCATGGCAGCGAAAAAGACCACCGTGAAAAAGACTGCGACAAAAAAGTCTGCAACCAAAAAGACTGCGACAAAGAAGACTGCGACAAAGAAAGTTGCAACAAAGAAGAAGCCTGCGAAGAAAGCTTCTGCTGCTCCTGCTCCCGGTGGCCCCTACACACCCGTGGTGCGCGCCGGCGACTGGGTCATCGTGTCGGGTCAGCTGGGCCTGAAAGACGGTGTCTTGGCCAAGGGAGTCTCGGCCCAAACGGCACAGGCTGTTGCCAACCTGAAGATCCGTCTGGCGGAGGCTGGCGTGACCATCAAGGACGTGAAAAAGACTCTGTGCTTCCTCACTGACATAGACACTTTCGCCACCTTCAACGAGGCCTACGTTGCTGGCTTCGGCAACAGCCGCCCGGCTCGCAGCACCATCGGTGTTGCGGCCCTGCCCCAGGGTGCGTCGGTCGAAATCGAAGCCTGGGCATTCAAGCCGGTACGGTAGAAGCCATGCCAGGCGCAATCATTCTCGTCATCGCGTTGCTGTCGTTCCCCATCATCGTGGGGCTCTCCACGGCCGCCATTGCAGGCGTGCTGGGTCACCTTCTGTACAAAGATGGTGAAGCCCGCAACGCCGACAGCGAACTTCTCGACCTCAACGTCTGATCGTGGCGCGCGCCGATTTCATGGCGCGAGCCGATCTGTTGGTGCGCAATGCGCTGTTGGTCGCCACCGTCGATCCACAGCGAAGAGAACTTCCCGGTGGATGGGTGGCCATCACCGATGGTCTCGTGTCGGGCGTGGGCGCATCGACGGATCCATTGCCCGATGCGCAGCAGGTGATCGATGCCACTGACTGTCTGGTGACGCCCGGTCTCGTCAACACTCATCATCACCTCTACCAGAATCTCACGCGGGCATTTCCGCCCATGACCAACGCCGCCTTGTTCGGCTGGCTGAAGACCTTGTACCCGTTGTGGAGCACCTTGGACGAAGAGGCAGCTCACGTCAGTGCGTGGGTGGGTCTGGCAGAACTTGCCCTGTCGGGCTGCACAACGTCGACCGACCATCTCTATGTTCACCCGAAGGGCGCGGGCGATTTGTTGAGCGCCGAGATTGCAGCGGCCCGTGATCTGGGCGTGCGTTTTCATCCCACACGTGGGTCGATGTCGCTCAGCGAAAAAGACGGAGGATTGCCGCCCGACAACGTGGTGCAAGACGACGACGAGATTCTCGCGTTGTCCGAGCAGGCCGTGCGACGCCACCACGACAGATCGCACGGTGCAATGGTGCGCGTTGCGCTTGCGCCATGCTCGCCGTTCAGCGTGACCGAGAGCCTCATGGTGCGTTCGGCCGAATTGGCCGAGAAACTCGACGTGCGTCTGCACACCCATTTTGCAGAAAACAGCGAAGACGACGATTTTTCGGTGGCCACGTTCGGTTGTCGACCCACCGAGTATCTCGAGCGCACCGGCTGGTGCACCGACCGAACGTGGGTGGCGCACTGTGTGATGCCGAACGCCGACGAGGTGCAACGACTCGGCGCCGCCGGCATCGGCGCGGCGCACTGTCCCAGCAGCAATCTGATTCTGTCGTCGGGTATTTCTCCCGTGGTCGATCTTCGTGCCGCAGGTGTGCACGTGGGTCTCGGCGTCGATGGCTCGTCGTCGGCCGACAGTGCATCGTTGTGGATGGAGGCCCGTCAGGCGATGTTGTTGGCCAAGTTGCGTGACGGCGCCGCCGCTGGCACGGCGCGCATGGCCTTGGAGTGCGCCACCATCGGCGGGGCAGGATGTTTGGGACGCATCGGCGAGATCGGCGAGATCAGTGTCGGTGCCGTCGGGGACATCGCCATCTGGTCACTCACGGGTCCGTCTTTTGCGGGTGCGTTGGCCGATCCCATCGAGGCATGGCTGCGCTGCGGTCCGGTCGCGGCACGCGACACCATTGTGCACGGAACCCCCGTGGTGCGTGCCGGTCAGTTGGTGTCGACCAGGGTGGACGAGATGTTGAAACAACATACGGTCATTGCGCGCCGCATGCAGAAGTTGACTGTTTAGCGCCCGTGCTGAACGCCTTTCTTGTGAGTTTCGGCGTGATCTTCGTCGCCGAGTTGGGCGACAAGAGCCAACTGATGGCTCTCGCTTTTGCCACGCGCTATCGAACGGTTCCGGTGTTGATCGGCATCACGTTGGCCACCGCCATCGTGCACCTTGCATCGGTGGCCATTGGCGCGGCGATGGGTGCGGCACTTCCCACTCGACCCATCAACGCAATCGCAGCGATCGCCTTCGTGGGTTTCGGTTTGTGGACTCTGCGCGGTGACGAACTCACCGAGGAAGACACCAAGCGCGCCGAACGTTCCAACGGTCACGTGATCTGGGCGGTTGGTTCGGTGTTCTTCCTGGCCGAGTTGGGCGACAAGACGATGTTGGCCACGGTCACGTTGGCAACGCGTGAGGGCATCTTCGGTACGTGGTTGGGGTCGACCGTCGGCATGGTGGTGGCTGATGCCTTGGCGATCGTGGTGGGACGCATGTTGGGTGCCCGCTTGCCCGAGAAGGCGATTCGTATCGGAGCTTCCGTTGCGTTCTTCGTGTTTGCCGCGTTGCTGGGTTACGAAGCCATCTCGGGCTGAGCAGACGCTGTTGCGTGACGGTCAGTTGCCCCAGCGCGACTGGCCGAAGCGGTAACCGACACTGCGCACCGTTTGGATCAGGTTGGCGTGTTCTTCGCCCAACTTGGCACGCAGTCGGCGGATGTGGACGTCGACCGTGCGCGCACCGCCGTAGTACTCGTAACCCCACACGCGGGAAAGAAGAATCTCGCGTGTGAACACTTTGCCCGGATTCTGGGCAAGGAACTTGAGCAACTCGTATTCCATGTAGGTGAGATCGAGCGAGCGTCCCTCGAAGGTGGCCTGGTAGGTCTCGAGGTTGAGGGACAGCCCGGCGTACTCCACCATTTCGGCGCGCACAACGGTGCCTTCGGAGTAGGTGAGGTGACGCAAACGAGCTTCGAGTTCACGGGGATGGAACGGAGTGAGGCAGAAGTCGTCGAAGTTGTCGTCGCGCATTTCCAGTTGGCCCAGTTCGGCTCCGGAAATCAAGAGAAGGATCGGACACGACGCCGCATCGCGGCGGCGCAACGAGCGGCAAAAGGCCCACGCCGCTTCGGCGTTCTGATCGATGGTGACAACAGCGCCGGCCCATCCGCTGGCTGGTTCGTGTTCCAGAGCCTCGTCGGGGGTCGACACGGCTTTCCATCGATAACCGGAGAGGTCCAGTGTTCGCGCGAGGTCCGCGGCGGGCGGATCGGGAAAGACAACCAAGAACTCCATGATGATCAGAGGGAACGCAGGTAACGATTGAGTTCGAACGGGGTGACTTGGGTCTTGTATCCGCGCCACTCCGAGCGCTTGTTGCGCAGGAACCATTCGAAGATGTGTTCTCCCAATGCACTCTGCACCAACTCCGAGCGTTCCATGAGGTCGAGCGCATCGGCCAACGATTGCGGGAGTTGTTCGATGCTGAGCTTGGAGAGCGCCACGTTGTCGAGTTCGAAGAGATTGTCGTCGGCTTCGGGCGGCAACTCGTAGCCCTGTTCGATGCCCCGCAGACCGGCCGCCAACAACACCGCAAACGAGAGGTAGGGGTTGGTTGCCGGATCGGGCGAGCGGTACTCCAGGCGTGTGGCCATGGGGTTGCCCTTTTTCGGAACCGGAACACGAATGAGACCGCTGCGGTTGTTGCGAGCCCACGAAATGTGCACAGGAGCCTCGAAGCCGGGCACCAAACGCTTGTAGCTGTTGACCGTTTGGTTGGTGACTGCGGTGATCTCTGCGGCGTGACGAAGAAGACCTGCCATGAACGCCTTGGCAGTGGGCGACAAGTTGTAGGGATCGTTGGCGTCGTAGAACGCGTTCTCTTCACCCTTGAAAAGCGAGAGATGCAGGTGCATGCCCGAACCTTGGACACCTTCGAGTGGCTTGGGCATGAACGTGGCATGCACACCGTGTGCGGCGGCCACTTCGCGAACCGCCAACCGAAATGTCATCACGCTGTCGGCCATGGTGAGCGCATCGGTGTGACGCAGATCGATCTCGTGCTGGCTGGGTGCATCTTCGTGGAAGCTGTACTCGACAGGGATGCCCATGGTCTCGAGTGTGCGGATGGTTTCCTTGCGCAGCGATGTAGCGATGTCGGAAGTAGTGAGATCGAAGAAACCACCTTCGTCGAGTGGCTGGGGTGCCGCACCCGGCGTGGGTGGTGCGAAGTAGAAGTACTCGATGTCCGGAGCGATGTAGAACGAGTAGCCGAGTTTCACCGCGGCGTCGAGATTGCGCTTCAAGACTTGGCGCGGATCACCACTGAAAGGTGTGGTGTCGAGATTGTGGATGTTGCAGAAAACGCGCGCCTCGGTTCCCTTCGGATCTGCCCACGGAAGCACCTCGAAAGTGTTGGGGTCGGGAACTGCGAGTACGTCGGCTTCTTGCACGCGACTGAAACCGTCGATGGAGGAACCGTCGAACGTCATGCCGTCTTCGAGGGCGTTTTCCAGTTCGGCTGGGCTGATGGCAAACGACTTCAAGTTTCCGAGAATGTCGGTGAACCACAGGCGCACCAGGCGCACGCCGCGTTCGTCTGCTGTGCGCAACACGTATTCGCGCTGCTGATCAAGCATTTCGCTCATGAGTCAAGTGTGCCTTTCATTTGTGCGAGTTCGGTCATTTGCACGAATTTGATCGTGGCGCTCGGAAAAAGTGAACCGGAAAAACAGAACCGGGGGGCACGTGGCCCCCCGGTTCGCGTCGAAGTCCCTGCAGGACAGGGAAACGATGTGCTGTGGATCAAGCGCCGCAGATGGTCTCGAGAAGGAGACGCGTGACCACGTAGGGATCGACGTTGGCGTTGGGGCGACGGTCTTCGGCGTAGCCCTTGCCGTCGCGGCCAACCTGCCAGGGGATGCGCACGGAGGCACCGCGGTGGGAGACGCCGTAGCTGAACTTGTTCCACGGGGCCGTTTCGTGCTTGCCGGTGAGGCGGCTCTGGATGTCGTCGCCGTAGTGCTCGACGTGCTCCATGACGCGCTTGCCGAGAGCCTCACATGCGGCGGTGATGGCCTTCATGTCGGTGTCTTCGCGCATTGCCTTGGTGGAGAAGTTGGTGTGTGCGCCGGCGCCGTTCCAGTCGCCCTTCATGGGCTTGGCGGCGAAGGAGATGACTACGTCGTAGTCCTCGGCGATGCGGTGCAACAACCAGCGGGCAACGGTGAGGTGATCGCTGACGGTGAGTGCATCGGCGGCGCCGATCTGGAACTCCCACTGTCCGGGCATGACTTCGGCGTTGGTGCCTTCGATCATGAGACCGGCGTCGATGCAGGCCTGTGTGTGCTCTTCGATGATCTCACGACCAACGACGCGACCGGTGCCGACGCCGCAGTAGTACGGACCCTGTGGCAACGGGAAGCCGCCGACGGGGAAGCCGTAGGGCGTGCCATCGGTGCGCAACATGGTGTATTCCTGCTCGATGCCGTAGATCATTTCCTGGTCGGCGTACTTTGCAGCGGCCGCGGCGCAGGCAGCGCGGGTGTTGGTGGGGTGTGGTTCTTCGGTCTTGGCCAAGAGAACTTCGCACAGCACGAGAATGTTCTTGCCGCCACGAATCGGGTCGGGGCACGTGAAGACGGGACGCAACATGCAGTCCGATGCCTCGCCGGTGGCCTGCTCGGTGGAGGAACCGTCGAAACCCCAGATCGGCGGGGTGGTGACGCTGTCCTTCAGGACCTTGGTCTTGGAACGCAGGAGGGGGGTGGGTTGCGTTCCGTCGCTCCAGATGTATTCAGCCTGGTATGGCACGGGTGTCTCCTTTGTGGGGGTCTTTCGATTGAACGGAACATATGTTGCCGTGAGGCAGTTTCTCTTCCATGTCCTGATTGTGAACGCTGTGTAAAGCCGGTGGGCCGGCGCCGCCTCGGTAGCCTGCTCAGGTGCCCACATTGCGTCTCGGACTGGCTCAAATCAACCCCACAGTGGGTGATCTTGCCGGAAACAGCGGGCTGATCGCCCAGTTCTACGCCCGGGCGGCCATGGCCGGCTGCAACATCGTGGCTTTTCCCGAGTTGGCCCTGACGGGGTACCCCCCCGAAGATCTGGTGCTCAAGCCCGGTTTTCTGGCCGACAATCGTGCAGCCCTCGCCAACGTGGTGGCTACCACCGGGGAGTGCATCGCGGTGATCGGCTTCGTGGACTACGCCGAAACCGTGGTGGGTGGCAGTGTCGAGCGCATCTTGTTCAACGCAGCGGCGATTGCGCGCAACGGTGAAGTGCTGGGCGTGTACCGCAAGCAACTTCTGCCGAACTACAGCGTGTTCGACGAAGAGCGGTATTTCGTGCCGGGTCCCGAAAACCAGGACACGTTCGAAGTCGACGGCGTGCGCTGTGCAGTGTCGATCTGCGAAGACCTCTGGGCCGAGGGCCCCACGGCGCAACAAGCGAAGCAGGGTGCTCGCGTGTGCATCAGCATCAATGGCTCGCCCTTTCATCGCGACAAACCGCAGGTACGACGTGGACTCGTGTCCGACAGGGCGCGCGACAACGGCGTCGTCCTCGCGTACGTCAACCAAGTAGGCGGACAAGACGAGCTGGTGTTCGACGGAGGGTCGCTGGTTGCCGACTCGCGCGGCGAGGTGCGTGCCGAGAGCGGATACTTCGTGGAAGACCTGATGGTCGTCGACATCGACGACACGGGATCCGTGATGCATGTGTCGGGAGAGAGTTCCGCCGACACCGACGATCTGGGGCGTGTGTACGACGCCTTGGTCACCGGTACGCGCGATTACGTGCGAAAGAACGGCTTCACCGACGTGGTGATCGGACTGTCGGGAGGCATTGATTCAGCGTTGGTGGCGGCAATCGCCGTCGATGCATTGGGAAGCAAACACGTGCACGGGGTGTCGATGCCGTCGCGTTATTCGAGTGATGGGTCGAAGACCGACGCGGCTGCGCTGGCTGCGAATCTCGGTGTCGAAATGCAGACCATCGCCATCGAGCCGGCATTCGCCGCATATCTCGAGATGCTTGCTCCGGCGTTCAACGGCAAGCCGGCGGATCTCACCGAGGAGAATCTGCAGAGCCGTGTGCGGGGCACGGTGATGATGGGGCTCTCCAACAAGCACGGATGGATGGTTCTCACCACGGGCAACAAGAGCGAGATGGCAGTGGGGTACTTCACCCTCTACGGCGACTCTGTCGGCGGCTATGCGGTGATCAAGGATGTGTTGAAGACAACCGTGTTCGAGTTGTGCGAACACGTGAATGCACGAGCCGGCCGCGAAGTCATTCCGCGAGCCATCATCACCAAACCTCCGTCGGCGGAACTTCGACCCGACCAACGGGACGATCAGTCGCTCCCCGCCTACGACGTGCTCGACCCGATCCTCGAGTTGTACGTCGAGCAGGATCTCACGGCCAGCGACATCATCGGGCTCGGACACGATGCAGAGCTGGTGCGACGCATCGCACGTTTGGTGGATCTGAACGAATACAAGCGGCGTCAGTGTCCGCCGGGGGTGCGGGTGAGCACCAAAGCTTTCGGCAAGGATCGGCGACTGCCGATCACCAATCGCTACAGGGGTTGATCAGGATCTGTTCTCGCTCGTGACGCGAGCGTGAACGAGAATCAGGGCCACGGTTCCTGCTGCCAGCAAGGCGGTGCCCATTGCCGCGGGCGGAATGCCGTGGCGGTCGTACAACTGTGTGGCCCCGATGGAAACGCACGCACGCCCCAGGGTTCCCGCGCCGATGAGCAGACCCATGCCACGGCCGCGCCTGCCCGGCACGAGTTGGGCGCCGATCGGCAACAAGCTCACGATGCCGAACTCGAAGCCGAGGATGACGATGGCGAGGCCGATCACGCCCGTGGCCAGTCGATCTCCCAACACCACGATCAGCATGGCTGCAGGAATCATGAGCCCGGCTCCGAGTGCGAAGCTGCGTTGTTTGCCGAACGAGTCGGTGTAGCGAGAACTCGACACCGATGCGGCAAGTTCCACCGCACCAAGGATGAAGCCGACAAGAGCAATGTTGGCTTCTGTGTAGCCGAATGTGTCTTCGAGCCAGGGACCGAAAGTAACGAAGATGCACTGGCTTGCGCCCATGAGCGTGAAGCACGAAGCGATGGCGTACCAACTGCCATGCCGCAAGACACCGTGTTCGAGTTCGATCTCGAGGTCGTCGGCATGTTGATGAACTGCATCGTCGGTGTGCGGGAGTCGCGCGCTCACGAGAAAGGCGAGCACGATCACCGTTGCAGCGGCGAGTACGTAGGCGTAGCGCCAGTCGGTAGCCGCAGTGACGAGACCCATCACGCTCACACCGATCAAGAGCCCGAGGGCCCAGGAAATCTCGGTGAACCCCACCACCGCACTGCGTCGATTCCAGGGAACGTGATCGGCAACCCATGCGCCCAGCGAGACGTCGAAGGCAACCTTGGAGGCACCGAGAAGAACGATGCCAACGGTGAACATCACGATGTTCACCGAGCCCGCCGCAATCAATGCTCCGAGTCCCACGCCACCCAGGCCGAGACGCATCGCTTGTCGTCGTGTCATGGCGTCGACCTTGTGGCCGATGATGGGTGAAGCCAATCCGGTGAGTTCGGAGACCGTGAGTGCCACGCCCAGCTCGGCGATGGAGATGTCGAACCCACGCGCGATGGTGGCAAGGAACGGTGGTGCGAACCGGTAACACGAGTTGGCGGCGGTACGTGCAACCGTGAGCAGAGTGACGTGCTCGCGCACGACGGGTGAATAGGAATCGTCGAATCGGCTCATGTTGCGAACTACAGAGTTTCCGATTCGGTGGTGTTGCGCAGCACGTTGACCGACTCGCGCACGGAGAGTGTTCCGACAGCGGGTCCGGAAACGGTGAGGGTGAACCAACATCCTTCGAGGTTGCGGTGATTGCGTTGATCCGGCTGGCCCAGTCGTCGCCGCAACACACGGATCACTCCGCTGTGGGTGACGACGAGACCGGTGGACATCGAATGCCGTGTGGCGATGTCGAGCAATGTGTCAGTGACACGTGCAAAGACGTCTTCGTCGGCCTCGTAGCCGGCGGGCTTCATGTCGTTTTCCAGAAATCCGGGGAACTGGCGGGAGATTTGCTTGCGTGTCAGGCCCTGCCACGGGCCGACATGGATTTCCCGTAGGCCGGGATGCGGGGCGAGCACGCTCAGCCCCAGATGCTCGGCGATGATCTCGGCGGTGTCACGGGAACGACTGAGATCGCTGCAGGCGACGATGTCGAATGTTCCCAACTTCCGTGCCGCGGCTGCTGCCTGTTTGCGACCCTCGGCCGTGAGGGGAGAGTCGGCGTGACCCTGCATGCGGCCCTTGGCGTTCCACTCGGATTGCCCGTGGCGCACAAGCAAGAAGTGGACCACGGATTCGTCTGACACGGGGTCAGGCTATTGGCTGGCGCAAATAGGATGGCCGATATGGCAACGTTGCGTCTCTTTGCCGCCGCCCGTGAGGCCGCGGGGCGGGGCAGCGACACCTTCGATGTTGGCACCGTGGGCGAACTCCTCGAGGCGGCGAGTGCGAAATACGGTCCGAACTTCGTACGGGTGCTCGCTTCGTGCCGTGTGTGGTGCAACGGTGACGAAACCGACCCAACCAGAGCCATCACCGCCAGTGATGAGATCGCCGTCCTTCCTCCGGTTTCCGGCGGGATCTAGAGTACGACCATCTCCGAAGCACGCGCCTCCTTGCCTGATCCGACATCGCTGTCGTTGAGCGATCTCCGCTCGTTGCGCACCAGCCTGCAGAACGAAGAGGACGCGGTGTCGTTTGTGCGTCGTGTTGCGCAGGGTCGACTCGACGTGGTGCACGAAGAACAACGCCAGCGCGGCACAGGTGGTCATGCGGCCAACGGGCCCCAACAGATGGCGGCTGTGTTCGGCCAGCAACAAGGTGGCGGTTCGGCGCGTCCGCCTCGAGACACGGAGATCCCGGCCGACCACCCTCGGGTTGCTGAACTGGCTGAACTCTGCGATCGGTTGCATTTCGGGGACTACAAGGAACTCACGGACGACGAACTCGTTGCACTCGAGTCAGGTCTTGCCACGTTCGAAGCCGAACAGTCGGCCGAGCGCAAGGCACTCTTTGCCCATATCGATGCCCTGTCGAGCGAGTTGGTCAATCGCTACAAGAGCGGTGGTGCCAGCGTCGATTCGTTGTTGGGTTGACGCCGACACCCGCGTCTCGCCGATCGAAGATCAGGGTTCCGGCGAAATACCCGAAAAGTTCGGCATTTCGAAATGTCGATCCGAGTAGCCATTCCGTGCTTCGCTGACTAGACACAAGTACGACATGGACAAGCGACTTGCCGAACTCGGGGATTTCATCCGTCAGCGCCGCGAGCTGGCGCAGCAGTCGATCCGTGATCTGTCGCGCATTGCGGGCGTGTCCAATCCCTATCTTTCGCAGATCGAACGGGGTCTGCGCAAGCCGTCGGCAGAGATTCTCCAGCAGATTGCCCGGGCACTTCATGTGTCGGCCGAGACGTTGTACGTCCGTGCCGGCATTCTCGACAGCGACAGCGAATCTGCGGCAACCGTTGACCAGACACCGTCGGTGGAAGAGGCAGTGCTCTCCGATCCGCACCTCACACAAGAGCAGAAGAACACGCTGCTCAGTGTCTATCGGACCTACGTGAATCCAGCGGTAGGTTGAGCCCCACATGAAGCGCGTGGCCGTTCTTTCGATGCACACTTCACCCCTGGCTCAGCCGGGTGTCGGTGACGGCGGAGGCATGAACGTGTACGTGCGCGAACTCGTCTCTGCGCTGGCTCATGCCGGATTGGACTGCACCACTTACACCCGTGCGTGGCAAGAAGGTCTTCCCGAGGTCGTCAACGTTGAACCGAACCACAGGGTCGTTCACATTCCTGCCGGGGATTTCGATCTTCCGAAGAACCAACTCATCGATGTGGTCGACGAATTCGCCGACAAAGTCGCCGAGCACATCACCGCTTCGGGTGGTGTCGACGTTCTGCATGCCAACTATTGGTTGTCGGGTCTTGCCGGACATCAGTTGAAGCATCGTCTGAACCTTCCGCTTGTCACCACGTTCCACACTCTGGCCCGAGTCAAGGCCCAAGGCGGTGATCCGGAATCGCACGCACGTGAAGAAGCCGAGGCGTCGATCATCGGTTGCGCCGATGCCATTTGTGTTTCGTGCACGGAAGAAGACCGACAGTTCCGCAGCCTCTATGGCACTCCACCCGGAACGCTCGAAATCGTGGCCCCCGGCGTCGAGCACGCGTTCTTTGCTCCGGGCGACAAGCGCGGTGCGCGACACGCGCTGGGGCTCGACAAAACCGCACCTTTGCTGTTGTTCGTCGGTCGCATTCAACCTCTGAAGGGACTCGATGTCGCGATCGAGGCCCTTGCCCAGTTGCACAACTCGAACACCCGCCTTCTCGTTGTCGGTGGCGCCAGTGGCGCCGAAGGCAACGAAGAGGTCGACCGCATCAACCGACTCGTCGACAACCTCGGTGTTGCAGATCGGGTCACGTTCGTGGACCCTCAACCACACCACATGTTGTCCACCTACTACCGTGCGGCCGACGTCGTGGTCGTACCGTCGCGCAGCGAAAGCTTCGGACTTGTGGCTCTCGAAGCCGCCGCATGCGGCATTCCTGTCGTGGCCAGTGGCGTGGGCGGTCTGCTCACGATCGTTCACCACGGGTCCACGGGTTACCTGGTGGCCGACCGCAAGGCCGAACACTTTGCCGACTACATCAATCGCTTGATTCAGCATCCCATGGATGCAGCGGAGATGGGTGCGCGTGCTGCCGACACGGCACGCCGGTACACCTGGAGCTTCGCTGCAGCTCGATTGCGTCGCGTGTATTCCGACGTCACCACGCGTCAACGTGTTGCCTGCAAGTAGACCCCGATGAGTGAACTGTTCGCCGAAGCCGACCGCGGGATCTATGCCCGACAAGTCGACGAATGGTTGGCCACCTACAAGGCCAACAATGCAATGGTCGCGGCAGTGGAACGCGACGAGAGCGACGGCACACGTTGGTACGTGCGCATGTTGGGCGAGGAAAAAGAGTTCACCACGGTGTGGCTCTCGCTCGGTCAACGCACACTCCAGTACGAGACCTACTTCATGCCCGCCCCGGAAGAGAACGCCGAGCAACTGTACGAACAGTTGTTGCGCCGCAACGACCGCATCATTGGTGCACACTTTTCCGTCGGCGGCGAAGATGCGGTGTTCCTGCGTGGCGAGTTGCCATTGCACGCGCTGACCGAGCCGGAACTCGATCGCATTCTCGGCACGCTGTACGCCACGGTCGAGCGTCATTTCCCGGTGCTCATTCGTCTCGGCTTTGCTTCGCGGTTTGCCGAAGAGAACAGCTGACAACACGAGGCGAGTAGCCTCGAAGTCGTGACCACTGAATCGCTCACCATCGTCGGCGGCGGCAACATGGGGGCGGCTCTGGCCCATGGCGTCATCGGTTCCGGAACAACTCCCTCGGCGCTGACGATCGTGGAGACGTCCGCCCCGCGGCGATCGGCGCTGGCAGAGATGTTCCCCGGAACGCAGATCGTGGCGGAGATCGAGGCCTGCACCCATGTCGTTGTCGCAGTCAAACCGCAAGATGTGACGACAGCGGTGACCGATGCGGCACGCAAAGGGGCAACCACGGTTGTGTCCATTGCCGCAGGTGTCTCTCTCGCCACTTTGGCGGCCGCGGCCGGTCCACGGGTGAGCGTGGTGCGGGCCATGCCCAATACTCCCTCGCTGGTGGGGCAGGGTGCCGCCGCCTACGCCCTCGGACCCGGTTGCACAGTCGAGACGGCACAGTTCGCCCAGCAGGTACTCGGTGGCGTGGGTCTGGCGGTCGAGGTCGACGAACAACAGATCGATGCAATCACTGGTCTCACCGGTTCTGGCCCGGCCTACCTCTTCTATGTCGCCGAGGCGTTGGTGACCGCAGGCGTGGGCGAAGGCCTGGACCCCGAGGTCGTCGACCGACTCGTACGGCAACTCTTCCTTGGTGCCGGCACTCTTCTTGCGCAGAGCTCCGAGACGCCGGGACGTCTTCGGGAAATGGTCACCTCTCCGGGAGGTACCACCGCCGCAGGCCTTGCAGTGTTGGGAAACCGTGATGTCGCCGACGCATTCGTTGCGGCAGTGCGTGCGGCAACCGCGCGCAGCGTGGAACTTGGCAGCAAATAAGTGCTAAATCGTCGATCCGAGCCTGCAAAAAAATCCCGGCAAAAGATGCTGTGACGCTTTTCTCACGGCCCTTCGTGTGTCTATCGTACGAGTCAGATCACCGGGCGGTTCGCTTCCCGGGAGTCGCGCCCGCAAGGGCTGCGCCGTTGGGGTCGGTGTCATCGGGGGGTTGACACCGACCCCTTCGTTTTTCTCCGTTTCCTTTTTGCCCGAGTGTCAGCCACACTCATGAAGAGATGAACGCACGCGCCGACTACACACATGTGTCACTGCTGACCGACTACGGCTTGCTCGACGAGTTTGTCGGTGTGATGAAGTCAGTGATCGCGGACATGGCGCCACACGCGCGCGTCACCGACATTGGTCACAACGTCCCGCAGTTCAACGTGCGTGCTGGATCGCTGATGCTGGCGCGCGCCGTGCAGTACCTGCCACGGGGAGTCATCGTCGGTGTCGTCGATCCGGGGGTGGGCACGCAACGCAAAGCCATTGCACTCGAAGTGGCGAACGGCGAAGGTGTCCTCGTCGGCCCGGACAATGGTTTGTTGGTGCCGGCCGCCGCAATGGTGGGTGGTGTCGAACGCGCGGTGTTGTTGAACAACACCGACCTGCATCTTCCCGCTCCCGGAGCCACGTTTGCAGGCCGCGACATCTTTGCTCCGGTTGCGGCACATTTGTGCAACGGCGTGCGCTTCGACGATCTCGGTGATGTGGTCGAGCCAGAGACATTGATGCCCGGTCTTGTCACGCTTCCGCAGATAGGGGAGATGGAGATCATCACCGAGGTCACGTGGGTCGATGTGTACGGCAACTGTCAACTGAATGTGGGACCGAGTGATCTCCTGACACTCGCCGCAATGCGTTCCGTGGGCAGTGGCGGTGGCGCGACAATAGGACGCACCATGAGTGTCGTGGTTGATGGATCGCAGAGATCAGCGGTCGTGGTCGAGGCTTTCGACGACATCGCCGAGGGGGCGCTCGGTCTGGTGGTCGATTCGTACGGCATGTTGGCGTTGGCCAAGCGTCAGGACTCCGCGGCGCGCGACGTGGGTCTCGGTGCAGGCGATCAGGTGGTTCTGCGTGTCGACGAGTCGGGTGGCGGCCAGGTGAGCCCCGTCACGCTGGGCAAAAAGCACTGAAATCCCGCTTTTGGAGAGGCCAAGCACGGCCCCGATGGTTTGTGTAGGTTGGCCTGCGTGAGACCAGCTACCACATTGACTGTCGCGCTTCTGATTGGGGTCATCCTCGTTGCCGGCATCGTTCAGTTGCTGATGCTCTAGTTCGGCCGTGCCGAACGCACGAAAAGAAAAGTTCGGCTGTGCCGAACGCACGAAGATAAAAGTGGAAAAAAGACAGCAGGTCGGGGGACATGACAGCAACGAATCTTGCGGACCTGCCGCTCTCCCACGATCCCGATCACGTTGCTCTCGTCAGTCGCGGGAGGGAAACGACCTACGGGGAGCTCGTGCGTCAGATTCGGGCATTCCGTGGGGGCCTTGTCGGGCTGGGTGTGCAAGCAGGCGATCGTGTGGCATTGCTTGCCGGCAACAGTCGCCATTTTGTCGTTGCCTACTACGCCACCCTCGGTCTGGGTGCAGTTGCAGTGCCGTTGAATCCGCTTGCTCCGGCGGCAGAACTTCAACGTGAGTTGAACGAAGTGGGTGCCTGTGCCGTGGTGGTGGGCCCGTCGGCACAGTCCGCATGGTCGATGGTGGGGCGCGAGTCGATTCCCTCCGTGCAGCACGTGATCGGGTCGGAACAGTTCGACGCAATGCTGACAAGTGCACAACCGGTCCTGGAAGCAGTGATCGATGAAAACGATCTGGCAGTCCTCATCTTCACCAGTGGCACTGCGGGTGCACCGAAGGCAGCGATGCTGTCGCACGGAAATCTTCTCGCCAATATCCACCAAGTTCAGGCAGCAACGCCCCTGGCGCCTTCGGACATTGCATTCGGTGTTCTTCCTCTCTTCCATATTTTTGGCCTCAACGTGGTCCTGGGTTGTGCAATGGCGTGCGGAGCAACAGTCGTGTTGATCGAGCGATTCGATCCGCAGAGCGCACTCGAGACGATTCGCGATCGAAGGATCACCGTGATGGCCGGCGCACCGGCGATGTGGGCGGCAATGGCACACATGCCGGGTGTCGATCACGCCTCCATGTCGTCACTGCGGTTGTCGATCACCGGTGCCGCGAAGATGCCCGAAGATGTTGCCGAGACCCTGGAGGCCCGTTGCGGTGTGCAACTCGCCGAAGGTTACGGACTCACCGAAGCATCACCCGTGGTGACGTCAGCTGTGTTCCGCGAAGGACACGTGATCACGCCGCGCGGCTCCATCGGCGAAGTACTGAACGGTGTGGAGTTGAGGCTCGTCGACGAAGACGGCGACGACGCGGAACTTGGTGACACGGGCGAGATCTGGGTGCGTGGCCCGAACGTCTTCGGGGGCTACTGGCGGGATCCCGAAGCCACCGCGCGAGTGCTTGCCGACGACGGTTGGCTGCGTACGGGAGACATCGCCGTGTCGGACGATGACGGCAATCTCTTCATCGTCGACCGCGCCAAGGATCTCATCATCGTGTCGGGTTTCAACGTTTACCCCGCCGAAGTGGAGGCGATTCTCGCGGATCATCCCGGTGTGGCCCGCTGTGCGGTGGTGGGTGTTGCGCATCCTCACACGGGCGAAGCGGTGAAGGCTTTCGTGGTGCCGGCGGGTGGAGTGCCCGTCGACGAAGACAGCATCATCGACTTTGCTCATCGTTTCTTGTCTCGGTACAAGTGCCCGTCGAAGGTGCAGTTCGTCGACGAACTTCCGGTCAACGTGACGGGGAAAGTAGTGCGGCGAGCGTTGCATTGACGCTGCGTTTCGGCGTCACAGCGTTCGACGCCACGATAAAGCCGGAGAAGAGCACGATGATGCCGGCCACCAAGGTGACGGCAAACGCTGTGTCCTTGCCCAGGCGTCCGGCAAGGGTTCCGCTCGCCGAAAGAATGATGGCTCCCACCGCGATGAGGATGTTGCCCAGCGCCAAGAGGCGGGGTCGCAACGCCACTCGCCGGGCGCTGTTGGTGATGGCCGGAACGCGTCCGCGAGCAACTCGCAGTGCCGACCACAGGGCACCCACGATGATGATCAGCGCGGGGAGGCCCGAACCGACTGCCGCCAAGATCCGCGGCAGCGGCCCGAACAGTTCTTTTGCGGTGGGGAAACTGTCGGGGTCGACCGCAGCCTTCATTGGCGCCACCAACACCACGCCCGTGGCGAATCCCGAGAGAATCACGAGCCACCAGCGCACGGCATGGCCGATGCGCTGACCGAAGAGCAGGTAGATCGTCCCGAGAGCCAGCCAAGGAACGTTCAGAACGGCGCCAGCCAGGAAGAACATGCGAAAACTGGCGGCGCTCCAGCCACGACTCTCTGCCCACCACAGGGACAGAGCCCCCACGACGAAGAGAGCCATTGCCACTGTCCAGGCCAAATCTTGGGGAGAACGCCGCCGCAGCCAGCGATCGAGGGTGAGGAGACAAAAGGCACTCGCCACCAATGTCGCCGCGGTGGCGAGGGGCGCAGGATCCATGATCCGACACTACGGCTCGTACAGGGTGCAGAGAAAGCACGAACGATGTGCCCAAGGACTTCGTGAAAACCTGCACGAGCGTTTATTGTCGTTCTCGTGCCGGACCCCTCCCGCCGCCGGATTCCCGAAGCCGCCCTGGCGCGCTTGCCCCTCTATTTGCGCATCCTCGGTGAGGTTGCCGAAGAGGGAACGTTGCAGGTGTCGAGCGATCAGCTGGCCGAACTCGGCGGTGTCAATGCGGCCAAAGTGCGCAAGGACCTGTCGTATCTGGGGAGTTACGGAACCCGCGGCGTTGGCTACGAAGTGTCGTTTTTGACTTACCAGATCCAGCGGGAACTCGGCCTGAATCACGACTGGCCAGTGGTCATCGTTGGCGCGGGCAACCTCGGTCAAGCCCTCGCCAACTACGGGGGTTTCACGGAGCGGGGCTTTTCCGTCGCCGGCGTCTTCGACACTGATCCCACCAAGGTCGGCGGCGTAGTGGGTGGCGTGCGGGTACGCCATCTCGATGAACTCACCCAGGTGGTGCAGGCCCGAAATGTCAGCATCGGCGTGTTGGCCACCCCAGCCGGCGCAGCTCAAGAGGCGGCGAATCGTCTCGTGCGAGCGGGAGTGGGGTCGATCCTCAACTTTGCGCCGTGTGTCTTGTCGGTGCCCCGTGGAGTATCTGTCCGGAAGGTGGATCTTGCGGGTGAACTGCAGATTCTCAGTTATTACGAGCAGCAGAGGGCCCTGGCCTCTGGCGGAGGTCACACCACGGGCGCACCCGCTCGCGGTGTGAGCGCATAACCTCTCATGGAAGTGGCTGAGACAACCGTGACCGGCGTTCCCCCGGTGGCAGCAGAACGGATGCATCCGTGTCGGTAGTCGTCATTGGCATCAATCACCGCACCAGCCCCTTGGCGGTGCTCGAACGGGTTGCCGTGAACCGTGAGGCCATGCCCAAAGCTCTCGATGCCCTGGTCTCCAAGGACAACATTCGCGAAGCGGTGGTTCTGTCCACCTGCAACCGCACAGAGGTCTACGCGGTCACCGAAAGATTCCATGCCGCCTACGCAGACATCGCCGAGTTCTTCTGCGAGTTGGGTGGCCTGGTCGCCGACGAGTTGAACCAACATCTCTACAGCCAGCACGACGATGCCGCGGTACGCCACTTGTTCGAGGTGTCCTGCGGTCTGGATTCCGCTGTGATCGGCGAGAACGAGATTCTGGGTCAGGTGCGTGACGCATGGAGCTCGGCACAGGCGGTCGGCGCTTCCCGCAGCACACTCAATCTCTTGTTCCGCCACGCTCTCGAGACGGGCAAGCGAGCCCGCACCGAGACCGGCATCTCGCGGTCGACCACGTCGATCTCGTTCGCCGCAGTGGAAATGTCGCGGCAGTTTCTCGGAACACTTGCGCATCGCAAGGTGCTCATCATCGGGGCAGGCGAGATGGGCGAGGGAGTGGCCAAAGCGTTGGCCGCCAACCCCACCACGCAGGTCACGGTCGTCAATCGCACCATTTCCCGAAGCCGTGAACTCGCCGAGCGTCTCGGTGCCGCGACTCGTCCTCTCGAAGAACTGCACGAGGCGGTGTTGGACACCGATGTCGTGGTGACCTGCATCGGGGCCGGAACCTTCGTGCTCGATGTCGAAGAGATGGAAAGCCTGATGGATCGTCGGGGTGGCCGTTCGATCTTCATCATGGACATCGCCGTTCCTCGAGATGTCGAAGAGAGCGTTGGCACCCTTGCCGGTGTCGAGTTGCGCAATCTCGACGATCTTCGCGATTGGGCCCGCAAGGGAGTCGAGCAGCGGGCAGGAGAAGCAGAGAAAGTGCGCCTCATCGTGACCGACGAGATCGAGCGCTATCTGCTCGACTCATCCGCACGACAAGCCGCCCCCTTGGTGGCAGCCCTGCACGCAGGAGCCGAAACTGTGCGTCAATCCGAAATGGATCGATTTGCCAAGAAGTTGGCCGGCCTCACTGAAGAGCAACGCGACGTGGTCGAGGCTCTCACACGCGGAATCACAGCCAAGCTTCTTCACGAACCTTCGGTACGTCTGAAAGAGAGCGCCGGCACGCCACAGGGTGAGCGTCTTGCCGACACGGTGCGCGATCTCTTCGACCTGCACTGAGAGCAATCATGTCTGACATCTCCGTTGTGCGTATTGCCACACGCCCGAGTCCGCAGGCGCGAACACAGGCTCAGGGTGTCGCCGATGCCATCACAGCCGCCGGCAACGGTGTTGCATGCGAGTTGGTCTTCGTCGAGAGCTCCGGTGACGTGCGCGCAGATGTTCCTCTTCACCAGATGGCCGGTCAGGGAATCTTCGTGAAGGAAGTGCAACGTGCGGTGCTCGACGGACGGGCCGACATCGCGGTGCACTCGGCAAAGGACCTTCCCACCGAATCACAGCAGGGTCTGGCCATTGGCGCGTGGTGTCAACGGCGAGACCCGCGCGACGCAATGATCGGACTCGGATTGAAGCAACTTGCACAGGGAGCCACCGTTGCCAGTGGCTCCGTGCGTCGCCGGGCCCAACTCCGCCGTGTTCGACCGGATCTCGAGTTTCGCGAACTGCGCGGCAACATTGGAACACGACTCGAGAGAATCCCCGAGAACGGCGCCATCGTCATGGCGGTTGCCGCACTGCAGGTGTTGGGTCTCACCGACAAGATTGCCGAAGAACTCGACCCCGAGACTTTCGTGCCCATGGTGGGCCAGGGTTGCGTGGCAGTCGAGCACCGATTTGGCGATACCGAGACGCAACGACTCTTGGGTCTCGTCGATCATGCTGAGACACGTTTCGCGGTGGAGACAGAAAGAGCTTTTCTTGCGGTGCTCGGGAGCGGTTGTTCTCTTCCCGTCGGAGCGCACGTCGACCCACACGGAATGCTCACGACGTTTCTTGCATCGGGAGACGAACCGCGCGCAAAGTCGGTGGTGATGCAAGCTGATGTCTCGGACAGGGATGCGGCGAAGATGATTGCGGCACAACTTGCGCGTATGTCGCGCGAACAACTGGGCGGCAGATAACTCCACATGGACGGACGAAGAGTCGTTGTCACCCGCCCCGAGGGACAACAAGAAGAACTCGTCGAGGCATTGCGTGATGTCGGCGCCGAGCCGATCGAGTTGCCGATGATCACGATCACGCCCTCGCAAGAAGGCATCGACGAACTGCGTGCCGCGTTGGCTCGCGTGGACGACGTGGAGTGGCTGGTGGTGACGTCGCCGAATGGCGCACGGATCGTGAGCATGTTGCACGAAAGCGGAACGTCGCTGCCGGCAGTGGCTGCACTCGGTGCTGCAACGGCTGCAACTCTCGGTCACGATGTCGAGTTCGTCGCGTCGCGCGCAATCGCCTCGGTTCTGGTCGATGAGTTTCCCGTTGGAGCCGGACGTGTCATCGTGGTGCAGGGAAACCTCGCCGACGACACCGTGTCGAGTGGCCTCGCCTCCAAGGGATGGACAGTTGTCCGTTGCGATGTGTACCGCACCGCTGACGCAGAGATCTCCGAGGCAGACCGGGTTCGCGCAGAAGGTGCCGATGCAGTGATCTTTGCCTCCGGAAGTGCCGTTCGGAATTGGACTCGAACTTTCGGCAACACCTTCGGAGGTGTGGTTGTGGTGATCGGCCCCGTGACGCAGGGTGTCGCAGAGGCGCAAGGCATACATGTGGCAGCAGTGGCCGACGAGCCAACTCCTGTCGGAATTGTTCGGGCTCTCAGCGCGCTGTTCAGCCAATAGCATTGGCTTCGTGTTTCCTGCATCACGACCACGTCGTCTTCGTTCGTCCGCAGCAATGCGCGAGTTGGTTGCTGAGACACGTGTCTCCACCAACGATCTCATTGCGCCTCTGTTCGTGAAGGAGGGGGCCACCGAGCCCCAGCCCATTGTCTCGCTGCCCGGGGTCGTTCAGCACTCGCTCGCGTCGCTCGAGCGCGAAGTGGAAGAGTTGGTCGATCTCGGAGTCCGTGGTGTGATCCTGTTCGGCGTACCGGAGAAAAAGGATCCCATCGGTTCCGGAGCCTTCGACCCGAAGGGCATCGTGCAGGTTGCCCTGCAGCGTCTCGAGTCGCGACTCGGTTCGCGTGTTGTCTTGATGTCGGATCTGTGTGTCGACGAATACACGTCCCATGGCCACTGTGGCATCGTCAACGAGCACGGCGACGTGGACAACGACAAGACCATCGAGGTTTACGTGAAAGCCGCGCTTGCGCAGGCCCGCGCCGGTGCGCACGTGGTGGCACCCAGCGGCATGATGGACGGACAGGTTGGGGCCATCCGTTCGGCACTCGACGCCGAAAACTTCACCAACGTTGCCATCATGGCTTACTCGGCCAAGTATGCATCGGCGCTCTATGGTCCGTTCCGCGACGCCGTCGATGTCACCATTGCAGGTGGCGGGCACCGCAAGGGCTACCAACAGGACTGGCGCAACGCGCGCGAAGCGCTCACCGAGGTTGCGGCAGACATCGAGCAGGGCGCAGACATCGTGATGGTGAAACCGGCTGTCGCCTATCTCGACATCATCGCCAAGGTGCGACAGATGACCACGCTGCCGTTGGCCGCGTATCACGTGAGCGGTGAGTACGCGATGATCAAGGCTGCTGCCGCCAACGGTTGGATCGATCACGACACCGTTGCTCTCGAACATCTCACCGCCATTCGCAGGGCCGGCGCCGACATGATCCTCACTTACCTCGCTCGATGGTTTGCCGAACAGGCAAACTGAGAAACGGACATCACCGTGACAGCACAACCCATTCCCTACTGCGACGACGTCGCGTGTTCGAAGGCGGGCTGTGTGCCCACACTGTGTACCGGAGCCGGTATTGCATCCAACTTGGCCTTGTACGAGCGTTCGGCCAAGGCGATTCCGGGCGGTGTCAACAGCTCCATTCGGGCGTTCAAGGCAGTGGGTGGAACTCCCTACGTGGTTGCTCGGGCTGAGGGTGCCCATGTTTGGGATGTCGAAGGCAAGAAATACGTCGACCTCGTGCAGAGCTACGGGGCCATCATCCTCGGACACGCGCATCCGGCAGTGACTGCAGCCATTCGCGCCGCGGCCGGTGACGGAACCTCGTACGGTGCGCCCACACCCCGCGAGATGAAACTCGCGGAGACCATCAGTGCACGAGTGTCGAGTTGCGAACAGGTGCGTCTCATGAACAGTGGCACCGAGGCCACCAGTACCGCAGTTCGCCTCGCACGCGGTTACACCGGGCGCAAGCGCATCGTCACGTTTTCCGGAAACTTCCACGGCGCCACCGACGCATTGTTGGTTGCCGGAGGAAGCGGGGTTGCAACGCTCGGACTTCCCGGCACTGCAGGTGTTCCCGACGAAGCTGTGGCCAACACCATCGTTGCGCCGTACAACGTGGTGCCCCATCTTGACGAGCAGGTTGCAGCAGTGATTGTCGAGCCCGTGGCCGCCAACATGGGCGTTGTCGCCCCGGCACCCGGATTCCTCGAAGGCTTGCGTCGGGAGTGTGATCGTGTCGGCGCCGTGCTGATCTTCGACGAGGTCATCACCGGATTTCGACTCGGGTCCGGTGGCGCCCAGGCCAAGTTCGACGTCTCACCCGATCTCACCTGTTTCGGAAAGGTGATCGGTGGTGGGTTGCCAATCGGTGCGGTGGGTGGACGCCGTGAGCTGATGTCGTCGCTGTCGCCACTCGGCAAGGTGTTCCATGCCGGAACCCTTGCGGGCAATCCACTCGCCACGGCGGCCGGACTCGCGGCACTGAACGAGCTCACCGAAGACGTGTACATGGAACTGGCCGCTCGTGCGCGACACGCGGCGTCGCTCTTGCGCGATGCCTGCAGCTCTGCGGGGATCGACGCAGAGTTTCCCGTGGTCGGAACGCTCATTGGGATGTATCTCGGTCGGGATCTTCCCACCAACTTCGACGAAGCAAAGACCACCAACGAAGCGCTCTACGCGAAGCTGTTCCATGCAATGTTGAACGAAGGTGTGGCCATGGCCCCCGGTGCATACGAGGCGATATTCGTGGGCTTGGGTCACACGGATGTTGTGCTGCAACAACTCGGCGAAGCAGCCCATCGAGCCGCCCTCGTCGCGGCCAACAGGTGACCTGATCACATGCGGCAACTCCTGACGGCACGTTTTGCAGCGGCCCTCGGGCTTCCGTTGCTTGCAGGGCTGTTGTGGTTCGTCATTGCCGTCAATGGCGGTGGCGGGGCAGAGGATTCCAACGCCAGCACGAAACACCTTGTGTCGTACACCGCATCGGTGGTGACCATCCAAGTAGAGCCGAACTGGAGCATCGTCGACGGAGTCACGGTGTCCACGGCGCGCCTTGCACTCGACGATGGCCGAACGCTGTTCATTGCCGACGGCACATTGGGCGAGATTGCCTGCAGCGACTATGTCACCGCCAATGCGTGCGTGCTTCTTGCTGAAATGCTGGGTGACGGTGTCGTGTGGTTCGCGCTCACGCCGGCTGCAGGAGAAGAACCACTCACACGATTGCCGCTGCCACCGATTGTCGACATGCTGAACGAAGGCGACGATGCCGTGCTTCGAAACGGATGGATTGTTCCGCTGGCCACTCCCACCAAACGTGAATGTGAAACAGCGACAACTTCGCTGCGCGAGTTCATCGACAAGTTCGGCGACCAGATGGAGGTTTCTCTGAACCTCGGCACCGACGAAGTCGATGTCGTCACATGTATCGAAGAGTGATCAGGCGTTGGGCGCCAACCGAACGATTGCGGCCGCGGCCTTGTAGGCGGCTTCGGCTGGTCCGAGTTCGTCGGGACGCAACAGATTGGCCATGATCCGCAACACCCACTCCATCAGTGTCTTGCTCTGGATGCCCACTCGCGAAAGCTCGCGCATGAGGACAGGTCGTCCGATGACGCGGGCAAAGAGACGCGCAACCTTGAAGTACTGGCCGTACTCCGCGTCGAGCAGCATGGGGTACTGCTGAAGCGCAGATGCATTGCCCGTGATCAAAGCCTCGTGCAGCACCTGTGCGGCCATGCGTGCGGTTTCGTAGGCGTAGTCGATTCCCTCACCGTTGAAGGGATTGACACTTCCGGCGGCGTCACCAACCACCAAGTAGGTGGGTCCGGCCTTGGGGCCAACGGATCCACCCATGGGGATGCGTCCGCTGGTGGCGCGTTGCGTGGGTGACTCGGGGTCGATCTTCCACGAATCTGCAACCTGATGCGCATAAGCATCGAGAAGATGGGTGGTGTTGACGCTCTTGAAGTCACGGAACGTGGAGAGAAGACCCACACCGATGTTGACCGTGCCGTCACCGACCGGAAAGATCCATCCGTAGCCGGGCATGCTGTTGCCGTTGCGATCCTTCACGTCGAGTGCCGATTCGATCCACGGATCGTCGTGCATGGGCGATTCCCAGTAGGTACGAATGGCAGTGCCGTACGGCCATTCGCGTGTGCGGAAGGTTCCGAGTGAGCGACCGAAGCGACTGTTTGCTCCGTCGGCAACGATCACGTATTGCGCCGTGATGTTGATGGGAGAGGGCGCGCCCTTTGCTTGCACCACCGCACCGCGCACGAAGCCGCGATCGACGATGGGCTCGAGAGCTTCGTGACCTTCCAAGAGAGTGGCGCCTTTTGCTGCCGCATTGTGGGCCACCATTGTGTCGAGATCACGACGACGCACCACGTAGCCGTGCTGCGGATAGATCGGGTGTGTTGGCCACTGCAATTCGAGCGCATGACCGTGTGCCGTGGCGCGCAGGCCTTCGTAGCGGTGGAACTGGGACAGTTTGTCTTCGAGGCCCATGTCGTGAAGTTGCTTCACTGCGCGCGGAGTGAGACCGTCACCGCATGTCTTTTCACGGGGAAAGGTCTTCTTTTCGACAACCACAACGTCGTGACCAAGTTCAGAAAGCCAATATGCGGCAGATGCGCCGGCGGGTCCTCCGCCGATGATGAGAACCTCGGTGGTGATGTCGCGAGTAGCGATGTCGTGAGTAATGGGGTCGTGTGAAGGGGGAGTCACACGGTCAGGGTATGCCTGCTACTTGGCGGTTGTCTCACGGGGCGCAGTGCCAACAACATTGGGCTTGTCTTCGAGCATTGCGAAGTCGTCGGCCAACGTGTCGAACGACGTGGTTCCGGCTTCGAGGGCCGCAAAGATCTCCGATTCGGGCGAGCACCAGTTTTCGTACTCCGTTGCCCACTCTTCGCTTCCGGAATCTGCGCCGGCCAGGTCGTAGCGCACGTGACACACAACACCAAGAATTTCGTATTCAGTGAGGGCGCCGCCGTACTTCACTCCCTGCTGAGGCATGGGGTTGCCGTTGTACGACAGAGGTGCGTGGGCACCACCTTCACGGTCGGGGTCGCCGTAGACCTTGATTCCCTCGGCCACGTACTGCTGACTACCCGTGTAGACGAAGTTGAGCATGTCCTCGATGTGTGGGAAGGTCTTCAAGGCCTCGCCACCCGAAAACACGCGGCCAGCCCCACCGCCTCCAGCGGCGCCGTGACATCCGGCACATCCGGCATAGGCCGCCGTGCCGACTGCGAGGGGTCCTTCGACGGTCTTTTCAGCCGGTTTGATGCCCAAAACGTACAAAAATGCCCACAAAGGCAACAAACTCATGGTGGCCATGGCCCAAAATGGAATTTTCTTCCGATTCTTAGCGGCCGCAACCACCGGGGAGTCCGGCTTGGCAACTTTGGCAACAGGGGCGGTCTTTTGTGCCTTTGCAGGGACTTTCGGGGTGGCAACAGCAGGCGTGTTGTCTCCGGAAGTGGCGGCAGGCGCGGCCTCGCCAGAGGCTCCCGCTCCACCGCGACGGTCGCGGGAGCGCTTGAGGAGGTGTTCGGGGATCTCGGTCACAGTGGACAACGATAGACCGCCGAACGCGTCGAGCGAGAATCATTCGAAAGAGACACACGTCATTCTTGGATCGTTCCAGGAACGGGGGTCTGGTCCCCGTTGGAGACAAGATCACGCCACTGAGCAAGTGAAAAAGAGAAAGTGGGAGGAATGGTGAAGGAATGGTGGTCACGGGGTGAGGGCTGACTAGTGTTTCTTCGGAAGTTTCTGCAATTCATGATTCATTGAAAGGCTCGTTGAGCGAATGCTGGCAATAGACGTTCTCGAATGGCCGGGCGTAAACCAGGCGTTTTTGTTCTCGTTTGGTCTGACGCTGCTCCTGACCTTTGCGGTCATCCCTTATGGGAAGCGGCGCAAGCCGGGCCAACGCCTGTCGTGGGGCGAAGCCATGGCTGCTTCGGTCTACGCATTTGGAACCTGGTTCTTGGCCTTTGGCATCGTGCCTCACCAGTGGATCGACCATGCCGACAAAGAACTCGGATGGCGCAAAGACAAGCTGCTCTTCGGCCCCGGTGGCATTCTCAAGTCCGAGGCACAGGGTGGCAGTTTTCCGTTCGACATCTCCTACGAGGCCTTGCGCGACATCATCGTCGTGGTGATTCACGCCATTTTCATCGGTCTCATGGTGTGGATCTTCGTCTGGTGGCAAAAGCGCGGCAAGGAAGCACAAAAAGAAATCGAAACCTCGACGTACGGTCGCCCACTCGTCCGCAAAGCCTGACAATCTCACGAACACACACCGTCACCTGAAACACGTCACCTGAAACACGTCACCTGAAAGGAGAAGTCACATGGCAAAAACAGATGCAAACCCACCCATGCCGGATTGGTCGACCGAGTACCAGTTGGTCGAAGTCGATGCCGACTATCTCTCGAAGGCTGTCAAGCCCAAACAGTTCATTCACATCGATCAGTCCGAGTGCATCATGTGCGAAGGCTGTGTCGACATCTGCCCGTGGAAGTGCATCCACATGGTCGACCCCGGCGCCGTTGCCGAGGCCGAAGGAACCGAGCGCCCCGGCGCTGATCCTTCCGACAATGTGATGTTCATCATCGACGACGACGTGTGCACCCGTTGCGCGCTGTGTGTCGATCGTTGCCCCACGGGCGTCATCATCCTCGGGAAAGTCGGAGCACCCGTTGCCACCGGCGACTCCCACACACGTACCAACAATCACGGCTACGCCTACGGCATGCGGTTCTAGGAGCACAGCAACATGGCAAAGACCATCGACGATCAACCCCGCCAGACAATCAAGGACCGCGTGTCCAAAGTCGGCGAGCAAATGCAGGGAAGCCAGGCGTGGAACTCGATCTTCCGCCCCGGGTCCATCTTCCGCAAGGGCTACACGGACTCACCCCGTAACCGCTCGTACGTCATCATGAACTCGGTGCTGTACCACCTGCACCCGGTGAAGGTGAAGCGTCACGCGGTGAAGGTGAGCTACACCTTGTGTCTCGGAGGACTCTCGTTCTTCTTGTTCATTCTTCTCACGGTGACGGGCATCTTCCTCATGTTCTTCTACCGACCCACCACCGCCAACGCGTGGCAAGACATCCAGACACTTCAGACCTCGGTGACCTTCGGTCTCCTCGTGCGAAACATGCACAGATGGGGCGCACACTTGATGGTGCTGTCGGTGTTCTTGCACATGGCGCGCGTGTTTTACCACGGTGCCTACAAGCCGCCGCGCGAATTCAACTGGGTCATCGGCGTGGTGTTGTTGACACTCACACTGTTGCTCTCGTTCACCGGCTACCTGTTGCCGTGGGACCAGTTGGCGCTGTGGGCCGTGGCGGTGGGAACCAACATGATGGGCTACACCCCAGTGTTCGGTTCGCAGGTTCGGTTTGTTCTCTTGGGTGGTGTCGAAATCGGCGCCGAAACCCTGCTGCGCTGGTACGTGCTGCACGTGATCATGCTTCCGTTCGTCATCGTCATCTTCATGGCGATTCACTTTTGGCGCGTCCGCAAGGACGGCGGCATTTCCGGTCCGTTGTGATGGAGGTTTTGAACAATGACTGAAATCCCCGAACATCTTCTGAAGCGCGCGCAAGCTGCGCGGGAAAAAGCGGCAGCCGACACGGGTGCCGCTGATTCCGGTGCTGTCCAACCCGCTGGAGATTCACGCATTCCCGATCACCTTCTCGAGCGCAGCAAGGCAGCGCGTTCCGGTGGAGCTTCCGCCGGCGGCGTTGCAGTGGCCGACAAGGCCGCAGCTGTCGTGGCGGCCCCGGTGGGTGGAGGAGTACCTGTTGGTGCAGGCCCCGGTGGACACACGCAACGACTGCTCACGGTGGTCAAGTCCGGATCCATCCAAGAGGTCAAGGCGGCACCTGTCGACAAGGTCCACACATGGCCACACCTGTTGGCCATCGAGTTCGTGGCGGCGTTGGCATGCACCGCGTTCCTCTTCATGTTCTCGTGGTTCGTCAATGCACCGCTGTTGCAGGCAGCCAACTTCAACCAGACTCCCAACCCGTCGAAGGCGCCTTGGTACTTCCTCGGATTGCAGGAGTTGTTGACGATGTTCCACCCCATGATTGCGGGCGTGACCCTTCCCGGCATGGGTCTCATCGCAATGATCTTGGCGCCATTCGTGGACCGCAATCCATCCAACAAGCCCGAAGATCGCAAGTTCATCACCAGCGTGTGGACAGTGTTCCTCATGTTCTGGGCGGTGCTCGTGATCATCGGTTCGTTCTTCCGCGGACCGGGATTCAACTTCGTGTTCCCGTGGCGCGACGGCATTTTCTTCGAGTTGTGAGCAAAGGGTAAGGACCAACCATGAGTACTCCCCTCATCATCGCCATCGCCATCGCGGCAATCGTCGTTCTTGGTGGTCTCGTCTTCGTGACGGCCGCGCGCAAGAGCGACGTTCGCGGTGCAGGTGCTTTGTCGCGCGAAACCAAGAAGCGTGACAAGAGTGCGGCTGCAACGGCAGCGCCGTCCGGACGTGCGTTCGAGGCGGCGGCAACCACTCCATCCACCGAGTTGGCAGTGCCCAAGGCGGCCGACATCGCCGAATGGGTGGCACCGGACCCCGAGACCATTGGAGAGACCCGCCGGTCGTTCTTCAACCGCGCCACCATCACGTTGATGAGTGCCAGCCTCGGAGCATTCGGTGCTTCTCTTCTCGCATTCCTGTGGAAGGGCGCCGAAGGAGGCTTCGGTTCCAAGATCACCGCCGGCAAACTCGACGACGTGATCCAAGGCATCCGCTCGAACGACGGATTCCTCTACTTCCCCGAAGCTCGTGCATGGGTCACCGAGTATCCGAAAGATGCCCTTGCAAAGGCCGAGGCCGTCTACGGCGCTCAGGGTCCGGTCATTGCCGGTATGCAAGCTGGAGTCGTGGCGCTCTATCAGAAGTGCCCGCACCTCGGTTGTCGTGTCCCCGAGTGCAAGAGCTCGCAGTGGTTCGAATGCGGCTGCCACGGATCGATGTACGACCGCGTGGGTGAAAAGAAGGGTGGTCCGGCGCCCCGTGGCATGGATCGCTTCGGCGTAGCCATCAACAACGGTGTTCTGGTCATCGACACCGGCGCTGTCTTCGGTGGTCCGCCCATTGGTGTGAACACAACAGGTCAAGAAGCCGAAGGCCCGCACTGTCTGGCCGCAGGCGGAGGCGGTCACTGATCATGATTGCAAACACAACAACCAACGTCGCCTGGATCATCTTCGGCCTCGTCGTCACGGCGTGGGTTCTCTACGCCGCATTCAACATTCGCGGTTCGCGTCGTGAGTTGGGTTCGGAGATCGAACTTGCAGCCAACCGCAAGCCCTATTACGAAGACGACGTTCTCGAGGGGCGCAAGCTCGAGCGCACGCAACTTCTCGGCCTCGGTTTTCTCGCCGTTCTCACGGTGTCCTTGCCGTTGTACTGGGTTCTCGAACCGGGTCGCCAAGAGGGTGCCTCGTTCGGATTCGAAAAGCGATTCGCCAAGTGGGGCGGCAAGTTGTTCGACTCCACCGCCAACGGCGGATTCAACTGTGCCGGTTGCCATGGTGGCATGAGCGCCATCGGTGGAGTTGCACCGTTCGCCGTGACAGATCCGAAGACCGGCGAGGTCAAGGCCGTGTCGTGGAAGGCACCGTCACTCAACACCGTCTTCTACCGCTTCAGTGACGAAGAGGTGCGCTTCATTCTGGAATACGGTCGCCCCTTCTCGCCGATGTCCCCGTGGGGCGTTGTCGGCGGTGGCCCGATGAACGAGCAGCAGATCCAAACGCTGATCGACTATCTGAAGAGCATCCAGGTGCCGCGCGAAGATTGCGACAACCCCGATGCCAAGGCGATCAACTGCGACGGCGGGCACTTGCCCGTTGCGAAGCAGGACGAACTTCAAGCCGAAGCCGAGCGCTTGGTGAAGACCGGCGCCTACAAGTCGATCGGCGAGGCACTCTTCAATCTCGATCTCGGTGGTGGCGCATATTCGTGCGCACGTTGCCACACCAAGGGTTGGTCATACGGTGACCCGCAGGCCACGGGTGGCGGTGCCTTCGGGCCCAACCTCACCGGTGGATCCTCGATCCGTCAGTTCCCCAACCAAGACGAGATGATCGCATTCATCAAGTCGGGTTCGGAATACGGCAAGAAGTACGGCGAGCAGGGCCAGGGCGGCGGACGCATGCCTGGCTTCGGCAACGTCTACACCGACGAGCAGATCAAGGCCGTCGTCGAATACGTGAGGAGCCTCTGATGTTGTCGAGCCTTCTGGCTATTTCATGGGAACCGGAGATCCGCGGCATCACCGTGGTTCTCATCGGCGTAGTGGTACTGATGGGAAGCACGTACCTCATCTTGGGCACCAACGTCGGAGCCCGCCTGGGTCTGCTGTTGTCCTTGGCAGGTCTTGCCGGATGGATGGCGCTGATGGGAGCCGTGTGGTGGACGTACGGCATCGGTTTGCAGGGAACCCAACCGTCGTGGAAGCCAGCCAATCCAATCTCCATCATTCGTGACGGACGGCTGATCGATCGCGCCGAAGTGGTCGAGAGTCCGGTGCAGGTCGAAGACGGATCCACGCCGCGTGAAGTCGCTGCTGCCGTCGAAGCCGACCTCACCAGTGAAGGTTGGGCCAAGCTCGACGAAGCAGATCCGCGTCGCGGACAGGCCATTGCATCTGCCGACGATATTTTGCAGAACCAGGCACAAGAGTTCGCCGCGGGTGAGTACACATCGGTTGCGGTGTACGACCGCGGCGGTGAGCGCAGCCCCAAGATCGGTGAGTCCCTCGACTTCATCGCGTTCTTCCACAAGCCCCGCTACGCACTGGTCGAAGTTGCGCCGCTCGTGCCCCAGCGCACCGAACCTGGTCGTGCCCCAGCCAAACCGGTGATCGACGAGACACAGCCCCACCGCTACCTGCTGATGGTGCGCGACCTCGGGTCCCGTCGCCAGCCGGCGGCTTTCATCACCATCGGCTCCACGCTCATCTTCGCGGTTCTGTGCTGGTTGTTGCACCGCCGTGATCGCTTCGTTCGTCAGAACGTTTCGGGCGAGTTGAATCCGGCAGAGGTCTAGAACAGTGGGGCAATACCTCCCGGTCGTGGTTCTCGGGATCTTGGCGTTCCTCTTCGGTGCACTCAGCTTGGTGGCATCGAAGTTGTTGGCTCCGAATCGACCGAATGCAGCGAAAGAGGCCCCGTACGAGTGCGGCATCGTGCCGAGTCGCGAACCTCCGCAGCGTTTTCCGGTGTCCTTCTACATCGTGGCGATGTTGTTCATCATGTTCGACATCGAAATCATCTTTGTCTACCCCTTCGCGGTGGATCGGCAGTTCCTCGGATCGTTCGCCTTTTTCGAGATGCTCGCATTCAGTGCGGTGTTCTTCGTTGCATTCGTCTACGTGGTTGCCCGCGGCGCATTGGATTGGGGACCTGTGCAGAAGTACCAGCGACTCGACAGCTCTCTCGAGGGCGTGATTTCTTCCACCCGGACCACATCGTCGACCATTCGTCGCGTGGGTGCCGAAGGACGTCACACCGAAATCGACCAACAGGGTGAGGCCGCATAATGGGACTGGTTGGAAACGTTCTCGACGATGGCCTCGGAGGCCTTCAACACAACTTCCTGACAGGTCGTATCGAAGATCTGGTGAACTGGTCGCGCGCCCGCTCCTCGTGGCCGGCCTCGTTCGGCCTCGCGTGTTGTGCCATCGAGATGATGGCCACCGGTGCGGCGCACTACGACATCGGCCGTTTCGGGATGGAGGTCTTTCGCGCTTCGCCGCGTCAGGCCGACATCATGATCGTCGCCGGTCGCGTGAGCCAGAAGATGGCTCCGGTGCTCCATCAGGTGTACGACCAGATGATGGAACCCAAGTGGGTCATCTCCATGGGTGTGTGTGCGTCGAGCGGCGGCATGTTCAACAACTACGCCATCGTTCAGGGCGTCGATCAGGTGGTTCCCGTCGACGTGTACGCACCGGGATGTCCCCCCACGCCCGAGACGTTGATTCATGCGATCGAGACCTTGCACCAGTTGATCGAAAACGGCGAAATCATGCGCCGGCGCAGCGAAACGGGCGCAGGTGCCAACATTCATGTCACCGAAATCCCGGCAGGTGCGGTGTCGGCTCCCGTCATTCTCGGAGCCCGCTGACATGAGCGACTCGCCCGACTCGCAAGAGACGACTGACCAAACGCCTGCCGTGCCGCAGCGTTACGGAGTGAGTGTCTCCGATTCACGTGGGCAGGTTGTTCTGCATCCAACGCGAGAGCAGTACATCACGACTCTCAAGGCATTGGTCGACGACACCTTCGTTCTGTGTTCGGACCTCACCGCCGTCGATTACTCCGCCTACCAGTCTCGTGTGGGCAAACCGAAAGAGCGTTTCGAAGTCGTGCTCAATCTGATCTCGCTCGAACGACGTGAACGAATTCGTGTGCGTGTCGAAGTTCCGGAGTCCGATGCAGTCTTGCCCACAGCGTTCGATCTGTATCCCGGGACCGAGGCAATGGAACGCGAAGTGTTCGACATGTTCGGCATTCGGTTCGAGGGACACCCCGACCCTTCGCGCATCTTGATGCCCGAAGACTGGGAAGGACATCCGTTGCGCAAGGACTACGCCATCGGGCGTATTCCCGTTCAGTTCAAAGGTTCACCCACATGACCGATCTCATCACCGCAACGCCACAGGCAACCGGCGAGGGCAATCAGGAGATGCGCTCACGCAGCGAACTCACCGCCAAGGAAGTCATGCGCGAAGTCGGAGCCGTGCTGCGACTCAGCGAGACCGAGGCTGCGGCTCTGGGTCACGACGTCAACGATGCGGAAGTTGCAGAAGATCAGACGATGATCATCAACATGGGACCTCAACATCCCAGTACGCACGGAGTTCTGCGCTTGATGTTGGAGTTGCAGGGCGAACGAGTTCTGCGTTGCAAGCCGATCATCGGATACCTGCACACCGGGATGGAGAAGACCGGCGAGGATCTCACCTACATGCAGGGTGGCACCAACGTCACCCGCATGGACTACCTGTCGCCCTTGAACAACGAACTCGTGTTCTCCATGGCTGTGGAGAAGTTGTTGGGTATCGACAATGACATTCCGGAGCGTGCGGTGTGGATGCGGATGCTGCTCTCCGAGTTGAATCGCATGTCGAGCCATCTCTTGTTCCTCGCCACCAACGGCATGGACATCGGTGCGGTGTCGATGATGATCTACGGCTGGCGTGAACGCGAAGAAGTTCTGCGCTTCTTCCAGAAGGTCACCGGCTTGCGGATGAATCACAACTTCATTCGGCCCGGCGGTCTGGCAGCCGATCTTCCCGCCGGATGGCGCGACGACGTTCTCGACATTCTCGATCGTCTCCCCGCACGCCTTGCCGAGTACGACGTGTTGATGACCGATCAGCCCATCTGGCGTGAGCGCCTGCAGGGTGTCGGTGTGATCACGGCTCAAGAGGCCGCGGCGCTCGGCGCCACGGGTCCGATTCTGCGCTCCACCGGAGTGCCGTGGGACTTGCGTCGGGACATGCCGTATCTCCGTTACGAAGAGATGGAGTTCGACGTCATCGTCGGTTCGTACGGGGACGCATTCGATCGCTATGCGATCCGTCTGAACGAGATCCGTGAATCGATGAAGATCGTCCGTCAGATTCTCGACCGCATGCCCTCGGGTGACTACCGCATCCAGGACAAGAAAGTCACGCCACCGCCGCGGGCCCGCATCGACGAATCGATGGAGGCCTTGATCCACCATTTCAAGATCTTCACCGAGGGATTCAAGGTGCCCGAAGGCGAGGTGTACGTGGGTATCGAAAGTCCGCGTGGTGAGATTGGGTGCTACATCGTCAGCGACGGTTCCCCCAAGCCCTACCGCATTCACATGCGTGCACCATCCTTCGTCAATGTTCAGTGCCTGCCGCACATGATGCGCAACGGTCTGGTGGCCGACGCGGTCGCCGTGATTTCCTCCGTCGACCCCGTACTTGGTGAGGTGGACCGATGAGCCGTCTGAACGATGCAAACGTGGCCATCGCACAGGAAATCATCGCGCGGTACCCACGACCCAAGTCGGCTTTGATTCCGTTGTTGCATCTCTCGCAAGAGCAAAACGGTTACATCACCGAATCCGCGATGAAGCACATCGCCGAACTTGTGGGCGTTACGCCCGCCGAGGTTCTCGGCACCGCCTCGTTCTACGAGATGTTCAAGTTCGAACCCGTCGGCAAGTACGTCATCAACATCTGCGGCACCATGTCGTGCGCGTTGTTGGGCGCCGACGAACTCATGCATCGTGCCGAGCACCGTCTCGGGGTGAAGCCCGGTGGAACCACGCCCGACGGGCTGTTCACTCTCGAGCACGCCGAGTGTCAGGCGGCATGCACCGAGGCACCGTGTCTCCAGGTCAACTACCGCTACCGATTCCGCATGACGCCCGATCAGCTCGACACTTTGATCGACGATCTGGCCGCAGGGAAGTTGGCAGACGAAATTCCGCCGCACGGCACGCTTGCAAAAGTGCGTCAGCACATTCCGGCGGATCGGGCAGTGGGTGCGGTTCGTCCCGAAGACGTCACCGAAGCTCCCGTATGGATGGATGGGAAGGCCGCACTATGACCGGTTCTTACGCACACGCAGCGGGTTTCTACGCCGGTGATCGTCCGAGGATCGTCACGTCGCGTTTCGAATACGCCGATTCGTTCACGCTCGATCGTTATCTGGCCACCGACGGTTATGCGGGTTTGCGTCGCGCCTTGTCACGTCCCGCGTCCGACGTTCACGAAGAAGTCAAGAATGCAACAGTGCTCGGAAGAGGCGGGGCGGGATTCCCGGCCGGCACCAAATGGGGTCTCACGCCGCAGGGCGTCTATCCGCGTTACTTGGTGGTCAACGGCGACGAAAGCGAACCGGGCACCTACAAGGACCGTCTGCTCATGGAGCGGGATCCCCATCAGCTGATCGAAGGTTGTTTGATCGCGTGTTACGCGGCCGGACTGTCACGTTGCTTCTTGTACATCCGAGGAGAGATGGCCCTCGCACAAGAGCGCGTTGCCGCGGCACTGAACGAGGCATACGCCGCCGGTTACGTGGGCAAGAACATTCTCGGATCGCAGTTCTCGGTCGACATCGTGTTGCATTGGGGTGCCGGCGCCTACGTGGTGGGCGAAGAAACTGCTTTGATCGAAAGCCTCGAAGGCAACCGTGGAATGCCACGTTTGAAGCCCCCGTATTTCCCGGCTGCAATCGGTCTGTACGGGCAGCCCACGATCGTGAACAACGTCGAGACTCTGGCCAATCTTCCGTGGCTCGCACGCAACGGTGCCGAGGCCTACACGGCGATCGGCACGAAGACGTCTCCCGGTACGCGCATGGTTGCGGTGTCGGGTCACGTGAATCGTCCGGGCGTCTATGAAATCATCAACGGCACCACAACCTTCCGCGATCTCTTCTATGGCGAGGAGTTTTGCCAGGGGATTCGCAACGGTCGCCAACTGAAGGCCTTCGTTCCGGGTGGTGGTTCGGCGCCTTGGTTCCTGCCCGATCAACTCGATCTTCCTTTCGAAGGAAGCCAAGTGGGTCCGGCCGGATCGATGCTCGGATCGGGAGCCATCATGGTGATGGACGAAACAACCGACATTCCCGCGGCGGCGCTCACTCTCACTCGGTTCTATGCCCATGAGTCGTGCGGAAAGTGCACACCGTGTCGCGAGGGTGGCACGTGGCTCGAGCGAATCCTCACTCGTATCGTCGACGGTCACGGCACAGATGCCGACCTCGAACAGCTTGTCGAAGTGGGAACCTCGATCTGCCCCGGCGATTTTCCGCACGCATCCAGTGAACGTTTGGGGTTGTCTGCGGTTCCTTTCCCGTACAAGATGACCACCATCTGTTTCGTCGGACCGTCTGCCTACGCACCGGTCAACTCCGCTCTCACGCTGTTCCCGGAAGAGTTTGCTGCGCGCGTCACCAAGCGCAATCGCATCCCTGTCACCGCCGTAGGGGGTGAATGATGAGCACCACCGAATCCGAAACCGCTTCGCACGACGAATCCGCGCCGGAAGAGACCCCGGTCGTTGTCGACCCGAACGCCGTCAGCATCAGCATCAATGGCCGTCAGGTCGATGCACGGAAGGGCGAACTCATCATCGCCGCCGCTGATCGGTCCGGCGACTTCATCCCGCGCTTCTGCTACCACCCTCGAATGAAGGCAGTCGGCATGTGTCGTCAGTGTCTGGTCGAGGTCGAAGGACCGCGCGGACCGATGATGGTGGTGTCGTGCATGACTCCGGTGGCTGACGGACAGGTCGTGCGCACGGAAACCGAGCAGGTCAAGAGAGCGCAAGAGGGCATTCTCGAACTTCTTCTCGCCAACCACCCACTCGACTGTCCGGTCTGCGACAAGGGCGGTGAATGCCCGTTGCAAGATCAGGCTTTCTCGCACGGTCCCGGCGAAAGTCGCTATGTCGAAGAGAAGCGTCACTACGAAAAGCCCATCGCCATCAGCGATTTGGTGTACCTCGACCGCGAGCGTTGCATCCTTTGCGATCGCTGCACGCGCTTTGCCAGCGACGTCGCGGGTGATCCGTTGATCTCGTTCACTCATCGAGGGAACAACACGCAGGTGCTGACCTTCCCCGACGAGCCCTTCTCCTCGTACTTCTCCGGCAACACCGTGCAGATCTGTCCTGTTGGTGCATTGACGGCCAAGCCCTACCGATTCAAGGCCCGTCCGTGGGATCTCGAAGAGTCGGAGAGCACCTGTACCACCTGCGCCGTTGGGTGTCGTACGTCGGTGCAGTCCAGCCGCGACCAGTTGCTGCGTTATCAGGGAATCGACGACGACGACGTGAACTGGGGTTGGCTGTGCGATCGCGGTCGCTTCAACTTCGAATCCATCAATGCCGATGCGCGTGTCGAAACACCGCTGATGAAATCGGCCAATGGTCTCGAACCGGCTTCGTGGAACACGGCGCTCGAAGCAGCCGCACGTTCGATTCGTCTCGCAATCAGCTCACGTGGCGTCGACAGTGTGGCCATCATCGGCGGATCGCGTCTGGCCAACGAGGATGCTCGTGCATGGGCACGTCTGGCCGATGCGCTCGGTGTCACCCAACGCGACGCGCAACTCGACGACGGTCTGTCCGCCGAAATCTTCGGCCTGCCACAGGCCAGCATCAACGACGCAGCCGGGGCCACCACGGTTGTGTTGCTCGCCCCGGATCTGAAAGAAGAACTGCCGGTCCTGTACCTGCGTTTGCGCGATGCCGCCACGAAGCGTGGAGTGCGCATCGTCGAGTTCTCGTCCAAGTCGAGCGGCATGACGCCGTACGTGTGGAAGTCGATTCCTTTCGAGCCGGGTGCACAGACTGCCGCCGTTCGCGGTGCACTCGGAGATCCCGAGATTGCCGCGCAGTTCGCCAAGGGCAACGTCGTCGTTGTTCTCGGCCGGGCAAATCTCGCCGAGTCAGCCGACTTCACAGCCCAGGCGTACAACGCGCTCGCCGCCGGAGTGGCAGGGCTTCGCGTCCTTCCCGTTCTGCGCCGCGGAAACGTGCGTGGTGCACTGACCGCAGGTCTTGCTCCCACCAGTGGTGCCGACACCCAGTCGATTCTGCGCGCCGCCGCCGATGGTCAGATCGAGTGTCTGGTGCTGCTGGGTGCCGATCCAATCAACGACGTTCCCGATGTCGATCTTGCACGACGTGGCATGGCAGGCGCTCGAAGCATCGTTGCTCTCGACACCTTCCTCACGGCGTCGTCATCCATTGCCGACATTGTGTTGCCCGTTGCCGCATACGCCGAGCGCACCGGCAGCACCACGAACATCGAGGGTCGCATCAGTTGTCTCTCGCAGCAGGTCACTGCCCGCGGTACCAGTCGACCCGATTGGATGGTGGCAACCGAGCTGTCGATGCGACTCGACTGCGATCTTCAGATCGGTTCACTCACGGATCTCGCAACGGATGCGCATCCCGTCACGCCAGTCGAGACGATGACGACACAAGGCGTCGCCGCGCCCGATCGGAACTCGTACGATTTCCGTTTGGTGGTGTCGCGCAAGATGTACGACCGGGCCGTGGGTACAGCCAACAGCGCGTCTCTCGCGCAGTTGGGCGTCGGAACTGCCGTGCATTTGAACCCGCGTGACATCGAACGTCTCGGAGCAACGGCGGGCCGGGAGGTGCGCGTGTCGACCACACGGACCTCGCTCATCCTGCCGGTGCGCGCCGACGACGGCGTGTCGAAGGGAACCGCATGGATTCCGTTCAACCAAACAGGAGCCGATGTGCGTGAGTTGCTGGTCTCCGGCGATGCCGTCACCGACGTCCGAGTGGAGAACATCTGATGAACACCCTCGTCTCTTTCCTTGCCGTTGATCCGTTGCTCGAGGGCGATCTGTTCTGGACGCCGCTCCTCATCGTCTTGATCAAGGTTCTTGTGGTCTTTGTCATCGGACTGTTGGCAACGATGTTGATGGTGTGGTTCGAGCGCAAGGCCGTGGCCGGCATGCACAACCGTCTCGGACCGAACCAAGCCGGACCGTGGGGCATCCTCCAGACTCTCGCCGACGGAACGAAGTTGTTCTTCAAAGAGGACCTGCTCCCCGAGCGCGCGGATCGTTTCGTGTTCCGTCTTGCTCCGTTTCTCGCGTTGATCCCGGCGTTCCTCGCCTTCTCGATCATTCCGCTCGGAGGCGACTTCCGAGATGGAAACGGTGGGTTCGTCACCTGGTTTGGGCATCAGACACGCGTTCAGTTGGCCGATCCGCCGATCGGCGTGTTGTTTGCACTCGCCATCTCCTCCATTGCTGTGTACGGCATCATGCTTGCCGGATGGTCCAGCGGATCGAAGTACCCGCTCCTCGGATCGGTACGTGCCTCAGCGCAGATGGTGAGCTACGAGGCTGCACTGGGCTTGTCGCTTGCGGCGGTGATTCTGGTCACCGGAACCCTGTCGACCAGTGGCATCGTTGGTTCACAAGGGTCCATCGGTTCGTGGGGTGTGGTTGCCACCGGAGTGGTGCCCTTCGTCATCTTCCTGATTTCCGCCACGGCCGAACTCAATCGCCCACCTTTCGACCTGGTCGAAGCCGAACAGGAACTCGTTGGTGGATTCAACACCGAGTACTCGTCGATTCGTTTCGCCCTGTTCTTCTTGGCCGAGTTCATGAACGTCGTCACCATGTCGGCAGTGATGGTCACGTTGTTCTTCGGTGGCCCGCAGCCCATCAGCATCGGCGACACCACCCTCGACATCCCGATCATCCCTAATGGGCTCGAGGGAACCGTGTGGTTGCTGCTGAAGGTGTTGGTGTTCCTCTACGTGTACGTCTGGATCCGGGCCACGTTGCCCCGTTTCCGTTACGACCAGCTCATGGACATCGGCTGGAAGTTCCTCATTCCGGCTTCGCTCGGTTGGTTCATGTTGCTGGCCGCGCAGCGCCTCGCCGACGACAAGGGGTGGGATCAGTTGATCGTCATTCCGCTGTCGCTTGCCGTGGTCGTCGTATGTTTCATCATGATGCAGCTGGCCTTCCGTGCCAGTGCCAAGAATCGAGAGGCCGAGGGGGTGTCGTTCTAAATGGGTTACCTCGGAGGTTTTCTCGTGACCGTGCGTCAGCACGGCAAGCGCAATCGCGTCACAACCGAGTACTCGGGCGGTCGTTATTTCCGCAAGGGCAAGAAAGAATCGCGTGATGCAAAGGTTCCGAAGCCGGAACGCCTGCACGGCCGCCATGTACTGAATCGTTACGAAGACGGCATGGAGAAGTGCATCGGTTGCGAACTCTGCGCCGGTGTGTGCCCTGCCAAGTGCATCTACGTTCGCGGCAAGGACAACGATCCGCAGAACCCCACGTCGCCCGGAGAGCGCTTCGGATTCATCTACGAGATCAACTATCTCCGTTGCATCCACTGCGACATGTGTGTCGAGGCCTGCCCCACAGAAGCCATCACCGAGACCAAGTTGTTCGAGTTTTCGTTCACCAATCGCAAGGATGCGATCTACACCAAGGACGAACTCCTGGTCGATGACAAGGGAATGCCCCAGCATCTGCCGTGGGAAGACTGGCGTCCGGGAGAAGACCAGCACACATCGGGTTGGATGCGGGCCACTGCACCGTCCGGAGACGCCGACTTCGAAGGTGTCGTGTCGTGGAGCGGCGAGTTGGGTTACGGAGTTCGGGCAGCCGAGCCCGTTCAGGGCGAACGGGACGCGAAGTAATGGAACTCTTTGTTTTCGTCTGCGCGGCCGGAATGATCCTGGCTGGGGCACTCGGAGTGATTCTGCGCTCCAATCCCGTGCATGCGGCACTCAGTTTGGTGCTCACCTTGTTCGGTATCGCGGTGATCTTCGTGTCGTTGGAGGCCCATTTTCTCGCCGCGGTGCAGGTCATCGTCTATGCCGGCGCCATCGTGGTGTTGTTTCTCTTCGTCATCATGCTTCTCGGTGTCGACAAGGCCGAGGAGCTGAAGACCGAACCGCTGGGGATCCAGCGTCCATTGGCCATCATTCTCGGTGTCGGAGTTCTCGCGCTCGTCACCACCGCCATCGTCAGCAGTCGCGACACGCTCAAGTTCCGCGGTGAGGGAATCGCCGAGGCCACACTCGACGACCCCGATGGCAACATCCGCCAGATCGCTCGCTCGATCTTTGGCGATTACGTGGTGGCCTTCGAGGTGACGTCGGTTCTGTTGATCGTTGCGGTGGTCGGAACAGTTGTTCTCACACGCAAGCGCAAATCGGAAAAGGTCGACGCATGATTGCCGCCGCAGTTGCCCCCACCACCACGTGGTACCTGATCCTCGCTGCGTTGCTGTTTGCCATCGGCATGGTCGGTGTGATGGTGCGGCGAAACCCGCTCGTGATGTTCATGTGCATCGAGTTGATGCTGAACGCTGTCAACCTCTCGTTCGTGGCGCTGGCCACCGAACTCACAGACATCAACGGCCAAACGGCGGTCTTCTTCGTCATGGTCGTAGCCGCGGCCGAAGTCGTGGTGGGTCTGGGAATCATCGTGTCCATCATGCGTAACCGTCAACAGGTCAGCGCCGACGACCTCGCGGATCTGAAGGGTTAACTGCAATGCTCGACATCGTCTGGTTGATTCCTGCCCTGCCTCTCGCGGGATTTTTGTTGTTGGTGGTCTTTGGTCGCCGTTTGGGCGAGCCAAAGGCGGGTTGGCTTGCCGCGGCCATGTGTGGCGGAGCTTTCGTGGTCACTGCTCTGGCCTTCTTCGACATGCTGTCGAAGAGTGGTGACGAGCGTTCGCAGATCGTCGATCTGTTCACCTGGCTGCCGGTTGGATCGCTGGAAGTCAAGTTGGCATTTCTCGCCGACCCACTTTCCATCACCATGGCATTGTTCGTCACGGGTATCGGAACGCTGATCCACATCTACGCCATCGGATACATGCACGGTGATCCGAAGTTCTCGAAGTTCTTCATCTACCTCAACCTCTTCGCCTTCTCCATGTTGATGTTGGTGCTGGGCGAGAACCTCTTGGTCACCTTCCTGGGTTGGGAAGGTGTCGGTACTTGTTCGTACTTCCTCATCTCCTTCTGGCACACCCGCGACAGCGCGGCCACCGCCGGCAAGAAGGCCTTCGTCACCAACCGCGTTGGTGACTGGGGCGTGATGATGGCGATGTTCCTGGCCTTCAGCGCCGTGGGGACACTCTCGTATGTGGGAATCAACGAGGCCGCGCACGCCGGCGCCATCAGTCATGTGACCGCCACAGCAATGGCACTCATGTTGTTCGTGGGCGCATGTGGCAAGAGTGCACAGCTGCCTCTTTATCTCTGGTTGCCCGATGCCATGGAGGGGCCCACCCCCGTGTCGGCATTGATCCACGCCGCCACCATGGTGACTGCAGGCGTGTTCCTCATGACCCGCATGAATCCGGTCATCGCCGAAGCGTACGACTGGGCGCCGATGATCATTGCGGTCGTCGGTGCGGCCACTGCGTTGTTTGCCGCCACCGTCGCCGTTGCCCAGACCGACATCAAGAAGGTCTTGGCGTATTCCACTGTGTCGCAGCTGGGCTACATGTTCCTTGCCGTCGGATCAGGCGCGTATGTGGCGGCGATCTTCCACATGATCACCCACGCATTCTTCAAGGCTCTCTTGTTCCTCGGCTCGGGGTCGGTGATCCACGGAATGCACCACGAACAGGACATGCGCAAGATGGGTGCTCTGCGTGTGTTGATGCCCGTGACAGCCGGAACTTTCATCATCGGCTGGTTGGCCATCGCCGGCGTGCCGCCGTTCGCCGGCTTCTGGTCGAAAGACGAAATCCTGCTCTACGTCTATGCCAACAATCGCGCTCTGTACGTGGTGGGTCTCGTCACTGCACTCCTGACGGCGTTCTACATGACGCGACAGGTCATCATGGTCTTCTTCGGCGATGCCCGCTGGAAGGATCAGAGCGAAGAGCACGGTGCGCACGGCGACTTCAAGCCGCACGAGAGTCCGAAAATCATGCTCTTCCCGCTGGTGGTGTTGGCTGCTCTCTCCGTATTCGGCGGACTCCTGCAGTTGCCGTTCACGAAGGATCTGCACTTCCTCGAGAAATGGCTCGAGCCCGTTGTCGAACACGGTGAAGCACACATCTCCGGTACGTGGGCCTACGAGAACAAGTACTTGTTGATGGGCGTTGCCATCGTGGTGGCGGCCGCCGGGATCTTTGCGGCATACACCGTGTACGCCAAGAAGAAGATTGCGCCGATCGAACCACAACTGCTTGCCGATGGCTGGCGCTACGACAAAGCGGTGTCCGATTTCATGGGTGGCCCGGGCCGCAAGGCATTCGACGGCATCACGTGGGCTGATGCCAACGTGATCGACGGCGCGGTACGTGGAACAGGTGTCTTGGTGCGCACGGCAAGCGGGAATGCTCGACGGGTGCAGAGCGGGTTCGTGCGCGCATACGCGGCGATCATCGGCATCGCAGTCGTCGTCATGCTGGCGTGGTTCGTGATTCGGGGGTTGGCGTGATGTTCGCAGCAAGTGGCGGCGGAACCGTCGCGTTCCCGATTCTCACCGCACTGATCGTTGTGCCGCTCATCGGTGGCATCCTCACCGTCTCGTCGAGCAATCGGCGGCCGGAAATCACCAAGATCATCGCCATCGTGGCAAGTGTCGTCACCGCAGGTCTCAGCATCTGGCTGCTGTCCTCGTTCGACAGTCATGACGGCGGGTTCCAGTTCGTGTCGCAACATCCATGGATCCGCGACTGGGGAATCGGGTGGCATCTGGGTGTCGACGGTATTTCCCTCTTCTTGGTGGTGCTCACCGGCCTGCTGTTTCCGCTCGTCATCGTCGGAATCGATCCGCATCACGATCACAAGCGCTACCTGGGGTGGATGTTGATTCTCGAGGCCGGCGTGATGGGTAGTTTCATCAGCCTCGACTTGTTCTTGTTCTTCGTGTTCTTCGAGATCGTTCTCGTGCCGATGTATTTCCTCATCGGCGGTTGGGGATACGACCAGCGCGTCTACGCGGCCACCAAGTTCTTCCTGTACACGATGTTTGGCTCGGCTTTCATGTTGGTGGGAATCATTGCCACCGCCGTACTGGCCAAGAACAGTCTCGGATACATCACCTTCGATCTCGTCAAACTTGCCGAAGAAGCATCGTTCGCCACCAGCACCGGGCGATGGCTGTTCTTCGCGTTCGCCATTGCGTTCGCGGTCAAGGTGCCGCTGTTCCCGTTGCACACGTGGTTGCCCGATGCTCACACGCAAGCACCCACCGGCGGATCGGTGATACTCGCCGGTGTTCTTCTGAAGTTGGGTACCTACGGTTTCCTTCGCTTCGGTTTGTACCTCTTTCCCGAGGCTGCGGTGTGGGCACAGCCACTCTTCCTCACTCTCGCTGTCATCGGCATTCTGTGGGGAGCAATTGCGGCCACGATGCAAAAAGACCTGAAGCGCCTCGTGGCGTATTCGTCGGTTGCCCACCTCGGGTTCATCGTCCTCGGAACTTTCGCCTTCACGTCGCAGGCCATCACCGGCGGTGTGATGCAGATGGTGAACCACGGCATCTCCACCGGAGCACTGTTCCTCTTGGTGGGCATGATCTACGAACGTCGTCACACACGACAGATTGCCGAACTGAAGGGTCTGCAGTCGGTCGCTCCGATCTTTGCCGCGGCCTTCATGGTGGTCATGTTGTCGTCGATCGGCGTGCCGGGTCTCAACGGTTTCGTGGGTGAGTTCCTCATCCTCATCGGCTCGTTCGACACCGCCAGATGGTGGGTTGTCATCGGTGCCACCGGAGTGATCCTTGCCGCGCTCTATCTCTTGTGGGCCTACCAGCGTGTCTTCCACGGCGAACCCGACGAGGCCAATGCGTCGTTCCCCGAGTTGAAGCTGCGTGAGGGACTCTTGTTGCTCACGTTCATCGCGGCAATCGGCTTCACGGGCATCTATCCCAAGCCCATGCTCGAGCGCATCGAACCCAGCGTGAAGTCGTTGGTGACCCATGTCGAAGAGCGCACCGGTGAGACATTCGAATATCAGGCTCCGGCACCGATCGAACACGATTCGTCGGAAACCAAAGAAGAGCACAGTGAGGGCTGATGATGTTGGCTGTTGATTCACTCGTTGGGCCACCCATTCCTTGGTTCAGCCTCAGTCCGGTTCTTGCTCTCCTGGCCGGTACGTGTTTCTTGATGTTGGCGGGATCGCTGGTGCCACAATGGCCGAAGGGTCTCTACGGCATCGTCAGTGCCGCGTCCGCCGGTACCGCAATCGTTCTCAGTTTCTTCGTGTGGGACAACATCTCTGATGGCAAGCCCTACACAGCGCTGGGGGGTGCACTGTCGATCGACCACTTCTCGTTGCTGGGAACCATCACCATTTGCATCGCGGTCGTGCTCGTCAGCTTCACTACCAGCGACTATCTGGTTCGTGAGAATGAAGACGGGCCGGAGATGTTCGTGCTCTATCTCGCCGCCGCCATCGGTGGCGTGATCATGGTGATGGCCAACGATCTGATCGTCTTGTTCCTCGGTCTCGAAACCTTGAGCCTGGCGTTGTACGTGCTTGCCGCAAGCAACCGTCGCCGCACCGAAAGCCAAGAGGCCGGATTGAAGTACTTCATCCTGGGTGGCTTCTCCTCTGCCTTTTTCCTCTACGGCATCGCATTGATCTACGGCGCCACCAAGAGCACCAACCTCTCCGAGATCGCCACGAATCTCTCCGAGTCCCAGGCCTTCCCGCGCAACGACACCATGTTGCTGGTGGGAATCGGCCTGTTGCTTGTGGGGTTGGCATTCAAGGTTGCCGCAGTTCCGTTCCAGGTGTGGACACCCGACGTGTACCAAGGTGCGCCGACTCCCGTCACCTCGTTCATGGCCAGTGCCGGCAAGACGGCGGCATTCGCGGCACTCTTGCGCATCACGGTGACGGCGCTCCAGAGCCGCGTCGACGACTGGCGTCCGGTGATCTGGGTGATGGCGGTGCTCAGCTTGGTGGTCGGGTCGCTCCTTGCCGTGGTGCAGACCAACGTGAAGCGCATGCTGGCCTACTCGTCGATCAGCCATGCCGGGTTCATCATTCTCGGCGTTGAAGCCACAGCGCACTCGGGAAAGACCGATGCGAGCGACGGCATTGCAGCCTCGATGACCTACCTCTTGCTCTACACCGTTCTGGTTGTCGGCACTTTCGCCGTGGTGGGGTTGGTCTCTGGCAAGGGCGATGGTTCCACTGCGCTCGACGACTTCCGTGGTCTCGGGCGTCAGCGTCCGGCACTTGCACTTGCCATGACGCTCTTCCTTCTTGCACAAGCAGGCGTGCCGCTCACGTCCGGTTTCGTGGCCAAGTTCGGAGTAATCCAGTCCGCTGTCGTTGTCGAGAGTTACGCGATCGCCATCATCGCCATGGTCGCATCGGTCATCGGAGCGTTCCTCTACCTGCGCATCATGGTCAGCGTGTGGATGGACGATGCGGAAGGTGGTCCGGTGGCGCCGCGCGTTCCTTTCCTCACCGGACTCACCGTCACTGCGGCTGCGGCGTTCACCCTTGTGGTGGGAGTCGTTCCGGGTTGGCTGCTCGATGCCACCCGCAACGTCATCGAATTCGCCCGCTGACCCGCCTGCGGGCGTGAGGTCAGTGGCTGAGTTCGTCGACGTCGTAGCCAGCCGTGCGGACAACCTCGATCACTGAGTCTGCGTGGTCTGCGCCACGTGTTTCGAGAACGATCTGAACACCGGTCTCGCGTACGTGGAGATCGACACCTTCGCGCACATGTTCCACCTCGATCAGATTCGCACCGGTGGAAGCGAGAAGGGTGAGCAGTTGTGCAAGACCGCCTGGTCGGTCGGAAATGCGAACGAAGAGCAAAAGACGTCGTCCTGCTTTCGTCTCGTGGCGCCGTACGAGGCCGGGAACGAGTCCGAGGTCAACGTTCCCGCCGGACAGCACCACGCAGGTGGTGCCCAGCGCCGAAGGCTTGACGACTCCTCTCATCAACGCCGATGCGCCGACCGCGCCGGCACCTTCGACCAGGAGCTTGCCGCGTTCCATCAGCAACACCATCGCATCGGCAACATCGTCTTCGGACACCACCACCACATCGTCCAGCCACTTTTCGATGATGGGACGGGTGATGACGCCGGGTCGTTTCACGGCGATGCCGTCGGCCAATGTGACCACTGGCCCTTCCGGTGCCGGAACGTGGGCGTACGGTGCGCATGCTTCCACTTGAACACCGATCACTGCGATCGATGGATCGTGTTGTTTCAGGGCAATGGCCGTGCCCCCAGCGAGTCCGCCTCCACCCAACGGAATGATCACGCATCGCAGGTCGGCAATGTCTTCGAGTAGTTCGAGGCCGAGGGTTGCCTGCCCGGCAACGACGGCGGGATCGTCGTAGGGGTGGCAGAAGTTCATGCCGGTGTCAGCAGCGCGTTCCTGCGCACGAGCAACTGCGTTGTCGAGTGAGTCGCCACCTTCGGAGATGGTGGCACCGTACGAACGGCAGGCTGCGATCTTCGAGAGTGATGCGCCAGCAGGTACGAAGATCTCGCACGGTACGCCGTTGACTTGTGCGGCGAACGCCAGCGCCTGGGCGTGGTTTCCGGCACTGCCGGCGACAACCCCCTTCGTGAGATCGCTTGCGGGGTCGTTGCGCAGGGTGGCCAACTTGTTCATCGCCCCGCGAATCTTGAACGAACCTGTGCGTTGAAGGCTCTCGGCCTTCACGACAACGTTTCCGCCGCACATGGCGGTGAGGGTGGCCGACTCGGTGACGGGGGTGTGCTTCACGTATGCCGCACCGGCTCGGCGGGCGCTGAGAATCTCGTCACGGCTGATTGTGGGTTCGCCCATGTGTGACCTACGGTACCCCTGTGCGCGCAGTGCTGATTGCCAACCGGGGCGACAACGACGGGGGAGTCATCGGACAGTTGTTGCGCGAGCGCGGCTTTGTCTGCGAGCAATGGGCCCGCGAGGACGCCCTCGAGTGGCCTCAACTCGCTTCCGATGTCGCTGTGGTGGTGCCCCTCGGATCGGATTGGTCGGTGTATTGGCCCGACATCGCACACCTGGTGGAGGCCGAGGCCACCCTTTTGCGGGCGGCCCACCAGGCGGGGATCCCCGTGTTCGGCATCTGTTTCGGTGGTCAAATTCTCGCCCATGCGCTGGGTGGAGAGGTGAAAAGGGCCGAAAAGTCGGAAATTGGGTGGTTTTCCATCGATTGGAATGTGACGCAGGTCACACTGCCGGCCGTCGATGGCGCCGTGTGGCTGCAGTGGCACTACGACTGTTTCGTTCCCCCAGCCCACGCCCAGGTGCTGGCCACGAGTCCTGCGGGGGTTCAGGCATTCCGCCTTGGCCGAAGCTTCGGGGTGCAGTTCCACCCGGAAGTGACCCCCCAGATCATCGAACGTTGGTCGTCGGGGCCGGGTGCCGACGAACTTCACAAGGTCGGAATGTCGCCCCAGGAGTTGCGTGCCGAGACTGAAAAGCGCGCTGCCACATCGGCCACGCATGCAGCCACGCTGCTGGCATGGTTCTTCGAACACGCAACTTGATTTCCTGATTTTCAGGGCCCAAGTAGTAGTTTCGAGGGCGATGTCCCCCTTCTTACGGTCATACCTGACAGTTGTCTGGTTCGGCCTCGCAGCATTGCTCCTCGCCGGTCTCCTTCTGTGGGTGGCCTCTCTCTTGCGTCCGGTCAAGCCGTCGCGCGAAAAGTCGATGGCGTACGAAAGCGGCGTGGATCCGGTGGGCGAGGGGTGGTCGCAGAGCCAGATTCGCTACTACGTGTTCGCCCTGCTGTTCGTGGTGTTCGACGTCGAAGCGGTGTTCCTCTTCCCGTGGGCCACACAGCTCGAGCGTTACGGAACTTTTGGTCTCGTTGAAATGGGAATATTCGTGGCTGTGCTGTTGCTCGGCCTTGTCTATGCATGGCGCAAGCGCGTCCTGCGTTGGGTGTAGTCCCGCACATCCGTGTGGGTCGTAAAGAAGACGCAGAGAAAAGGTCGAGAGAGAAAGATTTATGGGACTCGTAGATCGTGGTCGGTTGCCCAAGCCGCTGACTT